>Ga0197143_1000270_pt1 | contig 61135 bp, 50 predicted proteins | sample GBS70_MetaG_FD_148603 | JGI IMG/M metagenome (GOLD analysis project Ga0197143, IMG submission 148603) | Sediment microbial communities from Great Boiling Springs, Gerlach, Nevada, United States - GBS 70_MetaG | ecosystem: Environmental > Aquatic > Thermal springs > Hot (42-90C) > Sediment...
CAGTTTATTCTCTTTGATTTCTGAACTTTTTTAACTTGTGAGTTTTCATCTTTTATATTCCCGAAAGATATAGCATCTGTTGGGCATACTTGAGCGCATGCTGGAATAACCTCTCCATCTTTTATGTCTCTTCCTTCTATTTTTGCGTTATATTCTGCTTCTTTTATTCTCTGGATACAAAATGTGCATTTTTCCATAACTCCCTTTGAGCGAACAGTTACTGATGGATTGAAAGACATATTTAAAGGCTCGGGTATGTTTTTGAAGTAGTCATGCCAGTTGAAGTATCTGACTTTGTATGGGCAGTTATTTGCGCAGAACCTCGTGCCAACGCATCTGTTGTAAGCTTGTGCGTTCAGCCCATCTGATGTGTGCATTGTTGCATATACTGGACAAACATATTCGCATGGGGCATATTCGCAGTGCTGACACAACATAGGGAAAAATACAGATTTTTTAGCATCGGGTGCAAAGCTTTCTTTTTCAAGTTTTCCTATCTTGACTCCATTATGTTCCTTTGTTTTGCCTTCTTTTATCTCTTCTGCTGATACCCAATATCTTTCAACCCTTATCCACGTTATCTCTCTCCCCCTTATTACTTCTTCTTCTCCTACGAATGGTATATTATTTTCTACCTGACAGGCTATCATGCAGGCGGAGCATCCTATACATTTATCTAAATCTATGACCATTTTCCATCTATATTTGTTTGGTTTAGCTGAGTCTTTTCCGTATTTTTCCCAATCTCCTCGTGGGAATCTTTTTTTGAGTATATTTTCAAATTCTTTTATTTTTTCTTCTCGGCTCTGGTTTGGTAGAGCTTGGAGGGTTGTAAAGTGTGCAACTTCTCTTGAAAGCTGTCTTGGGACACCTTCATTTGTCGGAAGCCTTTTTAATTTCTTACCTGTTTTTTCTATTTCTATTCCGTATGCTATGAAAGATATTTCTCCTGACTCATCAAACTTTTCTGGGATTATTTCAAGTGGATTTACTCCTTTTCCTGAGGCGAATCTACCATAGTTTTTGTGTCCGCGCCCGCAGGAGATGGCTACTACATCTTCTATTATGCCGTTGTATATTTGAACTGGGATTTCTATTTTCTTTTCGCCTATTGATACTTTGACGATTTCACCGTTTTTGATCCCAAGTTTTTCGGCTGTTTTTGGGTTTATTTCAAGTGTGTTTCTCCACGATATTTTTGTTGCTGGGTCGAAAAATTCTTGAATATACGGAGAATTAGCAGTTCTTCCATCATAGAGGTGGTATGATGGGTAAATGATTAGTGCTGTTCCTTTTCTTTCAGGTATTGAGACCTTTACTGCATTATTTATTTTTTCCGGCGGTTCTATTTTTATTTCACCTTGTGGTTCAGGGAGTTCCCCCGTGAAGATTCCGCCTTTTTCAAGATATTTTACCCATTCTTCATCGCTTAATCCATACTCTGCTTTCAGATAATCTCTGAAATTTGAAACCGTAAAGCTTCCTTCTTTTATTTTGTTTGCGACCTGGATTAAAACATCTTCTTTTTGTCTTGCATCTTTGTAGAGTGGGGAGATTAATGGTTGATAAAAAGTTATAACTCCTTTTGCGACTTCGCTGTCTCCCCATTTTTCAAGTGAGTGGTAATCTGGTATTATAAGGTGAGCATATTCTGACGTTTCGTCTTCGTGATATGAGAACTGAACAACAAAAGGTGCGTTTTTGAGTGCAGATTTTATTCCCGTAAATTCTGGTGCGGAAAATACAGGTGAATAGGAGGAAACTATGAGAACATCTACTTTTTGTTCTTGAATTTTTTTTGCAAGTTCTTTTATATCTTTTGGAGTCGCAAGTTTGGTATAGTTGAAGTAATCAAGAACTATGTTTTTATCTGCCGTTCCTATAAGATAGTTTATTAGCAAAGATATTACACACAAGGTTGTTGCATTTTCATCTCCGGAAGTTAAAGGTGGTATTAAAATTGGATTTTCTGATTTCAAAATTTCTTCTGCTATGATTTCTACTAATTTTGGACTTACTCCTGTGATTTCTTCAAATTTTCCTGGGATAGGTTGTTTGAATTTTTCTGCCTCTGGTTTATTTGATTGTGATGCTATTTTGTTCAGCAAAGCAAGAGCGAAGATTACTTCTCCTCCGGGTTTTATTTCTATCCATTTATCTGCGTTGAGTCCTGTCAAATTAAGTCGTGAAGATATATAAATAAATTTACCTTTTTTGTTCTTTTCTTCATCTACTGAGTGGAATTTTCCGAATAACCTTGAATATAAGACAGTGTTTGGTCCTACATCTAAGAAGTCTCCACTGAAAGATACTATAAGGTCTGCTTTATCTATTCTGAAAAGTGGAATTCCTTCCTTTCCGAATACTATTTGAGAAGCTTTTCTTATTGGGGCAAAGGAAAATGTTTCCCACCTTATTATGTTTTCTTCGGGTATTCCTATTTTTTCTGCAAAATCATTATAGAATTTTTCGGTTTTACCCGTTATGTTTTCTGTGATGAAGAAAATCTTTTTGGGATCTGATGAACTTATCTTTTCTGCTAAAATTTCTATTGCCTTTTCTATTTCAATTTCTTCTATTTTATCCCCTGTCTTTATTTTTGGTTTCTTGATTCTATCTGGGGAGAAGAGTTGGTGTATTATAGCTTGTCCTCTTGCGCAAGTTTTTCCTCCGCTTATTGGGTTTTCATTATTTCCTTCAACCTTTCTTGGGATAGCATCTTCAACTTTTACAACTATTCCGCACCCAGCTGGACATCCAGAGCATGTGGTTGCATAGTAGTAGGGGATTCCCGGAATTATTGTTTCTGGAACTTCAAGGTAAGGGAGAAGTTTTTCAGGTTGAGGTTTCCTTACGCAGCTTTCAATTAATGCAAGTGTTCCTATTGCAACAGACGATTTACCGGCTAACTTGAAAATTTCCCTTTTTCTTATATCTATGCTTTCTCCAAGTTTATCCTTTTTTTCTTTACTCTTTTCTTCTTTTTTTTCGTTATTCTTTGTTTTTTTACCGTTTATCATAGCTTACCTCCTTTGAATTATCAAAAAATTTTTTCTTTTTCTTTCATTTTCAATAGTGGCATGCAAAACATTCAGTTGATGCATTTTTCTTTCTGTGGCATTCAAGGCACCATCCCATAGTGAGTGGAGCAACTCTTTGAGCTGTATCCATTTGAGCTACATCGCCGTGGCATTCATAACACTCAATACCTTTATTTATATGAATTTTGTGTGTGAAACGAACAAAGTCGGGAAGGTCATGCACTTTCACCCAAGGGATGGGTTTCCCTTCTTCTGCATATTTGAAGATTTTCTGAACCTCAGGGTTTTGCATAACAGAGGCTACATATTTGTGGCAACCAAGACAGTTTGATACAGATGGAACTCCTGCATATTTTGATTTTTCAACGTAGTAGTGGCAAAATTTACAATCTATTCCAAGTTCTCCCGCGTGTTTTTTATGAGAAAAGGCTATTGGTTGTGTAGGTTTTTCAGGAAAAGGAATTTCAGAAAAAACTGCTTTCCAGAAATCAAAATCTTTTTCTTTTACGGGTTTTATTTTCTGCTGATATTGTGTTTCATTTTTTATTTCTTTGGCTGCAAGAATTATTCCTACGGATGAGAAAAAGAAGAACATTATTGCAATTAAGCTTTTTATTGTTCCTGCTTTTTTTGTTGATTTTATTTTTCTTTGAGTTTCAGCTTCGGTTTGTGCTTCTTTCTTTTCTTCCTCTTTCTCTTTGTTTTTGTCAGTTCCTCTCATTTCCTTCACCTCTTTTCCTAAATAATCCTCATTCTTAAAATCAAATTTTCAAACCCAAATTTTTTACGAACTTTTTTTCTTTTGAAAATTCTCACTTATGTACTTTCTTTCTCATACTATTTTTCCATTTTACATTTTCTATTTTTTCAAAAATTTCTACAAAAATATGTGAAAAAATTTACTTTTGAAGTTATTTCATTTGGATTAAATGATGTTTTCCTCCAAAAATTTTCAACCTTTAAAAAAATTCCTGAGGGATAGGGTATATTGAATTCCTCTGTTATTTTCCCATCTTTGACATCTACTATCTTTACCTTGTCTTCAAAGTACGAAGATATTGCTAATTCATTTTCAGATATGAATCTCAAATGCATTATTCTTTTGCCAGCTTTTATATTTTTTATTGTTCCTTTTTCTACTTCTACAAAAGATATAAAGTCTTCCTGATCTGAATAATTTACTGCTATTTTTCCTGAGCCGTTGGATACTACAAATATCGGTTTTCCTATTAGTTCAATTTCACCGTCTAATGATATATTTTCTATATTAAGGATGAAAACTTTTTTCAATCCAAGTGCTGGAATATAAGCTTTTTTACTATCTGTTCCCCACGTTCCAAAATGAGGTATTTTCAGGATATCTCGTGTTGCTTTTAGCTCAAACCTTATGAAATCATAGGTTCCCATGTCAAGAATTCCCAAGAAGTTTTCCTCGAATAATCCTATTATGTATTTTTTTGAATGTAGGAGAGCATCAAAAATTATTCCTCCTACGTTAATTTTTTTTATTTTCCCATCTTTTAAGTTATATATCCATATTTGTCCTTTGTCCATAAGTGAGAAAATGATTTTATCTCCATCTTTATCTTTGTAGCTTTTTATGCCTACTGTTCTTGATGATGTTTGAATTTGTTTTATGATTTTCATATCATTTGAATTAATCAACACAACAGATTTTGGTTCATAATTTGCGACTGCTATAATGTCGTTTGAGAAATCAAATCCAACGGAACTATCTCCTACTTTTAATTTATTTTTTACTGAACCATTCTCTATTTTTACAATGTATCCATCTCTTGTAAGAATGAACGCCGAATTGTCTTTAAATTTTATTACCGCATGACGTAAATCACCTATATCTGGTATCTGTTTTACAATTCTTTCGTATCTATCTATAATAAATAAGCTACCAGTTTCTCTTGAAACTACCCAAATTTCTTTCCGCTGATAATTAGAACTGGCGTATGAATTATAGGCGGGAAAAATTAGGATTAGAATTAAGGTTAGGATTTTGATTTTTATTTTCAACCTTAACATGGATCTATTCACCATCAATTTTTATAAAACTTTTCATAAATTATGTGGCAATTTGGGTCTGGCATATCTATTTTCCCATACGTATTCATTGCTCTTGATCTTGATCCTCCGTTGCATATATCAATAAATTTACATTCATTGCAGTACTTTATCTTTCTTGGTTTTTCCCGCAGGAATTTTATAATATCGCTTTTTGATAATTGTTCTGAGATTTTCCCTTCCCTTACATTCCCCACTGAAAAAGGGAAGAACGGATCTGGTTTTATGTTGCCCTTATTATCTATATTTATAATTCTTTCTCCACACGCATTTCCTCCCCAAATTTTCAAGTTCGTTCTCATTATTTCTTTCCTTTCTGGATATCTTTTTGAGAACTCTTCAAATAAAATAACCGAGTCCGATTCATTATTACCGGTTACGATTTCTATACTTTTGTTGTTTTCCACATATTCAAATGATTTTTCTATAATGAAATTTGTGGCTTCCCTGAGTTTGCTATAATTTATTTTGGGGAGAGACTTTGCGTATCCATAATTTACGACATATGATATATAGACTTTATTTACTCCTATTTGTTCTGCAAGGTTAAATATGAATTCTAAATTGCTTTTTTCTGCCGTGTATTCTGATATTGAAAATCTTATTCCTAAATTTATTCCTTCCTTTTTACATAGCAATATATTGTTCAGTATTTTTTTGAAAGAACCTTCGCGTCCTCTGAAAAAATCGTGGGTTTTAGGTGGACCATCAATACTTATTCCAACATAATCAAAATTTTCTCTTATGCAATTTATATTCTTCTCATTTATGAGGGTTCCGTTTGAAGATAAGTGAGTTGATATACCATTTTTTTTCATGACTTTGGCTATTTTGAAGACGTCTTCTCTTATCAATGGTTCTCCACCAGAAATTATTACTGCTCTTGTTTTCAAATCTTTGAGGTCATCAGATAATCTTTCTATCTCTTCAAAAGATAACTCATCAGGATCTGGTTTCCCAGCGGATATATAGCAGTGCTTACACCTTAGATTACACGCTGATGTTATGTTTAAAATAACAACTGTGCCATTGCTCCCTTCCCATATTTCACCTCTGAGTGAATCTCTTATAATTTTCGTTATTCTCAACATTTCCCTTTTATTTAATTTTGATTTTCGCTTAAATCAAAAAAATGTTTCAGATTTTTCACAAATTCTACGAGAGCTTCAATTTCTCTTTCAGATAGATCAATTTTTGGCATTTTATCTTTGGGATGATTTATTTGTGCTCTTATCATAGCTTCGTTCATTGCTGAAAGGGGAGGACCGAAAGCCGCTTTTGTTGGATGATGGCAGCCCCAGCATTTTGATTTGTATATATCAAATCCTAAAAGAGCAAGGGGTTTTGTTCTCAAACTCAAGTTATATTTCCCCGCAGGGTTTTTAGCTTTGAACCTTGATAATTCTTTTTGAGTTGCAGTGTCTAAAATTATTATTCCTCCGTTTTCCCCTCTCGAAGTTATGAAAGCTAATGAACCATCTGATGAAAATTCAGTGTGAAACTCCTTTCCCGAAATCTCAATTCTTCTTACATCAAAAGTATATTTGTTGATAAGATAAATGTATCCACCAGAATCTGCCCAAAGGTAGTTTGTATTCGGATGAGTTCTAACAAAAAATACGAAATCTGGAAAGTTTATACTCTTTACTATTTCCCAGTCAAACATCTTTACTATGATTATTGAGTTAAGATATGGAATAGCTGTATAGAAACTCCCTTTGTCGTACCAGAAAGCAGAAGAAAAGAAATGTGGAGGAGATGTTGTTTTGATACTGAAGACTTCATTAAATTCAGGTCCTATTACTTCAATTGATTGAACTCTTCCCAAAAATATGAACTCTCCAAAAGGTTCAACTAATACACTTACTATATTTTGTGGGACTCGGTGAAATAATAATTCCCCATTGCTTTTTATTATACCTATGCTATCAGGAAGAATAACAACTACTTTATTGTTTTTTGTTTTAACCACAGATACGGGTTGGAAATGTAGATTAATTATGCTTTTAACTTTGAGAGTTTGAGCATCAAGGATTATGATAGCTGGTGGAATTGAGCAGGAAACGAATATTTTGCTTTCTTCTTCCAAAACTTCTACGTTCTTTATTACCTGACATACATTAACCTTTTTTAAAATTCCCTCATTCAAAAAATATTGTCCTAACTCTCCGCCTCGTGATGGTATAATAAATCCGCTAGACCAAAACTTTATTCCACCGTGAACGTTTGGGAAAGTAAATATAGTTTTTACTTCTTTCCCATCTATTATCCATATTTTATCTTCACCTCTTTCAACGAATACAGTTATATCTTTTACGTGGGATTTTGAATTTGATTTTATCTTGTTCTCGTCTTGCTGTTTAATCAATTGAGAATTACCAATTTTGTTGAAAGTAGGAGTGATAATAGATATTGTTGTAATAGATGAATTTATTTCATTTTCATCAATGTTATAAATTTGCTTTGAATTTTCGGTTATATATTTGGTAAGTTCATCTAATTGTTCTTCTGTGAGCTGGAATGGAGGCATGAAAGGAAGGAAACCTGTTTTTGTAACTTCTTTTATGAGGCTACCGGGTAGGAAGATTATGGGGTATGTTTTGCCTTTTTCTTTACCGAGAACATCTCCATGGCAATTGAGGCAGAAGTTTTTGTAGTATTCATCCGCGTTGAACATTAAAATTAGTAAGCATATTATCTCCATAGTTATCATCTTTATATCACTATCTTCCCTTTATTACTATCTTTCTTTTCTTTTAACTTTTTGCTTTTAATTAATAATACTCAATTTCCTCTTCTTTTGCCTTTACGTTTTCTTTCTAAGTAATTGTTTTGTTTATAGTATTCCTTCCTTCATGCCTATCATCGTTCATTAATATATGTCATTCATCGTGTTGAAAACGTTGAAATGACCAGTTGGAGTTATCACCCAATCACCTTTTATTTCCTTTTTGAGCTCTAATGTTTTATCATCAAATACTAATATAGCGTTGTTTGGTTTATCTTTTGCACCCCATACTGAGACCCATACCTCTTTTCCGTCTTTGTCGTATTCAAGATGAACTGCTCTTGCACCCTCATAAGGAATTTCTATCTCTTTTTTCAATTTGAAAGTTGTTTTATCAAGGACATATATTCTATTTTGTAGCTGATTATGTAAAGGTCTATCTGCCCAAAGGTTCTGAGATTTGGGATGAGTTTTAATGAAAAGATTTCCTCCGCCTTCTCCTGGGATTTCAGCTTTTACCACAACCTTGAAAGCATTCTTTGGATATCTTTTAGGATCTACTCCTATACACTGTATTGTATTATCTCCGAGATGCCCGGTGCACCAGATTGGTCCATATTTAGGATGGTTTATATTTGCGCCTCTTCCGGGATGGGGGGTTTGACCTACGTCAATAATTGCTTTGAGTTTTTTCTCCTTTGTGTCCACAACGACTAATCTATTTCTTGCGTTTGCTGCAACTATGAAATAAGTTTTTGAAAAATCCCATCCTCCATCGTGGAGGAATCTTTCGGCATCTATCATACTAATTTTTAGGTTTTTTATATCAGAGTAATCAACGAGTAAAATTTGTCCTGTTTCTTTTATATTTATTATCCATTCTGGGTAAAGATGTGAGGCGACTATTGAGGCGACTCTGGCTTCTCTTAAAAACTCTTGGGTATCATATGTGTAAGAAGAAGTAGAAACTATTTTGAGTGGTTCAAGAGTTTGACCATCTAATATTACAAAGCTTGGAGGCCAGTAGCATCCAACTACTGCGAGTTTATCTTTGAATTTTGGATGTTTACTTGTATCAACCGAGCGAGCATCATAGCATACTTGAACTTCCGCTACCTTCTGGGGAGGATCCATCCACAAATCTATTAGGGTGACCTTTCCATCTCTTCCTATTGAATAAAAGTATCTTCCAGAAGCGGAAGACCTCAATATGTGAACTGCGAATCCTGTTTCAATTATACTGACGAGCTCTTTTGTATCTCCATCAATAATGGCGACTTTTCCGACATCTCTCAGGACTACTCCAAAAAAGTTTTGCCAGTTTCTTTTGTGCTGAGGAGATTTTGGTCTATCTTTTTCTTCTACATATACCTTCCAACTTTTTTTCATTTGCTCCATGGATAGTTCTGGTGGTGGAGGTGGGTCATGTTGTAAGAAACGTGCAAGAATATCGATTTCTTTTTCTGAAAGTATCCCTTGTTTCCCCCAGTCCGGCATTCCTCGAGGCGTCCCATATGTTATGAATACTTTTATACCTTCTGTTCCCAACAGTCTTGTTCTGTTTTCAGGAAGGAGAGCCGGACCGGTTGCTCCTTTTCTGAGGACCCCGTGGCATCCTGCACATCTGTTGAAGAATATTTGTTTAGCTATCTCCATCTCCTCTGGCGTTACAGGAGGTGGAGGGGGCAATTGAGTTTTATCTTGTGAGTAAGATTTTTCAGCATATAGAGTAATTACCGCAAAGAAAAGAAGAGCAGGGAATATGAGGAACATAAGAGGTGCCTTTTTATTTTTTTTAATGACTGTTATGTTTCCATTTTTTATTTTTTTGTTGTTTGCTTTTTTTGTTTTCGGGTTTATCATATTCTTTTTACCTCCTTTTTCTGTTGTTTTTTATTTTTTTATTGAAGGATATTTTTTAAAAATCTACTGAGCTTTGTATAAATACCCAGTGTTGAGTGTCTTTCCTACCAAGTTTTTTTGGCAGTTCTCCCGGGAAGAAAGGAGAATATCCACAAGATACATTGAGTTTTTTCCAGTTGTAAGATAGTGTAATATCTATTTCAGTTCCAGCATCCTTTGATGGATATGGCGGTTTTTCTTGAAGTAGAGGTGCTTGTCCTGCGTGGTACCAGTTATCGTATTCTGAAAGGAGGAAGAACTTCCATACATCAAGGGATATCTCAAAGTTATGAAACTTTGGTGAAGTTATATTCCCTCTTATTCCTTGCATGTTTTTCCAGGAGAAAAGGTCTGCGTATCCATAATGCAGATGGTTTGTGGGGAAGAAGTTGTAGAAGGTTCCTCTTAATCCTTTTTGCTGGTCATTTTTTGTTGTTCCAGAAGCAATATTGTATTCAGCGAATATTTTTATTTTGTTTTCTATTTTTGTTCCGGCTCTTGCAGATAGTGCGAACGCTCTTAATTTTTTATCCCAAGCTTGCCCGAACTCATAAACTCCCTCAAAAGCCCAGAACGGATTAATTGTATTAAGACCTACTTCGCCGACTTTTCTTAGTCCTATTGCAAATATGTTTGCAGGTTTATTGTTTATTTTCACATCATCTCTGAGGTAGAGAAGATATATATCAAGGGAGCCTGTGGGTACCGGTAGTATATTGTAATTTCCGAGAAAGAAAGATTTTTGTCTTACGCCTCGCGCAGTTTCAGTTGGACCTTCCTGAACCGAGTTTTCCCTCAGGATAAATCCGAAGATATCAAAGCTGTAATTTTTAAATTTTGTGTTTAGCTTGATACCGTCAAACGAATTTGAGACATTTGACCAATCAAAGGTACCTATTAATCTTTGTTCTCCGTAAGCTAATCTTTGTCTTCCAATTTTCGCTGATAGAGATATATCATCGGATAATTTACCTTTTGCAGTGATGTTTGCGGAGATAAAGTCAATGCTTTCAAGCCCAAGGGAGTTTGTAGCGGTAAATCTTATACCTTCAAGTTGAGCTGCGTCAGATACTTTTCTACCTGTTTCTCCCCAAACTCTCGCATCTTGAATTATTCCTTCTGCTGAGAGATTTTCGTTAATTTTAAAATCTGTTCCTAATCTGAGTCTTGAATTGATGAACATAATCTCATCTGGGGTTTTTGATAACATATCTCTATTATTTCTGTATTCAGCTCTTGTTCTGAAGTGGCCGAACAAAGAAAATTGAGTTTTTTCTTCCGATATTGCTTTGTTTTGCGGAAATAAAGCCGTCCAAATTATGGTGGTGAGAGTAAGAAAGATTTTGTCAATTTTAGCCATTTTTCTTTTGTTTTTTACTTTATTCTCCACCTTTTTGTCGTATTTTTTGATATTTTTATTAGCTCTCATAAATTCCTTTTAAATTATCTTAAATTTCAAAAAAAATTATATTTTTTCATAAATACATTTTTTCATCTATTTATGAGAAAGCAAAAATTGTTCCATATTATCTTCTTATTTTCTTGTAATTAGGTAAACTTTAAGTGAGGTTTTCTGATATATGATATATATATGATATATACGTAATTTGATTTTTCTTGCAAGTAAAAGTAGAGTAGGAGATAGGTTTATTTATAGGATTTTGAGGATAAAATTTTGTTTAAGAGTTTCATTTTTGAGACTCAGTTTCATTTTTGAGACAGAAATTGAGGTTTTGAAGAAAATGTGCCTCTCATTCCTACTATGAGTGTTCCTAATAAAATAAGAAAGGTTGCTATTCTGAATCTGATATCTGGAAAATGTGATTTTATTTGAATTATTTTTGCCCAAATATATCCTAATACAACAGAAAAAGCAAGAAGTAATAGGAGATATTTCATATTCGAAACTGAAAAGATGATAGGTAAAAGCTCTATTAGATCCTGCCAAGTTAAATTTAGAACTTCTACTGATATATGTTTTTGTGAGATAGAAAAGAAACCAATGTCAACTGCAAGAACTACAATAAAAACCAAAAGTATAAGATACATAAGCCAGAAAAATATTTTGTAAATTGTTTCTCCTAAAATTAGAGGGAGATTTACTACTAAAAGTGGGATAAGCCAAAAGGTGGCTATTTGAAAGAAGTCAAATCTCAGTCCATTTATAAAAGAAGAAATAGGAGCTTCTCTGATATGAAAAAAGAAAAGGATTAATCTGAACAATGAAAATATCAAAAGTGCTATCAAAATAAAAATTACGCTTTTGGTAAAATTTGACATACCGGCTGATCTATAACTCTGCTATTTAGATACTCTTGGAACATATTATTATTTTTTAATTTTTTCTGAATTTTTCAACATTTTTAGCTTCTTTTGCGAAATATTACTGCTGATTTTGAAGAAAGACTACCGGACAAAGACTATTTGAAATACTTCCCATTATCACTGCGAATTTTTCGTTATCAAAGCAATTGCTAGGCAGTGAAGCTATTAGCAAAGTATTTGTATAAATAATTAAATAATATTAAATATTTGTATAAATAAAGAAAAAGTGTTCCCAAAGAACAGTTTATTTTGATAAAAAACTTATGGGGTGTGCCTGAAACCATGCTGGCAAGATAAACGTAGGAGAGAGCAGATGAAAGCTTATACTCTATACAAATAGAATGAGTCTGTATACGGAGGTGATGAGAAAATATATATCAAACACCGCAAAGTACGGGGGTTTAACTCGTGGTCCGCGAGTTATAGAAGAGAATCTAAGAAAAAATACGAAGGAAATTCTTGAAGAAATAACATTTAGAAAGTTTGCGAAAGAAAAGAATGGATATTAGAAAATATATCAGAGGCTACCCTGTTTTTAATTCATTACTTAAAGAGTGGGAGAATATGGAAGCAGGGGAAATCGGAGAGAAATTGAGAGCTGTGATGCCATGGATCAAAAAAGAATAAAGGTGTTTGGATACTCAAATTAATGTAAAACTACCCTTTGAAATTACTCTTTCCATTGAAAGTATGAGCTTTTTTGAATAGTAGCCTGGTATAGGACAAATTTTCTCGTTCAGATTCAGAATACAACGTCAAAATTTTTGAAAATATATTAGAAGTCTTTCTGGTAAAAATGGCATATCTGATAGTATGAAGACACGTCCGGTTTCTGATATCTCATAAAAGCACACTAACTATGCAAGAAAGGGGATTATTTGATGTTGAAATAAAATTTGAACCTATGCCTATTGAGATAGACATAAGAAAAAACTCTCCTTTGTAAATGTAGAGAAAGAGAGGGAGAAAAGAGAGGAATTGAAAAAAGGGGAGGAAAGAGGAATTGAAAAAGGCTAAGAAAGGCAATTCTGTCAGGTGCAGAATTGAATTTTGGCCTCACCAAAGACAAGACAAATTAGGAACCTTTTATTTAAGATATAAAGAAAGATTAATCCAAAAATTTCCTATCTCATTTGCAGAAATTCCACTTTTTCAGTCTCAATTTTGAAACCGAGTTTCATTTTTGAGACAAAAGAGGAAAATAAATTGCCTCAAAAAAAATAAATTCTCCCTATGACTTTATAAATAGAGTTTTGCAAGTTAACATAATTAACGCCCGGCATACAAACCAGTAGTGGAATATATGGAGCAATAAAGATTAAAAAATCAAAAAATCAAAAAATGAAACAAAAAATTGAAAAAAAAAAGTGGAACAAATTTTGTTTTAATAAAAAAGTAGGAGGTGACTGAAGATGGGGAGTAAAAATTTAAAACTTGGGGCTTCCTTTTTATTAGGGATGGTGGCAATATTGATTTGGGGCTGTGAAACCAAAAAACCTACTGAAAAGCCCGCAGAAAAAATTAATAATCCCCCTACTGCCGTAATAGTTGGGGAATATAAAAATATGGGGTTTGGGAATACTTTTAGTATAACTGTTTCTGCAGCAGACCCTGACGGAGATAAACTCTCTTATGTGTGGCAGCAAGTTGAAGGGCCTGCGGGAGAGCTTATTCCAGAAGGTCCCACTGCTAAATTTACAATCCCATCGCTCCAAAAACTTCAAGAAATGGGGTATATAAATCTTGAAGATAATAGAATTGGGGTAGTTCATGTATTCCCAGAAATTCAAAGATATGTCGTTCAAGTAACAGTTAGTGATGGAATGGACGGGGTTACAACTGTTTCAGTTACAATTACAGCCTCGGATATAAGTTCTGGATTGAGAAATATTCCGGTTGGTTCTATGGTTTATCTCAACAGTGGAACAGATGTTAATGAATGGACATGCAAGTTCGGTGGAGAAGATTGTACACCAGAGGAATTTAGTGGAACTAATTTGAGAACTCCTGTCTTAAAACCTTCAAGAGAAGGAGAATATATTGTCACTGAAACAAAATCTAATCGTTCCATATATATTTATTCAGGGAAATGGGAAGGTACTTTAAGTAATGTTTGTTCAGATTGTCACTCCTCTAAAATTTCTAGTTGGCAAAATACAAAGCATGCAAAATACAATATATCTTGCGAAAGCTGTCACGGTCCTCAAAACAGTATCGCTCATAAATCAACAAAGGAAGGATCTTATGAAAGTCCAAGAACATCTTTTAACGCAGGAGTATGTGCGCAGTGTCATGAAGAAGAATTCAAGGAATGGGAAAAATCTGGACATGCAAATCTTGAACTAGCAAGGATGGAAGCGGTTTGGGAAAGAAGAGGAGCTTTCACTGCTCACTGTGCAAGATGTCACAGCGGACAAGGATTTGTAGCGTGGTTGCCGCAATTGGTATCGGGAAACCCTGATCTTATATCTCCTTTCAATATGACCAGAGCGAGCGATCTTGGTTTGGTGGATGCCCTCGTTCACCCGCAAACTTGTGTCAGCTGTCACGACCCACATAAGGGAATTTATAAAGCTCAGTTGAGAGCTTTTCAAGATACGCCAACTCTGCCAGCTGGTTTTGCTGCATACTGGGTCGGAGCGGGTGCAGTGTGTTTTATGTGCCACAACACAAGAAATGGAGTCATTAGCGGTGCCGGTGTATTCCTTCACGAAGATTCTGACCCAAGGTTCGGTAATCCTCCTAATTATACCGCTCCGCATTACTACGCATCTCAGGGAGATGTATTTTTGGGTAGGAATGCATACTTTGTGGGACCAGCTGGTTCTTTACATGTTTCAGCACATGTGGTTGTGGAAGATACTTGCGTGGGATGCCACATGAAGCTTAATCCAGAAGGTTCTCATGTTTTTGCTATATCAGAAGAAAATGTTGATTTTATGTGCCACAAATGTCATGGAGAAGGAGTTAGCATGAAAAGCTTAGAAAAACAGATAAAGCCTTATCTCAACATACTTAAATCAACGATTGAGACAAAAATATATGACGCATTAAAAAGATATTATGAAGACAATATAACATACTATGTTAGAGCTTACGACCCTTCAACTGGGTGTTTCTCTTCCACTGCAACTTCAAATATTGCTGTAAGCACTGTCCCTCAATCAGTTGAAATTACTTCAATTGCGGGTCAGATATCTGTAATACTCAAATTCTCTTCCCCTGTTCAAGTAAGAAATGACGGAGGATGTTATCCTTATTCTTCAACTAATACAATATGGGTTCAGCTTGGAGGTTTAAGAAAATCACCATCCGCTCCTCCGCCACCTAATCCAAATTATATCATAGATCTTACACAGGATGAAGGTAGAGATATAGTAAAAGCTGCTTGGAACTACTTTCTTATTAAAGGAGGTAGCGGTGGTGGAGTTCATAATCCAACATTTGTTTTCCAAGTTCTGAACAATACTATTAATGCTCTTAAATATTAGCTTTAAGTATTTTTTTAGTTTGTCTGTTAATATTAATTTTCTGGGTTATTCTTATTGTGTCAGATATCTTTTATTTCGTTTATGTTTTTCATATCTTCAATCTTAGCACCAAGTTTTTCAAATTCTTTCTCTCCCACTTCCAATTTTTTTCCTTTGTAGTTCTGGGTAAGATATTTCAATGCAAAAATTCCTTGTGAAATCATCTTTTCTATTTTGGGTATGAGATTCTTTGAGTAATAACCGGGTATTGGGTAGATTTTTCCGTTCAAGTTAAAATAAACTATGTCAAACTCTTTGAATTCGGAAAGAAAAAATAAAATTTTTTCGGGTAAAAAGGGCATATCGCAAGGAACAAAAACACAACCTATTTCTGGAATTTCATTAAGCACGCTAACTATGCCTGATATCGGTCCTATATCATGATACTTATCATATACAATTTTGAAATCCGGTATTTCTATTTTGTTTTCAGATAGCTTAATTTCAAAATTTTTTTCAGTGGAAATATATTTTGATTCAAATACAGCTCTTAATTTTTCGCACATGATTTCAAGTAAAGTTTTGCCATTGATTTTGAAAAACCTCTTGTCGCTTCCGAACCTTTTTGATTTACCGCCCGCAAGAATTGCACCTGCTACATCCTTTATTAGAATTTTTTCTTCCTTTTGACTGTTTTGTTTTTCTTTTAGTTTCAGTTCTCCCATAGTATATGAACTTTTACCTTTTCTCCTTTCGTTATTTTTTTTGATGGTGGAATTAGAACAAGACAATCACACTTTGCGAAGGATGAAAGCATGTAAGAATCTTGATGTTCAAATATCTTTACTTCTTCTCCTATAATTTTTCCTCTCATGAAATTCAATCTATCTGATTTATTCTCTACATCTTCAAAAAGTTTTTTCTCTTCTTCTTTGGGAAAGATACTTGGGTAGTTCATACAACCTTTTATAAATGGTAGGACATATTCGTAAAAGCAAACGAGCACTGCTGCCGGATTTCCTGGAAGAGCAAAAATAAATTTATTGCCTTTCTTACCGAAAAATAAGGGTTTACCGGGTTTCTGCTTTACTTTGTAAAAAATCTTTTCGACTTTTTCCTCTTCCATAAGATCTCTCACGTAGTCATAGTCACCTGCTGAAATTCCTCCAGAGAAAATCAATATATCCGATTTTCTTATTTCTTCTCTGAAAATTTTTCTTAACTTTGCAAGGTTATCTTCTGAAAATTTTAATCTTATATCTTCTATTCTGTTCTCTTTTAGTGCAAGTTGTAAAGAAACCGAGTTGGAATCATACACCTTGCCATATTTCAGTTTTCTTCCGGGCCTTATTATTTCTCCACCCGTTATTATAACTGAAACTTTTGGTTTCCTAAAAACTTTAACTCTCTTTATACCGAGTGCACTTAGAAATCCTGCAACAGCGGGAGTTATGATAGTTCCTTTATCAATTACTTTTTCTCCTTTTTTTATCTCCTCACCTTTTAACCTAATATTCCTTCCCTTTTTTATCTCTTTATCAACGATTATGTAGTCTCCATCAACTTTCACGAGTTCTTTTTCGACAACTGCATCAGCTCCATCAGGGACCGGAGCCCCTGTGAAAATTTTTATTGCTTGGCCTTCTTTTAATTTTATCTTTTTGCTATCTCCTGCTCTTATTTCTCCGATGACTTTTAGCCTTGCAGGGAAAAACTTTATGGTCTCTGTATTTATTGCATACCCGTCCATAGCTGAATTTGTAAAGCTCGGAATATCTATTGGAGAAAAAATATCTTCTGATATTACACATCCGAGACTCTGAATAACATCTTGAAAAGTTTCACCTATGGGTTTTGCATGTTCTGATATTAACTTTCTTGCTTCTTCAATACTTATGAGATCCCTTTCCATAGGCTATATCCTCCTATGTTTAGAATTATTAGATTGAGAAAAAATTTTATTACTTGTGGTTTGAATTTTATTGAGCCGAGGCGTGATCCGAGTAAAGCTCCTGCTATGACGAAAATTAGGATGGGGATTGCAAAATGAAAATTAAACTCCCCTTTGAAAAATTTCGTTGAAAATCCAAGGAATGAATTTAGAAAAACGAAAAGCGATGTTATTGATGCTATTCCTTTTGTGGGAAAGTCTGAGAAAATTAGCAGTGGTGAAAGGTATATACCTCCTCCAATTCCAGTTATACCGGCAAGAATGCCAATCGGAAAGCTTATAAGAGGTAATGATTTTTTTTTGATTTTGAAATTTATTTTCTTGCTTCCGAAATCATTCAAGAAGGATATTATGGCAGATAAGATCAGAGCTATTCCAAGAATTATAAAGAAAGTTTTCTCTTTTATATTCAGGTTCGCTCCGAGAATTGTTCCTCCACCTCCGAATAAATAAACTAACAGAATCAAAGATTTTCTTTCTGATGGAAAATATGCCCTGTAGTTAAGAAAACTTATTATGGAAACGACCATATTGAGAAATAACGCGGTAGATGGAATAATCTTATATGGTGTATTTGTAATTGTCAAGATTGCCGTATAAGCTGTTCCTCCGCCCAATCCAACCATAGAGTAGGTGAAAGCGATTGCAAAGAACAGCAGATAAAAGAATATTTTTTGCGTGAAAATTTCCCAAATCAATGACCGCCCCCTCCCATTATTCTGTATATATGGAGTATATAAGGAAATAGAGCCATCATAGTCTCTCTTGCACCCCTTGTTGAACCCGGTAGTGTTAAAATAAGGGTTTTGCCTTTTATACCTGATAGACCTCTTGAGAGCATAGTATATGGTGTTCTTTCTGCACCGTAAAATCTTGCGAACTCCATTATGCTTGATATATCTTTTTCAATAATTGGTTTTATTGCCTCAGGTGTTGTATCTCTTGGAGATAGCCCTGTTCCGCCCGTTGTTATAACAAGGTCAAATCCATTCTCGCACCATGAGAGCACTTCTTTCCTTATCATTTCAATTTCATCTGGAACAATCTTGTATTCAATATTTTTTATTTCATTTTCGCTCAGAATCTTTATTATCTCTTTTCCTGCTTTATCTTGTTTTTTCCCTGCGTAGACCGAGTCAGAAACAACGAGAACCCCCGCTTTGAAGTCTTCTTTCACTTTCTCTTTGAATTCACTTTTTCCTCCGGTTTTTTCAACGAGTTTTATTTCTTCAATGACTATTTGTTTGTCGTATGGTTTGAGCATGTCATATATGTTGAGGGCGCAAGTTGAGACTGCAAAAAGTGCTTCCATTTCACATCCTGTTCTTGCTATCGTTTTTACTGTGACTTCAACATCTAAAAATCCATCTTGAATTCTTACATCACATCCAACCCATTCTATTGGTATGTTATGGCAAAAAGGTAAAATTTCAGATGTTTTTTTTGCTGAAAGAGCTGCAACTGCTCGTGAAACCTCAAAAATATCCCCTTTCTCTATCTCCTTTTTATTTATTTTTTCTATTGTTTCAGGAGAAACTTTTATTCTTGCTATTGCTTTTGCGGTTCTTAATGTTTTTATTTTTTCTGACACATCAAGCATAAGTTATCCTCCTTTCTTTTCTCCATTTATCTTATTTTCTGATCTTTCCTTCAAATTTTATTTCTTTTTTCCCATTCTTCTTTTACTTGCTCGTTATTATTGTTGTTTGTTTGTTTCCAGATTTCCTCTCCGTTTGATAAAATTTCTTTTTTCCATATGGGAGCTTTTCTTTTTACTTCATCGATAATGAACTTTATTGCATTAAATCCTTCTTCTCTGTGCGGAGATAAGACAATTACAAGGAAAGATATTTCACCGACATCAACATAACCAATCCTATGTTTTACGATAATTTCATCTACTTTAAAATTTCTTTTTGCTTCATCTACTATTTTTTGTATTTCTTTTTCTGCCATAGGTTCATATGCATCATAGAAAATTTTTTTTACAAAAGTTCCGTTTCTCTTTCTATCTCTTCTCACCACTCCTGTGAAAACAATAATTGAACCGTCTTTTCCAGAACTGAAATCGATGTTCTCCAAAATCTCCCCTAAATTTATTTTTTCTTTTACAAGATACATTTTCCTTACCCTCCTGAAACTGGTGGTATAAGAGCGACTTCATCGTTATCTTTCAAATTTTCATTATCATAGATTGTCTCATAGTTTAGAGCTATCGAAAAAATTTCCTGCTTCAATTTGGGAAATTTATCAAATAGATAAGCTTTCAAACTCTCAATGTCTTCCACATCTGAAATTTGGATCTCCCTTGAACCGGTTATATCTTTCAGTCTTCCAAAAAACAGAACTTTTATTTTTCCCCCCATATTTTTTATCCTCCAATCTGTTTCATGATTAATCTCGCTTCGGGAAGAATTCCCATTCTTTTGAATTTTATAAAACCTTCCGGTTTTAATTTAACAACTTCATAGATGAAATTGCAAATTTCTTCTTCTGCTATTTTGGGTCTCAGAAATTTTTTGATGTCAAATCCTCGCGAATCAAAAAGACAAAGAAAAATTTTCCCGTCAGCTGAAATCCTTATTCTTGAACATCCTTGACAGAATGGACGAGATACTGTTGATATGAACCCTATTTCTGTTTTTCCATCAACAAGATAAATTCTTTCAATTCCTTCTGTTCGAATAAACTCTATTTTTCGTTTTTCTCGGAGATTTTTTACTATTTCTCCTTCTGAAATAAAGTGTTTTCTCCAGAGAGCAAGGTCAACCTGTGTTGGCATAAACTCAATGAATCTTATTTTCACATCTTTTTCTTTTGAAAAGTCAATGATGTTTGGAATTTCGTCATCGTTTATTCCTTTGAGTAAAACAGTATTTATTTTCATTTGTAACCCTAAACTTTTTGAGTAGTCAATGCTGTGTAAGACATTTGATAGAGCATAAAATCTCGTTATCTTTTTGAACTTTTCCTCATTTAGAGTATCAAGACTGATATTTACTCTTACATTGTTATCTTTAAGAAATTCTGCGAAATTCTTTAAAAATACTCCATTTGTAGTTATTGTAAGTTCAACGTCATCTTTTAATCTTTGCCTTACTTGTGAAATTATTTCTTTTATTCCACATCTGATAAGAGGTTCGCCACCTGTGAATCTAAATTTTTTTATCTCAAATCTTTCGTAAAACAGCAAAACAAGATAAATTATTTCTTCAATTCTTAGGATTTCGTCTTTGGGAAACTTCTCGTACTGCTTGTCTGGTTCGCAATAGATGCAACTCAAATTGCATCTGTCTGTAAGAGATATCCTTACATAGTTTATTTCTCTACCAAACTGGTCTGTGAGCTTCATATGCTAACCTTTATAATGCAAATTTTATGCCATATCTTTAGATTGAGAATTCTTGATTGAACTCTCACTGATCATAATTTGATTGCAAGAAAAATTTAAAAAAATAAAAAAATAAGAAAGTTTTACATTGAAGCTATACCTTTATTTCATTTTATTAAAATTTCATTTTATCCAAAATGAGTAAATTTATAGGAGTTTCATTTTTGAGAAAAGTTTCATTTTTGAGACCATAACTTATCTCAATATTTTTTTTTAAATATTTTTTTATTTGTTTTTTTGTTTTGTTTTTGTTATTTTTTATATTCTTGTTCATCTAATTTTCTTTGGAAAACTCTGAAATTACGAGGATCAAGAGAAATCAAGGGGAAAAATGGTGGCTGGGATGTATAAGAAATTACGAGGAAGAAAAGAAATTATTTGAAAATCTTTGCATTTTGTTGGCACGAAATTTGCCTATAGGATAAAAGGAAGTCAAGAAAAACAAAAAATAAAGGGGGGTTGTAAAATATGGATGGAGAAAAATCGAGGGAATTGAAGTTAAAAGGAGAGAGGAGTTCTGGTGCTGATGTTCTTTTAGCTAGAAGAAAATTTCTAAAAGGCGTAGGAGCAATAACTGGATTATTAGCTCTTGAAAAGCTGGCTTGTGCACCAAGAAAACCAGAAGGTGAAATTCCAGCTGAGCAACCATGGCAACCTCCATCAGTTTTTCACGACCTATATCCAAAAGAATATCAAGAAGAATTCATACCTTCAACATGTTGGATAGGTAAGCAGGATTGTTCTTTGATTTACAGAGTTATTAAGCAAAATGTTAACGGAAAGGAGATAAGAAGAGTAGTAAAAGCAGATGGACTTATTATAGAGAAGGAAACAGGAAATTTTGTTCTCAATCCAGATGAGATAAAGAAGCGAGCTCATGAGTTGCTTTATAACCCAAGAAACAAAGGAACTCTTTGTCCAAAGGGAGCGGGAGCAAATGTTACCGCTTTGTATGCTCCAAATAGAGTAAAGTACCCTCTCAAAAGAATAAATAGGAAGGGTGAACCTGGGAAGTTTGTACGGATATCATATGATGAAGCTATAAATCTTATAGCTCAAAGATTGAACGAAGCGAAGCAGAAAGGGGAATATATTGCATGGCAGAAGGGAAGAAGTAAATCGAAAGATTTATATGATAACGCATTTACTAACGCTCTCAAAAACGCAGGTTTTAAGGTATACAAAATAGGACACGGGGCTTACTGCTCTGACGTAGGTTATAGAGCTTGCGAATACACGATAGGTCAGCACGCGGTTCTTCACCCTGATTTCAAATACACAAAATATATACTAAATATCGGTACAGGATTTATTGGTGTATCAGGAGGGAATAAGCTCTGTTTCATCACCTGGCCACAAATGTTAATTGAGGCGAAACAAAGGGGACAGATCAAGAAAGTTATCACATTAGACCCGCAACTCAGATCAGCAGGAAATCATACAGATGAATGGATACCAATAAAGCCGGGAACTGATCTTGCTTTCTTCTTGGGTATTTCCCATTATCTAATAAAGAATAGGTTAATAGATAGAGAATATCTCAAAAAATATACGAACGCTGCATTCTTGGTTATTGTTGAAAAAGGCAAAAAGAAAAGATACTATTTTGCTAAAAATACCGACGGGAAACCCCTTGTATATGACAAAAATTCGGGCACTGCGGTTCCATTCGATCAAGAAGGTGTAGATCCCATACTATTTACAGATGAAACGGGGAAAGATAAGATTGAATTGAAGTTAAACGATGATGGAATAATGGATGAGAGTGGTGAGAATGTTAAAGTTAAACCTGCTATTGAAGCATTTTTTGATATACTTGACGAGAACGGATGGACTGCTGATTGGGCTGATAGGGTCTGTGATATTCCATCTCTTACAACTGCAAAAATAGCAAGGGAACTTTATGAAAACTCAGGAATAAGGGAAAACTTGAAAGTAGAGATAGAAGGAAAAACCTTACCACTTAGACCCGTAGGGTGTATGCTCTATCATCTTGCTCAAACTGAATTAGGATTTAACTTAGTTCGTGCGGTCCTTTTGACATTTATGCTTTTGGGAGCTGTGGGGGTGCCCGGTGGTGTTTTGTGTGATTGGGGAGTTACTTCTCCTCACGCTAACTTTACCAAGTTTGGAAAAATGGATATAAAAAATCCGCCATATGATTTTACTCTCGACTCATCTAAATATTTCCCGATAAATACTCCTAATCCTTCTTTCCTTGCGCGTGTTCTTATTGACCCATCAAGATATGAGGTTGATGAGAAAAAATTACCTCGTGTTATGTTCGTTCATATGTTCAATCTGTCAAAGAGTGGTCCTGATGTTCCAATTATGAGAGATGGATATTCGAAAGTTGATATGATAATATGGCTTGATCCTTGGCTTACCGAAGGAGCATCATTTTTGGCAGATATTATTCTACCAATAGCTACGATTGAAAAATATGAGGGGCCTTTATCTGGAAGTACTATTTATGAAACTGTTTCTACTCTTAGGGTTCCTCCTGTTCCTCCTCTTTATGAGTCAAAAAGCGAAATTGAAGTCTATATTGATATAGCCGAGGCAGTTGGAGCTCTTTATGGTGATAAAGGATATATTTCGGAAATCAATAAACAACTTAAACTATCTGGAGAAGATTATGATTATAGACTTGATGTTAACAAGAAACCTTCCCCTGAGGAGATTTTTGACAGATGGGCAAGAGCAAAAAAATTCAAGGGACCAAAAGGTGAAGAGGGGCTTGAATACATCAAAAAATATGGCGTTTCTTCTATAAAAACTCAGAGTGCAAGTTCCATATACCCAATTCTCTGGACATATTGGGGAGGTTGGGATGAGACTAACAAATTTGAAAAAAGGTTCAGGTTCTGGGGAGAATCTCTGAAAAAGGCGCAAGATAAAATGAAGGAAATGGGACTCGATGAAAATAAATGGATCTACGTGAGAGACTATTTCCCTGTTCCTTTATGGAGGGAACCCACTATGGAAAAATCTCCCTCTGAGCATAGCTTTTATCTTATAACTCCAAAAATGATAGAGTATAAGCAGACAAGGTCGTCCTGGATTCCTGTTATGGCAGATATGGCTCACTATCAAGGAGATCCGGATAATCCAACAGTTGGTCAGGTTGCTGTAATAAATAGAAAAGTTGGAAAATCTCTTGGCATTAAAGACGGAGATGAAATATATGTAGAATCTATTAATCCTCTGACTGGTGAAAGAAGAAGCGTAAAGGCTAAAGCTACACTTGCAGAGTATGTAAGACCAGATTGTGTTTTGATGTTTTACCATTTGGGTGAGTGGGCTGGAACAAAAAAAGAGCCTTCTCCTAATAGTCTTATGTTCGCTTCCGAAGGTTTTGTAGCTATGACTCAGGATTCATCCTTCCAAGTAAAAGTCAAAATTTATAAAGTTTAAGGAGGTGAAAAAGTATGGCAAGGTATGGAATGGTAATAGACCTAACAAAATGTGTAGGTTGTAGGGCATGCATGGTGGCATGTAAGATAGAAAATTCAACTCCAAGACATGTTTGGTTCATGTATGTTTTTAGGTTTGAAGAAGGAGAGTTCCCGAATGTGAAAGTTAGATACCTTCCTCGCCCATGCATGCATTGCCAAAACCCACCTTGTGTCAGAGCGGATAAAGATGGTGCAAGAATAGTATGGAAAGATTGGACGGTTCAAACAGACTATGATAACCACAAAGGTGATAGATCATTGGAATTGGCATGTCCATATGGTGTTAATTTCTACATAGAAGATGAACCAGATTTATATATAGATTGGTCAAAAGATGAATATACTGCGGGAATTTTCGGATGGTTCAACCCAGATCTTCAAAAACCTTCAAAATGGGATGGTGATCCTAACAAGAAAGAAAGAAGACTCGCGGGTGGTCCGTATAGAACCGGAACTGTCGCAAAATGTACATTCTGTATCCACAGACTTGACAAGGGAATTGAGGTAACCGCTTGTCAGCAGGTTTGCCCAGTAAGAGCAATAATATTTGGAGACCTTGATAATCCTAATTCTGAAATATCAAAAGTCCTTGAAGGAAAAGTCGAAAGAAAGAAAGTAAAAGTTGTGGGTCCCGGAAAGGTTGAGACCGAGGAAGAAGTGGTTGTGCCGAAAGAAGGAGAAGGAGTTTTCGTGTTAAAACCAGAAGCGGGAACTTATCCAAAAGTGTTTTACATCGGGGATCCCCCTGATGAAGAAGCTGTTCCAATAGAGATAATACCGGTGAAGAGAGGTATGCAAGCAAAAGGTGATGAGAGATGGGGAAACCTTGACATACCATTCGGGCTCCCAGAAAAAGAAAGAAAAAAGAAGAAATAAATGGCAATTAATTAAGGAGGTAAAGATTAGTCAAATGGGTTTGTCAGTGGAATAAATAAAAAAAATAATAAAAAAATATAAAAGGAAATAAAAAAATAAAAAAATAAATAAAAGAATGATGAAATAAAGAAAGTGGCAAAAATGGGTAATCTTGGAGTTGGAGGTGAAGGATATATGATTGAGAATATGGAATTAGAACTTATGGAAGTTAAGCAAAAAAATGGGAGTGTAGATGGTAATTTTGAGATTAGTGAAAATGAGTTTGATTTTAATATGGGACAGGTTATAAGTAAATTTTTATCTATATTACTTGATTATCCAACGGAAGAAAAGATAGAGAAAGCAAAAGCTTTAGCTAAATTTTTGTGCTCTTACAAAGAGATCTTGCCAGATTATATTATTGAGCTTGCAACCGAAGTTTTAAATGTGAACTTCTCTCAGGATCTTCAAGCAGATTATGTTGAAATATTTGATTTTCAAACTCCTCCTTTTATTTCATTTTGTGTGAAAGGTGAAAATCAAAATCTAATTTTGATTCTTGATTCAATATATTTATCGGAAGGTGTTTTTGTCGATGAGACAAAGCTCCCTGATGAGTTCGCCACAGTTTTTGAATTCTTATCCTTGCTCTACTTGCGAAAAAGAAAAGAGAAAATAAATTATATGAAGGAACTGCTCAAACCGATTCTTCATTTCCCTGAACCAAATCACCGTCTCTATGAAAAAGTTATAAAATCTGTAAAGCGCTTTATACAAAGTAAATTTCATGACTAATGTGAAAGGAGGTGAAAATTGAGATGAGCCATTATATAATAGGAAAGATAAAAGTTGTAGCAGAAAAAATTATTTTCTTGTTGATACCTTTATTTTTCTTGCTCTTTTTTTCTTTTATTTTTATTTTGAATTCCTCTTCTTACCAAGTTCCTGCTTATGTGAAGTTTCAAAGAACTCCGGAGATAGAAGAGGAAGCAGAGGAACCACCTGCCATTTTTCCCCATCTCGCACATCAGGAATTGTTCTACTGTTATGTTTGTCATCCTTCTATTTTCAGTTTTAGAGCTAATGTTATAACCCATGATGATTTTGATAATGGGAAATTTTGTGGGGCATGCCATGATGGAGTTATTGCCTGGCATGTAGACGATGCCCCAGATTGTGAATTTTGCCACAAATAAATAAAAAAGGAGGGAGGTAAAAGATATGAGAGTAATTGTTTTTTCTCTTTTATTGATTTTTACCTTTCAGGTGGGTAGGGTATTAGGGGAAGAAGTTGAGGAAGGAAAAAAATTACAGGCTCCTGGAACTTTTGAAGTTATGGGAATAATGATAAACGGTATTTTTGATGTCGCTTTGGAATCTCGTCAATTTTACTCAAATCCATTTGCTGGAAAGTTTTCGCTCGTAAATTATCATTACTTCGTTTTTCTTTCAAGAAGAAAAGCCAATGAAAAATTCTTCTTTTCAGCAGATATAATTGGAAGAAATTTTTATGAGTTTGGAGCAAAATTGGGTAGATTTACTCTTAAAGTAGGAAAAGTTCTCATACCATTTGGGGCAGATCCTTTATTTCACCACAACTATGGAGGATTAAGCGGTTTTGATCAGAAGTTTGTTCCTTTTGTTTGGTCAGAGCATGGGGGAGTTTTGACCGCAAAAATTTTGGAAGATATGGAAAAAAGATTCGTGGTTTCAAATGACTTTTTCGTTGTAAATGCCCCAGAAGGAGATCCAACTCAACTTTTTGTTATGAGGACGGCTTCACCATCAAATTTCGCAGTAGGAGATAGATTAAAATTGGGTTATTCTCGTCTGGTAGGATATCTATCTGGATATTTTACTGAATACGCAAAAGGTTATCCGATGTTCATGTGGGGAGGAGATTTGTCTTTGGGACGCGGATTTTTGCCATTTTTAGAAAAGTTATCTTTGAAAGCTGGTTTTGCTTATATGAACGTTAAAGGAGACCCAAAGAAAATAGGAACTTATTTTAACTTTGCAGATTACCTTAGAATAGAATATGATTTACCTCTGAATTTAACTTTCAGATTTCTTGTTGGTTCAAGAACTACTCAGAACTATAAGTATCCTTTTTATGACAAAGCAACTCAGTCGGCAGATGACGAAACCGCGTATAACTTTGCTCTGATTTATAGAAGAAATGGGTTTTCTCTGACTACTCAATATGTTATCAAGGTTGAAGCAAAGGAGCAAAAAGATGACTTTATGCGAATTCTTTTCAGGTACGAGTTCTGAAACAGATGATTTTAAGAGAAATTTTTTACTTTTAGTTTGGGGAAGAAAGAATTTTTTGAATAAAAAGTTTTAAAGAAGGGGGGCGACCAATTATGGGCAAATATAAAGAAATTAGTTTCGTAGCTTTTTTATTTTTGGCTTCAGGAGTTTTTGCAGTATTTGGAAAAAGCTGTGGTCCATTAGATAGAGGGGAAGAAGAAGAAAAGCAGGCAGTTTCGGATGAGGGTGCATTTGAATGTCCGTCTGTATCTTATTCAGATGACATATACCCTATGCTGAGCCAAAAATGTGGTGGATGTCATGGAGGTGCTTCAGAAATATCTTTCATTTCTGGGGATAAAGATACAGATTATCAGAAAATATTAAGACTTGTTCAAAAAAAGGAAGGAGAGGAGAGTATATTCCTATCTAAGGCTACGGGTAAAGTGGCTCATGGTGGTGGGGCGGTTATACAGGAAGGTTCCGAAGAATATATAAAACTCAAATGCTGGATAGATGCTGATGCTCCAAAAAATTAATTTTAAAATTTTAAAAACAAAATCTAAACGGAGGTGAAAAAGTATGATTCGGAGGAAAGGTAAGGTTATGACTTACGGAAGGAATATATGTTTGAGGCTTTTTTTTATATTTTTCCCGTTTTTACTCCTTTTACCTCGGTATGTGATTGCTCAATCTGGAAAAGATGTATTCCTCAAATATAAGTGCAATAAGTGTCACGCAATAAAATCCCAAGATATAGAGCCCATTGTCAAAAAGGAAAAAGAAGAAGAGGAAGAAGAAGAGGAAAAAGAGGAGAAGGGAAAAAAGAAGATAACAGATCTTTCGGGAGTAGGTCTCAAAAGGGATGCTAATTGGATTAAAGCCTTTCTCCTTAAAAAAGAAAGAACAGAAGAAGGTAAGAAACACAAACCGAAATGGAAGGGAACCGATGATGAGCTCAAAATAGTTTCGGAGTGGTTGGCTCAACAGAAAGTAAAACTTGATGAAAAAGAGGTTCAAAAATGGCTTGAAGAAATTATGAAAAAAGCAAAGTAAATGCGGTATATGCATAAAATCAAATCAATTTCGTTCTTTATTCTTTTCCCACTTTTTGTTCTGGGCTTTACTCTCGGCGATGTAAATAAAATTACGAATATTTTCCGAAAAGTTAAACAACCTATATTTTTCAGCCACAAAATACACATAGAAGTTGAGGAGCTAGAATGTGTAGATTGTCATAAGTTGGCGGAGCGGAGTAGGTGGGCTGGAATGCCAAAAATATCTGACTGCGCTGATTGCCATTCTGAACCACCAGACGAATTCAAATATCCTCAATACAAAGACGAGGAAGCTCTCGTTAGAGAATACATAGAAAAAGATGAGGAGATCCCTTTTGTTCGTGTCAATAGGCTCCCGGGGCATGTTTATTTTAGCCACAAAGCTCATGTTGTTTGGGGAGAAATGGAGTGTGAGACTTGTCATATCGGAGCTAAAACCAAGCTCGAACCATATCAGAAATCTGATATTGCGCACCTTACTATGGGTAAGTGTATGGAATGCCACGAACAAAAATCTGCTCCTAACGATTGTATAACTTGCCACTAAAAAAAGAAGGAGGGTTAATAATAATATGATATCTCTAAAAAGAAGGAATAATATAGATGATAAAAGAGAGGGAAAAGCAAAAGTTGATCTGAAAAAAAGAGAATTAATTAAAAACTCTATAAAACTTGCACCTATTTTATCTCTAATACCAGGTTGTTCATCTTGTGAAGAAGAGATTTATTCGCTTTCATCAGAAAAACCTTATGTACCAGGGGCTGAAAGGTGGCATGAGGGAGAGGAAAAATACTTGAAATCTGCTTGTGGTCAATGCCAGGTCAGTTGCGGAATAATTGTAAGGGTAGTTGAGGGAAGAGCGGTTAGAGTGATGGGAAATCCAAAATCATCACCGAACAGAGGTATTGTTGGGCCAAAAGGTCTAACTTCAATTTTTGCTCTCTATGACCCTGACAGAATAAAATCTCCACTTATAAATAGGGGTAAAGGGATATGGGAGGAAATAAGTTATAGTGATGCAATAAACATCATCTCTGAGAAGCTGAAAGAGAAGCTGAAGGAGCCTAATAAAATTGCTATTTTGTGTGGTAGGCAAAAAGGCTTTATAAAAGAAATTTTTGAAAGGTTTGCACAAGTTATAGGAACTCCAAATTTTTACGACTATTCCGAAAAATCTTTCTCTACACGTGCTATCTTATACGCTATGAGAGAATCTTTCGGAGTTTTTGATTTACCAGGATTTGATCTCGAAAACACAAGATATATTCTGAGTGTTGGTTCTGCAATTTTTGAAACTACCTGCCATGGCTTGATGCTTTCTCGTTCTTCATACAAAATAAAATATGGAGTCCCAACGCAAAGAGCGAAGATCTTGCATGTTGACCATTTTTACTCTCATACTGCCTCACAAGCTGATGAATTTATTCAAGTAAAATTTGGTAAGTATCATATTTTCCTTCTTGGTATAGCCCATCAGCTTATAAAAGAAGGAAAGTACGATAAAGATTTTGTAAGGGAAAAAACTCAAGGATTTGATGATTTTGCGGATTTCGTCAAAGACTTTGCTCCTCAAAGAGTTGAAGAAGAAACCGGAGTTCTTTCCAAAGATATAGTTAGGATATCAAGGGAACTATGGTACTCACGTCCATCTGTTGTTATAGTCGATGAGCGTTCAACTCTATTTACCAATGGACTTCTTATCTCTTCCCTTTCCCTTTCCATAAATGCTTTGTTGGGGAACATAAATAAGCCGGGCGGGCTTTTCCTCGTAAGAGATATAAGCTTTGCCCCCTGGAAACAAATCAATTCAAATATTAAGGGAAACAAAATTGATTTCTCGCAACTTCCAGATTCAGATGTTGACACTCTTTTGATTTATTATTTTAACCCTGTTTATTCTGAAGTAGAAAACTCTCGTTGGAGGAAATTTATAGAAAAAGCAGATTTCGTCGTATCTTTCTCCCCATTTATGGATGAAACATCTTATCTTGCTGACATAATCATACCAGATCACACTCCCCTTGAAAGGCTTGAAGATGCTCAATCATTATCTTCTATACCTTATGCTGGATTTGGATTGAGAAAACCCGTAGTTACTCCTCTTTTTAACACTAAAAACGCAGGAGATGTGATAATAGATATAGGAAAAAAGCTTGGGTTTGAAGATGAGTTCTACTTTGATAATTTTGAGAAAGCAGTTCGGGAAAGACTTAAGAACTTTGACTTAGATTTGTTAGAAAAGGATGGTTGGTGGGAAGATCCAGAAAAGAAAGGGAAAGATTTCAATAAATTCAAGTTTACCGATCCAAAAATGTTTGAGGAACCAAAGTGGGTAGGAGAGGGTGATTTGTATCTATTTCCTTATAAATCTATTTCTTATGCCGAAGGATCAGGGGCTAACATCCCTTTCTTGATGGAGCTTTCGGCAAGGCTGAAAGGTGTTCCAGCTTATATGGCTTACGAAACTTTCTGTGAAATTTCGTCTTCCCTTGCAGAAAAACTCAAGCTCAGAAACTTTGAGGATGTATATATTTCAAACGAGAAGGGGAAAATAAAGGCAAAAGTGCTAATCAGAGATGGTATTCCTGATGATGTAGTTTTGGTTGAACTTGGTAAGGGGCACACAGAATTCGGGAGGTTTGCAAAAGGTAAGGGAGCGAATCCACGCGATATAATACCTCTTGTGAAATCACAGGCAGGGAATGCAGCTTTGTATGTTGCTCGTGTGAAAATTGAAAAAATCTAAAAAGAATTTTTTGGAAAAATAAAAGGAGGTACTGATTGAGATGAAATCAAATATAAAAAAAGGTAAGGGTGATAAAATTGGCGATGAAGGTCAGAAATTAGAAAAAAGGAATTTAAAGAGAAAGTTTTTGAAAACAGTTTCCGGGTTTGCTATTTCATTGGGGTTTATATCTTCATCATTACCATTTTTACCTAATTTTAAAAGAAAGAAATCAGCGAATAGGAAAAACGGGAACAGCAGAGAAGGAAGCAAGATAAAGTGGGGGATGGTTATAAATCTTGATTTATGCACTGGTTGTGGAGCTTGTGTTGTTGCTTGCAAAATTGAAAATAATATCCCGATAACAGGGTATGAAAAGAAAGATCGGGGAACTGAGATAGAATGGATGACCTTGATACCACATAAAGATTATCTTATTCCTATTCCCTGTCTTCACTGTGATGACCCACCTTGTACTAAGGTTTGTCCGGTTAATGCAACTTACATAAACGAGGAAGGGCTTGTTGCTCAAATTTATGATAGATGTATCGGTTGTAGGTATTGTCAGGTTGCTTGCCCATATTCAAGAAAATATTTTACGTGGGAAAAACCTGAGTTTCCTGAAACATATGTTCAAGCTCTAAATCCAGATGTTCCTGTTAGGCCCAAAGGTGTAGTTGAAAAATGTACGTTCTGCTATCATAGAATAAGGAAATTGAAAGAGAAAGCAAGAGATGAAGGGCGTGAGATATCAGATGAGGAGCTCAGAAAGTTACCTGCTTGTGCTGAGGCTTGTCCAACGGGAGCTATTACTTTTGGCAACCTTGCCGATCCAGATTCTCTCGTTTCAAATCTTGCTCGTTCTCCGGGAGCTTTTACTCTTTTACCTCATCTTGGTACAAAACCAAAGGTCATTTACCTTTCAAAATCAAAAAGAATATCATTAGAAATAGACAAGGATTATGAAAACTTACAAGGAGAAAAGAATAGAGAAATTTGATGAGGAATAAGTAAATAGAGAACAAAAAGGAAAGAAGAAAGATGTAGAAAAAAGAGGAAAGAAGAGAAAAAAGGAAAAGGGGAGGAGGATTATGGATGTCTATGGAAGTAAAAGTTATTGATGATAAAAATAAAGATAATAAAAGGAGGAGAATATTAGAAAACCTCTGGAAACCTACTAGAGGATTTGTCCTATTTTCTCTTATCTCATTGGTATTTTTGATTTTGGGGTTGAGCTGGTTCGTTCGGAAAGAAATATATGGCGATATTATTACTTCACTTCGTAATCCGGGAGGAGGCGGAGTCGCCTGGGGATTGTGGATCATGTTTGATATATATTTTGTAGGGGTAGCTTCTGCTGGTATAACTTTATCTGTTCTTGTGAGGCTTTTCAAACTTGATCAATTGAAACCACTAACCAGACCAGCTGAACTTATAACAATAATATCTCTTATCCTTGGTGCTTTATGTGTCCTTGCAGATCAGGGAAGGATTTTTTATGCCCTACTTAATTTGCCACGGTACGCAAGACCTATATCTCCTATGTTTGGAACTTTCTCACTTGTTGTATCTGGTTACCTTTCTGCAAGTTTGATTTACTTTTATCTTTCGTCTCGTAAAGATGCTTTTGAGCTGTCAAAATATTTTGAAGGTTCAAAAATGAGAAGGTTGCTTTACAAAATTTGGGCTGCTGGATGGAGGGGGGACTACTCGCAAGAAAAAAGGCATAAAACAAGTTTGTTCTGGCTTTCTATAGTCATTTTACCTCTGATCTTCGTTGCGAATTCAACTTTGGGATTTATATTCGGCATACAGGTGGGACGTCCGGGATGGTTTTCGGCTTTACAAGCTCCCGGATTTGTAATTATGGCTGGTATTTCAGGAATAGGATTAATAATGGTTGTAGCGTACATTTTGAGAAAAATTTATAAATTGGAAGAGCTAATAGGGGAAAGGACTTTTTATACTTTAGGATTTATTCTCTTTGTTCTCTTGACCATTTATTTATACTTTACGGTAGTTGAGGAACTTACTGCTCATTATGCTGCCCCTGAAAAAGATAGATATATTGCCCATCAAATAACCATAGGAAAATTTGCACCTATATTTTGGATAAATGTTGTTTCTTTGCTTTTTCCTGCAATCTATCTTTTCTATCAGACAATAACAAGGAGAGTAAATATTTTTATTACTGCCCTCTCAGGCTTTATAGTTAATGTATCAGCTGTTTTGAAAAGGTTCTTGATCGTTGTTCCATCTCAGACCCACGGTTTATATCTACCTTATCAGGAAGGAAGTTATTTTCCTGCTTTGAGTGAAATTGTTATCCTTTTAGGAATCATTGGATTTGGAATTTTATTGTTTATTTTTTTCGCTAAAATATTTCCCATTATTCCTCTTGAAGTTTTAGAAGAGGAGAAAGAAGAAGAAAAGGAAGAAAAGAAAAAAGAGGAGGAAGTATATTTACCTTCACGTGTGAGGCTTATTTTTGCTTTTGGAACGATTGCGTTAGGGCTTTTCCTTATGGTTTTAGGTTTTGTTTTTTCAGCTCGTTTTGGAACAAAACCTTATCTTGACCCAATTTTGCCTTTCTCTCCTGTCATATTCATATCTGGTGTTATAATTTCTTTCTTTTCCGCTGTCGTATATGAACTTTTTCCTTCAAGGAGGAGAATCTAATTCTGGTATTCTAATTCTGCTATATTCCCCTCTGAAATATTTAAAATTTTCTCTATATGCTTGCTGATGCAATATTGAAATCAACATTAGCTGTAAAGATTGTGATCTTGATTTTATTTTCATGTTCAATTTTGGTATGGTCTTTAATAATTCATAACCTTATATTTTTCAAGAAGGTAGAGAGAAAAGATTCTGAATTTGTTGATTACTTTTGGGGCGGCGGTATAAAAGAATTCCTTTCATATCACAAATATGACGAATTCTATCCTTCTTCAATAGCTCAGGTCCTTGAGGAAGTAATTGCCAATCTCAGGAGGAGAAAAGATATTACAAAAGATGAAATTCGTAGAATGATGAACCAAGAAATAAAAATTGTTACAGAAAGGTTATCAAGATTTCAGTTTATTTACGCTATAGTTAGCTCATCAGCTCCATTTATTGGTCTTTTTGGGACTGTTTGGGGAATAATGCATTCATTCCATCAGATAGGGAAAATGGGAAAAGCAGGTCTTGAAGTTGTTGCTCCTGGAATTTCAGAGGCTCTTTTCACAACGGCTATGGGGCTTTTTGCTGCTATCCCAGCAGTTATAGCATATAATTTCTTTCAAAATAAAATAAGAAAAGTTTTAAGTAGAATGGAATTTTTTATATCAGAATTTGAATTATATCTCACAAAATGGGCTCAAAGAGATAAAGCATTTCAGGAAGTTGAACCTGAAAAATATGAGGTTTAATTTATATAAGTTTTTACAAAATATATACTACTAAATACAAGACTGGCCATATTAGAACTACAAACTTCCATAATAAAGAAGCACTCTCCAAAGCAGGAGTTCTCATTACTCCTCTTTTCTGCGACAGATTAAACGCAATCAAAAGCCAAATCAAACCTACAAGAACATGAATTCCGTGTGAGCCAACTATAAGGTAAAATATTGACCCATATGCATGAGTTGTCATAGTAAGACCAAATTTTATAAGCCTTATCCATTCAATCCCTTGAAGTATAAGAAATGTTGCTCCGAAAACCCAAGTCAATACAAAAAATATTTTTTTTCTCCTTTTATCAAAAACAAGGTTAAAGACCCCGCTTGCTAAAAGAAAAAGAGTATTAAATAGAGTTTGTATGACTGGATATGTTGGTAAGCCTTCTGGTGGCCATTCAATAAAAGTTCTTTTTATTCTAAAAAAAGCGCTTATTAGAGCTCCAAAATACATTACTTCAGAAGCTATAAATATAGTTGTTGCAACGTACGCTCTTTTTATTGGGTCAATAACATGAGGCTCTCCTTCCGCCTGAAAACTTCTTTCGTAAAATTCAACCTCTTCGGGATGAAGTCCAGGATTATTGGCTTCGTAAAATAACTTTTCATTTCCCATTTCTTTAAAAATTATTCATTATTTTCTAAATGAAAATAGTTTTCAAGAAATATTCGTTTTTGTGAAAAGAGATAAAACAAAGGTTAAAACTCAAGCGATAACCTCTTCCGGCTTTTCGCTTTTTTTAAACTCGCCCGGCGCAATTTTTTTCATATCTAATACTACGAAATTGAAGATAGGTTTTGAGTCTCAAATTAATCTTGCATTTTGAATTTGCTCTGGGAAGCATTCCCTTTGCCTACAAATAATGTGTAGGATTTTTCCCATACTTTTTCTTAACTAAAAATATTCAAGCATTCTTTCAGGTAATGTTTTGTCTTGCTGAACTTGTTTCTATATGTATGATTTTCCCACCAATTTCAACCAGAATATCATGATAAGAGGATTTAATCAATCTTATTTCGGTTGGTAGCACTTTTTTATTTGATACTGAACTTTAAGTTTTGATTTTCCCAAATTTTTTATAAATTTTTTATATTCTTGCTTGTTTTTCAAAGTGATAAAGTATATTAATGGAGTAATATTAATGAATGGAAATATTATTTGAAGGGTAAAATCTGATTACTAATGAATGTTATAGTGCAAAAAACAATAAGTTTATAGAGTAAAAAACAGTAAGTCGGATGAGCAAAAAAGGAATTGAAAAAGAACAAGGAGAGGAAAAGATAAAAAAGAAAATAGAATCTCTTGAGAAAATTATTCTGGAACATAAGGATTTTTATGGAATCGATGAATTTGCTCAAAGAAAAAAGGGAGATATTTTAGATGTTGTAGTAAAAACAATACTATCTCAGAACACATCAGATAAACTCAGAGATATAGCTTTTGAGAATTTGAAAAGGAAATATAAAAATATGTTTGAACTTCTTGAAGTTGAAGATTCTGAAATAGAAAATTTGATTCGTATTTGTGGTTTGCCTGCGGTAAAAACAAAGCGCATAAAAAATGCTCTACGAAAAATAAAAGAAAGTTTTCAAAATCCTTCAGATTTATGTGAGCTTGGGAAGGAAAAAGCTTTTGAGTTTTTGAGTTCAATAGATGGCATAGGACCAAAAAGTGCTGAGGTTATTTTAGCTTTCGGATGTGGATTTGATACTTTTCCAGTAGATACTCATATATCAAGAATAATGACACGTCTTGGTATCGCGAGAGGTTCCCGAGAAAAAATTTATAGATTAGTTTCTCCTCATTTCAAAAGCAAAATTATATCTCATGTTTTCCTCATAAATCATGGCAGAAATGTTTGCAAAGCTTTAAAGCCAAGATGCAATATTTGCTTTTTCAAAAAAATGTGTGAGTTTTATAAAGAAAATCTTTGATTTTTTCCCATACCATATTCTCACTAATTTCTCTCAGACAGGCTATATTTATCTTGCATTCTCTTTTTACAGAGATTTCGCCTTTTGCAAAGTTGTAGCAAGGAGAGCATGGTAAATCAAGTCTTATTATCTCTGAGTTTGGCGGAGCTGTGTGATAGTATCTTGTGTATCCATAAATTACGAGGGTTTTCACTCCTGCTATTCCTGATATGTGAGCAACTGCTGAGTCGTTACACAAAGAAAAAAACGCTCGCTTCACATAAGATATAACCTTATTTATACTCTCACCAAAAAGTATTTTCAACTTGCCTATCTTTTCTTCTCTCTCTAAGTTTTTCTTTATAACAGAAAGTTCAAATTTATCTTCTTTTCCCAGAACAAAAACTATATTTAATCCTTCTCCAATTATTTTTTTTGCTATTTTTATGAAATTATCTATTGGCCAGCTTTTTGTCTTGTATTTTGCAGTGGGATGAATAATGACATATTTTGATTTTGCAAATTCTTCTGCTTCCCTCTTATATTCTTCAAGCTCGGCAAAATCAAATGGATAATCAGGTTTTATACCAAGAATAATTGAGTTTCTTTCTGCATAACTTAAACTTTTATCAAAATGAATTTTCAAAGGATGATTTCCTGGGGATAATTTTACCAGGCTAACTAACCTGCTTAAATTATAATTGCCGTCATCGCAAAAAATTTTTTTCCCAGGTGATATCGTAAGCAAGATATTTATTCTTCTTCCGTTGGGATATGTGCCATACACGATTTCAGGTTTTATCTCGTAAATTTTTTTCGCTATTCTGATTATGTTTTCAAACTCGTTTTTCTTTTCTTCCCACCATATTATCCTAAAATTGTATAAAGAAAATAATTCTTTGTATAGGTCAGAAACAACTATGTGACCTTGAAATTTTGAAAAAATAGGAAGAAGCTCTAATATATCACCAAGTCCACCTGATGCAGATATTGCGATCTTACTCATCTTAAAAAATAATTTTTACTAATTTAAATTTTTATTTAAAGCAGTGTAATTATAATCTATATTTATGAAGATTTTTTTTATTGCGAGAGCTTTGGGAGCATTTTTATTTTTGATCTTCATTAGTTTGGGCGGGGCGACAGAGAAAGAGAAAAAAACAGGGAAAGAGAAAAAAATTGATGAAAAGAAATTAAGTGAAAATAAAGAAAAAAGTATAGACTATGACATAAACCAGTATTTAGATATTGTAAGGCAATCGTCAAAAGATTTACTTGAAACTATGAGAGATTCTCTTTTGACACAATTGGAAAAGGGAGATGTTTTATCTGCTGTTTCGGTTTGTTCAGAACTCTCTCAAAATATAATCAAAGAGAAACAACAAAAATATGGCTTTTATATAAGGAGGGTGAGTGAAAAATATAGAAATGAAAAGAACAAACCAGACGAATATGAGCTTTCTATATTGAAAAATCTTGAAAATTTAAGTAAAGAGGGTAAATTGCAAGATGAATATTACGAGATTGTAGAAGAGAAAGATGGAAAATATTTGCATTATTTCAAACCTATATTGGTTCAACCTATGTGCCTTTCGTGTCACGGCGAATATAGTTCTATCCCAGAAGATGTTAGAAAGTTTCTTAAAGAAAAATATCCGAAAGACAAAGCTTTTGGATATAAATCAGGTGATTTTAGGGGAGCTGTGAGCATTAAGATAAAAATCTCTCAGTGAGGTTATGATAATTATGATAAAAAGAGCAATAGGAGTTCTCGGACTGATAATTTTTTCCTATTCCGTTTTTGAAGTTATCAGAAATTACAAGTTAATCCAGGATAGACTTGTAAGTATTTCAGGAGGTAAAATTACTTCAAAGGTTAATTTGGAGGCAAAGGAGGCAATCTTTAAAGATAATATAGCATACGCAAGTGAGGTTGATCTATCTTTTGGTGCAGACAATATAGGTGATATAAAAATTTATGCCGATAAATCAACATATAATATGAAAAGAGGAATAATAGAACTCTTTGGAAATGTAAAATTTAAGAGTGAAAAGATTTATGCTGAACTTGATAAAGCGAAGGTCTTTCTTGACCAAGATTCTAAAAAGATCAAAAAAATAGACGGTTCTGGAAATGTCTTTATAAACTACGAAAACGCAAAGGAGGTAAGAGCAAAAAATATTCAAATATATCCCGATGAGAACGAAATAATTCTTTCAGGCGAACCTATTTTGAAAACAGGAAACATAAAGATAAGAGCAGAAAAAATAAAAATAATTATCAGTTCAGGCGATGTGGAATTTGAAGGGGTAAAAGCTCAGATAAAGGAGAATCCATAAAGGATGACAACGGAAATCAGATGATTATTTTTTTGACCGCAGAAGTAATAAATGAGGAGTAAAGATGGAGTTCAAAGTTATTTATGATTTTACTTTGATAACCGAATACGATATATATCTTTTCAAAGAAGGAACACATACAAGATTATATGAAAAGCTTGGTTCCCATATTATTGAATTTGATGGTGTTCAAGGAGTTCATTTTGCTGTCTGGGCCCCAAATGCAGAATATGTCTCCGTAATAGGAGATTTCAACGGTTGGAACAAATCCTCTCATCCTCTGAAAAAAAGAGAAGATAATTCCGGAATTTGGTTCGGATTTGTTCCGGGAATAAAAAAAGGTTCATTATACAAATACTATATAGCGAAAGGAAATTACAAAATAGATAAGGCAGACCCTTTCGCTTTTTTTTCGGAAAAGCCTCCAAAAACTGCTTCCATAGTCTGGAATTTTGATTATAAATGGAAAGATGAAGAATGGATAAAAAATAGAAAAAGATTCAATTCCTTGAGATCCCCAATATCAATTTACGAGGTTCATATAGGCTCTTGGAGAAGAGTCCCAGAAGAAGGAAACAGATTTTTGACTTACAGGGAACTAGCTTACTATCTTGTTGAGTACTTAAAAGAAATGGAATTCACTCATGTTGAGTTTTTACCTTTGATGGAACACCCTTTTTATCCTTCTTGGGGTTATCAGATAACATCATATTTTGCTCCTACTTCAAGATATGGAACCCCGGAGGATTTTATGTACCTCATAGATATACTTCATCAGAACAATATTGGAGTTATTCTTGATTGGGTTCCATCCCATTTCCCACAAGATGGTCATGGACTTGCTTTTTTTGATGGAACTCATCTTTACGAATATGAAGACCCAAGAAAAAGATATCATCCAGACTGGGGAACTTTTATTTTTGATTATTCAAAGGGAGAAGTTAGATCTTTCCTTTTGAGTTCTGCCCATTTTTGGTTTGAAAAGTATCATGCAGATGGTTTGAGAGTTGATGCAGTCGCCTCAATGCTTTACCTTGATTATTCAAGGAAGCCAGGGGAATGGGTTCCAAATATATACGGAGGTAAAGAAAATCTTGAAGCGATTGATTTTATAAAGAAACTTAATCAGACGGTTTTTAGAGATTTTCCTGATGTCCAGATGATAGCAGAGGAATCCACAGCTTGGCCAGGGGTTTCTCGGCCAACTTATGTAGGTGGATTGGGTTTCAGTATGAAATGGAACATGGGGTGGATGCATGATACACTTTTTTATTTTTCAAAAGACCCAATTTATAGAAAATATCACCATGACAGAATAACTTTCAGTATATGGTATGCTTTCTCGGAAAATTTTGTTTTACCTTTATCTCATGATGAAGTAGTTCATGGTAAGGGTTCATTGATTGCGAAGATGCCAGGCGATGATTGGCAGAAGTTTGCGAATTTAAGGCTTCTTTTTGGTTATATGTGGTTTCATCCGGGTAAAAAACTTCTTTTTATGGGCGGTGAGTTTGGGCAGTGGCGAGAGTGGAATCATGATATCTCTTTGGATTGGCATCTGCTTGATGATGAGAAAAATCCGCTTGCAAATTTCCATAGGGGATTGCAAAAATGGATAAAGGATTTGAACAAAGTGTATAGAAGCGAACCAGATTTATATGAATTCGATTTTGAGCCTTCTGGTTTTGAGTGGGTAGATTTTAACGATGTTGAAAAGAGTGTTATTTCTTTTTTGAGGAAAGGGAAAGAAAATTGTTTTCTTGTCGTATGCAATTTTACTCCTGTTCCAAGATTCAATTATAGAGTTGGAGTTCCATTTGGGGGTTTTTGGGAGGAAATATTAAATAGTGATTCTGAATTTTATGGAGGTAGTGGTCTGGGAAATATGGGGGGAGTTTTGGCAGAAGAAATAAAGTTTCATGGGAGAGATTTTTCAGTTTCTCTGCTCTTGCCTCCGCTTTCTGTTTTAATTTTTAAGCACAAGATGTAATTTTGGTATGTCTGTTCGCCTTTTTCTTATTCGGTTTAGTTGTATGTTCGTTTTGTTTCTTATTTGCTTACTTTTAATAACCAGTTGATTTCTGATGGTAAATTAAGAATATATGAAAGAATTCATTTTTGGAGGAGTTGAGCAGGGTTTAAATTGGTATTGGTTTATTTCAGCTCTTGGAAAATCTTTTCTTTCTCTATTTATAATTGTTGATGTCTTTGGGAATATACCTATATTTCTTTCTCTCTCTTCTCATATGCCGGGATATCAAAGGCAGAAGATGTTTAAGATGGCAATTTTTGCTTCTTTCTGGCTTCTTTTTGTCTTTGCTATATTAGGAGATTTTTTCTTTAAGTTGTTTGGGGTAAGTTTAGATAGTTTTAGAATTGCAGGTGGAATTCTTCTCCTTATTATTTCTCTCAAAATACTTTTGGTTGGATCATGGGAAGAAAAGAAAATCGATCCTGAAAGTTCTGGGGTTGTTCCAATAGCCTTTCCTCTCCTTTCAGGTCCGGGAGCAATAACGCAAGTGATAATATCAACAAAACAGTATGGTTTAATTATAACTTTTATCTCTATTTTACTTGTATCAGTAATAAATTATTTTGTTTTGAAAAAAATAAATAGTATATACAAATTTATGGGTAAGTCAGGTTCGGTAGTTATTTCAAGACTTACGAGCATTATGATAGCTGGAATATCAGTTGATTTTATAGTAAAAGGAATTTCAAATATATTTTTCCACCAGAGGCTTTAGTTCTAAAAGTAAATTCACTTTTTTGTAAATTTATACATTGAAACGAGTAGGGGAGAATTGTAAAATTCAATATATGCAGATTGTTAGCGTGATAATTTTTAGTTTTCTTGTAGGGGGAGGTGTTATCACTCCTCAAATAGATATGTTTGATCTCGGAGGTTTCGTCTCTTTTTCTATGTACGAAACTAATGTGAAAGAAAGAACACCCTTATCATCTTTGTATCTTTCCGCTAGGTTTGGGTACGCGCCTTTGGAAGAGTTTTTTCCATATGTTATCATTGGAATAAAGAATTTGACCCCTCTTGCTCCTTTGCCAACCTTAAACCAGTTTGGAGTTGGAGCCAAATTTTCTCTCTTATCAAAGGAGAGAGATATAAACTTTAATTTTGACGGTCATGTAGAGTATTGGCCCTTTATTGAAGGTGCAAATAAAGATTTCCCAAATAAACTCTTTTGGCAGATTTCTCCTACTATGTCATTTAAGTTTGCTAACTCCTTCATATATATTGGTGGAGGATATAAAGATTTTATAATAAGGCTTGATAATAATGAAGTTCTAAAAAGTAGAGCTGAAAATAGATTCTTTGTCGTAGTGGGCGGAGACTATTATCTCAATCCTAAAACATATATATCAATTGAAATTCATTCATTCGGGCAGAACTTAATATCTGCTGGTATATCTCATAGATTCTAAAATCCAGAAAGTAAGTACTTTATTTGGTTTTCTTCGCCCTTCGCCTTGTTTTGTTAATTTCATTTTACTTATTATCTTAACTTATTTTTTTTGTTTTTTGGTTTTATTCTCATATTTTATGGATACTTTTATTCTTATTTATTTGAAAATATTTTATTCTCACAATTTTCTTTGAATTTATAACTTATGATTCAGTTTTTCAAAAAGAGGAATCAGATTATTTTTGTTCAAATATCTGGTAATATTCCCACTTCAAAAGGAATTCAGGAAATTATGATGAGGAAACCTACTTTTTCGGATATACTTCGTTTTATTTTTGATAAAGGTAAAGAGGTAAAGGGAGTTTTTCTTGATATTTCTCCTTCAAATCTTTCTCTATCTGAAATTTGGGAGCTAAAAAGAGTTATTAGTCTTTTAAGAAATCAGGGAGTAAAGATTTTATGTTATATTCGTTCTGGGGGAATTGGGGAGGTTTTTTTGGCTTCTGCTTGTGATAGAGTTATAGTTCCAGAAAATTCTGAGTTTTTCCTTACTGGTTTTTCAGCAACTATAAATGCATTAGGTGGGTTTTTCAAAAAAATAGGTATTGAAATAGAAACTGTCAAAAGTGGTAAATTAAAATCTATACCCGATATTCTTACAAAGGAGTTTGTTCCGGAGTATATAAAAAAGGATATTGAGAGGTTCATATCTGAAATAAAGGATGCCCTCATTTCACAGACTGAAAAGTTTAATCCTGATGTGTATTTCTCTGGAATTCTGAGAGGTAAAGATGTTTTAGCATATGGAATTGTTGATGAAATATCAGACTCTCCACCTTCTGATATAATAAAAAGAGAGTTTGGCGATTGTGAAATATTATATCCACACAAGAAATTTTTGCATCTAACTTTTGGTCGCGAAAAAAGAATTGCACTCGTGAATATGAATGGTATAATAGGAGATAGTCCATCTCCAAACTTTATAAATCCTTACTTTTTCTCAGAACTACTTTTGAAGTTAGCTGATAATAGCTCAGTTGAAGCTGTTGTTTTGCGAATAAATTCAAGAGGTGGAGACGCTAACGGATCTCACATGATTAATGAAAAGGTCGATTATGTGAAAAGAAAAAAAAGAGTTTTTGTATCTTTCTCCTCTGTTGGTGCATCCGGAGGTTATCTTATGGCAGTTCCCGCAAATAAAATATTTTCCACTCCATTTTCTGCAATAGGTTCAATAGGGGTTTTTATGGTAAAACCATTTTTGGGGAAGTTACTCAAGAGGATTGGTATAGATACCCAAATTGTCTCTTTTGGTGAGTATAGCGATATTTTTTCTCCATATAAAAAGCTTTCTCAAGCAGAAAGAAAAATTCTCGAAAATTTTGTTAAGGAAGAACATGAAGCCTTTATAAAAAAAGTTGCAGATGGAAGGGAACTATCAATTGCTCATGTGAAGAGTATTGCAAATGGTTCGGTTTTCTCAGGTGTAAAAACGAAGGAGCTAAATCTCGTAGATGATTTTAAATCTTTACCGGAAATAATCCATGAGCTTTCCGAAGGAAAATTTCAAGTTCAAGAATTTCCCAAATTTACAATATATGATTTCATTTTCCCTGGAATGAAAGGAGGAATCTTTCAAGATTTACCTTACTTTTCCCTTATCCAACCGGAGTTTCATCTTATTTATGAGAAAATGAAGAAAAGAGAGAAATTAATTTTTCTTTCAATTTATCCATCTATTTTCCCTTTCTTTTGAGCTGATTCTTTAAATTTGATGTTCTTATTTTTCCTGTCCTTATTTTTCCTGTCCTTATTTTTCCTCTTGTGCTTTTTGTTTCTGTTATTTTTCTCATTTTTTATTCAAAATTTTTATTCTTTTATTTTTGTTTCTAAAAATTTTTGATTTGGAAAGGTGTTGAGGTTCAGAAGAAAGAATATTCTGTTGATTTTCGTATCTCTTTTGGTCGGACTTATGTATTTTTTCTCACAGCCAAGATATAATATCTACATATTTGCTTTTCTCTTTTATTTGCCAGCGCATATCTTCTGGCGAACTCATAAATCTATCTCTCCTTTCTTTTGGGGAGGATTTTTTTCTTTTTTTATTACAATTCACTGGATAACTCATGCGATAACTTATTATGGAGGTTTCCCTTATATTTTCGCAATATTACCTCTGGCTTTACTTTCTTTTGCTCTTGCCGGATTTTTTTTGCTTTTTGGTTATATAAGAGGAAAGAGCGAAAAATTAGGATTACCTTTCTCTTTTTCTGACCCTATAATATGGGTTGCGATGGAATTTATAAAATCTTGGATCCTTACAGGTTTCCCATGGGCTCTTGTTGGCTACTCCCTTTGGAGAAAAACAACTTTCATTCAGGTTGCTGATATCGGAGGAGTATATGCTGTTTCTTTCTTTGTTATAACTATTCAGGGATTTTTATGCGATGTAATTGAATTTATTTTGATGAAAGAAAAAGAAGGAAAGAGAAGAATTTCAAAGAGACTGATCTTCAGTTTCTCTTTTACTCTTTTGATTTTTGCTTTTGTATTAACTTACGGTGTGAAGCGGAAAGATGATATAAAAAGGTTTGTTGATAGATTAAAAGAAGAAATTCCAGTTGTGGTCGTTCAGCCATCAATACCACAGGATGTGAAATGGACCCCTGATTTCAAAATCTATTCTCTTGAACAGAATATAAATTTATCTTTTTCAGCAATTGATTTCCCTTATAGTGAGGTAATTTTGGTTTGGCCGGAGACTGCTCTTACTTTTTTCTTTGAGCGGGAGATGGAACTCAAAAGTAAAGTTTTGGAACTTTCAAAAAAAGGTTTTTTCATTGTGGCAGGTGGAATAGGAATTTCAGAGCAGGTTAAAAATGGAAGAATTAATTTGACATACTATAACAGAGCTTATTTTGTTGAACCTGACGGAAGTTATTCATATTATGACAAAACTCATCTTGTAATATTTGGTGAGTATATACCATTGAGATCATTTTTAGAAAAAATACCTTTTATAAAAAACTTGATCGATAGAGTAGAGAAGGTTGCTGGAGATTTTGAACCAGGAAAAGAGGTGAGGGCTATTGGAGAAAAAATGAGATTGGGTATTCCTATTTGCTTTGAATCAATCTTTCCATCAATAGTCCGTAAAATGGTTCAAGATGGAGCAAAAATAATAGCCGTTATAACTAATGATGGTTGGTTCGGTTATTCTTCGGGGCCTTATCAACATTTTTCTGTTTCAGCTCTGCGCGCAGTTGAAACAAGAAGATTTGTAGTTCGAAGTGCTAATACGGGAATTTCGGGTGCTTTCTCTCCCACCGGAGAATTGATTTTTCAAACAAAGCTTTTAGAAAAAACTTCTTTTTTGGTCAAGATAAAACCTATCGATATAAAAACTTTTTATATAAAATATGGGGATGTATTCTCAATAGCCTGCCTTATTATAACTTCATTTTTTGTTATAACATATTTTTATCTTTCAAAGAAAGGCAAGATAAGTAAGTAAGCAGGAAGTATAAGATTGAAATAATAAATAAGTATAACATAGATAGTGAAAGGTGTTAGTGCTACTTTACTGAAGAAATGATCTTAACATCCATGCAGTTTTTTCGTGTTTTACCATAAGTTCGGTCAGAAAATCAGCTGTTCCTAAATCCTTAAATCTATCTCCAACATTCACAACATCTTCTCTGAGATTCCTGATTATTGTTTCATAATCTGTAAGTAAATTCTCAATCATCTTTTTTGCGTCTGGGAATTCTCCTGGGTGTTCCTTTATTCTTGTTATTTTTAGGAATTCTGTTAGTGTTGCTGTGGTCTTACCACCAAGTGATCTAATTCTTTCTGCTATTTCGTCAATATATTCGTTTAGCTCTTCATAAAGAGATTCAAAAAATTTATGAAGGTCATTAAACTGTATACCAACAACGTTCCAGTGATAGTTTCTGACTTTTGTATAAAGGACATACTCATCAGCAAGCAAAACTGTTAGAATTTTTATTACTTCCTCTCTGTTTTTATCGTCTATCCCTATATTTGGTTTCACGATTATACCTCCTTTCTCTTTTGAAATTATTTTATTTATTTTACATTATTTGTCTTATTTCCAAAATTATTTTATTTTACATTATTTGTCTTATTTCCATTTTATTTTTCAATTTACTTTAATAAATTTCAGTTTCTGCCTTTTTTCTATCTTTTTCTGATTTTCTTTGTTTTATTCTTTTCTGATTTTTTCTATTATTTTTTCTATTTTTTTCTCTATTATATTCTTTTTGGTTTTATTCTTTTATTGTTATTACGAATATAGCACGTCTGTTTAATCTCCATTTTGATTCATCATTGCATTGCGGGGGAGGGCAGGGAGCTTCTGGAAATTCCTCTCCGAATGAAACCGTTTGTATTCTATCTTCTGGTATGCCAAGTATTATAAGATATCTTTTCACGGCGTTAGCTCTCTTCCATCCTAGTTCTAAATTATATTCATTTGTTCCTCTTTCATCACAATGACCTTCTATCAAAATTGCAGATTCGGGGTTTTCATCTAATATAGGTTTTATAATGTTGAAGTTCTCTTTTATGGCTTCCTTCGCATCTTCTGTGAGAGAATAAGAGTCAAAGTCAAAATATATTTTTTTCAGATCTTTCAATATATAACCTCTCCCCAGTGTAGAAAGGCCCTGAATATCATCTGGATTTATTCCTTTGAGTTGGGGTAAATTTGGTCTGCGGAATTCTGGTTCTTCCGCCACAATTTCAACTTTTTCTTCTGGTTTTTCTTCTCTCCGTTTTTCTTCTGCTAATTCTCTCCATTTTTTGATTGCGGCTTCAGCAAACTCTTTTGAAACTATTGCTTTTACTCTTGCATCGTCATACTTTTTAGCTTGAACAAGTGTTAGAGCGTCGTTATAGTATTTTTCCGCTGTTTTGTATTCTTCAACTTGATCTGCTCCTATTTTTTTTGCTCTCTCTAATGCCTCCTTGGCTGCATCTAATTCTGCCTGTGGAATTTTTTTTGCGCAACCTAAAAAGACCAAAGTCCCAGTCCATAAAATGATAGGAATCAAAAACAATCTTCCAATTTTCATACTTTGCTATATTTTATAAAAAACAAAAGGGAAAATCCAGATTTACTGTTTTCTTTACTGGGTTTTTGTTTTTACCTTGAGCTTTATTTTGAATTTACTTTTTCTTGTTTATTTATTTGCTTACTTATTTATCTTATGAAACCTACGATTTCGTCTTTTTTTGTATCTAAAATTTTTCTTTTGAATGATCCAAATTTATCTGTTATGTAAAGGTCATAGTCACCGTCTGCGTTTGAGGAGAATATAATGAAATTCCCATCAGGAGTCCACGTTGGGTTTTCTGATGAACCGAGATCTATGATTTTCCTTTCTTGACCTGTTTCAAAGTTGTAGATGTATATATTGAATTTATTTCCTTCAAGTTTTGTGAATACCATATCTTTCCCGTTCGGAGATATATCGGGGGATGAGTTGTATCTCCCAGAAAGAAGTATTTTCTTTTCTTCACCTGTTTCAATGTCTTTTATGAATATTTGAGGTAGCCCTTCTCTTCCTGAAACAAAAATGATTTTTTTACCATCTGGTGTTGTTTTTCCGAGGACATCAGAATTTCCTGATGATATTTTCTGAAACTTTTTAAGGTTTAGGTTAAGAACATATAGGTTAGAGCCTCCTTCACCGTTGTTCCAAGGAACTATTATTATGTTTTGATTTACAAATGTTGGAAAGAGAAAATTTCCTGTTTTTAGTGTTGTTGAGTAAATTTTTCGTGATGGTATATCAAGAATATATAAGGAATATTTTTTACCGTCGTAGTGTGTGAAAGCTATTTTTGAGCCATCATCTGATACTGAAAAGGAAGGTATAAATGACTTCGCTGAAACTGCTTTTTCAATTTTACCCGAAATGAAATTTACCGAGAAGATTTCTTTTTTACCCTCTAAATTTGAGAGAAAATAAAGTGTTCTTCCAAATATATCTGTTTTTACTCCTGCTATTTTTGATATAAGGTGGTTTGAGAGTTCATTTGATATCTTCTCTTTATCTTTACCGCGAGCCTTAAGAATCAAAAAAGGAGATTTTTCCTCGTTCATAATTGCCTGTAAAACAACTTCATCCTCCGAAGTGGTCCTTATTGATATTTTTACGTCAGGTTTATCTGATAGTTCTACGTAACCTATTACTGACATGTTCTTTATCATTATCTCTTCAATCTTTTTATCTTCACTTTCAACAGATATTTTCACTGGTTTATAAGATGGGGATGAAATATCTATTATTATCTTTCCTGTTTCTGCAGAAATGATAAAAATTACTGCTCCAAGCCACATCATAACATCAATAATTTTAAAACATAAATTCGTTTTTTTCTTAAATTTGAGAGGTTTTCGATTAATTAAGAAATCGGAATTTTTTTGAAAATTGTAAAACAGCCTGTGTATGTAAGTAAGGTTGGGAATTTAGCTGTGGTTATTTCTCCGTTTCCAAAGAATCCAGCGATCGGGAACTTTGCTTTCTTTTTAATTATGGACATATCAAAATTTTTCTTTTTAAATAATCTTTTTCCTCTTGCTACGCAGTTGAAAAATAAAGCAAAATCTCCATCATGTGGTATAGATAAAAACTCTGTTTTAGAACATTCTTCTGCAAATTCTTTTGACATTACTCCGAATTTTATAACTTTACCCTTTTCTATTTCACCACCTATATATATCACTCCGTCTTTTGCGTCCAAAATAGGATAAAACCTTATAAGCTCGTTTTCTTCATCTAATACATCTCCGATGAACCAAGGTAAAGATATGTAATCGGGGTTCTCTACGGTTCCCTCAACTACAATTTCATCTAAAATTTCTGCTGCGCTTTCACCATTTATTTCTTCTATTATGTTTTTATAGGATGATGTAACTATGAGTGGTTCTCCTATTGGTTTGCAACTTTTGGCTATCCTTGTTGTGATTTCTACTCCTTCTATGAAAATTCCAGATAATACATAGCTTCCTATGGAGCCGTTTTCAAATGAAAAAATTGGGGTTCCGGGAGGAGAGCTTGCAACTCCACCTACAACTTTGATTTTTTCTGTTGTTTCTCTTATACCATCTAACACCTCTTGTATGTTGTAAAATGGTGTTGCGAATAGAATTAAAGTTGAAGGTATCTCTGTATCAAACCTTTCGCCTATTTTTCTACCTATCTCTCTTTCGTATTTCCACGGTACAGAAACGGAGAAGGTTTCACAATAAACGTATCTCTTATCTATCAGTAGCAAAGAAATCCCTGATTTTTCTCCCTCCAATTCTTCTTCTTGTGTTATCACTCCTTCGGCTGATATTCCAACATTATCTATTCCATCAAAATATCTTATAGTTTTCTGGATATCATATTTTGGGTTGAGGAAAATTATACAAGCGATATCTCTTTTTTGAGGGGAATCTAATTTTTCCAGAGCCATATATAGTGCTTCTTTACAAGCCTTTTCTTCTTCGGTAGCTTGAGAGAATCCGTTTGAGGAGAGCAATATAGGTAAGTGGGTAGGGCGGGACTCGAACCCGCACGGGGCTTTTACACCCCAGTGGATTTTAAGTCCACTGCGTCTACCATTCCGCCACCTACCCCTTTTATGTTATTTTAATCCTATAATGAGACATTTCCTTTTTTTCTTTTTTGTTTTTCTTTTTTGTTTTTGATTTTTTTCTTCTCCTCTTTTGGCTATGACCTGAGAAAGCTTTTATCTGATTACTACTTTGTTCCCACCTTGTTTTTTCGCTTCATAAAGGTTTTTATCTGCTATCTTTATTGCTCCGCTTAAATTTGTAACTTTTTTCGTTGCTCCTATACTTGCTGTTAATTTTATCTTCTCTTTTTTCACTCTTACTTCCTTCTTTCCTATCTCTTCAATTATTTTGTGTAGAGTAGGTATAAAATTTCTACCATCAAAAAACAAGATAAGGAACTCATCTCCTCCGTATCTTATGATTTCCATCTTGGTATTTTGGGATGTCACTTTTGAAATTATTTTGCTTACCTTTTGTATTACTTTATCTCCTATAAGATGTCCGTATCTATCGTTGATTTGTTTCAGATTATCTAAATCTACAATGGCTAACCCTTTTATATTTAGGTTATTAATTTTTTTACTGTTTATTAAAAGTTGTAAGTAAGCTCTTGTTTTGAAGTGGGTCATCGGATCTAATTTGAGCTTTTCTACTTCGTTTCGATGACCTTGTATTATACACCATATCAAAAAATTCTTTATTTCATCTGATAGAGCTTTGTACAAATTTTCAACTTCTTCTGATGAGGGTTTTGAGGTGATTTCTTCTTGAAGCATTCTTGCGGTTTCATAAATTCTTCTTGTTGAATAAAGTTCAAGAGGTTTTTCTTCTACGATTATTTCATTTCCTTCCCCGGTTATGCCACTTTGTAATTCTCCTGATTTATTATTTATCTTTTTTTCTTGTTTTCTTATTTTTTTTATTTTTGTTTCTCTGTGTAATTTTTTAAGAAGATTGTGTATATAGTATATTTTGATTCTTAAATTTTTTGGGATGAATTTAAAGAATTCTTCTTTTTCTATTAGCTCAAAGATTTTTATGTCTCTTTCGAGTAGTTCATCTATTATTTTATTTTTTCTTGTTTGTAGAATTATTTTTTCTTGTTTGGTTTTTTTAGATTTTTTTATCTTATCGTAGATTGAATTAAATTCATCGACTATTTCCTTTATATAATCCTTCAGTATTATTTTGTATTTGTATATTTGTTTGGAAATTTCTTCTTTTGTTTCGTTTAAGGAAACCTTTAATGTTTCAAGATTCAATTCCATATTCATTCTTCTATTCAATTATAAAAAATATAGGAATTGTAGCTTTTGTTTTTAGTTTTTCAAAATACCTATGGAGTTAGGATGGTGATTTTAAGTTTATTTTTATTTTTATTTTTATTTCAGGATATATTTTTGAATTTGTTGAGAAATTATTTTGCTTTCTTTGTGTTTTCTTTCTTTTTCTTTCTTTTTTTTATATTTATTTTTTTTACTATTTATATCTAACGATAGAGGAGGTAAGAGAAATGAAAGTTGTGTTAGCTTATTCTGGTGGTCTTGATACATCAGCGATTTTAGTCTATCTTAAAAAGAAAGGTTTTGATGTTATTGCTTTTTGTGCAAACATAGGGCAAGATGAGGATTTTGACTCTGTTAAAAAGAGAGCATTGGAACTGGGAGCAAGTAAGGTTATAATTGAAGATCTGAGAGAAGAATTTGCAAAGAATTACATTTTCCCCATGCTGCGGGCAAACCCAGAATATGAAGGTTATCTCCTTGGAACCTCTATTGCAAGGCCTATTATAGCAAAAAGACAGGTTGAAATAGCAATTTCAGAAAAAGCGGATGCTGTGGCTCATGGGGCAACCGGTAAAGGGAATGACCAGATAAGATTTGAACTTACTTATATGAAATTTGCACCTCATCTCAAAATAATTGCTCCGTGGCGCGAGTGGGAATTTAAATCAAGAAAGGATCTTTTTGACTTTCTCAGAAAAGAAGGATTTGTTATATCTTATGAAGAAAAACTTTACAGTGTTGATGAGAACCTTATGCATACAAGCTTTGAAGGAGGAATAATTGAAGATATATCTAAACCATATCCTGACACTATCTTCAAAAAAACTTTACCCCCGGAGAAAGCAATTGACAGTGGGGAGGAAGTCGAAATAGAATTTGAAAAAGGGGACCCTGTATCTGTTAACGGAGAGAGAATGACTTGTGCCCAGATTATTCAGAAACTAAATGAGATAGGCGGTAGGAATGGTATCGGTATAAGAGATGTAGTTGAGACAAGAGCAAATGGAATGAAATCAAGAGGTATATATGAGACACCTGGGGTAGAATGTATTTTATTCGCTAGAAAATCTTTGGAAGGAATATGTTTAGACGGAAATGTTAGAAAAATAGCGAGTTTTCTTTCCCCTATATACTCCGAGTTAGTTTATAAAGGTCTTTGGTTTTCTCCCGAAAGGGAAGCTCTCCAAACTTTCTTTGATAAGATTTCAGAGAGGATCAACGGAAAAATCAGATTAAGACTCTACAAAGGTAATTTCAAAATATTGTTTAGAGAGTCACCCAATTCACTTTATAAAAAGGAAGCCGTAAGTTTTGAAACCTACGGAGATATGGTAAAATGGTCAGAGGGATTTATAAGAACATTAGGCCTCAGATTCCTGTTAAGTGAATGATATATTGTTGAAATATATTTTTGAATATGTATTCTGTTTTGAATAGTTTATTTCGCTATCTTTTCTATCAATATTTGCGCTGATTTTATCAAAGCTAATGAAATAACTACCCCGCCAAATATTTTTTTTACTAAGCGTTCTGAAAACTTTTTTGAACTCAGAAATGAGCCTGAAAATGCTCCTAATATTACAGGAACAGAAAATTTCAAAATCAATTTTATATCAGGGGGTTGTTTTGTTATTTGTCCAAAAAATCCGGAAATTGAATTGAGAAAAATGAATATTGTTCCTGTTGCTGATGCATATTTGTAATCCATGATTCCCATTGCATATATAACTGGTATTAGAAATACCCCACCGCCTATCCCTATTATTCCAGATACAAATCCTATTGAGGCTGATATTGGTAATGCTAAAATAATTTTCCTTTTTATTATAGCATTTTCTTGTTGTATTTTCCTATTCTCTTTATTTTTGTTTTCTGGTTTAAACATTAGAACTCCAACTACAAGGAGTGTTATAATAAGCAATATATTGAATGTTTGCTCAGACAATTTTATTTTTCCTCCAAGGAAAGCAGATGGTACAGAAACTATCAGAAATGGTATTGTGTTCTTGTTGAGATATTTTTCTCTCATCCAGTTTATTGTTGAGGTAAATGTAGAAATGACGCTCAGAAAAAGTGCTGTTGCTGGTATATGAGTGTAATCTACTTTCATTATTGAAAAATATGCAAGGTATGCTGACGCCCCACCGAGACCACTTGCAGAGTAAAAAAACGCGGTTATAAAGAAAATTAGCACCCAAATTATATCACTCATATCCATCATTTTTTAAAATTATTTTTTTGGAGAATGAGTTTTACTTACAAAAAAGATAAAAAGAAAAGAGTATTAGAGACATCTAATAGAAGAATAAGTTTCACGATTTTTATATTTTTTGTTCTTTTTTCTGTGTATTTGGGTAGGGCTTTGCAAATTTCTCTTTTCTCTCCGGAGTTAAAGAAGAGAGCAGAAATTCAGAGAAAATCCGTAATATTTTTGAAGGGGAAAAGAGGAAATATTCTCGCACAGGATAAGGTTATAGCAGAAGATATACCTGCGTATTCAGTTTGGATAAATCCACTCTCTATATCAAAAGATAAAGGAAAGATAGAAGCGATTCATAAAATAGCAAAAGAAATAAATGTTCCAGCTTATGAACTGAAAGGTAAATTAGAAAAGAAAGTTTATTTTCAGTGGTTAAAAAGACAATTATCTCAGCAGGAGTATTCTAAGGTTCTTGAGCTTGTAGCTAAATTCGGGTTGAAAGGGAGTGATATAGGATTCCTGAAGGAGTGGAAAAGGTTTTATCCTTACGGTGAAATTACTGCCCACATTACAGGTTTTGTTAATGTTGATTCGGAGGGACTTAGTGGTATTGAACTTACATATGATGATTATCTTAAAGGGGGTAGCATTAAAGTTCCTGTTTTGCGAGACGCTCTTGGCAGAATAATAATGAGATTTCCTCCACAGGAACCTCCTCGTGGTAATTCTGTTAAAACAACAATAGATATTGATCTACAAACTATGCTCTACAAAGAAATGAAAGACGCAATGGATAAACTTAAAGCAAGGGGTGCTTTTGCTGTTGCAATAAGACCAAAAACCGGGGAAATATTAGCATTAGTATCGTTGCCATCCTTTGATCCAAATGGAGTTAAGGTGATTGATACTCGTGTATTTTCCCGTTTTCATCAGCTTGTTTTTGAACCCGGTTCAACATTTAAAGTTTTCACTTTAGCTGTGGCTCTTGAAAGTGGAGCTGTTTCAAAAGATGATGTTTTTTATTGTCACAATGGAGAATGGAAATTTCAAAATAAAGTTATAAATGACACCGAAAAAATAGGATATGCTTCTTTGAAGGAAATATTAGCACATTCTTCTAACATATGTACAGCTCAAATAGCTTTGCTCATAGGCAAAAAGGTTTTTTGGGAATATCTTACAAAACTCGGTTTCGGTTCGAAAGTTCGAATTGGTTTGCCTGGTGAAGAAAGTGGTATATTTCGACACTGGAAAAAATGGTATGATCTTGATTTAGCTTCTCTAGGTTTTGGACACTTTATAGGAGTTACACCTATTCAAATCGCTTCTGCTTTTTCTGTTTTTGTGAATGATGGATATGTTGTAAAGCCATATCTTATAAGTAATGTTTTTTCTCCGTTTGGCGAAAAAATTTATGAACATAAACCGGAGATTAAATCAAGGGTTTTTTCTGAAAAAACCGTTGAGCTTATGAAAGAATATTTGAGGGCGGCAGTAGTTTCGGGAACAGGTAGGAGAGCGGAAATACCGCTATATCTTTCCGCAGGTAAGACTGGAACATCAAAAAAAATAGAGAATGGAGTTTATACGACAAAATATATTTCAAGCTTTATAGGTTTTGCGCCTTTTGAAAATCCGGAAATTATTTTATATATAGGTTTTGATGAACCACAGGGAGTTTATTACGGAGGACAAGTTGCTGCTCCTATATTTTCTTCCGTACTAAAAAATTATTTTGCATATAAGATGATTCCTCCTCCATCAGAATCATACGCTTTTTATAATAAGTCAGTTAATGATTCAAACAAAAGAGAAGTTGGGTATGATGGTAGCATATCTGCTTCTTACTCTTCTTCTCAAAGTTTAGATTCTTCTGGTAGCAAGGATAAGAATGTTAATGTTAAAGACCCAGTTATTATTCAGCGCAGGACTTTGAGTGAATTTTTAGCTTCTCTTCCGGAAGAAAAGAGAAGATCAAAAAAGATAATAGTTAATGGATACGGATTTGTAAGCAGGATTGAAGAGAAAGAAAAGGAAATTTTTGTTTTTCTTTCCCCGTAAAATCAGTTTGATTTTTTGTTTAAAGAATCTAATTTGAGAAATTCTATTGCAGAAAATTTTATTTAAAAATTTTATTTTCAAAATTGTTCTTATCCGAACGTACCGGATATGTATTTTTCTGTGATTTTGCTTGAAGGATTTACGAATATTTTTTGTGTTCTGTCGTATTCTATCAGTTCTCCATAGTATAGAAATGCTGTAAAATCTGAGACTCGTGCTGCCTGCTGGGGGCTATGAGTTACTATCATTATAGTTATAACATTTTTTAGCTCTCCTAAAAGTTCTTCTATCTTTGCTGTTGATACAGGGTCAAGGGCACTTGTTGGTTCATCTAACAAGAGGACATCAGGTTCAGTGGCTATGGCTCTTGCGATGCATAATCTTTGTTGCTGACCTCCGGACAAAATATAAGCATTTTCATGTAACCTATCTTTTACTTCATCCCATAAAGCTGCCATCTTTAAAGCCTTTTCTACTCTTTCATCTAATTCACTCTTACTTTTTATACCTTTTATCTTCAATCCATACGCAACATTTTCATAGATTGATTTTGGAAAAGGATTTGGCCTTTGAAAAACCATTCCGAACCTCATCCTGACTTTCACTACATCTATATTTTTGCTGATGATATTTATTCTATCAGGATGAATTATTATCTCCCCTTCATACTTTGTGTTCATGTAAAGATCATGCATTCTGTTCATGCATCTTAAAAAAGTTGTTTTACCACACCCAGATGGTCCCATTATAGCCGTTATTTTGTTTGCATATATATTCAAGCTTATGTTTTTGAGGACTTTTTCTTTACCGTAATAGAAGCTCAGTCTATTTACTTCTATTTTTACTTTCAGATCTTCGTATTTTTTTTGTTGTTCTTCCTTTTTGTTTTCTTTTGATGGGATTTTTTCTTCGCTTTTGTGGCTTTCTGTTGGGAAACTTAACTGGAGGTTGTGAGATTTTAATTTTTCACTTCCTTCCAGATTTGCTCCCGTGTTTCCTTTAAAGTTTGGGGATTCTCTTCCAAATGGAAACATCTTTAACTTTAAATTTTTTACTCTGGCTTTTGTTTTTGTTTTTTCAAATTCTTTTTTTTAATGTGTTTTTTTCATCATTTTTTAGATAAGATTTCGTTTATTATGTATTCTAAAAGAGCTTTTGCGTATTTTCTTTCTTCGGCCGTCAGATTTCCAGTTAAAATTTCTTGTCTTTTCTCTAAATCTTTCTCTGATATATTTTTTTTTGAACCGAAAACTATATAGTTTGATGATTCTTTGCTTTTTACTATTCCTATAATTTTGAAGTGTTTTTGGAGAAATTCTCTTATAGCAAGAGCATGGAAATTTGAAACTAAATTTATTAGAGCTGTTTTTTCTGTTTTTAAAGATATACTTTGCCAGAAGCTTTCTTGGAAAATGTCAAAAGGTATGGCGGCATTTATGAAAACATCAATTATTACATGTGAGAAAGGTTTCTTGGAGTAGTTTATAAAATCTCTAAAATCTGAAACTATAAGATTTTCATTCGGCATGTTGAAAAACTCAATCCCCACTCTTAAAACTTCAATATCTATATCTACGTTGAAAACTCTGTAATTTTTGTTCACGGTTTTTATTATTCTTGTTATTGTCCCCCCTCCGCTACCTAAAACTGCGAAAGAATCTCCTTCATCTCCGAAAATCAAAGGTATGAATGCACATATATCCCAATAAGAATATGATAGAAGTTTTCCTTTTGTGAGTAATGAATGAATGTTATATGAATCATCTAATATAAGTTTTATCTTCTGGCCATCATCTACGACTTTTATTTTGTTGTATTTTGTGTTTTTTTCGAACAGTATCTTCTCTTTTTTCCAAAAAAAATTGAACATAACATAATATAATATAGAAAAATTTAATTTGATCTCGATTTGATTTCATTTTAGACATAAAGTAAATATTAAATGCATATTGAATTTGGTTAAATGCAAATTAAATTTGGCCAGTTTTTTTTAAATATTGAAATATTTTAGTTGTATTTCTCCGTCTTCTATTTTTATATATGTTCCGTAGCTATTCCCCCAAAAACCTGAGTTTGCTATTATCTTTCCATGCTTTGTCCTTATTATTGATGGTATATGGCAATGCCCTAAGATTACAAAATCTATAAATTTATCTATTGCTATTTGTTCTGCATTTTTTATCATGTTTTTGAAAATTCTAACTCTTTTTCCCTCTACTTTGGGAATCATATTTTTTTGGTGAGATAGATTTGCTAATACCTCTCCTATTTTATTTACCGCTTTATCAAAGTAGCTATTTGTAATTTTATGGAATATGGGCTCTGATTTCAGGACAATTTTTCTGTAAATATAATGAGAAATTTCACCAGAGAACATATCCCCGTGAGATAAAAAGAATTTTTTTCCGTTAATCTTGAAATGAAACTCTGTCCCCCTTGGTATTCCTATTTCGTCAAGCCAAACAAGGTTAAAATCATGGTTGCCTTCTACGTAGAGTATTCTATCTTTGTTCTTTGAGAGAACATCAATAAGTTTTTGGAATATTTTTTGGTGGTATTTGTTTTTTCCTATCCATATATCAAATATATCTCCGAGAAAGATTATTTTTCCCTTTTTTGATTCGATAAATTCTATGAGTTTTTTCTCTCTTTTATCCTGCTTTTTGAGGTGTATATCAGAAATGATGTATATTTTTTCTTTATTATTATTATTGAATTCCAACATGTTTGCAGAACTCTCTTATTATTTTCCTTGAATCTTCTTCTGATTCTGTTTCAGCATACATTCTCATTACAGGTTCTGTTCCGGATGGCCTTACAAGTAAAAATCCTCCTCCTTTGAATCTAATTTTTGCACCGTCTATTGTTTCAATCTTTTCGATTTTGAACTTCCAAATTTTATCCATACTTTTGGCCTTCTCCATAGCTTTTTCTTTTAGCTCATCGCTTATATGAAAATCTTCTCTGATATATCTATGTTTCCCGAACCTTTTCTCTATATTCTTTACAAGGTCTCCAAAAGATTTTCCCTCTATTACTGAATGTACAAGGAACAGGCAAGAGCAAAATAGGCTATCTCTTTCTTTAAGGTGTGAGCTTACCCCTATTCCTCCTGATTCTTCTCCTGCTATTATTGCATTATCTTCGAGCATACCCTTTATGAGGTGTTTGAATCCAACAGGAGTTGTTACTACTTCATATCCCCAGTATTGAGCTACTTTATCTATTAGATCTGATGCTGTTACTGTTTTATATACTTTGCCTTTTTGTTTTTTATGCTTTGCTATATGCTCTATCAGAATTGCAAAGACTCTGTGAGCATCTATGATTTGACCTGTTTTTGTGCAAGCATATATCCTGTCACCATCTCCGTCGAATGCAAATCCATCTGATTTTGTTTTCTTACACATTTCTTGAAGGGGACCGAGAGTATGAGGAGTTGGTTCAGGTTTTCCATATGGAGGAAAAAGTGGGTTCATTTCAGACCTAACTTCTATTGCTTTTTTACCGAATATTTTTGTCGGTAATCCGGAACATGCCCCGTGCATAACGTCAAAAACCACATTCTGTATTTTCTTTATAAATTTATCTATTTCTGAATCTGCTCTGACTGATTCAAGATATGGAGATATTATATCTTCTATTTTTATCCCTTCTATTTTTTCTGAGTCATCTTTTTCAAACTTTGCTTTTTCTTTTTCCCAATCAATTTCTTGGATTATTTTTTCTATTTTTAATGTTGTTTCAGGTGAGGCCGGTCCTCCGAACCACTCTCTTATCTTGTACCCATTAAAATAATACGGGTTGTGTGATGCTGTGATTGCAATACCTGCTGAGAGTTTTTCTACACTTATAAAGAACGAAACCGCGGGGGTTGGACATGGTTTATCTGACAAAAATATTTTTAATCCTTCTTTCTGAAAGACTTTTGCCGCTGCTCTTGCAAAATCATCTGATAAAAAACGGGAGTCATATCCAACAACAACCGACGGATCTTTGAAATTTTGCTTTATATATTTTGCTACTGCAAGGGAGACTTTCTGAACATTTTCAAAGGTAAATTCCTCTGCTATTTTAGCTCTCCATCCATCTGTGCCAAACTTTATCATAATTTTTTTATCTTAATTCTTTTGTTATTAGTTGTCTTTTTGTTTTAATTTTTTAGTTTGCTGATTTTAATAAAAGCTGGATTTTTTATGCATAATTTTACTCTATCTATTTCCTTTTTCTTTACTTTATTATTATTTATTATTATTTATTTTCTTTATCCATTTCATTATTTTTTGGCTATTGATTTTCATTCAAATACTTCATTCAAGTATAAAGTCGACCCTTCTGTTTATTGATCTACCTTCTGGGGTTTCGTTTGTTGTAATGGGGAAATCCGAACCTTTTCCAATAGGGATGAGGATCTCGCGTGGGACTCCAAAGCCTGAAAGTATTTCTGCAATTTTTTCTGCTCTCTTTTGAGTGAGCTCTCTATCAAAATCTGGGTTCTTTATCGGATCTGTATGTACCTCAATCCTTATCTTTTTATTTTTAACTTCTTTCTGTATGAATTCCGCAAGTTCTCTTAAAGTATCAACAGAAACCCTCAGAACATCTGCTTTTTCAGTTTCAAATAGTATCTTTTCAGGTATAAGGATTCTGTTTGTCGCTCTTTCTATTATTATTTTTGGCTCTTTTTCTTTAAGTCTTTGTTCTCCAGCTTCTTGAACATATTCTTCTATTGCTTCTAATATTATGTCTAATCTTTTTCTCTCACCAGGAGCTAATGTTATATTAACGGTAGATGGATTATAGTTTGGGGATGTGATTTTTATATTGTGAGTTCCCGGTGGAAGTGTTATCTCAAATTTGCCGTCTTGTGGGTTAGAAAAGGTAGGAGGTATGTCTAATCCCTCAACTTCTATTCTTGCTGCTAATACTTTACCATCGGAAGAGGAAACTTGTCCATATATCGCTCCTTTCTGAACTACTTTTTTTAGTTTTATCTCTATGTCCTTTACTTCCCCTTTTTTTAAGGCTATTTTTGTTGAGAAAACTTCGTAACCTTCTTTTCTTACTGCTATGCTCCATTCACCTTCTGGGAGTTCATATGAAAGAACATTTCCCAATCTGTCAGTTGCCTGTGATGAAACTTCTAAACCTGGGTAGGAAATTATTGCATCTTCTATCGGGGTTCCTGATACTTCATCAATTACTCTCATTTTTATCCGCCCACCTTCTCCACACCACGGAGCTTTCTCCCAAGGTGCCCATATTATGTTTATTCCAAAAAATAATCTCCATACTGGTGAATTCCTGAGAATAACATCTGGTCCTATTGGAAATGGTATAACATATCCTGATGTTGGACTAAAATCTCCAACTACAAAAACTGAGAAATCTCTTATTTCTTCTGGTATTCCTTTTATTATTTCTGATATGAGGGGTATTGGTTTTAGCCTTATTCCGGTTGAAATGAACATGGGCATATCGGAAAACTTTGCTCCTTGCGGTGTTGGTATGTACTGCATGAGCGACCATTCAACAAACCCTGATAGGAATTTTCCTACTCCTCTTTTTGAATTACCAGCTTCTACACCTAAACCAAAGTCTATGTGATTATAGGGTTCTATGAGGAGTTGAGTTTCAGCGTAGG
>Ga0197143_1000272_pt1 | contig 60981 bp, 74 predicted proteins | sample GBS70_MetaG_FD_148603 | JGI IMG/M metagenome (GOLD analysis project Ga0197143, IMG submission 148603) | Sediment microbial communities from Great Boiling Springs, Gerlach, Nevada, United States - GBS 70_MetaG | ecosystem: Environmental > Aquatic > Thermal springs > Hot (42-90C) > Sediment...
ACGGTGCAGGCACTGCTATCAGAGCGCGGGGCAGGAACCGGGAAAGAACGAGCTGAGCACGGAGGAGGCCAGGGGGGTGGTGGACGAGCTGGCGGACTCAGGGGTGGTGGCGCTGGCCTTTTCCGGGGGGGAACCCCTGCTCAGAAGGGACCTGCTGGAGGTGGGGGCCAGGGCCAAGGAGAGGGGGCTCTTCATCTCCTTGGCCACCAACGGCACCCTCCTCACCCGGGAGAGGTGCAGGGAGATGAAGGGAATCTTCGACTACGTGGAGATCTCCCTCGACGGGTTCGAGGAGACCCACGACAGCTTCAGGGGGATTCCGGGGGTCTGGAGGAGGACCTGCAAGGGGATAAGGAACAGCGTGGCGGAGGGGCTGGACACCTGCGTGGCCATCACCGCCACCCACCACAACCTCAAGGAAATCCCCTCCCTCATAGACTTCGTGAGGAAGGAGCTGGGCGCCCAGAGGGTGATGGTGTTCAACTACGTCCCCGTGGGGAGGGGGAGGGAGATGGTGGAGGAGGACCTGAGCCCCCAGGAGAGGTGGGAGCTCCTCTGCCAGCTCTACCGCAGGATGGTGGAGGGTTTCTTCTGCCTGAGCACCGCCCCCCAGCTCTCCGTTGTCTCCCTCCAAATGGCGGAGGGAAAGCTAGGACCCGTCCCCACCCACTTCGCTAGCAGGGGCATGCTGGAGGCCCTGAGGGGTAGAACTAGGGGCCTGGCGGACTTCTTGGGAGGATGCGGGGCGGGGAGGCTGTACTGCGGCCTGCAGCCGGACGGGGAGGTGGTCCCCTGCGTCTTCCTGCCCCTTCCGCTGGGAAACCTGAGGGAGAGAAGGCTGAAGGAGATTTGGGGAAGCTCGGAGGTGCTCTGGAAGCTGCGGGACAGGGACTCCCTGCAGGGGTGCGGCACCTGTCAGTACAGGTACGTCTGCGGGGGATGCAGGGCCAGGGCCTACGGGTACTTCGGGGACGTGCAGGCGGCGGATCCCGGCTGCCTCTACAACTCCCGCTACTGGGAGGAGCTGAAGGCCACCCTGCAGGGGGCTCAGGCCTGAAGGAGGGCAGAGAAGGAGGAGAGCTTCCTGAGGAGGGGGGAGGGCTCGTACACCCTGTTCTCCTTCGCCAGCTCCTCCAGCTTCCCCCTCACCCTTTCCACCCCGAAGCGCTCGGCAAGCGTGAGGAAGCCCGAGGGCATGAAGGAGAGCCCCAGCACCCTCTCTATCTTCTCCCCCCCCGCCACCCCCTGCTCGACCATCCGGCAGGCCTCGTTGACCATGGGAGCGAGCAGGCGGAGGGGATCGAAGTCCCTCCAGTCCTCCCTCCTCACCTCCGGCGGGCCCTGGGAGTAATCGTAGAAGCCCCTACCGGTCTTCTGTCCCAGGTATCCCTGATCCACCATCATCCTGAGGGCCTCCGGGGGGCGGTACTCCTCCCCCAGGGTCTCCGCCAGGTACTCCGAGACATAGATGGCCACATCCAGCCCTATGGCGTCCAGCATCTGAAAGATGCCCAGGGGCATCTCCAGCCCGTAGAGGCAGGAGGCATCTATCTCGTAGGCGTCGAAGCCCTCCTCCACCGCACGTCCAGCCTCCAGCCCCAGCCTGGCCAAGATCCTGTTCCCCACGAAGGCCGGGGTGTCCTTCACCTCCTCCGGCACCTTTCCTATCCTCCTCATGAGTTCCTTCGCCAGCTCCAGCGCCTCCTCCGCCACGTACTCCGTCCTCACCACCTCCACCAGCGGCAGGAGGATGGTGAGCTGGGGAGGGGCGAAGCCGTCCACGTGCTGGGGGAAGTGGAGGAAGTGGGTCCCCACCACCTTCTCCGGTCTGGAGGTGGCTCTGGCCAGCCTGGTCACGCTCAGGCAGGAGGAGTTGGTGGAGAGCACCACCCCTGGAGGGGTCAGACTATCCATCCTCCGGAAGAGCTCCTCCTTCAGCTCCAGCTTCTCCGTGGCCGCCTCCAGCACGAAGTCCGCCCTCCCCAGGGCCTCCTCCAGATTCACGGTGGGATGTATCCTGCCTAGGATCTCTCCCTCCTTCCCCTCCGTACCTTCGATCATCCCCAGGCTCCTCCCGATCTTCCTAAGGGCCTCCGCCAGGATCCCCTCATGGAGGTCCACCAGCTCGACCCCGTAGCCGTGCAGGGCGAAGAGCTCCGCTATGCCGTGCCCCATGGAGCCCGCCCCCACCACCGCCACCCTCCGAACCTCTTCAGCCTTCACCCTAACCCTCCGGGAGCTCCCTCCCCTCCAGGGAGGGGTCGTGGCCGGGGTAGACCAGTTCCCTGCTGGAGGCGATGCGCAGGACCTTCTGGACGCTGGAGAACCACTCCCTAAGGTCCACGTGGATGGCGGGAGGGTAGAAGGGGGTGTGGGGAAAGGGTGAGTGGAGGTTGAGGTAGGTGTAGAGGAGGTCGGAGGCCATCACCGCCGTTCCCCTCTTGGTGCGTAGGGAGAGCCCCAGCATCCCCTCCGTGTGCCCGGGGAGGTGGAGGAGCCTGAGGCCCTCCTCCAGCTCGTAGTCCCCCTCTACCAGCACCAGGTCCATCCCCTCTAAGGGCTCCAGCAGGTTCCTGTCGTAGAAGGGGCGTAGGGGGGGAAGGGGGGCGAAAGCCACCTCCCACTCCTTCCTATGGACGTAAATCCTCGCGTTTTCGAAGAGTCTGACGCAGGCCGCGTGGTCGAAGTGGAGGTGGGTGAGCACCAGCACCTCCACCTCCTCCGGGGATAGCCCCACCCGCCCGAGGGCCTTCCTGAGACCCTCCTCCCCCCCTCCCTCCACCTTGAACTCCCCAGCCGAGGTCCCCACCCCAGCATCCACCACGATCTTCCTCTTTCCACCCTTCACGCACCACACGTAAACGGGTGCATTTACCCACTGGGTCATGTCTCCCATCATCATCCCCACTCCCATGGGGACGGTGAGTTCCGCCTGCTTCAGGGGCACCAGCGTGTACTCCATTCCCTCACCTCAGCTCGAACCTGTGCAGGATCTTCTTTTCCGTCTCCGAGATCTCCGCCACCACCTCTATGTACTCCCCCAGCCCCGACTTCCTTATCCTCTCCCTCAGGAGCTGATCCACCTGGAAGATTCCCGCCGAGTTGGACATCTTTATCCTGATGCTCACGGGCTTCTTCTCCCCCTTCAGCACCTCCACGTTTTCTATGGCCAGGGCGGAGACCGAGTGGATGTCTACCTTGCCGGCATCAAAGGGTATCCTGGCCCTACCTTTCTCCATGTCCAGGGCATCCGCTATGCAGAGGATTCCCGCCTCCTTGGTCAGACAGACCCCGGAGTAGTGGGAGGTGATGGCGTGTAGCACCTCCGAGAGGATGATGGCCCTCTCCTCCGGGGGGTAGTCGTGGAGAAGCTTTTGGATGAAGTAAGGAGCCAGCATGGCGCTGTATTTTTCATGTTCCTCCCTCTGGGCCACCATGCCCAGGTCGTGCAGGATGGCCGCCAAGAAAACCACGATCTCGGAGTCCTCCTTGGGGAGGTGATGGTCCCTCACCACCCCTGGCTTCTCCACCCCCTCCAGCAGGTGGGCCAGGCGGAGGGCGGCGTTGGCCACGATCTTCACGTGGACGGGACCGTGATCGGTGAAGCCTAGCCGGTCTATGGCCACCACGTTGGCGCACTTCCAGAGCTCCTCCAGTTCCCTGTCGTTCTCCACCCTTTGGATGAGCTTCTTGAGCTTTTCGTTCTCCGTGGGGATGTTTAGTTTCATTCCATCCCTTGATAAACCAACGGGAGTATTAATCCTTCCCCCCTCCTAGGCCCGTTTCTCTAAAGTTTTTCTGTGTTACAAAATTGTTAAGCTATGTATCCTTTTTTCCTCACTACTACCCGTTCTTTATAAAAGGCATCCTGAGAGGGAAAAAAGCGGGGAAGATTTGGAAGAGCTTAGAATGAAAATGGAAGAGGACGAGGTCTCCGAACTTATGAGAAAGGAACTTCAGCAGAGCCTCTCCGAAGAACTGAGGGGGCTCATAGAGCCCACCCTGAGGCAGTCCATCCTGGAAGGACTGGACAAACTGAAGATGGGGGAGTTCAAGGCCTCCTTGGTCCAGAGGACCAAGAAGAGGATGGAGGAGAAGCTGGAGCGGATGATCGAGGAGGCCCTGAACCGCATCACCCCACAGGATGTCAGCGGGGCCCTCCTGTCGGCGCTGGACAGGAGCGTGGAGGAGATAAAGAAGCTGCTGGAGGGAACAGCGAATAAGCCGGCGCAGGGGTGACCGTGGGGATCCTAGACGCGGCGGACTCTCTCAAACGGGCCCTAGGAGGGGAATTAACGTCTAATGGGGGAGACGCCAGCGCTGGGTACACCCCAGAAACGGAGACCGCTCAGGAGGTGCTCACCCCGGCGGAGGTCCCAGAACCGGTGGGGGAATCGCCCGGGGGTCGCCTCCGTTTTCCTTCTTTTTCCAGCCTTAGGAGCCTGGGGGAGAAGTGGAATTCCCTGGCCGTTACCATAGGCTTGGGTTTCCTCAACTTCTGGAACAAAAAGCACCTCTTCTTCCCACCCCTCTTGGCGGTTTCCCTGCTCGCGGTCTGGTACCACCGCTCCTCCCCCTCCCTTCTCTCCTTCACCCTGGCCGTGAGCCTCCTCCTAACTATCCTTTTGCTGGCCTTCATCGGGCTGGTGGTGATGGATTACGTTCAGCGTGACCTGGCCTCCACCGGGAAGGTGGTGACCCAGACCCTGGTGGGGATCTCCCTCCTGCTGGGCTTCCTCTTCTATCTCGACCTCTCCATAGGGGGCTTCCTTCCCGCCCCTCCACTTATCATCCTGCTGGCCATCATGTGGGCCGTGCCCATCGTCCCCTACGTGGTCCTTGCCCTCTTCCTTCCCCTCCTGGTGGGGCGGCTGCCCAGGCTGAGGGAGCGCTGGGAGGCCCTAAGGGGGAAGTACCCCTTCTGGGGGATCTACTGTGCGGTGCTGGGGGGATTGATGATCCTGTACGTGCCCCTGAAGTTCTTCCCCATGTACATGTACACCTCCCTCGTCTTCTGGGGCATGTTCCTGGGAAGCTCCTGCCTGGCCATGGCGGCGATCATGGCCATGTTTCCCAGGAGGGAGTCCTGCAAGGTGGTGGGCCTTTTCTTGGTCATCATGGCCGCCCTCTCCTGGGTGGGGACCTTGGGAGGTGCCCTGCTGGGCTCCCTCTTCTGCATAGCGGCCGGGGCCCATGCGTACGCGTGGCGTCCGGCTTCAGGGTCATAGGAAGGACTCCTATGACAGAATAAGGAGGTGGAGAAATGGAAGGGTTCGGGAAAATGGCGGCGATAGGGCTGGCGTCGGTGATGGGTGTGGTGGTCCTCTCCACGGTGACGGGGGTGGGACTGGCCATGCCCGTCAACGACTTTCAGCTGAAAGCAGGGAGCATCGACGGTGCGAACCTCAACATGTACGTGGGAACCCTGGACAACTATGGAGGCAAGATCTTCCAGGAACTGAGCAGCGCGACCATCTCTCAGCTTGAAATAGTCAAGAAGATGAGCTTGGGAGGCCTAGAGGTGAGGGCCATCATCCAGAGCCCGCAGGCTTCCGCGAGCGGGGTGCTCATGAAGTGCGAGAACTTCTTAGCCACCAAGATGACGGCCAGCAACCAGAGGATAGGGCCCTACGGAGGTAGGGACTTCGCCGTGACCGCGGACACCCTCTACGTGGAGAACGTCAGTGCTTGGGTAACCGAGATGAGCGTGGCCTCCCTGGACCTCGGGAACATGGTGATAAAGCTTGAGACCTAAAACCGAACGCCGGCCCTTTTTCTTTTTTAAAGGCTTGAGGGGAAAGGTTTTAGTCCTGTTGCTGGCGGTTGTTCCCATTTTGCTCGCCTCACCCCTCTTGGGAAATCCGGGTAAAACCTTCCAAGTGTGGGCCTCCTACTCCTATACTTGGAGTGAACTGCATATCGTGGGATACGAGAACGAGAACGTTACGGTGATCACCTCCCCCTCCATCCACTTCGATAACGTCCGGATCCTAGTGGATGGCTCTTGGATAGAGCTGAAGAGCGTGGATGCCGAGAACTTTTACCTGAAGGCGAAGTATATGGAAACCGACATCATAGTCCTGAACCTGCTGCCTCTGAGCCACTTGGTTCTGAGCGGTTCCCGCGTGAAGCAGGGGATACCTCTAATAGGAGGGCTGATGGGCTTGGGAACTGGCGAGAGGGCCAATGCCCACATGTATCCTCCCTTAACCTGGGCCGTACAGATGCAGAACACTTACATAGTGGCGGAGGAGCTGAAGCTCAGCATGAAATCGGAAAAAGTCAACATCCATCTCTGATTCAGAAGTATTCACCCACCCTCTCTAGGGCCCTAGCCACCAGCTCGCTGGCAGCCTTAAGGTCGGAGAGATCCAGCACCTCCACTCCGGAGTGGAGGTAGCGGGTAGGGATGCTTATCACCCCCGTGGGAATCCCCGCCCTGGTGAGGGAGATGGCGGTGGCGTCAGTTGTTCCCCCCCTGGCTACGTCCAGCTGGTAGGGAATCCCGTGGGCCTCGGCGGTCTCCGTGAGCCAGCGGAGCACCCTCTCCGAGACTATGATGCCTCTGCCGCTGGCGTCCGTGACGGTGAGGGAGGGGCCCTTCCCCAGCTCCAGGGAGGAGTCCTTCTTCTCCATGCCCGGATAGTCCCCCGGGAGGGAAACGTCCAGGGCCAGGGCCACGGAGGGCTGAAGGCCGAAGGCGGAGGTCTTGGCCCCCTTGAGCCCCACCTCCTCCTGCACCGTTCCCACCGCGTACAGAGTGTGCCTGCTCTTCGTGTTTTTGATGGCCTCTATCATCACCGCCAGTCCCGCCCTGTTGTCGAAGGCCTTTCCCGTGACCCTCCCGCTCAGTAGGGGTCTCACCTGGCGGTCCAGGCAGGCCACGGACCCCACCCCTATGCCGGCCTCCTTCACCTCGGCCTCGCTCCTAGCCCCCACGTCGATGAACATGTTTTCCACCTTCACCGGTTTCTTCCTCTCCTCCTCCTCCAGCAGGTGGGGGGGCTTGGAGCCTATCACTCCGTAAACGGGGCCCTTCTTGGTGCGGAAGACCACCCTCTCGTTCAGAAGGGTCTGGTCGAACCATCCTCCCAAGGGAACGAACCTTATGAAGCCCTTTTCGTCCACGTGCTTCACCATCAACCCTATTTCATCCATGTGGGCGGCCACCATGCAGGAGGGGTCGGAGCCCTTCTTCACCGCGATGAGGTTCCCCATGGTGTCCCTCCTTATCTCGTCCACGTGCCCCTGAAGCTCCGCCCTCACCACCTCCGCCACCTCGTCCTCCCTTCCCGAGACCCCCACGGCGTTGGACAGCCTCTCCAGAAGCTCCCTCATTCCGGACATCACCCTCCTTCTCCCGAGCGCTCAAAAGCTTTTTCCCGAGCGGGTAGAAGGAAGGAGGATGAAGGTGGTTTACAGCGAGAACTTCAGGGCCGTTTACTCCTCCGATCCCGCCTCCGCGCCCGGCAGGATGGAGGCTATCGTGAGGGAGCTGAGGGGCTTTGAGTTCGTGGAGCCGGAGCCCGCAAGAGAGGAGGAGATCCTGCTGGTGCATTCCCCCTCCCACCTGCAGAGGGTGAAGGCCCTCCCCTCGGTATACCCCTTGGCCCTCCTGGCGGCGGGAGGAGCGGTGAAGGCCTCGGAGCTGGCCATGGAAGGGGAGCCCTCCTTCGCCCTAATCCGGCCCCCAGGTCACCACGCGGGACCCAACAGCTTCTGGGGCTTCTGCTACTTCAACAACCTGGCCGTTTCCCTTCAGAGGCTGCTGAGGTCGGGGAGGATCCGGAGGGCGGTGGCGGTGGACTTCGATCTCCACTACGGGGACGGCACGGCTGCCATCTTTTCCGGCTCTAGGGAGGTTTCCTACCATCACGCGGAGGGCGGGAGGGAGGAGATTCTTGAGGGGATAGCCTCCTTCCTCGAAAGGGAGGACTACCAGCTGGTGGCGGTCTCGGCTGGATTCGACAACCATCAGGAGGACTGGGGAGGGACCCTGAGCACCGAGGACTACAGGAAGATAGGAAAGATGGTGAAGGAGTGGTCACTAAGGAAGTGCGGGGGGAGGAGGTACGGGGTGCTGGAGGGAGGATACAACCTCTCCGTGCTGGGCAGGAACGTGAGGGCCTTCCTGGAGGGTTTCGGGTGAAGGAGCTGGAGGAGCTGAGGGGCCTTCATCACGAGGTCGGCCCCATCCGTCCCCCCTCGGAGGGAGGAAGCTGCTCTTTGCTCCTCAGGGTGACCAGAAACTGCCCTTGGTCCCTTTGCAAGTTCTGCTACGGCAAGCCCTACGGGAGGGGGAAGTTCTCGATAAGGGGCGCGGAGGAGGTGAAGGAGGAGGTGAGGAGGCTGGGCAGGGCCGTGGAGATCCTAGAGGAGGTGGGAGAGAAGGCCTGGGAGCTCCTCCCCAGCCTGCCGGAGGGGCAGAGGGGGGGACTTCACAATCTCCTTTCTTGGTTCTTCTCGGGGAGGAGAACCCTCTTCCTGCAGGATGCCGACGCCCTCCTGGTGCCCACCGACAGGCTGGTGGACATCCTGGGGGAGGTGGGGAGGAGGCTGGGGGAGATGGAGAGGATCACCTGCTACGCCAGGGGGAGATCCCTCTTCAGAAAATCGGAGCAAGAGCTCAGGAGGCTGAGGGAGTCCGGGCTCTCCAGGTTGCATGTGGGGCTTGAGAGTGGGGACGAGGAGGTGCTGAGGAGGATGAACAAGGGTCTGACCCCTGCGGAGGTGGTGGAGGGGGGGAGGAGGGCGAGGGAGGCGGGCATGGAGCTCTCCCTATACTTCATCTTGGGGCTGGGGGGAGAGGAGAGGTGGGAAGAGCACGCTAAGAGCACGGCCAAGGTCGTGAACGAGGTTAACCCCGAGTTCGTGAGGGTCAGGAGGCTGGTTCCCCTGAGGGGAACCCCCCTTTTCCAGGAGGTGAGGGAGGGGAGGTTCAGGCTGCAGAGGCCCCACGGGGAACTGAGGGAGCTGAAGCTGCTGGTGGAGGAGCTGGAGTTTTCCGGGAGGCTCTGCTTCGACCACTTCGCCAATCCCTTCTACCTCACCCCCCGGGGTCCCAGCTGGGTGCTGAAGCAGGATTACGACGGGTACCTCTTTCCGCGTGACAAGGGGGAAGTGCTGAGGAGGATAGAGGAGGCTCTGGATAGGGAGGAGGCTCTCTACGTCAGCTCGGCGGAACTCTCGGTGCTGGAAGCCCTCTGAGCCTCATTCGGGGAAGGTGATGGCACCTGTGGTGCAGACGGCCTCGCAGGCCCTGCAGTCCACGCAGTCATCGGGCTTCGTCACTTTGGCCTTCTTGTTGTTCACCTCTATCACGCTGACGGGACAGGCGTTCACGCACTCCCCGCAACCGGTGCATTTCTCTTGGTCTATTTTGGGTGGCATTTTTTTCAGTAATCCAGAGGGTATTTAAAGTTATCCGGAGGTTCGATGAACGCTTCTGACCCCTCAGCTCAGGCCCGCCAGGGTGAGGATCCTGAACGTCACCCCTCCCAGCCAAAGGGCGAAGAGGATCTCCGAAAAGGCTATGGCCAGGGATTTCCTCCAGCCCAGCTCCCTCACCAGGGCCGCCAGGGTGGCCACGCAGGGGAAGTAGAACATGGTCACGGTGGCGAAGGTGACCATCTGGGCCTGGGTGAGGTGGAGGGAGAGGTCGGAGCCCAGAAGGATAGTGAGCATGATGAGGGTCAGCTCCTTCCTGAGCACGCCGAAGAGGAGGACCACCCCAGCCGCCGCGGGAAGGCCCAGCCAGCCCACGGTGAGGGGCCTGAGGAGGTCGGAGAAGGAGTCCAGGAGCCCGGTCAACCTTAGGGCTGTAAGGAGGAGGCTTCCACCCAGGATGAAGGGGAGGGCCACGTAGAGGAAGTCCTTGGTCCTCTCCCAGCTCCCCCTAAGCACCGTGGGGAGGTGGGGGCGGCGGTAGGGGGGGATTTCCAAGATGAGACCCATGGGTTCACCCGGAAGCACCTTGTAGGCCAGCCTTCCCAGGAGCAGGATCACGAGCAGGTCCAGCAGGTAAAGCCCCACCGCCCAGCCTATCCCCACGAACCTTCCCACCAGCCCCAGGATCACCACCGTCCGGGCGGCACAGGGCACCAGCGTGGATAGGAAGACGGAGAGGATCCTCTCCCTCTCCGTCTCCATAATCCTGCATCCCAGGCAGGCTGGGACGTTGCAACCGTACCCCAGCAGGAGGGGGATGAAAGCCTTCCCGTGCACCCCCACCCTGTGCATCAGCCCGTCCATCAGGAAGGCCGCCCTGGCCAGGTACCCCGTGTCCTCCAGCAGGGTCAGGAGCACGTAGAAGGGGAGGACGAAGGGCAAGGCGATGGTGAGGCCCGCTAGGATTCCCCCCAGCACCCCTTCCCCCGCCAGCTCCCCTAACCTTTCGGAGGCGGTCTTCACCAGGGGATCGGTTATCCTCTCCAGAGCCTCTCCCGCCCTTGAACCCACCCAGAAGACCGTGAGGAAGAGGGAGAGGAGGACAGCGGCCAGGATGAGGTACCCCAGCACGGGATGAGTGGTGAGGGCATCCACCCTCCCGGTGGGGGAAGGACGGGGGGAGAGCTTCTGGCTCCCGTTAGCTATGCGGCTGGCTAGGCTGTATCGGCGGGAGGTGAGGAGGAAGGGGGCCTTCTCCCCGTAAAGCTTCTCCAGTTCCCTCGCGTATCTCTCCGCCAGCTTCACCGCTCTGGGGCGGATCCCCCCCACCAACCTTTTTATCTCCTCGTCTCCCTCCAAAAGCTTCAGGGCCAACCAGCGGGGGGGATATCCGGTTTCCGTCCCCTCCAGCAGGGGGAGAAGGCGTTTGACTCTCCTCTCGATCTCCCTGCCGTAAGAGAATCTGCGTGGCCTCCGCTTTTTCCCCTCCGCCACCTCCAGCGCCTTCTCTAGGAGGAGGTGCATCCCCCTCCCCCTCACGGCCACGGTGGGAACGACGGGTACCCCCAGTTGTTTCCCCAGCGCCCTGGGGTCGACCTTTATCCCCTTCCTCTCCGCCACGTCCACCTGGTTGAGGGCCACCACCACTTTGGGCTCCAGCTCCAGCAACTGGAGGGTGAAGAAGAGGTTCCTCTCCAGGGCAGAGGCATCCACCACGTTGATCACCACGTCGGGCTTCTCCCCGGCGATGTACTCCCGGGAAATCCTCTCCTCTAGGGAGAAGGTGGAGAGGGAGTAGATCCCAGGGAGGTCTATCACGTCTATGAGCCTTCCCCTGAAGTACAGGGTGCCCTCCGCCTTCTCCACCGTCTTCCCTGGCCAGTTGCCTATGTGCTGGTGGAGGCCGGTGAGGTGGTTGAAGATCACCGACTTTCCCACGTTGGCGTTGCCGGCCAGGGCTATCCGGATTCTTTTCTCCATCCCTTCACCCGAGGGGCTTCACCAGGATCTTGGAGGCCAGGCCCCTCCCCACCGCCAGGGTGGTTCCCCTCACCCTCAGCAGGAGGGGGCCCCGGAAGAGGGCGGATTTGAGGACCTCCACCTCCGTTCCCGGTGTGATTCCCAGGTCGGCCAGCCTGCGGCAGGAGCTGGTCCCTCCCCAGAGGAAGGAGACCACCCCCTTTTGCCCCTCCAGCAGGCCCGTGAGGGGCAGGGAATCCGGGGGAGCACCCTTCGGGAGGGGCTTCTGGGCCTCCATCCTACGGTGGAGGGCGGTCTCCACCTCGTCCGGTATGTGGTGTTCCAACTCGCAGGCCCTCCGGTGGGCCTTGGAGGGGGAGAGCCCGAGGGTGCTCAGGAACCTCTCCATCACCCTGTGCTTTCTGAGGATGCTCCTCCCCACCCTCTCCCCCCTGGCGGTGAGGGTCACTCCCCTGTAGGGGTGGCGCCTGAGGTAGCCCTTCTCCGCCAGTTTTTTCAGCATGAGGGTGGCACTGGAGGGTGCTACCCCCAGCTCCCTTGCCACCTTCGTGGTGGTGGTCTTTTCCCCCCTCTCCTTCAGGCGGTAGAGAGCCTCCAGGTATTCCTCCGAGCTCTCGGTGACCATCCAAAATTTAGGCATGTCTAAATTTATAAGCTTAAGGAACGGTCGGAGTTAGCACAGAAGGATTCCACGTGTTTTAACTACAGTAACGCTTATACCCTACCCGGAGAGGGTTAATGGTGCAGAGGATGGGGGGGAAAGGGATGAGGATCCTTTACTTCTCCTTTGAGTATCCCCCCTTCTTCGTGGGGGGGCTGGGCACCTACGCCTACGAGATGTCCAGGCGCTTCGCCAGGAGGGGCCACAGCGTCACGGTTTTCGCCAAGAATCCCGGAAACGTCCCCACCTCCGACCTGGAGGAGGGGGTGGAGATCCACCGACCCCTCACGGTGGATGCCACCGATCTCCTCCCTCTCATCGTTCCCGAGGATGTGAAGCACTGGCCCCCCCACGCCCAGAGCTACTTCGCCGAGGCCTTCATCTACAACATCCTTTCTTCCACCAAGGTCTGCAACCAGCTGGTCAGGGCGGAGCAGAGGACATTTGACCTGGTCGTGGCCCACGACTGGATTTCGGGGATAGCGGGGATAACCTGCAAGAAGGATCTGAAGAAGCCCTTCGTCTTTCACCTCCACTCGGTGGAGGAGGGCAGGGTGGGGGACGGCTCCCCCACCGTCAAGAGCCTGGAGAGGCTGGCCGCCAAGATGGCCGAGGTGGTTATAACGGTGAGCTACGCCATGAGGGACCAGCTGATCTCCCTGGGATACGAGGAGAGGAAGATCAGGGTGATCTACAACGGGGTGGATGAGCAGAAGTACGATCCCTCCAAGGTGACGGAGGAGGAGGTGATGGGGCTACGGGAGAGGCTGGGGGTGGGAGCGGACCCCATGATCCTCTTCGTGGGCAGGCTCTCCTGGGTGAAAGGGGCGGACACGCTGGTCAGGGCCATGCCCTTCATCCTCTCTGAAGTACCCAACGCCAAGCTGGTTCTCTTGGGGAAGGGAGAGCAGGAGAAGATGCTCAGGGACCTGATAAAGCAGCTGGGGGTGGAGAAAAGCGTGATCACCGAGTTCCAGTACGTGAGCGAGCGGGAGAGGATCCTGCACTACGCGGCGGCCGACGTGGCGGTCTTCCCCTCCAAGTACGAGCCCTTCGGGATCGTGGCCACCGAGGCCATGAGCATGGGCAAGCCCGTGGTGGTGGGGGCGAGGGGGGTTTCGGGCTTCAGGGAGCAGGTGATTCACCACGGGCCGGAGAGGTGCGGGGCACACGTGAACCCCGAGGATCCCTACGACATAGCCAAGTTCACGGTGGAGTTCCTGAGGGATGAGAAGCTCAGGAGGGAACTGGGCAGGAACGCCAGGAAGAGGGTGCTGGAGAAGTTCACTTTCGATCGCGCCGCCGATAACACCCTCATGGTGTACGAGGAGGTCCTGCAGAACCATTCCCCCGGGTGACCCTAAACTATTTCCTATGTGGCGAGGAGAGTGATACATATGAGGATAGCCATGCTCGCCTGGGAGTCCATGCACTCCATCTGGATAGGGGGGCTGGGAGTGGTGGTCAGCAAGCTCTCGGAGGAGCTCGCCAGGAGGGGTCACGAGGTTCACCTCTTCACCAGATGGGTGGAGGGACAGGAGGAGCACCAGGAGCTGGGGGGAGTTTACTACCACCGGTGCAAGTTCGATCCCGGCCGCGATCTCTTCTCCCTCACCTACAACATGTCTCATGCCATGGTGGCCTCCCTGAAATGGGTGGAGGGAAGGGAGGGTAGGTTCGACCTCATCCACGGCCACGACTGGCACGTGGTGGAGGCCCTACACCTGCTCAGGCAGGAGGGGAGGCGCTTGGTCTTCACCTACCACTCCACCGAGTACGGCAGGAACGGGAACAGGTTCGGGGACTGGTGGGAATTCAGGGAAATCTCGGGAAAGGAGTGGTACGGGGGGTACCTGGCGGACAGGGTGACCACCGTCTCGGCCTCCATGAAGAGGGAGGTCTGCTGGCTCTATCAACTGCCAGAGGAGAAGGTGGAGGTGGTGCCCAACGCGGTGGTGGCGGAGGAGTTCAGGAAGGAGTTGGATCCCGAAAGGGTGAGGGGGGAGTACGGGCTCTCCTCCGGGCCCCTGGTTCTCTTCCCCGGCCGCTTGGAGTACCAGAAGGGTCCAGACCTCCTGCTGGAAGCCGTCCCCAGGGTGCTGGAGAGGAGGGGGGAGACGAGGTTCGCCTTCACGGGGGCCGGAAGCATGAGGGAGGGACTGGAGAGGAGGGCGGGTGAGCTGGGGGTGGGGCACGCCGTCAGGTTCGTGGGCTTCCTTCCCCTCCAGAGGTACGTGGAGCTCCTCAATGCCTGCGATCTGGTCTGCATACCCAGCCGCAACGAGCCCTTCGGCATCGTGCTCCTGGAGGCTTGGGCGGCGGGAAAGCCCGTGGTGGCCACGGGGGTGGGTGGCTTGGACGAGAACCTGGAGAACTTGGTGGAGGGGGTGAAGGTCTCCCCGCAGCCCGATTCCCTGGCCTGGGGAATCAATTACCTGCTGGATTTCCCCTCCGAGAGGGAGAGGATGGCGAGGAACGCGAGGGAGAAGGTCAAGCAGTTCACCTGGTCCAGATCCGCGGACAGGCTCCTCAGCGTTTACAGGAACGCCCTCAGCTGATCAGAGGAAGTATCCCTTCACGAACTCGAAGTTCCGCCTTATCCTTTCCTCCCCCCTCAAGATGTTTCCGTGCCCGGGAAGGAGGTACTGGAGCTTCAGGCTGGAGATCCTCTCTATGGAGCGTGCCAGCTCCTCCTCGCTCCCCCCCGGAAAGTCCGTTCTTCCCACCCCTCCCTCGAAGACCAGGTCGCCGCATAGGAGGAGCCTCAGGCCCTCGTGGTAGAGACTCACGCTTCCCGGGGAGTGCCCCGGCGTGTGAAGGACCAGGAGCTCGGTCTCCCCCCTTCCCACCCTCTCCCCCAGGTAGGCTTCCACCTCGAACCTGGGCACCTCCATGCCGAAGTACCTTCCGAATTCCAAGCTGAACTTCAGGTGGTCCTCCTCCTCCCGGTGGATCAGGATCTTGGCCCCCGAGAGCTCCTGTAGGGGACGGTTGGCCCCGCAGTGGTCGGGGTGGCTGTGGGTGTTCACGATGAGCTCTATTTCCTCCACCTCCACCCCATCCTCCTCCATCTCCCTCAGGCGTTTCTGCAGGTACCTGGGGCTTCCCGGGTCCACCAGGATGGTGGGGTCCCCCCTCACCAGGTAGGTGTTGCAGTCCCCCAGCCCCCTCTCGGGGTACCAGTAAACGTTTCCCGTCAGCTTCATCTTCCCCTCCCCAGCATCCCCTCCTCACGCAAAACCTTGGCGGTTATCCTGCTGAGCTCCCTCTTCCCGAGCTCCTCCCTCCCGACCCACCCCGCCTCCAGCACCTCCCCTCCCCTCCTGACCCTCGTGGAGAGGGGTTCCCCTCTGAAGCAGACCGTCACGTAGTGGTACTTGAGCCTTCCCTTGTTGTCCCTTTTTATGAGGTCGTAGACCCCCAGTAGCCCCTGCAGCCTCACCCTCACCCCCGTCTCCTCCCTCACCTCCCTCACCGCCGCCCTCTCCACCTCCTCCCCGGGCTCCACCAGTCCACCCGGCAGGGCCCACCTCCCCCTCCCCGGCTCGGTCCCCCGCCTCACCAGCAACACCCTTTCCCCCCTCCTCACCAGCACGGAGGCCCCCAGCCTGGGAAAGGTTCTCAACCCATCCTCTCCTCAAGGATCTTGCTCAGTTCCATCATCTTGGAGAAGAACTCCTTCCCCTCCTCCAGATCGAAGACGGATTCACCCCTCAGCTCCGCCCTCTCCACCGCCCGCTCGTGGGGTAGCACCGCCAGCACGGGAAGGCCCCCCTCCTCCAGCCTCCTCACCAACCCCTCTCCCCCCTCCCTGAATTTGTTAACCACGGAGAAGATTCTGCCTATCCCCAGGTCCTCGCCCAGCTTTTTTATCTGCCTGGCGGTTTCTAGGGCCTTCAGGCTGGGCTCCACCACCACCAGCATCCCCTCCGCCTTCCTGGTGGTGCCCCTTCCCAGGTGCTCCACCCCCGCCTCCATGTCCAGGATCAGGACGTCTGCCATCCCGGAGAGGTGGTCCACCAGCCTCCTGGCCAGGGCGTTGGCGGGGCAGAAGCACCCCTGTCCCCCCCTCCTTATCCTCCCCACCACCAGCAGCCTCACCCCGTCCCTGCACCTTATGCCGAACTTTTCCAAGAGGTCGTCCACCTTCGGGTTGAGCTTGAAGACCAGCCCGTACCCCTCCGGGGGGGCGCCCGTCCTCTCCTCTATGAGGGAGGCCCTCTCCATCAGGGGCACCAGCTTCTCCTCCGGAACCTCCCCCTCCGCCCCCAGCGTGAGGAGGAGGTTGGGGGAGGGGTCCACGTCCAGCGCCACCACCTTCTTCCCCCTCCTGCCGAAGCTCCTGGCCAGCCCGGCCGCCAGGGTGGTCTTCCCCACCCCACCCTTTCCCGTCACCGCTATTTTCAAGCGGATACCCCTTCAGGTCCCGCTAAGGTTAAAGCCCTCCCGGGTTTAAAAATTGGGGATGGGAGAGAAGATCACCCGCATAAGCATCACCCTCCCCGAGGACCTCCTCCGGGAGCTGGACCGCTCCCTGAAGTCCCAGGACTACGCCAGCCGGTCCGAGGCCATAAGGGATGCCGTCAGGGACTTCTTGGCGAATTACCGCTGGCGCACGGAGCTGGAGGGGGAGCTGCTGGGGGCGGTGGTGATGGTCTACGACCACGAGGTCAAGGGGCTGGTGGAGAGGATCACGGAGATCCAGCACGAGAGCGGCGGGGTGGTGAGGTCCTCCCAGCACCTCCACCTGGATGAGAGGAACTGCTTGGAGGCCATGCTGGTTAAGGGTCCGGCTGGGGAAATCAGGAAGCTGGCGGACAGGCTGGGAGCCCTCAGGGGAGTCAAGCAGGTGAAGCTCGTGGTGGCAAGCACCTGAGCCCTACCTGCTCCTCTTCTTGGCCACCTTCTTGAACTCTTCCCACTCCTTCAGGCTCTCGGACTTCTTCTTGGAGGTCTTCTCCTCCTCCAGGACAGCCTGAACCTCCGCCCCTCCGCAACCCATGGGAATCCTTCTCCTTCCCCCACCTTCCTAAAAAGGGTTCCTACCCCCTGTCGAAGAAGGGGCTCTTCCCGGTGGCGGAGAGGGGGAGGGCGATTACCACATCCGCCTCCATCATCCCGGCCTTCCTGGCCGCCACCCCCGCCGAGAACATCATCCGGTTGTCTGCGTTCAGGAGGGAGGCGGTCTTGGCGGCCGAGCCCAGCGCTATACCCAGGTTCAGGGCGTCCACCACGCAGACCGGACCGGCGCACCCCCTCCCCTCCTTCTTCCCCTCCCTCCTCAGCTCCGCGCAGCTCCTCCCGCAGGCCCCGCAGTCCAGGTCCAGCGGCTCCCCCACCAACCCCACCAGCAGGACGGCCCCGGCCCCCCTGACGTTCTTGGCGTCCCTGCGGAAGAACTCGTACTCCCCGGCCATCTCCTCCATCTTCTCCGCCAGCCTCTCCTTCTCCTCCCCCGTGAGCACCCTGATCCTGAGGTGGTCCCTTCCCCTGGCCTTGGGGGCGGTCCTGGCGGAGAGGGCCATCAGCCTGGCCACCTCCAGCAGGACTTCCCTCTCGAACTCCATCGTCTTCTTTCGGGGAGGGGGGGTAAAAACGGTGCCTTTTTCTCCCCGCGGCCGGAGAGGGAGGGGATGAGGGCGGCGGCGGTTCTCCTGCTCCTCTTCCTGACCGTGCAGCTCCTAGGCCTGCTGGTCGGAAGCAGGTACTTGGGCTTCGTGAACTCGGGGGAAGCGGAACCCCTCTTTTCCAACCCCCAGAGTCCCTGGAACTCCCTCTACCTCTTCGCCGTCCTCCTCCCCCTCACCCTTCTCGTGATCCTCCTGCTCAAGTTCAGGAGGAGCTGGTTCAGGGCGTTCGAGCTCCTGGTGGTCTTCCTCTGCTGTTGGCTGACGCTTGACCTGCTGGTGGGGATACAGGTGGGGTGGCTCTCTTCCGGGTTCCTGTTGAGCCTGCTGCTGGTGGGTTGGAGGGTGGCCAGGCCCACTCCCCTGACCCAGGATTTGGTGCTCATCCTCTCGGCAAGCGGGGTGGGGGCGGTGCTTGGGGTTTCCCTGGGGGTGGCCCCCAGCCTCCTCCTCCTTGCCCTCTTCTCCGTCTACGACTACTTCTCCGTTTTCGTGAGCAGGCACATGGTCTTCATGGCTAAAAGGCTGGTTCCCTCCTCTAGCTCCCTCCTCCTCTCCGTTCCCTCCCAACTCAGGGACTTCGTCCGGGAGGGGCGGGCGGGGAAGCGTGCCGGCGGCAGGTCCCTGCATCTGGGAGGGGGAGACCTCATCCTTCCCCTGGTCTTCTCCTCTTCCGTTCTCTCCGCGGAGGGGCTGGCCAGCTCCCTCTTAGTCTCCCTCTCCTCCTCCCTCTCCCTCCTCCTGCTCCTCCTCCTGCTCTCCCGCCGGCCGGGAACCATCCTTCCTGGTCTGCCCCTCCTCTCGGTGGGTTGTCTGCTGGGCTTTCTCCTCTCCCGCCTTACCTGAACCCTTCACCGAAACGGATAAGGAACCCACGGCTCATCCCTACAGGTATGAGGCCCCTTTACGAGCCCAAGGAGGGTAGGAAGATGAAGGTTCTGGTGCTCTTCTCCGGTGGTGCCAGCGCCCTCCCCTTCATGGTGGGGGGAGAGGGGTATGAGGTGATAGGGGGAATCTCCTCCAGCAAGAGCGCTCCGGGGATCTCCAGGTTCAAATCGCTGGGGATACCGGTGGAGGTGGTGGACATCCGGGAGTTCTACGGGGACAGGCCCCTGAAGGACATGAAGGTTAGGGGGGAATACGAGAGGAAGCTCCTCTCGGTGATGGGGGAGAAGGGATGGGAGCCCGATGTGGTGGCCTGCTCCGGGTACATGTACCTCCTCACCCCCGTTTTCCTCAGCAGGTTCCCCAACCGGGTCCTGAACGTTCATCCCGCCGACCTCTCCATAGAGGAGGGAGGCAGGAGGAAGTACACGGGGCTGGGGGCCGTGCGGGCCCAGCTGGAGGCGGGGGAGAAGGTGACACGATCCACCGTTCACGTGATGATCGAGGAAGCCGACCAGGGCCCCATCCTGGTGATCTCACCTCCTCTCCCCGTGGAGGGGAGAAGCCCGGAGGAGCAGCAGGAGCTGATGAAGGTGAGGTGCGATGGGCCCGCCTACAGGGAAGCCCTCCGGCTGCTCTCGGAGGGAAGGTTCGCCCTGGACGAGAGGGGAAGGGTTTATGTGAGGACCGACGGGGAGTGGAGGGAGGGATACGTGAGGATGGAGGGATGAGGTGCCCGTGGGAGTGCTGGGGGTGAGCTACGGCAGCAGGTTCGCCTGTTTGGCCGACACCCTCTGCCGCAGCTGGCACATGGTCAGGCTCTTCATAGCGGACAAGCAGAGGAACCCCTTCAACCTGAGGAAGGCTCAGGAGACGGGAGGGGAGCACGTGGTGATCCCAGATCTGAATGTGGGGGAGATCGTGAAGTTTGCGAAGAGGTACGCGAGGGAGATTTCCTTCGGGATCCTGGGGCCGGAGGCTCCGGGGATGGAGGGGATAAGGGACCTTCTGGAGAGGGAGACGGGTATAAGGATGATATGCCCCAGCCTGCAGTACTTCCTGGAGAAGAGCAAGGTGAGGCAAAGGAGGCTCCTGCAGGAGGTGGCCCCGGAGGCCAACCCCAGGTTCAGGGTTTTCGATCCAGCCGAGATCCCCAGGGAGAGGGTGAAGGAGGAGGTGTACCGGTGGCTGGACGAGGTGGGGGAGAGGGTGGCCGTAAAGCCCGATGCCCCGGCCACCGGAAAGGGGGTGGGGGTCTGGGGGGACCACTTCCGCACCAGGGAGGAGATGTTTCACGAGTATTTCCTTCCCTCCTTTGCGAAGGGGCCGGTGATCGTGGAGGAGAAGCTGGAGGGGGAGGAGTTCTCCCTCCAGTTCCTCTCCGACGGGGAGCACCTGATCCCCACCCCCTGCGTGAGGGACTACAAAAGGGCCTTCGACTGGGATCAGGGCCCCAACACCGGGGGGATGGGCTCCTACAAGGACAGGGGGGAGCTCCTCCCCTTCATGGAGAGGAGGGACTGGGAGGAGGCGGTGGACATAGCGGAGCGCCTGCACCGGAGGCTGAAGGGGGAGGGCAGGAATCCCGGTCTGATGGGGGTGATGTACGTGGGCTACATCCTCACGGGGGAGGGGGTGAAGGTTCTGGAGGTCAACAGCAGGTGGGGGGATCCCGAGGTGATGAACCTGATGCCCCTGCTGGAGGATGACTTCGTGGAAGTCTGCTTCAAGTGCCTGGACGGGGAGCTGAGGAGGATGAGGTTCAGGGAGAGGGCCAGCGTGGTGATCTACGCGGTTCCCCTGGACTACGGGGGCTACAGGAGGTACTCCGGTCCTAGGAGGGTCAGGCTGGAAGAGGCGGAGGAGCTGAGAAAGAAGTATGGGGAGGACCTTAGGCTCTATCCCGGCTCGCTGGAGGTGAGGGATAACGGGGAGTTCTGGGCCCTGGGCTCCCGAACGGTGGCGGCGGTGGGGCTGGCGGAGGATCTGGAGGGGGCCAGGGAAATAGCGCTCGAGGCGGTGAGGAGGATCGACGGGCCCCTAAGGCACCGGGAGGACATAGCGCTGAGGGAACACGTGGAGAGGAGCGTGAGCCACCTGAGGGCCCTCAGGTCCTCAGCTCCCTGAGGCACCTCAGCTGGGCTTCCTTCGCCAGCTCGAAGTTGCGCTCCGAGTCCTCCACCCAGCTTCTTTCTATCAGCCTTTTGGACTCCCGGAGGGGCAGAGGGGGTCTGGAGAGGATCATGTCCACGTAGAGCCTCATCCCCTCCTCCAGATCCGGAAAGATTCCGTTCACCAAGCCCAGCCTTTCCCCCTCTTCCGCCGTCACCCTCCTTCCGGTGAAGATGAGGTCCCTGGCCACCCCATCCCCCACCATCCTGGGTAGCAGGTGGAGGGCACCCATGTCGGGGAGGATGCCGAACTCCGGCTCCCTGAGAAAGAAGAGGGTTCCTGGGGTGGCCAGCCTGAGGTCGGCGGCCAGGGCCAGCTGCATCCCTCCCCCTATGGCGTACCTACGGCAGGCAGCTATCACCGGGCAATCCATCCCCCTGATTTTCCTTATCACGCGCTGGGCCAGCTCTATGATGGGCAGGAGCTTTTCCTCTTCCCAGGTGGCCAGCTCCGCCAGCACGGAGGTGTCCATGCCCGAGCAGAAGGTGTCCCCCTTCCCAGCTAGCACCAGCACCCTGGGGTTGGTCCTCTCCACCTCCTGAAGGGCCGCATCCAGCTCCTCCAGCATCTGGAGGTTCAAGGCGTTTTTCTTCTCGGGCCGGTTCAGCTCTATCCTGGAGATCTCCCCCAGCTTTACCTCCACCTTTTCAAACACCTTCTCCCTCCTCCGGAGGAGTAAAAAAGTTTGGAGCCAGCCCTTTTTCTAACCTGGTTGGTCCAGCTCCAGGGTCTCCCACCTTACCCTCCCCCCCTCCACCGCTTCCTTGATCTTCTTCTCCGTGGGGGTCAGGGTGCTCCTGCCCGTCTTGACCTCCAAGAAAACCACCTCCCTGGGCTCACCCCTGCTGTGGCCCTCGAAGATTACGTAGTCCACGGGGGAGCCTATGAAGCGGGCGTCGGCGGGTTCGTACTTGAACTGGGGCAGAAGGGGTGCCATCTGTTCCCCTATCCTGCCCTTCAGCGTGGCCCTGCTCCTCTCCAAGACTTCCACCCTCAGGGTCTCCTCCACCTCCCTCTTCCACCTCTCCAGCCTGATCCTGAAGAGGGAAAGCAGGACGAGGTAGGACAGGCCCACCCCCAGCAGGAAGCCCAGCAGTAGCCAGAGGGTCTCCATGGTGGGAGGCTTATCAACGGAGCTTGGCCCCCAGGTGGGCCAGGGTGGCCTTCTTCACCTCTTCCGCCTTCTTCTTCCCGGCCAGCAGCTCCAAGAGTTTGAGCGCGAAGGCGAAGGCGGTGGCCGGTCCCATGCTGGTCACCACCTTTCCGTCCACCACCACCAGCCCCTTGGAAGGTTTTCCCCCTCCCCTTCTCAGCTCCCCCTCCATTCCAGGGTAGATGGTGGCTTTTTTGCCCCCTAGCACCCCGGCGTCCGCGAGAACCGAGGGGGCCCCGCAGATGGCCGCCACCAGCTTCCCCCCCCTCTCCGCCTCCCTCACCAGCTCCAGCACCTTCCGGTTCTTCCTCAGGTTCTCATAGCCCGGATATCCCCCGGGGCATATCACGGCGTCGAAGTCTCCCACCCTCACCTCCCCCAGTTTGCGGTCGGGAAGCACCTTCACCCCGTGAGAGCCCTCCACGGCCCCTGCCTCCAGTCCCGCCGTCACCACCTCCACCCCTCCCCTGCGGAGCAGGTCCACGATGGTGAGGGCCTCTATCTCCTCGAAGCCCGGGGCCAGGAGGACCAGGGCTCTGGCCATTCCTTCCCTCTTCTCCTCTTGGCTTTTAAAACTGAACCGAGAAGGGAGGGGGATGGAGCCGGTGGGGATGATCCTTTGCGGGGGGTATGGGAAGAGGCTCTTTCCCCTGACCAGGGAGCTTCCCAAGGTGCTTTTGGAGCTCAGAAAGGGCTACACCCTGCTGGATCACCAGCTTTCCCTTTACCGGAGGGCGGGGATAAGGAGGGTCTACCTGTTGGCGGGCTACCGGGCGGAGGAGATAAGGAAGAGATACGGGGAAGAGCACGGGGGGGTGGAGCTGAGGTACGTGGTGGAGGAGGAGCCCCTGGGTACCCTGAACGCCCTCAGGCTGGGGATGAGGGAGGCCCGGACGGGGGCGGTGGCGAGCAACGGGGATGTGGTGATGGAGGTGGATCTTAGGAGGATGTGGGAGGATTTCCGCGGGTCGAGGGCGCTGGCCTCCCTGCTGGCGGTGAGGATGAGGAGCCCCTACGGCATCCTCCGGCTCCGGGGCAGGAAGGTGGTCTCCTTCGTGGAGAAACCCCTCCTCCCCCACTACGTCAACGGGGGGGTCTACTGCCTCAGCCCCCTCCTCCTTCCCATGATGGAGAAGCTCGGGAAGGGAAACGTGGAGCAGACCCTCTTCCCCGAGCTGGCCAGGACGGGGAAGCTGAGGTGCTACAGGGCGGAGCCTTCACTATGGGTTCCCGTGGATACCCTCAAGGACTTGGAGGAGGCCAGGAGGAAGCTGGGGGAACTGGGGAGCTGAAGGTGGGTGACGTGGAATCGTGTTTTCCTTCCTGAATCCGCGGTGGATACGCTCATCCGTAAACGGCGGCCCCACCTCCGCGGCGGTGTTCAGCCACGATATCTGCTTCACGGGTGAGGATGCTAGGCTGGTGAGATAGAAACGGAGTCAAGATATATGTAATCCCTTCTCGTTGTGAGTTTTATTCGGATTTCCAAATCTTCTGAACTTGGGGAGGAGATCTTTAGCGGACAGTAGATGGTTAAATAATCCAATTTAGGGAAGGTGTTCATGCGCCCTCTGGCGAGTAAAACATATTCAACATTCTGATCCACATCCTGCTCCTTCTGCAGGTAACCTACAAGCCGGCCTTCTTTCTCTAGCTCAAAGGTAAAAGGCACACGACCTCCAGAGCCATCGTTTCTGAATCTTACTCGTGCGGTCCAGTACACTACACCAGTCTGGTAGAGCGAGAAGTCGTAGGTGACCTGGGGATCACTGATCCAAGACAGGGCCGGTTTTCCCAGCGTGGTTGTTCCAGGTTGCTGCTCTAGACCTTCATTCGTCTCTTTTGAGCCCTTAACCATATACCAAGCAGGAAGAACCAGCAAAGCGACGCTGGCGATCACCAGTAAAGCTTTTCTGGACATCACCTTTTTCCTATCACCTTTAAATAAAGCTTTTTGATATCTTGGGGAGCGTGGCGTACGGGGGCACCGGTTGACCCCACCACCGGATCCAGCTTTCTGGGCTTAGGCTTCATAGATGTGGCAGGGACGGGACGATACTTTCCTGCTTGGTTGAGCTACGGCTCTGGGGGCCTGAGGTTTTCGGGAAGTAACTCTAAGAACCGGTGAACCTCCCCCTTCTCACCCTTACCCAGCAGCAGGAGGAGGATGGCCTCTCCCCTCCTCCAGATCATCCCGTCTATCCCCTCCTTCTCCAGGTGGAAGTGCCCCTGTTGGGCAAGGCGCTTTTGGAGCAGGTTTCCCAGTTTGTTCATAGTTTCCTCCAGTCTGGTTCCCGCCGCCTCGGGCGAGGGGAAGAGCAGGGTGTAGAGGGCTAGCCTCTTCCCCTCCCCCTCCCAGATCTTGAAGAACCCTTTGGCTTTGGTGTCCCCCCTTCCCAGGATGGCTTCCTCCTCGGCCTCCCCCTCCCCCACCAGCTTCCAGCCAGGGGGTGAGAGGTCGAGGCCGGAGAGAAGTTCGGGTCGGGGTTTCTCCACCTCCTCTCCCCTCCCGGGTTCCTCCACCCCCTCTTCCAGGGCTTCCCGGAGCTTGGAGATCACTTCCTCCCTTTTCCCCTCCGCAGCCTCCTCCTTCCGGGGAACTTCCTCTTCGGTAGCCCTTCCTACGGGCTCTTCCTCCTCTTCTTCGGGGGCCTCCAGCACGGAGAGGGAGAAGAGGAGAAGTAGGACGAAGGAAACCCCTGCGGCCATTATGAGGGAGAGTTCGGGGGAAGAGGGGGGTGAGAAGAGGAAGAGGAGAACGGCGGCTGCGGTGACGCCGAGGGAAATGAGCGCCAGGACTTTTGCCACCTTCATGCTATTCTCCTTTGGTAGGGAGCCTTTATAGAGCCTGTTGGAGGTGGGGAACCCAAAATTTCTTTTAAACTCCCGGACTTTAGAGGAGTAGATGGCCATCAACCCTACCCGGTTCATCTGGATGGATGGAAAACTGGTGCCCTGGGAGGAGGCCAAGGTTCACCTCCTCACCCACACCCTCCACTACGGTTACGGGGTCTTTGAGGGAATAAGGTGCTATCGGACCCCGGAGGGTCCGGCCATCTTCAGGCTAAGGGATCACATGCTTAGGCTGCAACGCTCCGCCGAGATCGTGGGGATGAGGCTACCCTACTCGGTGGAGGAGCTGATGGAGGCCGCCAGGGTGACGGTGAGGGAGAACGGGCTGGAGGAGTGCTACATAAGGCCCATCGCCTACTGCGGTTATGGGGTGATGGGTCTGAACCCCACAGGGGCCCCCGTTAGGGTGGCCGTGGCCGCTTGGGAGTGGGGAACCTACCTGGGAGAGGAGGGCCTAAGGAACGGGGTGAGGGTGAAGATCTCCCCCTACCGCAGGATCCACCCCTCCATCCTCCCACCCCATGCCAAGCTGGTGGCCAACTACGCCAACTCCATCCTGGCCAAACTGGACGCGGTGAACAGCGGTTACGATGAGGCCCTCATGCTGAACCTGGCGGGCAACGTTTCCGAGGGGCCTGGGGAGAACCTGTTCATCGTGGAGGGAGGAACTCTGGTAACCCCCCCCGTTTCCGAGTGCGCCCTTCCGGGCATAACCAGGGACTCCATCTTGGAGATAGCCAGGAGGGAGGGCATACCCACCAAGGAGGAGCCCATCCCCCCTGAGAGGCTCTACCGGGCGGAGGAGGCCTTCTTCACCGGAACGGCGGCGGAGGTAACCCCCATAAGGGAGGTGGAGGGTCGTCCCATAGGGGAAGGCAGGAGGGGCAAAATCACCGCTAGGCTACAAGGGATCTACTTCCGGGTGGTGAGGGGACAGGAGAGGGGATACGAGCACTGGCTGGATAGGGTGTGAGGCTTCAGGTTCCCGATAGGATTCTCTCCAGCCGGCTCAGGAGGAACCTCTTCACCTCCTTTAGGGTGCCTTTGCCCGTGGAGCTGGCCGCTCCCGGGTGCCCCCCTCCCGAGCCCCCGAAAAACTTTCCCGTCTCCTGCATCAGGGCCCCCAGGTGCAGCCCAGTGCTCTCGCAGAACTCGGGGGTGGCCCTGCCCGAGATTCGGAATTCCCCCTTCTCCTCCGAACCTACGAAGCTTAGATCCGCCCCCAGCCTGAGCAGGACGGAGGCGGCATCGGCCTCGAAGGCGCTCAGTTCGGAGAAGACCACCAGGTGGTTTCCCAGGGTTTTTATCTCCATCCGCTGGGCGGCCTTGAGCATGGCTATGCGTCTGGAGCGGTCCTCGGGCAGCTTGAGGGCCTCGAGGGCCTGCCGGTAGTCGGCCCCATATCTTATCAGCTCGCACACGGCTTCTAAGGTGGAGTTGCGGGCAAGCCTTAGCCCGGCCGTGTCCGTGAGGATGCCCACCAGCAGGAGCTGAGCCTGCTCCGGGGAGAGGGTTCCCCCCAGCTCCTTCACCAGGCGCAGGACCATCTCGGCCGAGGAGGTGGCCTCCTCATCCACCCAGGAGACCTCCACCCCTTCCTTCATCCCCTCCACCTCCAAGTGGTGATCCACCAAGAGAATGGGTTTGCCTTTCACCTCCTCCCCCATCCTGCCCAGGTGGTCGAAGCTGGAGGCGTCCACCATCACCACCAGATCGGGCTGAAGGTGGGTGGAGGTGCTTACCTCCCTCCCGTAGCGCTCCAGGAGGAGCTGGGAGAGCTTGTTCACCCCTTCGGGGAGCACCACCTCGGTCTTAGCCCCCAGTTTCCCCAGCACCTCCGAGAGGACCAGGGCGCTCCCCACCCCGTCGGGATCGGCCTGCTGGTGGGAGACCAGGAGGATGCGGTTTCCCCTTTTGGCATGCTCTAGGAGCAGCTCGGCGGCCTTCCTCAACGGAGTCAAGCCTCGGGCTTTCTCGTCTTCAGGGCCTCTTCCAGCTTCTGCTGCAGCTCCCTGAGCCTCTCCGTGACCCTCTCTTCCTGGCGCTCCAGCGTCTTCACCCTCAGCTCCAAGGTCTCCCTCTCCTCCTCCAGCTCCTTCTTCAGCTCCTCCCTGTTCACCCTCAGCAGGAGGGGACCCACGCTCCGGTATACGGCGGCGTCCTGCGGAGCCTTCTCCAGGGCCTCTATGGCCTTCTGGGTTTCCACCCTCAGAAGTTCCAGCTGCTGTCTCTGCGAGGCCAGGGCTTGCGCGTGTTGCTGTGCCTGCTGGTATTGCGCCACCATGTGCCTCAGCTGTGGGGGTAGTTCCTCCATCTCATTCCTCCTCCAGCTCCATCATATCTCGCACCACCGTTATAAGCCTCAGGAGGGAGTTGAGGGCGGCACGCAGGGAGGGGGTGTCTCTGGCTTCGATCTCCAGCTGGAGGACCTTCCTCCTGACCGAGATCCTGGCGGAACTTCTCCCTCCCGGTGAGACCTCCTCGGGCTTCAGGGCCCGCACGGCCTTCTTGGCCAGCTCTTGGGTGGGAAACACCATCTCCACCACCGCCTCCGACCGGATGGCCATGATCCTCCCTCAGAGGGCCTTCACCCTCCTGACCACGGGCTGGCGCACCTTGTAGAAAATCCTGAAACCGCAGTGGGGACAGACCACCCTCTCGAGCTTCTGGGGATCCTTTATCGTTTCCCCGCAGTGGTAGCACTTGTACATCTCATCCCCTGGAGCCCTCCGTGGAGGGAGGGTAGTAGGCCTGACCCGCGAACTTATCCCCGCACTTCAGGCACTCCCAGATACCGGTGCTGGTTCTCTTGAGCTTCGGGAAGCCGCAGGAGGGGCACCTTTTCCTCCCGGCCTTGGCGGCCTCTATCTCCCCCGCCAGCCTCCGGTCCTTCAGCCCGTACCTGGGCCCGTACTTCCCGGCTATGCCCACCTTCTTGGTCCTTCCCATCTTCTCACAGCTTTTTCCTCAGCTCCTCCCCGCATTTCCGGGCCAGCTCGTAGGCCTTCTCCAACTCTTCCCTCTCGAAGAATCCGCTCCCCCCCTTCTGCATGGCGCAGATGCTTCCGTCCTCCAGGGTGGAGATGGTCAGGCGGGCCTCCGCTATATTCTCCTCCTCTAGGCAGGCGTCCACCATCATGACCCCGTTGAGTTTCACCACGGTAACGGCCACGGGTTTCTTGCTGACCGGAAACTCGGGCAGGGTCCACTCCTCGCTGACCGGAGGCTTCACATCGTAGAGGGCGGCCACGCTGGCCAGAACGGAGGCGTCTATCAGGTTCCCGTCGTGATCCAGCACGTAGATGTCGATGAAGACCGCCCAGACCTCCTCCCCCTCCTTGATGCACAGCTTCTCCAGGTCTATCATCTGGGACTCCCTTATTGCCCTGTCCACCACCCTAGCCAGCTCTATGGCATCCTCGTTGGGGGGACCCGGCTCGAAGGTGGGGGAGGCCAGCGGGAGGAGTTCGGCGTTTACCACCAGGATGCCCGAGGTGGGGGTGTCGGGGAAGGGCTCCCCCTTCTGCAGCTTTACCCCCACCATCACTTGGGTGTTTCCAAGCTTCACTAGGGCGGAGCCTTGGGCGGTGCCTATTACCCCCCTCTCCACGGAAACCTCCCGGTACTGGTCCAGGGCCCTGCCGTCCACCCTCTTCCCCTGAAGGGCCAGCCCCAGCAGGTAGTCCTTTTTCACGCTGGAGATGAGCTCTTTCATTTTTCCCTCACTTCTCCTCCTCTAGCGAGGGGAGGTACTTTTCCCTCAGGGCCTCCTTCTGGGCCTCGTATATCAGGTCTATCCCCTTGAAGGCCAGGTCCAGCGCCTGCCTGAATTCCTCGGGAGTGAAGTTTCCATCCATCTGGAGAAGGGTGATGCGCTTCTTCCTAGGCATCACCGCTACGGGCATGTCGGCCTCCCCCCACTGATCCTCCTCCTTCATCAAATCTAGCACCACCGTGCCATCCACCTTACCGGCCGAAACGCCCGTCACCAGATCCCTCATGGGTATGCCAGCGTCGGCCAGCGCCACGGAGGCGGCTGTGATCCCGGCCGTTCGGGTGCCGGCATCTGCCTGCAAGATTTCGATGAAGACGTCTATCACCGCCCGGGGGTAGAGGTGGAGGAAGAGGACGGGTTCCAGGGCCTCCCTTATCACCTTGGAGATCTCCATGGATCTCCTGTCCGGCCCGGGTCTCTTCCTTTCTTCCACCGAGAAGGGGGCCATATTGTACCTGCACCTCAGAACGGCCACGTCCGATTGCTGGAGGTGCCTGGGGTGCATCTCCTTGGGGCCGTAGACGGCCGCCAGGATCTTGTTCTTGCCCAGCTCTATGTAGGCCGACCCGTCCGCCCGCTTCAGGACGCCAGCCTTTATGCGGAGAGGCCTGAGCTCATCGGGGCGCCTCCCGTCCAGCCTCCTCCCGTTTACTATCAGTCTTTCCGGCTTTCCCGTCTCCATCACTTCTTTCCCTCCAGCCTTGCTTTTATCTTATCGGTCAGTCCAGATAAATGGGCTTCCCTCTCTATTAACAGTATGGCTTCCACCACCTCGTTGACCTTGGCAGGGTCCTTCCCGCGGATGAGGATCCTCCCGTTTAGCCCCACCTCCAGCCTGCACCCCGTGGTATCCTGCAGGATCTTCAGCATGGACCCCTTCCTCCCTATCACCCTCGGTACCTTGGCGGGGCTTATCTCCACCAGCCTCCCCTCCCGGATCTTACCCAGCCCCCTCTCTCCCACGGAAAGCTGCACCCTCCATCTCTCGTCCACCTCCTTCACCTCCGCCAGCACGGCATCCCCCGTCTTCAGGAGCTTGCTTATGTCCTCCCTGAAGACATCCACCTTCCTCCCGGCCAGCTCGGAGGCCATCAGGTTTCCCGTGTAGGGGGAGTTGAGGTCCAAGGTCCACCCGTAGGGATGGGTATCCGTGACGATGCCTATCACCCTGTCTCCCCGCCTGGGGATGTACCTACCCTGGAGGGAAATCACGCTCACGTTCTTCTCCCTTATTTCGGTGAGCCCCACCACCGCGGAGAAGACCTTCCCGTCCTCTATGAAGGTTCCTTCCCCCGCGAAGTAGTCTCCCTCCGCGAGCAGTTTGCCTGGCACCACCAGCTCCCGGTTTCCCACGAAGAGCATCAGACCACCTTGATCTGGGCCTCCCCCTTGGTGAGGTCGTTCACCTTATCGAAGAACTCGGGCTGGAGACCGGCGGGAAGCTCCACCAGCAGCAGGAGGGAGCCGTCGGAGAGCCACTCCTCCTTCTTAACCTCCGCCATGCCCTTTATCGCGTGCAGCGTCTTTCCCGCGTAGGAGGGCGGGATTTTGAGGGCTATCTTTCTCATCTCTAACTTCAGGGGAAGGATGGACTGGATGGCCTTGAGCACGGCGGGGAGCTGCTCCTCCGCCGTTTTGAACTCGTCAACTCCCACCTTGGCCTTTCTCACGGCTTCCTCCACCCTGGAGGGGGGATGGGGGAGACCGGTTTGGGGGTTGATGGCCCTTCTGGCGATGAGGGACACGATCTGCTTCAACTTTTCCTCCCTCATCTTCCTTCGCTGTTCGGTGGTCAGCTGGATCTTTCCCTTCAGGAGGATCTGTTCCACCACCTTCTCCACCTCCTCGGTTCCGAAGACCTTGAGCAGGGAGTCCCTGGAGGCCACCTCCCCTTTCCTGGCGTCCTTGAAGACCCTCTCCACGGCCAGCAGGTTCCTGATCTCCACCTTCTTCCCCTCCCTGAAGGCCATCGCCAGCTCGGGGTCCACCAGCACTTCGAAGTCCATCCCTTGGGAGGAGAACCTCGCCACAACGGCTTCTTCCAGCTTTACCATTTTCCCCCTACTTTAGCTTGGAGAGGTAGCCGGCGATCTCTTCGTGGGTGAGTTTTTGAAACCTCCTGGTCTTTAGGGGGACCACAGCGGCCTCCAGCTTGCCGGGCTCCAGCTCCCCCTCTATGACTAGCTTGAGGGCCCTGAAGGCCAGGAGGATGGCTTCCTCCAAGCTCATCTTCTCCTCGTATTCCTTCTCCAAGAATTCGAGCACGACGGGGGCCCCTCCCCCTATGGCTTGGGCCTTGTAGGCGGCCACCACCCCGCTGGGGTCTGTTTCGAAGAGGTGCGGGCCGTTCCTGTCCACCCCTCCTATCAGCAACCTGGCACCGAAGGGCCTAACCCCCCCGTGCTGGGTGTAGAGCTGCTTCAGGTCCCCAATGTGTCTGGCTATGGACTGCACGCTGGCGGGCTCGTCATACCTCAGGCGGTTTATCTGGGCCTCTATCCTGGCGTTCTCAATGAGGATCCTGGCGTCGGCTATGAGACCCGAGGCCGCCGCCCCTATGTGCTCATCTATCTGAAAAATCTTCTCGATGGAATACTCCTCGGCCAACCGGTTCCTGAGCCTCTTTTCGGCGGAGAGGACCACCCCCTCCCTGCTCTTTATGCCCACGGCGGTTAGGCCCTTTTTCACGGCCTCTTGCGCGTACTGAACCTGGAACAGCTTGCCGTCCGGGCTGAAGACCGTAATGGCCCGGTCGTATCCTGCCCCCGGTGGTGCGAAGACCATGCAGACCTATTTATTGAGGGGCAGGTTTGTATTTAACCCTACCGAAGTCCCCCGACCCCGAGGGTGGTTATTTTTCCCCATTTGGCGTTTTCCGGGGAAGGATTCCCCTCCTCAGCAGGATTCTCTTGGCCCCCCTTATCGTACCGGATACCCCCAAGATCCTCCTCCCGTTCCGGGCTTCCAAAGACCTCTTCACTTCCTCCACCTGCAGGTGATTGCAGCGGAGGAGAAAAAGACAAGGCCCAAGGGGAATCAGTTTCAGTTCGGAGCGGTAGGGGAGGGAGCCCAGTCCCTCCAGCGGGTCTTCCCTTTTCCCCCCTTCCTCAAGTTCCAGAATCAGATACCTTCTCCTGAGCTTCCTCACCCCTCTTCCCCCGGTTCCAGATGGAGGTATCCTCGGGGCTTGAGGGTAAGATGTATCACCTCGTCCCCCTTCCCCACCACCCACCTGCCCCTGCACGCCTCCTGCTTGTCGAGCCTGAGGTAGAGGTTCTCCCCCTTCCTGGGTTTCCAGGACCAGCCCCCTTCCAGCTTGGAGAGGAGGAGGGAGAGCAGACCCTCTACCTCCCTCTTCCTCCTCACCTTGGCCTCCAGCAGGAGGAGGGGGTTCCCGTGGTGACCCCTGAGTTCGGTTTTCTGAGGCTCCACCCCCTGGGGAAGGAGGCTCTTGAGCACCCCTATCAGCTTGTTTTCGTCTTCGGTGGCATGCACGAGAACCCTCACCAGAATCTCCCTGAAGGGGAATTCCATCCTAGAAAATTGGAAGAGGCTGCAGAAAAACCCTTCGAGTTCCTCAGAGTCCCCTGCTTTTCCTTCCCGCCGAGGTGAGCCCCCTGAAGACCCTCCCCCTCGCCTTTATCTGCGAAAGCTGGGGATCGCTCATGATTACCGGGTGATGAGGATCGATCATTATTACCTCGAAGTACTCGTTCTTGCCGTCGGAGTACACCCAATAGGAGTTGAGGACCTCTAGGTTGGGGTACTTCCTAGCCGCCCTCTCCTCCGCCATCCACTGCAGGCTCTTGGCAGGGGTAAACTTCAGAACCCCCATTCTCCGTGGCTTCCTCCCCCTTACCGGTCTAGGCTTCCTCCTTCCCCCCTTCCTGACCCTCACCCTCACCACCACCACCCCCTGTTTAGCCTTGTATCCCAGCGTCCTGGCCCTGGCCAGCTTGGTGGGTTTGGGTATCCTCACCACCGAGGGCTCCCTTTTACCCTTTTGGCTCATCCTTTCCCCTTCCCCTCCAGCTCTCTTATCTTTTCCGAGAGGATGAGGGAGATGTTCCTCTGGGATTCCAGGGTAGAGGCGCCGAGGTGGGGGGTGGGTATGACCTGGGGGAGGGTGAGGAGCTCCAGGTTTTTCGTGGGCTCCTCCTCGAAGACGTCCAAGCAGGCACCTGCTATCCTCCCCTCTTTGAGGGCCTTGAGGAGGGCCCTTTCATCCACGATCTTTCCCCTAGAGGTGTTTATCAGAACGGCGGTGGGTTTCATGAGGGAGAGCTCCCTCTCCCCTATCATCCTCTCGGTTTGGGGGGTGAGAGGGACGTGAAGGGTGACGAAGTCGGACTCCTTCAGGAGGGTGGGGAGGTCCACATACTTCACACCCTCCCTCTCCATTTCCTCCCTCCTCACCAAGTCATAACCCAGCACCCTCATGCCGAAGGCCAAGGCCTTCAGGGCTACCTCCCCCCCTATCCTGCCCACCCCTACCACCCCTAGGGTCTTCCCTTTCAGTTCCGTTCCCATGAACTTCTCCTTCTCCCACCTACCCTCCTTGAGCTCCCGGTAGGCCTGGGGGATCTTCCTGGCCCAGCAGAGCATCAGTCCCAGGACCAGCTCCGCCACCGCCGTCTTGGAGGCCTCGGGGGCATAGACCACCCTTATCCCCCTCTCCTCCGCAGCCTTCACGTCGATGTTGTCTATGCCCACGCCCGCCCTGGCGATCATCCTCAATTTTTTCCCAGCCTCTATCACCCTTCTGGTGACCTTGGTCGAGCTCCTGACGATGAGGACCTCGCAGTCCTCTATTTCCTTGCAGAGTTCCTCCTCCGGGAGGTGGGGCTTCACCACCACCTCCCCCAGCTTCTCCATCTCCCTCAAGAAATCGGGAGAAACGGGGTCTGCTATGAAAATCTTCAGGGTCCCACCTTTAGAGACCTCTCTCTCCGAAGATCTGGTAGGGTAAGGTGAAGAGTCTGACCATTCCCTCCGCCTCCCTCTGGTCCAGGCCCTTCTGCTTCACCGACCTCAGCTGGGGCAGGAAAAGGGAGGAGGGGGATTCCCTTCTCACTATTCTCATGCTCCCCTTGTAGAGCTGCACCTCCACCGTTCCGTTCACGGCTCTCTGGGTGGAGTCTATGAAGGCATCCAGATCCTTTTTCAGGGGGTGCAGCCAGGAGGCGTGGTAGACCAGGTCGGCCCAGAGCCTGTCTACCTCCCTCTTCACGCGTAGCTGCTCCTTGGTGAGGGTGAGGTGCTCGAGGTCGGCGTGGGTGTAGAGGAGGATGGTGGCGGCGGGGGCTTCGTAGAGCTCCCTGGACTTCAGCCCCAGCATGCCGTCCTCCAGGATGTCGATGATTCCCACCCCGTTCTTGCCCCCTACCTCGTTCAGGTAAAAGATCATCTCCACGGGATCCTTTATCCCGTCCACCTCCACCGGGACCCCCCTCTCATAGGTTATTCTGACCACCGTGGGCTTGTCAGGGGCCTTTTCGGGGGGAGTGATCCAGAGGTAGTCCTCGGGGAACTGGGAGACCAGGTCCTCCACCTGCCCGCTGCCCATGGAGTGGGACCACATGTTCACGTCTCCCCCCAGCTTTCCCTTGGGCCTCTTGGGCTCCACTCCCCTCTGCCTCAGCATCTCCTCCTCCTCCGCCCTGGTGAGGTTCAGCTCCCTGACCGGCGCGACGATCCTTGTGTTGGGAAGGTAGTACCTGAAGACCGATTCCACCCTGAACTGGTCGTTCCCCTTCCCGGTACAACCGTGGGCCACCGCCTCCGCGCCCTCCTTCTTGGCCACCTCCGCTACCTTGGTGGCTATCAGCACCCGGCTCATGGAGGTTCCTACGGGATACCCCTCATAGCTCCCGTTGGCCTTGATGCACCGGTATATGTACTCCGTCACGAATTCCCTCTTGGCATCTATGAACCTGACCTTGGCCCCCAGTTTCTCCGCCCTCTCGAAACCCAGCTTTATCTCCTCCTCCCCCTGCCCCACATCCACCATAACGGGGATGACCTCCTCGTACCCGTACCTCTCCCTGAGGAGGGCGATCAGCAGGGTGGAATCCAGACCACCCGAGTACGCCAGGGCCACTTTGCCGGGCATTCTTCCTTTTCCCTCATTCCGATATATAAGCCTTCACCGTTTTTTCCAGTTCGGCTAGGGCGCCTTCCTCCCTCCTTTTCCTCCTCTCCAGTTTTGCCCTTCTCCTCTCCAGCCCCGCTTTCCTCAGCCTAAGCATCCTCCTAACCTCCCTGGGGGAGGGGCTACCCAGGGTCTTCCTCAGCCTCAGGGAGGAAAGGGGATCCAGACACCGCAGGGGCTTCTCCCCCACCACGATCTTCCTCCCCAGCTCCTCCTTCGCCGCCCTTTCTAGGAACTCCACCGAGAGATCTCTCACGGTTAGCCCCGAGGCCAAGGCCTCCCTCACCGCTCTTCCCACCACCGCGTGGGCCTCCCTGAAGGAGAGCCCTGCCTCCCGGGCCAGGGCTTCCGCCAGATCCCAGGCCAGCGCCCAGCTGGAGGAGGAGGAAGAGCGGAGCCTTTCCGCCTTGATCTTCATCGTCTCCACCACTCCCCTCATGATCTCCAGGCTCTCCCCGGTCTCCTCCACGCACCTCCAGAGGGGGGGCTTCACCTGCTGGAGATCTCTGTTGTACCCGGTGGGTATGCCCTTCAGGAGGGTGAGGAGGGAGAGGAGGGCTCCGTAGACCTCCCCCGTCTTACCCCTTATGAGCTCCAGCGTGCAGGGGTTCTTCTTCTGGGGCATGGCGCTGGAGGTGGAGGAGTACTCGTCCGAGAGTTCCACGTACCCGAACTCCTGCGTGGACCAGAGGATGAGATCCTCCGCCATCCTGCTGAGGTGGCACATGATCAGGCTCGTGCAGGCCGCCGCCTCCACCAAGGCGTCCCTGGAACTCACGGCATCCAGCGAGTTCTCCACCAGCCCCTCGAAGCCCAGCAGGGAAGCCGTTCTCTTCCGGTCCAGCGGGAAGCTGGAACCACCCACGGCCCCTCCCCCCAGAGGGCAGAGGTTCACCCTGTGGTAGCAGTCCTCCAGCCTGTCGAAGTCCCGGAGGAGGAGATCGGCCTGGGCCAGGAAGTAGTGGCTCACCGTCCCTATCTGGGCGTGCTGCGTGTGGGTCAGGAGAATAAGGGGGATCTCTAGGTTCTCCTCCGCCCTCCGGAGCAGAGCCCCCACCAGCTCCAGCAGGGAAGAGGAAAGCTCGTTCAGGTCCCTCCTGAGCCTCAGCCTTAGGTCCAGGGCCACCTGGTCGTTCCTAGATCTGCCTGTGTGCAGCTTTCCCCCCGTTTCCATCCCCACCTCGGCTATCACCCTCGACTCCAGAAACTCGTGCACGTCCTCGAACTCTCCCTTCAGCCTGAGCTTTCCTTCCCGGTACTCCTTCCTCATCCTCTCCAGCGAGGAGAGGATCTTCCTAAGCTCCTCCCGGGAGAGGATGCCCTGCTCGTGAAGCATGATCTCGTGAGCCTCCGTCCCGTACAGGTCCTCCTCCACCATCCTCTCGTCCTCCCTCAGGGAGGAGACGAACCTCTGTACCCTCTCCCCCAGCCCCTTCGATAGCCTAGCCCTGTAGATTCCCTTCTCACCCCTCATACAGCTCCCTCAGCTTCCTCACCACCGCATCCCCCATCTCGCTGGTTTTGGAGGTTCCACCCAGGTCGCGCGTGAGGCACTTCCCCTCCCTCAGCACCCTCTTCACGGCCTCCTCCACGGCCCCCGAGGCCTCCCTCTCGCCCAGCTCCTCCAGCATCATCTTCCCGGCTAGGATGGCGGCCAGGGGATTGGCCACCCCCTTTCCCGCGTATTTGGGGGCGGAGCCGTGGATGGGTTCAAACATGCTTAACCCCTCGGGATTCAGGTTTCCTCCCGGAGCCATGCCCATCCCCCCCTGAAGCATGGCGCCGAGGTCGGTTATGATGTCCCCAAACATGTTGGGGGCCACCACCACCTCGTAGTACTCTGGGTTCTTCACCATCCACATGGTGATGGCATCCACGAAGGAAAACTCCGTCTCTATCTCCCCGTAATCCTTGGCCACCTCCTGGAAAACCTCCCTCCAGAGGCTGTAGAGGTGGGTGAGTACGTTGGCCTTGTCCACCGCCGTCACCTTCTTCCTCCCCTCCCTCCTCGCCAGCTCGAAGGCATATCTTATCACCCTCTCGGCTCCCCTGCGGCTCATCACCCCCAGCTGGTAGGCTATCTCCTCCCCCTCCGTCTCCAGGTCCAGTCCCAGCTTGAGATGGTACAGCTCCCTAATCATTTCATGTTCTTCTCTCCATCTTCCCTTCCCCCTTCCCCCCAGTCCCACGTAGAAGTCCTCCGTGTTCTCCCTCACCACGTAGAAGTCTATGTCCTCCGGTCCCTTGTCCTTGAGGGGGCAGGGAACCCCTGGGTAGAGCTTGACGGGCCTGAGGTTGACGTACTGGTCGAAGTAGAACCTGAGGGTCAGGAGGAGGCCCTTCTCCAGCAAGCCGGTGGGTACCCTGGGATCCCCCACCGCTCCAAGATATATGGCGTCGAACTTGGAAAGCTCTTTGAGATCCTCCTCCTGCAGAAGGTGTCCCGTTTTGAGGTAGTACTCCGCCCCGTAGGGGAACTCCTCAAAGGACAGCTCCACCCCAGCCAGCTCGGATGCCGCTTGGAGGACCTTAACCCCTTCCCGGATCACCTCCGGCCCCACTCCGTCCCCCGGTATGACCGCGATGCGATGTACCATAGCATTCCATTATTCTGGGGGTCTCGTTATAACTCCTTCTCCCCCGAAGACCTCCTGGCTTTCAGGTAGGGGATCAGACCCCCCGCCCGGAGGATGGAGAGCATGAAGTCCGGGAGGGGCTCGGCCTTCAGCTCTATACCCCTGCTGAGGTTCCTGACCACCCCCCTCCTCAGGTCGTATTCCACCTCATCTCCCGTGGAGAAAGAGGCCCTCACCCCCCTGCAGATCATCACCGGAAGGCCCTGGTTTACCGCGTTCCTGAAGAAGATCCTGGCGAAGGATTCCGCTATCACCGCCCCCACCCCCGCCCCCTTCAGGGCCAGAGGTGCCTGTTCCCTGCTGGACCCGCACCCGAAGTTCTTCCCCGCTATGAGCACGTCTCCTTCCCTCACCCTGGAAGGGAACTCCGGCAGCAGGTTCTCCAGGGCATGTTTGCCCAGCTCTTGTGCGCTCCTCTTCACCAGGTACCTTCCCGGGATGATGTCGTCCGTGGAAACGTTGTCTCCCAGCACCCAGGCCCTGGGCATCACACCTCCCTCGGATCGGTTAGTTTCCCCCTCAGGGCGGAGGCGGCCACGGTGGCGGGGGAGGCCAGATAGATCTCGGCTTCGGGACTTCCCATCCTCCCCCTGAAGTTTCGGTTGGAGGAGGAAACGCAGACCTCCCCGGGAGCCAGCATCCCTATGTAGCTCCCCATGCAGGCGCCGCAGCCAGGGGGACCCAGAATGGCCCCCGCCTTCACCAGTTCCTCAATCACCCCCAGCCTGAGGGCCTCCAGGTAGGTCTCCCTGGAGGAGGGGACCACCAGCATCCTCACGCGGGGATGGACCCTCCTGCCTTTCAGGATCCTAGCCGCTTCCAGCAGGTCCTCAGTCCTTCCGTTGGTGCAGCTTCCCAGGAAGGCCTGGTCTATTTCCTTCCCCTCCACCTCCCTGACGGGTCTGACCTGATCCACCCTGTGTGGGCAGGCCACCTGGGGTTCCAGGCCCTCCAGGGAGTAGATCCTCTCCTCCGCGTACTCCGCCCCGGGGTCGCTTTCCACCGGTTCGAAGGGGAACCTAGCCCTCTCCCTCACGTAGGCCAACGTGAGGTCGTCGGGTGGGACCAGCGCGGCCTTGGCGCCCATCTCCACCCCCATGTTGCAGAGGGTCATCCTGCCCCCCAAGCTCATCTCCTTTACAACCTGTCCATGGAACTCTAGGGCTTGGTAGGTGGCCCCGTCAGCCCCTATCTGGCCCACCAGGTAGAGGATGACATCCTTGGGATAGACCCTCCAGCCCAGTTTCCCCTCTAGCACGATCTTTACGCTCTCGGGCACCCTCAGCCAGAGTTTCCCCGAGGCCATGGCGGCGGCCAGATCGGTGGATCCCACCCCCGTGGCGAAGCTCCCCAAGGCACCGTACGTGCAGGTGTGGGAGTCCGCCCCTAGGATGAGGAAACCCGGGAGGGCGAAACCCTTCTCCGGAAGCACCTGGTGGCAGACCCCCTCGGCGAAGAGGTTTTCAATCCCCTGCTCGCTGGCGAAGCGCCGCATCAGGGCGTGGTCACGGGCTATCTCGATGGAGTTGGCTGGCATCTGGTGGTCCAGGATCATCACCACCCTGGAGGGGTCCCAGACCCTCTCCGAGATCTCCCTGAAGCTCTCTATCGCCAGGGGTCCGGTGAGGTCGTTCATCATGACCACATCCACCCCGAACTCCAGGATCTCTCCCGGCTCCACCTTCTCCCTCCCGGCTTTGCGGGCCAGGATTTTCTCCGCCAGGCACCCCGCCATGCTCACTTCCTCACGGCGCCCTCGCTGGCGGAGGAGGCGTGCTCGGCATAAAACTTCAGGTAGCCCCTCAGCTCGGGCTTCGGGGGCCTGAAGCCCTTCTCCCTCTCCTTCAGCTCGGCCTCCTCCACCAGTAGCTCCAGTCTCCCCTCCCTCGCATCGATGAGGATCTCGTCACCATCCCTCACCAGGGCTATCGGGCCCCCCTCCGCGGCCTCGGGGGACACGTGCCCCACACACATCCCCCTCGTCCCCCCGGAGAACCTCCCATCCGTCACCAGGGCCACCTCCTCCAGCATGCCCATGCCTGCCAGCAGGGAGGTGGCGGAGAGCATCTCCCTCATCCCCGGACCCCCTTTGGGACCCTCGTACCTTATCACCACCACCTCTCCCTTTCTGATTTTCTTCTCCGAGAGGGCCCTGACCGCGGCCTCCTCCTTTTCGAAAACCCTGGCCTTGCCCAGGAACTTGAGATTTTTCAGCCCAGCCGTCTTCAGGACGGCCCCCTTGGGTGCCAGGCTGCCGTAAAGGATGGCTATCCCTCCCCTCCTTTGGTAGGGCCTGGAGAGGGGCCTTATGACCTCATTCTTCACGACCTTCCATCCCTTGAGGTTGGAGCCCACCGTTTTCCCCGTAACCGTGAGGGGGGTCCTCTTTATCAGCCCTCCCAGCTGCTTCATGAGGGCCGGTATCCCCCCAGCCTCGTGCAGGTCCACCACCATGTGCTGCCCCCCCGGGCGCAGGCTGCAGAGCTGGGGAACCCTTTTGCTTAGCCTGTCGAAAACCTCCAGCGGAAGGGTGATCCCCACCTCCTTGGCTACAGCCGGGAGGTGGAGCACGGTGTTGGTGGAGCCCCCCAGGGCCATGTCCACCGTGATGGCGTTCTCGAAGGCACTCCTGGTAAGGATGGTGCTCGGCCTTATTCCCTTCCTGAGCAGCTCCATCACCTGCTCCCCGGTCTTGCGGGCCAGCTTGAGCTTCTCCGAGCTGACGGCCGGGCAGGTGGAGACCCCCGGCAGGGACATCCCCAGGGCCTCGATCACGCAGGCCATGGTGTTGGCGGTGAACATGCCGGCACAGGAGCCAGGGGTGGGACAGCACCTTTCCTCTATTTCCAAGGCCTCGTGCTCCTTGAGCCTCCCGCTCTTTACCTCCCCCACCGCTTCAAAGGCCGTAATCACATCTATCCTCCTGCCCCTCCACTCCCCCGGAAGCATAGGTCCCCCCGTGAGCATGATGGAGGGGAGGTCAACGCGGGCGATACCCATGAGCATGCCCGGTTCTATCTTGTCGCAGCTGGCTATGGCCACCACCGCGTCGAAGCGGTAGGCCTCCAGCATGAGCTCCACGCTGTCCGCTATCACCTCCCTGGAGGGTAAGGAGTACCGCATTCCCTCCGTCCCCATGCAGATTCCGTCGCAGATGGCGATGGTGTTGAACTCCATGGGGGTTCCACCGGCGCACCTTATCCCCTCCGCCACCGCATCGGCCAGAGCCCGCAGGTGCACGTGGCCCGGCACCACCCTGCTCCAGGAGTTGGCTATGGCCACCAGGGGACGGCGCAGGTCGGCGTCGCTGTAGCCGCAGGCTTTGAAGAGGGCCCTCTTGGGCAGGCCCTCTATTCCCCCCACCACCTCTCGGCTTCGGAGTTTCATCGAGGTCTAGAAACTTTCCCCTGTGTTCTTAAAGACTCTATCTCTCTATTCCCGCCCACTTTCGGAGCTCCCTTCCCACCCTCTCTATGAGGTGCTCCTTCCCCTCCTCCCTCATCCTCTTGAGGTTGGGCAGTCCCTGTTCGTTCTCCCTTATCCACTCCCTGGCGAAGTTCCCGTTCTGAATCTCACGCAGGAGCTCCTTCATCATCTTCCTCGTTTCCTCCCCTATGAGCTTGGGACCCCTCGTCCTCCCACCGTACTCCGCGGTGTTGCTCACGGCGGCCATCATCCCCTCTATTCCCCTCTCGTAGATGAGATCCACGATGAGCTTCAGCTCGTGCAGGCACTCGAAGTAGGCGTTCTCCGGCTGGTAGCCGGCCTCCACTAGGGTCTCGAAGCCGGCCTTTATGAGTTCCGAGACCCCTCCCACCAGCACCGATTGCTCTCCGAAGAGGTCGGTTTCGGTTTCCTCCTTGAAGGTGGTCTGAAGCACCCCTATCCTGGTCAGCCCTATCCCCTTGGCCATAGCCAGGGCCGTTTTCAGGGCCCCACCTGAGGCATCCTGAAAGACCGCCACCAGGCCCGGAGTTCCCGATCCCTGGAGGTACATCTTCCTCACCATGGTACCGGGGGCCTTGGGAGCCACCAGGATAACGTCCACGTAGGGAGGGGGGATGATCTGCTTGAAGTGGATGTTGAAGCCGTGGCTGAAGCCCAGGGTCTTCCCCTCCTTCAGATGGGGGGAAAGGGCCTCGCGGTAAAGGGCGGCTTGCTGCTCGTCCGGGACGAGCAGGTGGAGGATTTCCGCCCTCTCGGCGGCCTCCCCGGGCTCGTAGACCGAGAAGCCATCCCTCTCCGCTCTCTCCCAGCTCTTCCCCCTCCGGGCCCCCACGATGACCCTGCACCCGGAGTCCCTCAGGTTCTGGGCCTGGGCGTGTCCCTGGTTGCCGTATCCTATCACCGCTATGGTTTTGTCCTTTATCCAGCCCAGATCGGCGTCCTCATCCAGGTAAACCTTGGCCATCTCCACCGCTACCAGTAGGAGGAAGGGCTATAAAAAAGGCCTTCGGGGGCTACTCCCGGCTGTTTCGAGAGAGGTAGACCTGCCCCGAGCGGGCCACCTCCTTGAGCCGCTCGGTTCCCAGGGAGGTGAGGAGCCTCTCCACTTCCTCGTGGCTCCCCCCTATTTCCCCTATCAGACTCCCCTCCCTGATTTCCAGCACCTTTCCGCCCGCCGACTGGATGAACCTTATCACCTCGGACATCTCCTCCTCCCCCAGCTTTCTGGTTTTGAAAAGGCAGATCTCCCTGGCCACGCTGTTCTCAGGCTCCAGCATCTGCACCTCCACGATGGGCTCCAGGCGCATGAGAACCCTCTGCATGAAGGAGGCCATCTTGTCGTCGGCCTTGAAGAGGATGATGATCCTAGCCAGCCCGGAGGGCTCTATGCCCACGGTGATGGAATCCATGTTGATCTGCCTGCGGGTGAAGCACCTGGACACCCTCATCATGACCCCGGCCACGTTCTCGCAGAGCACGGAGAAGATTCTGGTCCTCATCTCAGTCCCTCACGATCATCTGATCCAGCTTGCCCCCCGCGGGAACCATGGGCAGCACATGCTCCTCGGGGTCTATCACCACATCTAGGACGGCTGGCTTCCCGCACTCCAGGGCTTCCTTGAGTTTTTCCCTTATCTCCCCGGGTCTCGTCACCCGGTCGCCCCAGGCTCCGTAGGCCTCCGCCAGCTTGACGAAGTCCGGGCTCTTCCCCAGGTAGGTCTGGGATCTCCTCCCCCCGTGGAAGAGATCCTGCCACTGCTTCACCATTCCCAGGTAGGAGTTGTTGAAGATGCAGCAGACCACCTCTATGTTGTTCTCCACGGCCGTGGCCAGCTCCTGGGAGTTCATGAGGAAGCTGCCGTCTCCCGCCACGTCTAACACCTTCTTCTCAGGGAGGGCGATCTTGGCCCCCAGCGAGGCCGGGAACCCGAAACCCATGGTCCCGAGACCCCCCGAGGAGATGAACTTCCTGGGGCCCCGAACGGTGTAGTAGTGGGCGGCCCACATCTGGCACTGGCCCACCTCCGTGACCACCACGGAGTCCTCATCCAGCGCTTCCATGATTTCCTTTATCACCCTCTGGGGTTTGATGGGGATATCGTCGTAGTCCATCTTGGGACTGAATTCCTTCTTCATCTGCATGATCCTCTCCTTCCATTCGGACCTCACCCCCCTTCTCGCCCTCTCCTTCAGAAGCTTCAGGATCATCGCCAGGGCACGCTTGGCATCCCCCACCACCGAAACGTCCGTCCTGACCAGCTTTCCTATCTCCACCGGGTCTATGTCTATGTGAATGATCTTGGCCTTGGGGGCGAAGTACCGGGCATCCCCGGTGGACCGGTCGCTGAACCTCACCCCTACCCCTATCAGCAGGTCGCACTCCGTCACGGCCAGGTTGGCGGCCCTCCTCCCGTGCATCCCCAGCATTCCCAAGGAGAGGGGATGATTCTCCGGTATGCTGCCCTTTCCCATGAGGGAAGTCACCACGGGAGCACCCAGCAGCTCGGCCAACTCCACCAGCTCCGGAGAGGCCCCCGACCATATGATCCCCCCTCCGGCGAAAATCACAGGACGTTCAGCCCCCTCGATGAGCTTCACCGCCTCCTCCACGCGGAGAGGGTCTGGATCGTACCTCACCTTTTCCCTCCTAGTGATCTCGGCGGGTATCTTCACCTTGGCCTTGGCCAACTGCACGTCCCTGGGGAGGTCGATGTGCACCGGCCCAGGCCTCCCCGTCATGGCGATCTGGAAGGCCTTCCTGACCGCCTCCACCAGCTCCTCCACGCTCTTGACCAGGAAGTTGTGCTTGGTGATGGGAAGCATGAGGCTGAGCAGATCGGCTTCCTGGAAGGCGTCGGTTCCCAAGAGGTGGGTGGGAACCTGCCCGGTGATGGCTATGACGGGGGAGCTGTCCATGTAGGCGTTCAGGATTCCGGTCAGCAGGTTGCAAGCCCCGGGACCGGAGGTGGCCATGCAGACCCCAGGTTTTCCCAGGGCCCTGGCGTAACCGTCCGCGGCGTGGGCGGCGGCCTGCTCGTGCCTCACCAGGATGTGCCTGATGGAGGGTTCCTCGTAGAGGGCATCGTAAACGGGAATGATGGCTCCGCCGGGAATCCCGAAGATGTGCCTCACCCCCTCGCTCTTGAGGGCGGAAAGAAGGGCAACCGCACCCGTCATCTCTTCCATGCTTCTATCTCCCGGTTGCGAGGGTTATTAAACCCTTTTACATCCGTACGAACTGGGCGTGGGGTACCCCCTTTACCCTCAGAACGCACCGGGGATCGATGATCCCCTCCCTCACGGCATCCTCCACGATGGAGCCCACCAGATTTCCTATGGTGGCCTCCTTCATGGCCTGCAGGCACTCCTTCACGCTGGCCTCCCTTCCCCGGTAGAACTCCTCGCTCACCTTCAACCTTATCTCCCCCTCCTTAAACTCCTTTCCCAGGAGTTCGGCGTCGCAGACCGTCACCAGGACTTCCTCCCCCACCTTCCTTATCCTCAGCTCAGGCATCAGATGTTCCTCACCGAGGTTCTGGCGCCACAGGCCTCGCACCTCATGAAGTAAACCCTCCCCTGTCTAATTAACTTGGTGTCGGGCCGGTTACAGCTTTTACACTTCACGAATTCCTCCATGTACCGCTCTATTCTACCCTTTATCACCGAGGAGGTGAACTTGCCCTGGAAAAAGGCCTGGGAGCCGTCCGAACTCCCCGCCGCCCCCAGCTCCCTCAACAGGTACTTCATGAGGTGTTGGGGATCCCTATTCAGGGCGGAGGCTATGGCCTTGAGGTTCTTCAGCACGGTTCTGGTTCCGGCGGTGACCACCTCGGGCTCCGGCACCTTCAGCCTCTCCCGGTCCAGCTCCACCTTGGGCAGGGATTGCAGCGCCCTTTCCAGCCATTCTTGGTATTCCTCCAATCACCTCACCCTCTGATACCTTCCCGCCCTCACCTCAAATACCTCTCCCTCATCCATGAGGACGAGCAGGAGATCCTCCACCTCTTTTCTGCTGAGGCCCAGCTCCCTCTCCAGCTCCTCCTCCCTCACTCCCTCCCCCCTGTCCAGCCTTTCCAGGGCCAGGAGGGCCTTCTTCTTCAGCTCCTCCGGAACCTGCGGGAACTCCAGCTCTTCCAACTCCTCCACCTCCACCTCTTCACCCTCGGAGGGTACCTCGATTTTTATCTCCCTGGGGGAGGGCTTCCTGGGCCTTATCCCCCTCTCCAGCGCCTTCCTCCTCGCCAGCAGGATCTCCAGCTCCCTCACCACCTCCCAGTTGGGGTCCCTAACCTTGAGCAGAAGGTGGGGCACCAGGTACCTCTCCCCTAGGTACTCCCTCACCCTCCCGATCACATCAACCAGGTCCCCCACCTTGAGCTCGTCGAGTTCCTTGGCCCCCTCCCTCCATCCCCTCAGGGGAATCACCCCCGTGCCGTCGTCCAGATAGACGGTGCAGTACTCTCCGTCCTCTCTCAGCCATTTTTCCACCACCGTGCCCATCACCCTCGCCCTGGAGATTTTTTCCCCCCAGGGGGTGATAAGGTAAGGAACACCCTCCTCGGAGACGGCGTATTCCCCCTGCAGAATCTCCTCCACCTTCACCTTGTGAGCCGCGGTCACCCTTAAGTTGTGGGAGGGTTTATTATTTGATGCTTTTGATGGACTTCACCACCTTCAGGCTGCCCGAAGTACGGAAATGGGTGGGCATGGCGGGAGGGAGGATGGAATCCCCTAGGGTGGAGGAGGTTTTGGAGAAGGTTAGGAGGATAGACGGGGAAAGGGGCACGGTGACGCAGGTTTTCGACGCCCATCGGGTGGCGGGGAAGGCCCACCTAGCCCACGCCGCCAGGCTGGCCCTCCTTCACCGCTCCAGGGGTTTGGGGTTCGCCGATTCCCTGGCGGCGGAGCTGGCGTGCTGGGTGGCGGCGGATGGGCAGATAAAGAGAGCCTTCGAAAAGGTGGGCCTGAGGGAGGACTCCAGCACCGTGGCCCTGCTTTCGGTGGGGGAAGAAAGGGAAGGAGTGGAGGGGGCGCTGTCCGCCGTCCTCCGGGAGATCGGAGCGGAGAGGGAGGATGAGGTAATGGAGCTTCTGCCCTCCAAACTCAAGCCCCTAACGGAAGTCTTCTCCTTGCCCGGGGAGATGGTCAGGAAGCTTGGGATTCAGAAGCTGGTGCTGGAAAGGGTGGCGCTTCTTGCCCTGGAGCTGTGACCTCCTTCTTCTCGGGCTGGCACATCTCCGCGAATTTCTTGAGGGCCCTGTAGGTCCCTCTGACCACCAACCAATCGCCGGCCTTCAGCCTCTTCTCCGGCCCTGGTTCGAAGAGGTACTTCCTCTTCCTCTCTATCACCATCACGTCCACGCCCACGCTCGTCTCCAGGTTCAGTTGCTTCAGGGTCTTTCCCTGCAGGCGGGAGCCCTCCTCCAACCTCACCCTAGCCACCTGCTCGTCCGCCCTAGAAAGGGCCTCCACGAAAACGGGGTGGAGCTTCTCCCCCCTCAGCACCACGTCGGCGATGGTATCTGCAGCATCCGAAATTTTTTCGAGGCACTTCACCACCTGCAGGAGGCTGTTTAGCCTTTCTAGGTCCTGCTCCTGCCTGGAGGTTTTGAGGGTTTCCAGCCACATCCGGTAGTTGAGACTGTCGAACAGCTTCTCCATTTTCCTCACTTCCTCTGCCAGTTCCTTGGAGGTCAGGAGGATGGAGGAGTAGGCCAGGTCCACCATCATGCTGCTGAGATCGTACATCTTGGCCAGCCAAAGCTCCAGCTTACTGTGCTTGCCCTCCTTTTTCACCCGCTCCCGCTTTGTCCCACTGAGTCTCATAAAAACGGAAAGCCCCCCCTCCGGTCCCCTGGCCACCAGCAGGTCCCCCTCCTTGAGCTCCGTGTTCGGTAGAGGGGGGATTAGCCACTCCTTTTCCCTTCTGAGGGCCAAGATCCTCACCCCTATGCGGGAGGGGAGTTCCAGCTCCTCCAGCTTCTTGTGAAGGAGGGGCGATCCCTCCATCACCTCCACCTGCTGAATCTTCTCCTCGGAGAGCAGAAGGGCGCTCTTCACCGAGGGGTGAATCTCCATCCCCCTCAGAACCAGATCCACCATTTCCTCCGTAGAGTTGGAGATGGCCTCCGCGGCGCTGGCTATCTGCAGGACCCCGGCTATCTGCCTGGCCTCCTCCGCATTCCTGGCAGCCAGTACCGCCATGGTGCGGATTTCGAACATCAATCCATCCATCCTGATTTCCAACTCCCTCACCTTCTCTGCCAGCTCCCTGTTTTCGAAAAGGAGGGAAGCGCGGGCCAGGTCCATCATCCAGTCTGAAGTATTCTTCATCTCGGTAAGCAACTCACGCACGCTACGCGGTTCCTCTTCCTTCCTTTCTGCCATTTACCTTTCTCTTTTTCTTTGTCGAAAAAAATAAAGTTTTCGAGGACCTCAAGGTTCTAGGTTCAGCCCCAGCCTCTCAGCCTCCTCCACGGCCCTCCTGTACTCGCCCGGGCTTATGGGACGGTTTATCTCCGGATACTCCCCAGCCCTGTAGCAGGGCCGGTACTGGGCCATCACGTTCACCCTCACCCCTTCCCCTAGGTTCTCTGCTATCCATTGGAGGACGGGGAAGGTGCAACACTCTAGGTGTCCCGGCATCACCAGGTGTCTGATGAGGACCTCCGCGTCCGAGAAGGCCGTGAGGTGGTTCCGGGTAACAGTCCCCCAGTACCTCGTGACCCCGGAATACTTCTTGGCGCAGCGGTCGTTGCCCCACTTGAAATCCGTTAGGTAGATGTCCTGCGTTCCCTTGAGGAGCTCCGCGCTCTCGGAACTGTAGTAAAGGTTGGAGTTCCAGACCGAGCTCAGGGGCGTCTCGCTTTCCCTCAGGGTTTCGAGGATGAAGGGCAGGTGGGGGTCGGGGTTGCCCCCCACGAAGTTCACGTTTCTGGCCCCGTTTTTTGCGGCCTTCGAGATGAGGGCGGAGAGCTCCCGGGGGGAGAGCTCCACCCCCTCCTCGGGATACTGCGAGATGTCCCAGTTCTGACAGAAACAACAGCGGAAGGAACAACCCGAGAAGAAGACGGTGTAGGAGGGAACCAGCAGGCTCTCCTCACCGTAGTGCATGAACTCAGAGGCCACCTTGGATTTTCCCACCCCGCAGAACCCCCTTTCCCCCTCCAGCCTGTTCACACCGCAGCGGTGCTCGCACAGCTTGCAGGAGGAGAGGAGGCGACGGGAGAGCTCCACCTTCAGGTCCAGCAGGGAGAGCTTGGGCTTCTTCAGGTCCTCGAACTTGATCTTGCCCTCGTCCAAGAGGGAAAGAATTTTCCTGAACTCCTCCAGGGAGCTGCGGTGGGCCTCCCAGAGCTCCTCCTCCTCCCAAGAGGGCTGGAAGGAGGCGGGAACCCTCTTGCAGACGAGGAAGCGTGGGGGAAGCTTTCCCTCCATCACCATGAAGTATCTCCGGAAGGCCCTCCTAGCCTTCTCGTCCCTTAGGACGGAGAGGGAGTCGGGTCTGAGGATCCTCCACATCCCTCTCCTTTCTCCAGCCTCCATAAATTTATAAAATCCCTCCTGTTGAGAAACTTCGGGAACGGAATGATTGTGGTAGGGGGTTCGGCTTCCCGCAAGCTCGCCTGGGAGATAGCCAGGGAACTCAACTGCAGGTTTTCCCAGCCCGAGATCAAATCCTTCCCGGACGGCGAACTCTACGTGAGGATACCGGAAGAGCTATCGGGGGAGGAGGTGGTCGTCGTCCAGTCCACCCCCCCTCCCCAGAATGAGAACTTGATGCAACTCCTGCTCCTTCTGGAGGCTGCCCTCGAGCAGGGGCCTCGCACCCTGAAGGCGGTGGTGCCCTACCTGGCCTACGCCCGCCAGGACAAGATTTTCAAGAAGGGGGAGGCCCTCAGCCTTAAGCTCGTTTCCCAGCTCATAGAGAAGGCAGGTGCGGAGGAGGTGGTGGTGGTTGACATCCACGAGAGGGAGTCCCTTTCCTACTTCTCCGTTCCCGTGAAGAACGTCACTGCGGCCCCCCTTCTAGGGAGATACTTCAGGGGGATGAACCTTAAGGATCCCCTCTTCCTAGGTCCCGACGAGAAGGCCGTACAGCAGGCCAGCATGGCGGCGAAGGAGCTGGGGGCCGCCTTTGATTCCTTGGAGAAGGAAAGGCTGAGTCCCGAGCTGGTGGTGACTTCCAGCAAAGAGCTGAGGGTGAGGGAAAGGGATGCGGTGATCATCGACGATATCATAAGCACGGGGGGGACCATAGCGGAGGCCGCCAAGATCCTCAAAAGGAGCGGGGCCAGGAGGATTTTCGCCGCTTGCACCCATCCCGTGCTCTCCGGGAACGCCTTGGAGAAGATGAAGGCGGCAGGGGTGGAAGCGGTGGTGGGAACCAACACCATCGAGAACTCCCACAGCTTGGTCTCGGTAGCCCCGGCGGTCGCGGAGGGACTCAGGCAGGGGTCTCTCGATTTTTATTAGCTCCCACGCTTTGGGATAGAAGGTGAGGCTGGTCTTCCTTCTTTCGGGGGAGCATCCGGAGCTCCCCAAGGCGGAGGCGCTGGCGGCCCTTCAGGCCGAGGGGGCCACGGGGAGGGTGCTGGAGGAGTTCGATCAGGTGCTGGTGGTGGAAACCGACGTGGCCGACCCCGTCCTCCTGGCCTCGAGGCTTGGGATGTCTCACGAGGTCTGGAGGCATCTTTGCACCGCTAGGGTGGAGGAGCTGCTGGAGGCGGTGGGAAGCACGGATGTGGTGGATCTCCTCCCCCACGGGAAGAGCTTTGCGGTCAGAGTGAGGCGCGTGAAGAGGTCCTCCCCCCAGGTGAGCAGGGAAGAACTCTCGAAGCAGGTGGCCGACCTGATAAGGAGGGAGGTCGGGTTCAGGGTGGATCTGGAGAGGCCCGAAAGGGAGGTCTGCATAGCCCTAACCGGGGAGGTGGGGGTGGTGGGGATAAAGCTGGCCCCCACGGCTAGGGAGGGAATGGAGGAGAGGAGGCCCAAGCGAAGGAAGGCCTTTCATCCCAGCACCCTGGCCCCCTCCCTCGCCAGGTGTATGGTCAACCTAGCCAGGGCACCCAGGGGTGGCACCCTGCTGGACCCCTTCTGCGGGGTGGGGGGGATCCTGATAGAGGCCGGTCTGATGGGAATGAGGGTGGTGGGGGTGGATCTGGATCCGGAGATGGTGGAGAAGGCCAGGCTCAACCTGGAGGGCTATGGGATAAGGGAATTCAGGCTGGAGGTGGGTGACGCCTGCGGGTGGAAGGGGAAGAAGGTGGACGCCGTGGCCACCGATCCCCCCTACGGAAGGCAGGCAAGCACCGGCAGGAGGAAGCTGGAGGAGCTGTACTCCGGGGCCCTCAGCGCCATGGCAGGGGCCCTGAAGAAGGGAAGGTACCTCTGTCTCACCTCCCCCTCTGAACTGGAGGTAGGAGAGATGGCGAGGGGGGCGGGGCTGGAGGAGGAGGAGAGGTACGAGCAGAGGGTCCACCGGAGCCTCGTCCGGAGGATCCACGTTTTCAGGAGGTGAGGGCCTGAACCTAACCCTGATCTTTCTGGGAACGGGAGGAAGCGTTCCTTCCCCCCTCAGGGCCCTCCCCTCGCTGGCCCTCAAAAGAGGGGGGGAAATCCTCCTCTTCGACTGCGGGGAGGGAACGCAGGCTCAGATGCTGAGGGCCGGCCTCAGCCCCCTGAAGGTTAGCACCGTGTTCCTATCCCACCTGCATGGGGATCACTTCCTGGGTCTGGCGGGCATGGTGCAGACCATGTCCCTCTTCGGGAGAACCCAAACCCTGAGGATTTACGTTCCGGAGGGGGAAAGGGAAAGGATAGAAACCTTTCTGAGCCTCCCCCACTACACCCCCACCTTCGAGATGAGGGTGGAGGAGCTGAGGGGGGGAGGGGAAGTCGGGGGAAACGGGTACCGCGTCCTTACTTCCCCCCTCAAGCACGGGGTGAGGGGGCTGGCCTTCTCGCTGGAGGAGTCCCCCAGGCCGGGGAGGTTGGATCCCCATAAGGCGATGGAGCTGGGGGTGCCCCCGGGGCCCTCCTTCTCCCTCCTCAAGGCCGGAAAAACCGTCTCCCTCCCTGGGGGGAGGGAGGTAAAACCCGAGGAGGTGCTGGGCCCACCCCTCCCGGGCAGGAAGGTGGTTTACGCGGTGGACACCAGACCCTCGGAAGAGACGGTGACCTTGGCCAGCGGGGCGGATGTTCTCGTGCACGATTCGATGTTCGGGGAGGAGCTCGCGGGGAAGGCCAAGGAAAGGGGCCACTCCACCTCCTCCGAAGCGGCCTGGGTGGCCAGGGAGGCGGGGGTGAAGCTGCTGGTGCTCACCCACCTCAGCCCCAGGTACCGGGAGACCTCCACGTTACTGGAGCAGGCGAGGAGGATTTTCCCCAACACGGTGGTGGCGGAGGACCTCATGGTCCTAGAGGTGCCCCTGGCGGGTGGTTGATTGTCCTCCTCCGGTGAGGTCTCCCCCCTAAGGCTTCTTCTCTGGTTCCTGCCCGTGATGGATCTTCTCACCCTCCCCAGGATCCTGGCTTACTACGAAGACAGGGGAATCCTCGTCCCACGCTCCCACGCCTGGGTGGCCATGCTGGAGAGGTGGGCGGGCTACCTGCCGGCCGGATACCTGCTGGGGCGATGGCTGCGCCCTCTCCCCTCCCTCCTCCTCTTCCTCCTCGTCCTGCTTTTGGCCGGACCGCTGGAGCTCTTCCTGATGGGGAAGGGGAGGGGACCCTGGCGTTTCCTCAAAGGAAAGGGGTGGAAGCTGCTGACGGGGGTCTTCCTGCTGGAGGGTTACAACGCCCTGGGCTATTTCTGCCTCGGTCTCCTCCTCTCCTTTCTCTAGGCCCTCCTCAGCTCCTCCAAGGGGACCTCCTTCAGGGCCTTTCCCATCTTGGTGGGTGGGGCCAGATAGTCCACCACCAGCTCGGGTTCTTTGGTCTCTATCACCACCTTGATGGGGCCAAGCGGGGTCTCCCCCTCCGTGAAGCTCACCCTTCCCACGAAGGCCACCTGCTTGTTCAGCCCGAACTCCAGCCCTCCCTCCCTCCTGCCCCTCAGCAGGGCGCTCCTGGAGGAGTCCCTGATGGCCTGCAGCCGGAGGAGCTCCCTCAGGTGGGAGAGCACCGCTGGATCCTCTGAGGTACCCTCCACCTTTCCCTCCCCCCTCTCCAGCGTGAGGGAGGGGAAGAGGTTCTTCACCGCCCTCTCCACCTTAGAGGGGTCTTCGCTTGGCTTGACCTCGGCCTCCACCCTGATCCTCATTCCAGCGCCAACCTCCTCAGGAGCTCTAGGGCCTTCTCCCTGAGCTCTTCCAAGGTGCCCTCGTTGAGGAGCAGGTGATCGGCCAGGGCCAGGGCCTCCCCCACCCCCCACCTCAGCTCCCTCCTTTCCTTCTCCAGGAAGCGCTCGTAGCCCCCCGCATCGTCCTCCCTCCTCCTGGAGGCTATCCTGGAGTACCTCACGGAGGGGCTGGCCCAGACCCCCACCACCACCAGGTCCCTCCCGAAGGCCCTCCTCAGCTCCTCCACCTCCTCCAGGGAACGGATTCCGTCCACCACCACCACGCCCCTCTCCTTCAGTTTCTCCCTCAGGAGGGGAAGGCTGAGCCTGGCCACCACCCCCTTCCCCCCCTCCTCCCTCAGGGCGTTGGCCACCCTTCCCACGTTCTCCTCGTTCACCTCCAGCCCCCTCCTCCTTGTCTCGGCGATCACTATATCCCCCAGGCGCAGGCAGGGTATGCCCAGGGAAAGAGCCACCTTGGCCACTTCCGTCTTTCCCGCGCCCTGGAGCCCCACCAGTCCTACCACCCTCAAGGAAAACACCTAGGCGGCCGGGGGGTTACCTTGGGTGGTTTCCTCTTCGGGGAGGGGGAGAATGGTTATCTCATCCTTGTGTTTGAGCTTCGTGTGGATGCCTAGGACGCGCCTCACGGGACGGTTGTTCAGAAGTACCTGATATCGATCGCTTAGCTCTCCCGTGGTGGGGTCCAAGACGCTCTCCACCACGGAGGGATGCCTCCTGCCCAGCTTCATCAGGAGGGAGTCCAAGGTTTCTTCGTTGTCTATGGGCAGCCTCACGCTCCCAGTACCGGCTCTCTTACCGAGCTCTCCTTGAAGGGTTACCATCACATACATTCGGTCGCCGGTAGCTTTGGGACGCTTTTTCGTCTAGACACTCCCTTTCTATTTTTTCCTTCAGAATATTTTCACCGCCATAAAAAACTTCTCCCGCCCCCTGGAAGCTACTCTGCGGGGTAAAACCTATATTTGGAAGGGAGGTGAAAATGTTGTTTACATGAAAGTGGTGCTCGGCTTCAGCGGCGGGCTCGATACCTGCGCTTGCCTTCACCTGCTCCAGGAGAGGTACGGGGCGGAGGTCATCACCGTCATCGTGGACGTGGGTCAGAGACCGGAGCTCTTCCGTCTGGCCGAGGAGAGGGCGAAGAAGCTGGGGGCGGTGAAGCACCTCTACATCGACGCCAAGGAGGAGTTCGTGAGGGACTACGTGTTCAGGAGCGTGAAGGCCAACGGGTGCTACGAGGGGTACCCCCTCTCCATCGCCCTCGCCCGGTATCCCACCGCCAGCTGGCTGGCCAGGAAGGCCCTGGAGGAGGGGGCGGAGGCGGTGGCCCACGGCTGCACCGGAAAGGGGAACGACCAGTTCAGGTTCGACCTCACCCTATCCTCGCAGGCCCCGGGACTCCGCATCATCGCCCCCATCAGGGAACTCAACCTGACGAGGGAAGAGGAGGTGAAGTGCCTGGAGAGGTGCGGTCTCTCCTTTCCCTCCACCCCCTACAGCGTGGACGAGAACCTCTGGGGAAGGTCGATAGAGGGGAGGGAGCTGGAGGACCCCCTCTCCCCTCCCCCCGAGGAGGCCTTCCAGCTCACCCGGCATCCCTCGAAGGCCCCCAAGGAGCCCACCACCCTTTCGCTTGGCTTTGAGGAGGGTATCCCGGTCTCCCTGAACGGAAAGCACCTGGACGGGGTGGAGCTGATAGGAGAACTCAACCGGCTGGCGGGTGGTTACGGAATAGGGCGCATAGACGTGATGGAGGACAGGATCCTGGGCCTGAAGGTGAGGGAGGTTTACGAGGCCCCCGCGGCCACGGTGATCCTCGAGGCCCACCGAGCCCTGGAAGCCCTGGTGCTCACGGGTGAGGAGCTGGCCGTCAAGCAGAGGATGGACCAGAAGTGGAGCGAGATGGTTTACAGGGGGAGGTGGTTCGATCCTCTCAGGGAGGATCTGGAGGCTTTCATCGAGGCCACCCAGAAGAGGGTTACGGGGGAGGTGAGGGTGGAGCTGGTGCCAGGTAGGGCCCAGGTGGTGGGAAGGTCCTCTCCCCACTCTCTCTACAACAGGGAGATCGTCTCCTTCCATCTCCCGGGCTTCGACCAGAGGATGGCGGCCTCAGTCACCAAGTTCTACGGACTGGACGGAAGGGTTCCGAGGATGAAAGGATGATCCGGGTATCCCTGGTGGGGGTGGCGGGCTACACCGGGGGGGAGCTGCTCAGGCTTTTGCTCAGGCACCCGGAGGTGGAGGTGGTGGGGGTGTACGGGGAGGAGCACGCGGGCGCCCGTGTTGTGGAGCTTCACCCCCATCTCTCGGGGGTGGTGGGGGAGGAGAGGGTGAAGAAGCCCGATTACGGAAAGGTGGGTTCGGAGGCGGAGCTGGTCTTCCTGGCCACCCCCAACGGGGTGGCGATGAAGGTGGCTCCAAGGCTCCTGAGAGAGGGGGCGAAGGTGGTGGACCTGAGCGCCGACTACCGGTTCGACGACGTAAGGGTCTACGAGAAGTACTACACCAAACATGAAAGTCCGGAGGTGAAGGGGATCTACGGCTTACCGGAGCTGTACAGGGAGAGAATAAGGAAGGCCGACCTGATCGCCAATCCGGGGTGCTACCCCACCGCGGCCATCCTAGCACTGGCCCCCCTGATGAAGGGGAGGATGGTGGATCCGGGCCGCGTGGTGGTGGACGCCATAAGCGGGACCTCGGGGGCGGGAAGGGGTCTGAGGGAGAACCTGCATCACCCGGTCTGCGGGGAGAACGTGAGCGCCTATTCCGCCACCCGCCACCGCCACCTTCCCGAGATAAAGCAGGAGCTGGAGAAGCTGGCTGGGGAGGAGGTGGGGCTCTGCTTTACCCCCCATCTGGCCCCGGTGGTGAGGGGTATCCTCTCCACCTCTCACGTCTTCCTGAGGGAGAGGAGCTCGAAGGAGAGGCTGCTGGAGCTTTACCGGGAGTTCTACTCCGGAGAGCCCTTCGTGAGGGTGGTGGAGGGGCTCCCGGAGCTGAATTATGTGGTGGGCTCCAACTACTGCGACATAGGGCTGGAGGTTTCTGAGGACGGGAGATGGGTGGTGGTGGTCTCTGCCATCGACAACCTGCTTAAGGGAGGCTCCGGACAGGCCGTCCAGAACATGAACCTGAGGTTCGGGATAGAGGAGACCAAGGGGCTGGAGGCCCTTCCCATGCGCCCGTGAGCGGCATGGAACTCAGGAGGCTGAAGGGAGGGGTGACGGAGGCCGAGGGCTTCTTGGCCTCCGGGGTGAGGGCCGGGATACGCTCCAAGGGTCTGGACCTGGCCCTTCTTTACTGCGAGGAGGGTGCCGTCCCCTCCGCGGGGGCCTTCACCACCAGCCTGACGAGGGCGGCCCCCGTGGTCCTCACCATGAACCACCTGCGGAGGGAGCGCAGGCTGGGGGCCGTGGTGGCCAACTCGGGGTGTGCCAATTCCTTCACGGGGGAGAGGGGGAGGAGGGACGCGGAGAGGATGGCGGAGCTAACGGCGGAGCTGCTGGGGCTGAGGACCCACCAGGTGGGCGTGGCCTCCACGGGCATGATAGGTACCTTCCTGCCCATGGAGAAGGTGGAGAGGGGGATAAGGGAGGCGGTGACCAGGCTCTCCTCCTCCAGGAGGGCCTCCCTCGAGGCGGCCAAGGCCATCCTCACCACCGACCGGGGACCCAAGGAGGTGGCCGTAAGCGTGGAGACGGAGGACGGCACCACCGTCACCATAGCGGGGATGGCCAAGGGGGCTGGCATGATTCGGCCCAAGCTGAAGACGGCCACGATGCTGGTTTTCCTGACCACGGACGCCAGGGTGGATCCCCTCTTCCTGCGCTCCTCCCTTCAGGCCTCGGTGGACGGGAGCCTGAACATGATCACCGTGGATAACGACACCAGCACCAACGACATGGTCCTGATGATGGCGAGCGGGAGGGCGGGGAACAGGGAGCTGAAGCGCTGGGACAGGGGCTTCCAGCTGGGCCTGGATTTTGTCTTGAGGGAGCTGGCCAAGGAGATCGTCAGGGGGGCGGAGGGGGCCACCCGCCTGATGGAGGTGAGGGTGAAGAACGCCAGAAGGGGGGAGGCGAGGAAGGCTGCTCTGGCCGTGGCTGGCTCCAACCTCCTCAAGGCCGCCCTCTTCGGAGGGGACCCCAACTGGGGGAGGATAGTGGCTGCCCTAGGATACTCCGGCGCCCGTTTCGACCCGGGAAAGCTCACGCTGAAGGTGAAGAGCAGGAGGGGCGAGGTCACGCTGGTGGAGGAGGGGAGACCGCTGGGAGGACCGGAGCTTCCCGAGGCCGTGGAGGTGATGAGGGAGGATGAGGTGATTTTCGAAATAGATCTGAAGGCAGGCGAGGAGGAGGCCACGGCCTGGGGATGCGACCTCACCTACGACTACGTGAGGATAAACTCCCGGTACCGCACCTGAACAGCAGGATTAAAAAAGGAGAGGATTAGAACAAAACCGGGTGAGGTGCTGCAGGAGCCAGCGAGCATTCTGCTGGAGGCTCTGCCCTACATCAGGCGCTTTCACGGGCAGACCATGGTGATCAAGCTGGGGGGGGAGGTGATGGAGAGGAAGAAGACCCTCGATTCCCTCCTCCAGGATGTGGTTCTCCTCCACTACGTGGGCATGAAGCCCGTGCTGGTTCACGGGGGTGGGTCGGAGATCACCAGGGAGATGAAGAAGGCGGGGAAGGAACCCGAGTTCGTGGCAGGGTTACGCGTTACGGACAGGGAAACCATGGAGATCCTCCACAAGTACCTGGCGGGCAAGCTGAACACGGAAATAGTGCTGGGCATAAACAAGCACGGCGGGAAAGGGGTGGGGATCTCGGGGATAGATGGAAAGGTGATCTTGGCCAGGAAGCTCAGGGAGGTGACCACCCCCGAGGGTGAGAAGCTGCAGGTGGACCTGGGTTTCGTGGGTGAGATAGAGAGGATAGACCCCCACATGGTGAGCTTCCTCCTCTCCAACGGGTACATCCCCGTCCTCTCCCCCTTGGGAGTGGACGAGGAGGGGAGGAGCCTGAACCTGAACGCCGATACGGTGGCCGCGGAGCTGGCCATCGTGATGGGTGCCAGGAAGCTCATCGTCCTCACCAACGTGAAGGGGGTCCTGAGGGATCCCAAGGACGAAAGCACCCTCATCTCACAGCTGACGGTGGAGGAGGCCAGGGCCCTCCTGGCCTCAGGGGTGGTCACGGGGGGAATGATCCCCAAGCTCAAGGCCTGCATCAGGGCGGTGGAGGGGGGAGTGGAGAGGGCCCACATCCTGCAGGGAACGATGCCCCACGCCCTGCTCCTGGAGCTCCTTACGGACAGGGGAGCCGGGACGATGATAGAAAAAGGGAAGTGAATGGAGGAAGTCCTCAGGCTGGATAGGGAGTACCTGGCCCAGACCTACAAGAAGCTCCCCGTATCCTTCGACCGCGGGAGAGGAGTCTTCCTCTGGGATCTGGAGGGCAGAAGGTACCTTGACTTCGTTTCGGGGGTGGCGGTGAGCACGCTGGGCCACGCCGACCCCGAGCTCTGCAGGGCGATCTCGAGGCAGGCCAGGAGGCTTATCCACATGACCAACTTAGTGCACATAAGGGAGCAGGCGGAGCTGGGGAGAGAGCTGGCAGGGATAGCCCCGGGGAGGGTGGGAAAGTTCTTCTTCTCCAACTCGGGGGCGGAGAGCGTGGAGGCGGCCTTGAAGCTCTCCGTTAAGCACACCGGAAGGAGGAAGATCGTGGTCATGGAAAATTCCTTCCACGGGAGGACGCTGGGGGCCCTCTCCGCCACCTGGAAGCCCTCCTACAGGGAGCCCTTCAAGGCCCTCCTCTTGCCCAACTTCAAGTTCATACCCTTCAACGACCTCTCCTCGGCGGAGAAGGCCGTGGACGAGGAAACGGCGGCGGTGATGGTGGAGCCCATCCAGGGGGAGGGGGGGGTTAGGGTGGCCTCCCGGGAGTTCCTCCCCGGCCTCAGGAAGCTTTGCCGGGAGAGGGGAGCCCTCCTCGTCCTGGACGAGGTGCAGACGGGGATGGGCAGGACGGGCAGATGGTTCGCTTGCGAGCACTGGAAGGTGGAGCCGGACATCGTCACGCTGGCCAAGGGTCTGGCGGGAGGGGTCCCCATAGGGTGCACGGGAGCCACCCCAGAGGTGATGGACAGCTTCACCCAAGGGGACCACGGTGCCACCTTCGGGGGGAATCCCCTGGCCTGCTCAGCGGCCCTAGAGGTCATAAGGATCATCAAGAGGAGAGGGCTGGTGAGGAGGGCGGAGAGGATGGGGAGGTACTTCATGAGGGCCCTGCAGGAGCTGGAGGAGGATCACCCCTGCGTGGAGGAGGTGAGGGGAAAGGGGCTCATGCTGGGCATGGAGCTGGATAAGGAGGAGAGGGCGGAGGAGGTGCTCATGGGGGCTCTGAAGAGGGGCTTCCTGATCAACGTGACCGCGGGAAAGGTGCTCAGGTTCCTTCCTCCCCTGGTGGTGGAGGAAGCCCACATAGATGCCCTGGTCTCCACGCTGGACGAGCTCCTGAGGGGGAGGGGAGGATGAAGAGGGATCTGTTGGGAATGGAGGACCTCAGCGGGAGGGAGATAGGGGAGCTCCTCAGGCTGGCCGCCAGGTACAAGAGGAGGAGGGGCCTCTCCTCCGAGCTAAGGGGGAAGACCGTGGCCATGATCTTCGAGAAGCCCTCCACCAGGACCAGGGTCTCCTTCGAGGTGGCCGTCCACGAGATGGGGGGAAACCCCCTCTTCCTTAGCTCACAGGAGCTTCAGCTCAGCAGGGGGGAGACGGTGGGCGACACCGCCAGGACCCTAAGCCGCTACGTGCACGGCATCGTGGCTAGGGTTTCCTCCCACCAAAACCTGGTGGAGCTGGCCAAATACAGCACGGTGCCCGTGATCAACGCCCTGAGCCCCCTCCAGCACCCCTGCCAGACCCTGGCGGACCTCCTCACCATGGTGGAGCGGAAGGGGGAGCTGAAGGGCCTTAGGGTAGCCTGGGTGGGGGACGGGAACAACGTCTGTAACTCCCTGATGCTAGGATGCGCCACGATGGGGAGCCACTTCACCGCCGCCGTGCCCCCCGGTTACGAGCCCCCCGCAGAGTTGGTGGAGCTGGCCAAGAGGAGGGCCGGGGAAAGCGGTGGGAGCGTGAGGATACTGCACGATCCCAGGGAGGCGGTCTCGGGGGCGGAGGTGGTCTACACCGATGTTTTCGTCTCCATGGGGAAGGAGGAGGAAAAGGAGAAGAGGAAGAGGGACTTTCAGGGTTTCCAGGTGAACTCCAAGCTCCTCTCCCTCGCCCATGAGGAGGTGATCTTCATGCACTGCCTGCCCGCCCACCGGGGGGAGGAGGTAACGGACGAGGTCATGGATGGGCCCCACTCGGTGGTCTTCGACCAGGCCGAGAACAGGCTTCACGCCCAGAAGGCCGTCCTCTTCAAACTCCTTTCAGGTCGAGCCCAATCATCCCCTTGAGGGCCATCCGGGTGAGGGCCCTGGGACCCAGGGAGGTCACCAGGTGGGGGAGGTTTCCGAGCAGGACCCCCAGCAGGCTGGAGTGGTAATCGAAATCCGCCCTGCACAGGATTTCCCCCCTCAACCTCTCCTCCGCCATGGTCCTCACCAGGGCATCCAGCTCCCGGTCGGAGAGGGAGGAGAGGAGCTCCCTCATCCTCCTCCCCCACCTCAGCTCCCTCCCGAACCTCCTCTCCACCTCCCTGGGATAGAGCCTCAGCAGGGAGGGATTTCCTCCCTCCAGGAAGACGGAGATGGCCCGGGAGGCCAAGAGGGAGCAGGAGAGCCCCAGATACAGCCCTCCCCCCGTGAGGGGCTTCACCTGGCAGGCTGCATCACCCACTAGGAGGGTGGAGCCCTTGAGGATTCTCCTGGGGGGATCGTAGGGGATGAGTCCGAAGGAGAGCCTTCCGGGCCCACCCTTCAGGCGGGGGGAGAGGAGCCTGAGGAGATGGCGGAGGCCTTTCCCGGGATCCCCCTTGAGGCTCCCCATCCCTATCCTGGCCACCTCCCCCGCGGGGACCACCCACCCGAAGAGCCCCACGGCGTAACTGCTCAGGTAGACCTCCGCGGTGTCGGGCTCCGTTTCTGCCCTCATCTCCACCTGCACGCACCTTATGAACCTCCTCCTCCCCATCATCCCGCTCTTCCTGGCCACGAGGGAGGTGGGCCCGTCCGCTCCCGCCAGCACCTTGCCCCTGACCTCACCCTGCCTCCTACCCGAGAGCCCCACCACCGGTGTGCCTTCCTCCCTAACCTCCAAGCACCTCGTGCCCAGCTCCAGCTGGGCCCCCGCCTCCTCGGCCCTCTCCGCCAGGTGTCGGTCGAAGGCGCTACGGTCCAGCACCAGGGCCTCCACCCTTCCCCTGTCCAGCTCCAGCACCTCCCCCGAGGGGGAAAAGATCAGGCCCCTCCTCAGCCTGTTCAGGGCGAACCTCTCCGCCCCCCCCCCCAGCTCCCTCATCCCCCTCATCCCCACCACCCCTGCGCATGAGACGGGCTTTCCTATCCTCTCGTGTTCCTCCACCACCAGGACCTCGAAGCCCCTTCTGGCCACCTTCTCCGCCAGGAAACAGCCCGAGGGCCCTCCCCCCACCACCACCAGGTCCTTCCTCATCCTTCCTTTTTCTCATCCCCAAGCCTTAAGAGGGCTGGGGGAAAGGAGGGATGTGATAAAGGCCATCCTGTATGGGTTGCTGGGGACCATCCTCTTCCTCCTGCCCGGCTTCCTGCTGAGCTTGGCGGCCTACCCCGAAAGAAACCAGCTGAGCCTTCCCTCCAGACTGGCGGTGAGCCTGGGACTGGGGGTCCTCCTGAACGCGTACCTGGGAATCGTGCTGGGCAGGCTGGGACTTCTTCGGGCCACCCCCTTCCTCCTCGCCAGCCTTCTCCTGTGGGCTGGGCTGGGGGTACTTGCCCTCTGGAGGGGGGCCTACCCCTTTT
>Ga0197143_1000275_pt1 | contig 60597 bp, 55 predicted proteins | sample GBS70_MetaG_FD_148603 | JGI IMG/M metagenome (GOLD analysis project Ga0197143, IMG submission 148603) | Sediment microbial communities from Great Boiling Springs, Gerlach, Nevada, United States - GBS 70_MetaG | ecosystem: Environmental > Aquatic > Thermal springs > Hot (42-90C) > Sediment...
AGGGAAGGTTGGAAGAAGCCATTTCCAAAATGGAAGAGACGAAAAATTTAGCGCCCCTCGATGTTGGTTTAGCGTTTCAGCTAGGTGTTGCTTACTATCAAAAGAGAGACTATCAAAAAGCAAAGGATGAATTAGAAAGAGCAATTTCGCTTGAACCAAATTATGCCAACGCTCTTTACTTTTTGGGTTTGACTTACGATCAATTAGGAGAAAGAGAAAAAGCAATAGAAAAATTTCAAAAGATTTCTGAGTTAAATCCAGATAATGAAGAGGTGAAAAAAATAATATCTAATCTGCGAGCTGGGAAAGAAGCGTTGGAAGGTATTTTACAAAAGAGTCCTCCCCAGGCTCCAATAGAAGAACAACCTCCTGAAATTAAAGATTTGATAGAAAAAGAAAGAAGATAAGGATTGATAAATTTTTAACACATTAAAGACTTGACAAGTATTTTTAAAAAGACTATAATGAAAATTATCGGTTTTTATTCTAATTTTTATAAAAAGTTATAAATCACTGTTTTAGATTTTTGTATGAAAATAAAAATAAAGAATTTTGGAAAATCTAAGGTTTATTACTTTGAACCTTATCATCTTTTGACTTTTCAAAAAGAGATTTGGCAAAGATTTTTAGAAAGGGATTTAAGAAATTTACTGAAAGAGATTTCTCCTGTCAAGGATTATACAAAAAAGGAGTTTGAATTATACTTTTTAGATTATAATCTAGGAGAGCCGAGATACAATAGCGATTTGGAGGCTTTAAAGAATAACGATACCTACGATGCTCCTTTGCGAGTTAAAACTCGTCTTGTCAATCTAAAAACAAAAGAAATAAAAGAACAAGAGGTTTTTGTTGGTAATCTTCCTTTAATGACAGAAAGGGGTACTTTTATTATTAACGGGGTGGAAAGGGTAGCCATTTCTCAACTTATTAGATCTCCTGGTATTTTTTTTGTAAGCGAGAACATTTTAGGTAAAAATCTCTTTGGGGCAAATATCGTACCTGTAAGAGGAGCATGGTTGGAGTTTATGACAGAAGTATCGGGATATATTGGTGTAAAAATTGATAGAAAAAGGAAGGTTTCTGCAACTACCTTATTGAAAGCATTTGGATATGATGAAAATAAATTAAAAGAGATTTTTCAAGATGTTAAGCAAAGAGACATAGATTATCTTCAAAAGACGCTGGAAAGGGATAACGTTAAAAACCAAGAAGATGCCCTCATTGAAATTTATCAAAAACTGAGACCAGGAGAAAAGGTAACAGTAGATGCTGCCAAAGATTTGATTTTTAATATGTTCTTTAATTTTGAGAGATATGATTTATCTGAGGTAGGAAGATGGAGAATTTGGCAGAGATTGCCTCATTTAAACAAGTTAAAATCTGATTCTTCTTATGAAATTTCAATACAAGATCGTGTTCTTCACGTAGAAGATGTAGTTGAAACTATTAAAGAGATCATTAGACTGAACAACGATCCTTCAGCCAAACCTGATCAAATAGATCATTTGGGAAATAGGAGGGTAAGACCGTTTACTGAAATATTAATACAAAGAATGAGGGTTGGTTTTCAAAGGATAGAAAGGACGATAAAAGATAGAATGGCATCCCTTGATTCTTCCCTCATCGTTCCCATTCAATTGATTAATCCCAGACCTCTTATGACGGTAATAGAAGAATTTTTTTCCTCAAGTCAGATTTCTCAGTTTATGGATAATGAAAATCCCTTATCTGAGTTGGAACACAAAAGAAGGCTAACTGCTTCAGGACCTGGTGGGCTAATTAAAGAAAGAGCCGGTTTTGAGGTAAGAGATGTACAACCTAGTCATTATGGAAAAATTTGTCCCATTCAAACACCAGAAGGGCAAAATGTGGGAATAACTGTTCATTTGGCAACGTTCGCAAGGGTTAACCCTTTTGGTTTTTTAGAAACTCCTTACTTTAAAGTTGAAAATGGTAAGATTACGAAAAAAATTCAATACTTAAATGCATTTGAGGAAGAAAGATATAATATAGCCTCTGCTGGTTTAGAAATAAATGAAAAAGGTGAAATTGTACCTGATATAGTAGAGGCACGAATAAAAGGAGAACCTGGATTTTGTAAAAAAGAAGAGATTGATTTTATTGATATTTCTTCAGAACAATGTTTTTCAGTTGCTACCTCTTTAATTCCTTTTCTAGCAAACGATGATGCAAACAGAGCTCAAATGGGTTCTAATATGCAAAGGCAAGCGGTTCCTTTGGTTAAACCTGATATTCCTTATGTGATGACTGGGGTTGAAAAAAAAGTAGCAGAAGATTCTGGTCAAATAATTTTAGCCGAAGATGACGGAGTTGTTCTTTATGTTGACGCAAATCAGATCAAGGTTAGATATGATGGTAAAACGAAGGTTTATTATTTAAAAAGATTCTTAAAAACCAATCAATATACTTGCTTTGACCAAAAACCCATTGTTAAAAAAGGGCAAAAAATAAAAAAAGGAGATCCTCTTTCAGACGGAGGGGCAATAAAAGAAGGGTATTTATCTTTGGGAAAGAATCTTTTGGTTGCTTTTTTACCTTGGCGAGGTGGTAATTTTGAAGATGCAATTTTAATTTCAGAAAGGGTAGTAAGGGAGGATCTTTTAACTTCAATTTATATTGAAAGCTTTGCTTGCGATGTGAGGGAAACCAAAATTGGACCTGAAATTACTACTTCTGATATTCCTGGCGTGTCAGAAGAAAGATTAAAGGATTTGGACGAAGAAGGTATTGTAAGAATTGGAGCTGAGGTAAAGCCAGGAGATATTTTAGTTGGTAAAATTTCACCAAAGGGAGAAAGAGAGTGGACACCAGAAGAAAGATTATTGATGGCAGTTTTTGGAGAGAAAGCAAAAGACGTTAAAGATACTTCATTAAGAATGGAACATGGGAAAAAAGGTAGAGTTATTGGAATAAAGACATTTTCTAGGGAATTAGGGCATAGATTAGATTCTGGCGTGTTAAAAAGAATTGAGGTGGAGGTGGCAGATTTAAGAAAAATTCAAGCGGGTGATAAGCTAGCTGGTAGACACGGAAACAAAGGTGTTATTTCAAAGGTATTACCTATAGAAGATATGCCATTTTTGAAAGATGGTACTCCAGTTGATGTTATCATTAATCCCTTGTCTGTGGTTTCAAGGATGAATATAGGACAGGTTTTAGAAACTCATTTGGGTTTGGCAGCAAAAACCTTAGGTTATCATGCCATTTCTCCCGGTCTTTCAGGAGCCACTGAAGATGAGATAAAAGAAGAATTAAAAAAGGCTGGTTTTGATATTGATGGTAAGGTTGAGCTTTTTGATGGAAGAACAGGCAAAAAATTCCCTGGAAAAATTACTATTGGTTATATGTATTTAATGAAACTGATTCATATGGTAGCGGATAAAATTCACGCAAGGTCAATTGGACCTTATTCTCTCATTACTCAACAGCCGTTGGGAGGTAAAGCGCAATTTGGAGGTCAAAGGTTTGGTGAAATGGAAGTATGGGCTTTGGAAGGTTATGGCGCTGCTTATAGCTTGCAAGAAATGTTAACCTATAAATCAGATGATGTAGCAGGAAGAGTGTCAGTTTATGAAGCCATTTTAAAAGGTGAGAAAATAAAACCACCCAATATTCCTGCTTCCTTTTCTCTTTTGGTTTCAGAGCTTAAATCTTTGGGTTTGGCAGTAGAAATTAAAGAAGAAAAAAGCTCAAAGGAAGAAAAAAAATAATATGAAGGTTGAAAATATAAAAGCAATTAGAATAAAATTGGCTTCTCCAGATGATATTTTGTCTTGGTCAAAAGGAGAGGTGACAAAGCCTGAAACGATAAATTATAGAACTCAAAAAGCTGAGAAAGATGGCCTTTTTGATCAAAGAATATTTGGACCAGAAAGAGATTATCAATGTTATTGTGGAAAATATAAAGGAATAAAATACAATAAATTGGTTTGTGATCGTTGCGGGGTGGAAATTACCAAATCTTCTGTCAGGAGAGAAAGAATGGGTCATATAAAGCTTGCGGCACCCGTAGCACACATTTGGTTTTTGAGAGGAATTCCTTCTAGAATTGGAATGGTTTTGGGTTTGTCTAGAGATGAAGTAGAAAGGGTTATTTATTTTACTTCCTATTTAATTACTAAGGTTGATGAAGACAAAAAGAAAAAGATATTAAAGGATGTAGAAAAAGAATACGACGAAAAATTGGAATTTATTAAAGAAACATTTCAGAGTAGAGACGAATTAAAACAAAAACTTAATGAATTAAAAGAAGAGTTTGAAAGAGTTAAAAGAGAGATTTTAGACATTCGCCCCCTTAAGGTCTTATCTGAAATTGAATATAGAAATTTATCTTTAAAATATGGTGATTGCTTTGAGGCAGGTACAGGAGCAGAAATAATTAGAAAAATCTTTGAGAAAATAGATTTAAAGGAAGAAATAAAAAAGTTAAAGAAAGAATACGAAAAAGCCTCTCCTCAGCAGAGAAAAATAATACTGAGAAGGTTGAGATTTTTTAGCGATATGGATAGAGCCGGAATTAGGCCAGAATGGATGTTTTTGACAGTTTTACCTGTTTTACCTCCTGATTTAAGACCTCTCGTTCAATTGGACGGTGGTCGTTATGCTTCATCTGATTTAAATGACCTTTATCGAAGAGTTATTAATAGGAATAATAGACTGAAATACCTATTGGAGATTAAAGCACCAGAGGTTATCATAAGAAATGAAAAAAGAATGCTTCAGGAAGCAGTTGATGCTTTAATTGATAACGGGATGCGAAAATCAGTTACTACCAAAGCCACTACAGGTGGACAAAGATTATTAAAGTCTTTAGCAGATATGCTAAAAGGAAAGCAGGGACGATTTAGACAAAATCTTTTGGGTAAAAGAGTGGATTATTCTGGGAGGTCTGTTATTGTTGTTGGTCCTGAATTAAAGATAGATCAAGTAGGAATTCCAAAGAAGATGGCTCTTGAGATTTTTAAACCTTTTGTGATTAGAAGGCTTTTAGAAAAACAATTGGCTTTTAACATTAAATCAGCGACAAAATTGATTGAAGATGAAACGGATGAGGTATGGCAAAGTTTGGAAGAGGTTATTAAGGATAAATTAGTACTTTTAAATAGAGCTCCCACTCTGCACAGATTATCCATTCAAGCTTTTAAGCCAGTTTTAATTGAGGGAGAGGCAATCAGAATTCATCCTATGGTGTGTAAAGCTTTTAATGCTGATTTTGATGGTGATCAAATGGCTGTGTTTTTACCACTTTCTGAGGAAGCTCAAAAGGAAGCAAGGGAAAGAATCCTTTCTTCTTTAAACCTTTTAAAACCTGCTACCGGCACGCCAGTCGTTACTATTTATCAAGATATTGTTTTGGGATGTTATTATTTGACAGACATTTGGGAAAAAAGAAAAGGAGAGGATAAAATTTTCTCTACTCCAGAGGAAGCTATTTTAGCGTATGAGTTAGACGAGGTAGATTTGAAAGCAAAAATTAAAGTGAGAATAAATGGTGAATTTGTAGAAACGTCAGTAGGAAGAATTATCTTTAACAAGATTTTTCCCAAAGATTTTCCTTACCAAAATAAACTCATTACCAATAAAGAACTTGAAAAGATTATAGGAGACATTTTAGAAAAATATCCAATAGAAGTAACGAAAGAGATATTGGATAAAATTAAAGATTTAGGTTTTGAATATTCAACCTTTTCTGGAATTACATGGGGGATGGATGACCTTGTTATTCCGCCTCAAAAACAAGATATTATAGAGAGGGCGAAAAAGGAAGTTGAGAAAATTGAAAAACAATACCAAATGGGTTTTTTATCTAAGGAAGAAAAATCAGAGAAGGTGATTGAAATTTGGACAAAAGCGAGAGGCGAAATTGAGAAATTGGTTCCCCAATTTTTATCAAAGGAAGGTTCAGTGTTTCAAATAGTTAATGCTGGAGCGAGAGGTTCTTGGAGTCAACCTATTCAAATGTGCGGGATGAAAGGTTTGGTTATAAATCCTGTAGGAAAGATTATAGAACTTCCTGTTTTAAGTTGTTATAAAGAAGGGCTGAGAGTACTTGAATACTTTATTTCTACTCATGGAGCTCGAAAGGGTTCAGTAGATACCGCTTTAAGGACCTCTTCCGCAGGTTATTTGACGAGAAGATTAGTTGATGTTGCTCATGAGGTTATTGTAAATGAAAAAGATTGTGGCGATAAAAAGGGTATAGAAATTTTTAGAAAAGATTGCGAGGAAATAGGTCAAGATTTTTTAATGAAAATATTAGGAAGAATCTCTTTAGAAGATATTAAAGGAATAGTAAAAGCAGGAGAAATGATAGATATGGAGAGAGCAAAAAAAATTGAATCTTCAAGAATAGAAAAGGTAAGAGTGAGGTCGCCTCTTACGTGTAAATTGCCAAGGGGTGTTTGTCAAATGTGCTATGGGATGGATTTGGGAAGGGGACGAGGAAAAATCATAGAGATGGGGGAGGCAGTGGGTATTATAGCCGCGCAATCGATTGGAGAGCCAGGTACTCAATTAACGCTAAGGACTTTTCACTTAGGTGGTATTGCAGGCGTTGATATTACCATGGGTTTACCAAGAGCAGAAGAAATTTTTGAATTAAGATCTCCCAGGGGAGAAGCGGTGATTAGCGAAGTAGATGGTAAGGTTAAAAAAATTACTAATGATAAAAAGGTTATTATTGAAGAAGAGAAAACCCAGAGGTTAATTGAATACCAAATTCCACCAAAGGCTAATATTTTAGTAAAAGAAGGCCAAAAAATAAAGAAGGGAGAGCAGCTTTCAGAAGGTAGTATTGATTTAAAAAAACTTTCAAAGGTGGTTTCAAAGAATGAGATTTTCAGGTATATGATAAAAGAACTTCAAAAGGTTTATGTAAGTCAAGGCGCTCAAATTCACGACAAGCACTTTGAGGTTATTATTAGGCAAATGTTTTCGAGGGTGAAAATAAAAGATCCTGGCGATTCAGAATTTATATCAGGACAAATCATAGAAAAGTCAATTTTCTTTGAAAAAAATAGAGAATTGAAGAAAAAAGGTAAAAAGCCAGCAAAAGCAGCTCAGATTTTGTTAGGGATTTCAAAAGTAGCATTGACGACGAGTTCTTTTTTATCTGCAGCTTCTTTTCAAGAAACGGCGAGGGTTTTAATTAGAGCGTCTTTGGCAGGGGCAGAAGATCATTTAAGAGGATTGAAAGAAAATATAATAATTGGAAAGTTAATACCGATAGGGACCGGATTTAAACATGAAAAAGAAGAATAGAAAGGATGGAAACATTTTTTCAAAATATCTTTCTTTATTTATTGCAAAAATTTTTGTTATTTTGAAAAAGATTTTAATTTTAGTTAGCGCCTTTATCTTTAAAGTTCCAGATGAACTAAAAAGGTATCTCATAGGAATTTTCTTTTTTTTACTTTTTATATTTTTAATTGCTAGTAATTTAAATAAAGGGGGGGTACTTGGAGCGAAATTGTTGAGCCTCACTACCTCTTTATTAGGACCTTATGTTTCACAAATTTTTTTACCAGCCTTTATTCTCATAGTAGCTTTATCTTACTTTTTTAGTCAATATAAAAGAATTTTCCTACCCCTGCTTTTTGCTTTTTTTCTTATTATTTTTAGCATTTCTACTATTTTGGAAGGTTTCAAAGAGGGTAGTGGGGGTATTGTAGGCAACATTTTCCTTAATCCCTTTTTTAAACTGCTAGGTCCTCCACTTACTAATTTTCTACTTCTTTGTTTGATTTTTTTTGGTTTATTTATACTATCTCTCCTTTTTAAAAGAGAGGTTTTGCCAGAAAGAAAACCATCCATTTTAAAGAGAATATTTGGACCTTCTTTTAAAGTAAAAAGTTTAAATGTGGAAGTTAAAGAAAAGAATATTCAAACCCTTGGTCAAGCGCCAAAGGTTATTACAGAAAAGGTGGAAACATTTAAAATAGATTATGAAAGACCACCGTTGAATATTTTTGAAAAGGAAGATGGTAAGCCACTTTCTGGCGACATTCAACAAAATATTTTTATCATTAAAAAAACATTAGAAAATTTTGGTATTCAGGTCGAAATGGGAGAGGTTAACGTGGGGCCTACGGTCACACAATATACGTTAAAACCGGCAGAAGGCATAAAGCTTTCAAGAATAACTGCGCTTTCTAACGACCTCGCTTTGGCTCTTGCTGCTCATCCTATAAGAATTGAAGCTCCCATTCCAGGTAAATCTTTAGTGGGGATTGAAATTCCAAATAAAATAAGGTCTATAGTAAGATTAAGAAGTTTATTATCAGATGTGTCTTTTAACAACAATCCTTCTCCCTTATATTTTCCCGTTGGAAAGGACGTTGCCGGAAATAACGTTTTTACTGATTTGGCGAAAATGCCTCATTTATTGGTTTGTGGTGCAACTGGTACAGGAAAAACGCTATTTTTGAGTTCTCTAATTTTATCTTTAGTGTATAAAAATTCTCCCAAAATTTTAAAATTTATTCTTATTGACCCAAAAAGAGTGGAGTTTCCCGTTTACAATGACCTACCCCACAATCTTACTGATGTTATCGTTGACGTTCAAAAAACAGTTAATGCTTTAAGATGGTTAGTGGAAGAAATGGAAAGAAGGTTTGATATGTTATTTCAATTAAAAGCGCGAGATATTATTTCGTTTAATAAAATTGCTTTAGAAAAGAAAATGCTGCCTATGCCTTATATTGTGATAATCATTGATGAATTAGCAGATTTAATGGCAGCGAGGGGTAAAGAAATTGAAGGTGTAATAGTAAGGTTAGCTCAAATGGCAAGAGCAGTAGGAATTCATCTGGTATTGGCAACGCAGAGACCCTCTACTGAAGTTATTACAGGTTTAATAAAAGCGAATATTACTGCCAGAATTAGTTTTCAGGTTGCTTCTCACATTGATTCAAGAACCGTACTTGATACGTCAGGCGCTGAAAAGCTTTTGGGAAGAGGAGATATGTTATTTTTATCAAATGAAAACCCAAAACCCAAAAGAGTTCAAGGTGCTTTTGTATCGGAAAATGAAATCCAAAAAACAGTTGAATATTTGAAATTAAAATATAAACGAGAAAAAAATGACTACCTAGAAGAAAAACTCTTAGAAGAGGGAGGAGAGTTGGAGTTATCTTCAGAGGAAGAGGATTTAGACGACCCTCTTTATGAAGAAGCAAAAAGAGTTGTTATTGAGGCAAAAAAAGCGTCAGCCTCGCTTTTGCAAAGAAGATTAAAAGTAGGTTATGCAAGAGCTGCTAGATTATTAGATATTTTAGAAAAGAGAGGGGTTGTAGGTCCTGCTAAGGGTTCCAAACCAAGAGAGGTTTATCTAAAAGAGGATGAAGAATGGGAAAAGGTTTAAAAATGTTCAATATTGAAAATTTAATGTTTAAAACCTAAAATAAAAAAAATGACTAAAAAAGAAAAATTGAAAAAAGAAAATTTAAAAGAAGCAATTGAGGAAATAAAACAGAGATTTGGTGAAGGGTCTATAATGACATTGAAAGAGGTGGAACCTGTTAATGTTGATGTGGTGTCAACAGGTTGTGTCTCTTTAGATTTGGCTTTGGGCGTAGGAGGTGTTCCCCGAGGAAGAGTGATAGAAATATATGGTCCAGAAGCTAGCGGCAAAACCACGCTTGCCTTGCATATTATTGCTGAAGCTCAAAAAGCAGGAGGTGTGGGTGCTTTCGTTGATGCAGAACATGCTTTAGATCCAGAATATGCAAAGAAAATTGGAGTGAATGTTGAAGATCTTTTAATCTCGCAGCCTGAGTCAGGCGAGGAAGCATTAGAAATTGTAAAAACATTGGTAGAATCAGGCGAGGTTGATGTAATAGTGGTAGATTCTGTAGCAGCATTAGTCCCTAAATCAGAAATTGTAGGGGAAATGGGGGAGTTTGACATTGGCTTGCAAGCAAGGTTAATGAGCAAAGCCTTAAGAGTGCTTTCAAGTTCAATTGCTAAAACAAAATCAATCGTAATTTTTCTCAATCAAACAAGAATGAAAATAGGTTCTTATGGAAAACCGGAAACAACGCCAGGAGGGTTGGCTCTTAAATTTTATGCTTCAGTAAGAATAGAGGTAAAAAGAATAGCCCAAATCAAAAAAGGAGAGGAAATTATCGGAAATAAAATTTTAGCTAAGGTTGTCAAAAATAAAGTAGCTGCTCCCTTTAAAACAACAGAGTTTAATATCTATTACAACGAAGGTATTTCAAAAGAAGCAGATTTGATAAATACAGCTCTTAAATATGGCATAATTAAAAAATCTGGAAGTTGGTTAGAATTCGAAAACAAAAAATTAGGACAAGGTATTGAACAAGCAAAAGAGTTTTTGAAAAAAGATGTTATGTTAATAGAGGAAATTAAAAAAAAGATACTTCAATCTCATTCCAAATAAGGTAAAAGCGCAAGATATCTTGCTCTTTTTATGGCATTGGATACCTTTCTTTGATGGAAGGCGCAAAGTTTTGTTTTTTTCTTTGATTTAATATGACCCAAAGTAGATAAATATCTCTTTAATAATTGAGTATTCTTAAAATCTATTTCGTTTAAATTTCTCTGGCAGAAATAACAGCTCATATTATTTTAAAAAGGGATTTTATTGATATCTATGTCCTCTTCAACGATTGGTATTTCTTCTTTTTCTTCAATAGGTGGTAGTTCGTTTTTAATTTTTTCAATTTTAGGCCCCAATTGTATTCTCTCTGCTACAATTTCAGTTCTATATTTTATAGTTCCTTTATCGTCTTTCCAATTCCTCGTTCTCAACCTACCTTCAATAAATACCAACGATCCTTTTTTTAAATACTGAGACGAAATTTCAGCCAATCTTCCAAAGAGTATCACATTGTGAAACTCTGTTTCTTTATTTTTAGTACCTTCTTGGTTTTTGTAAAACCTATCTGTTGCAATTGAAATTTGTGAAACCTTTGTGCCAGATGACAAATCTTTTACATCAGGGTCTTTCGTTAATCGTCCTATGAGAAAAACCTTGTTTAAATTCATTCTTTTAATATTTCCTCTATTTTCTTTTCAATATCTTCTAATTCGACCTTTTCTGGCTTCTTTACCTTCTTTTCTATTTTAATTTTCTTTGGAGGTTTTTCTGTAACTATTAAATAACGAAGAATATTACTTTCTTTCTTCAATTGTTTTTCCAATGATTTTATATTTTCAGGATTTAAATAAAAATAAATACTGCCCAAAAAAGCTTCAGTTTTCTTTTTAATAGGATAAAACAACGTCCTTTTTAACGGTTCTTCAACCTTATCTAAAATGCAATCTTTTTCCAAGAAAGAAATGATTTGTTTTTGAATCTTGTCTATCTCTTCTTTTTTTAATTCTGGAGATAAAAGATAAGCTAATTGATAATATTTCATATTCTAATTTCAATTATATCTCTGTCTTTGACCTTGTAATCTTTACCTACTATATTTATTAGACCCTTGTCTTTGGCTACTTTCCAATCATTCACCTTCTGAAAATCTTGAAAATTTATTACCTCAGCTCTGATAAATCTTTTGGAGAAATCAGAATGGATTAAAGAAGCTGCTTCTATAATAGAAGAGTTTTCTTTTATCGTCCAAGCTCTTACTTCTTTTCCACCTGCTATCGTGTAAAATGTTATGAGGTTCAAATTTTTATAACACATATTAATTAATTTTTCAATTTTAGATTCAAATTGTAATTCCTTTTGTTCTTCCCCTGACAATTCCATCATTTCTTCTTCCTCTTTGAGGTTTATTTCAAGATAGGGAATGTTTAATCTTTCAAAATTGGTTTTATTGTCAGTGTTGACGATGCAAACGTACGGTTTTTGAGTTAAAAATTGGTATTCTTTTATTGCTCGCTTTTCCTCCTCTGTGAGATAAATTTCATTTATCATTTTTTCTTCTAAAATTTTTTCCTTAATTTTTTTTAATACGTTAATTTTTATACCTTCATTTTTACCCTGAGATCTTTTTGGTAAAGCCTTTTCTATTGTTTCAAGGTCTTTCATTAAAAGCTCAAATTTTAAAATATCTAACTCTTTTTTCGGGTTTATTTCTCCCAATACATTTTCAACCTCTTCTTTTTCAAACGCTCTTAAAACAAAAAGAATTTCGTCGCATCTTCTAGTATGAGATAAAAATTGATTGCCCAACCCTTCACCCAAATGAGCTCCCTTTACTAAACCTGCAATATCTATGAAATCAATACTTGTATAAGTTATTTTTTGTGGCTTAATGTAATGTGCAATTTCATCTAATTTTGAATCTTTTATACTCACCTTTCCCGTATTAGGTTCTATCGTAGTAAATGGTTTTGGTGAAATTTTTACCTCTCTTTTTGTTAAGACCTTAAAAAGCGTAGATTTGCCTACGTTAGGAAGTCCAACGATACCGACTGAAAAAGACATATGTGAAATTATATAGAAAAACTTTTAAATTTCAAGACCCATTTTTTCTCTTATTTCTTTTATTCTTAATTTAGCAATTTTTTCTGCTCTTTCTTTACCTTTTTTTAAGATTTCTTTCAGGTAAACCTCTCTTTTTTCTAAATCTTTTTTTCTTTTCCTAAATACTTCTAATTTCTGAACCAATAACTTTATCAAATCAGTTTTTAACCTCTCGTATCCTTCGTTTTTATATTTTACCTCTAATTCTTTAATGGGTACGTCAGCAAAAAGTGAATATATTTTTAAAAGATTTGAAATACCAGGTTTTCTAATGGGGTCATATTTTATTATTTTTTCTGAATCTGTGATAGCACTCTTTATTTTCCTTTCAATGTCTTGAGGAGAATCGAAGAGAAAAATACAACCTTGGGGATCGTTACTTTTTGACATTTTTTTTCTCGGATTTTGTAATGACATTATTTTTTCCCCTTCAGATAAAATGATTTTTGGTTCTTTGAAAATTCCTCCAAACATTTTGTTAAATCTCCTTGAAATTTCTCTTGTTAACTCAATATGTTGAACCTGATCTTTCCCTACAGGAACGGCGTCAGCGTTGTAGAGCAAAATATCTGCAGCCATTAATAAAGGATAATTTAACAATCCTGCGTTAATATATTCTGGATTTTCTTTTGATTTCTCTTTAAATTGCGTCATTCTTTTTAAATCTCCGAGTGGTGTTATCGTTCCTAAAATCCACGCTAATTCAGTATGCTCTTTAATAGAAGATTGTACAAACATCGTTGCTTTTTGTGGGTCAATACCTGCTGCTAAATAAACGATTAATGTTTCAAAAATATTATTTCGTATATTTTTTGGACTGAAAGGAGTAGTAATAGCATGGTAGTCCATAATTCCAAAAAAACATTCATGTTCTTGTTGAAGTTCTGCCCACTGTTTTATTGTGCCCAAATAATTTCCAATATGTAATTCACCTGTAGGTCTGATACCACTAAATATTCTCATATTAATTTACACTTCAATAACGACGGGTAAAACCATTGGCCTTCTTTGGGTTTGAGAGAATAAAAACTCCCCAATTTTTTCTTTAATTTCATCTTTTACATAGGTCCAATTCACCACCTTTCCAGAGCCTGTTGCGTACTCTACAATTTTAATGATTTTTTTTCTTACATTTTTCAATAGCTCCTTTGATTCTTTCAAATAAATAAAACCTCTTGAAATAATATCAGGAGATTTAATGACCTTACCTGTTTGTCTATCGACAACTGCGATGACCACAAAGATACCATCTTTAGCGAGCATTTTTCTGTCTCTTAAAACTACCTCTCCCACGTCTCCGATACCTAAGCCATCTACCATAATATAGTTTGAAGGAACAGCTTTTCTTTGAATGACATAACTTCGTTTTGATAAATTCACAACATCGCCGTTTTCAACAACTATTGTATTTTCCTCTTTTATGCCTACTGCGTTTGCTAATTTTGCATGAGAAATAAGCATTGAATATTGTCCGTGAATGGGCATAAAAAACCTAGGCTTTAGTATTTTTATTATTTGTCTTAATTCCTCTCTTTTGGGATGACCACCGGCGTGAATATCCATCATTCTATAATGGAAAACATCTGCGCCCTGCCTTAAAATTTCATCTTTCATTATCTGTACATTTCTTTCATTTCCAGGAATGACAGATGATGAAAAAATGACCGAATCTCCTTTTTTTAATTTTATAATGGGGTGTTGTTTTGTGATGATTCTCATTAAGACGGCATCTGGCTCCCCTTGAGCACCAGTACACAAAATGGTAACCCTGTTATCTGCTATATTTTCAATTTCTTTTGTGGGTATTAACGTTTTAGGGTTGACTTTTATATAACCTAATTTTTTAGCAATTTCTACATTGGTTCTCATTGAATAACCTTCAATAGCAACCTTTCTTTCGTATTTTTCTGAAATCGTGATGATTTGTTGAATTCGATTGATTAAGGAAGCAAAGGTAGCAGTAATGATTCTTCCTTTTGCCTTTTTCATTATTTCCTCCAGATTGGTATGTATTTCAGATTCAGAGAGGGAGTGTCCTTCTTCTTCAGCATCAGTAGAATCAGACATTAAAAGCAAGATTTTCTTTTTTGATAACGTCTCAAGTCTCTTAAAATCAGTTGGTTTATCATTTATGGGATTGTGGTCGAACTTAAAATCTGATGTATGAAAGATATTTCCAATAGGTGTTTTAATAAATAAAGCAAAATTATCAGGGATGTTGTGGTTCATTTTTACAAACTCAACCAAAAATGGCCCAATTTTTACTTCCGATTTATCATAAATCTCTTGAATTTTTAAATCAGGTTGTCCTTTAAATTCTTCTTGCCTTTTAAGAATAATCGCTTTTGTTAAAGGAGAAGCAAAAAAAGACAAATGTGGATGCCATATCTTGGGTAATAAATAGGGAATTGCTCCTATATGATCATAATGACCGTGAGTAAAAATCACTCCTTTTATTTTCTCTTTTTTATCTTTTAAATATTCAACATTAGGTATAATATAATCTACGCCTGGCATATTTTCCTCTGGCATTCTAAAACCCATATCTATTATCAATATTTCATCTTTCCACTCAATAACCATCATATTTCGACCAACCTCGCCGAGTCCTCCCAGAGGAATTATTTTCAATGATTCTTTTAATGAGTTATTCATAGAATTTTTTATTTTTTCATTGAATGAAAATGAATATGTGCTCCTGGCAGGATTTGAACCTGCACTCCCTTATTGGGAACAGCGTTCTGAACGCTGCGCGTCTACCATTCCGCCACAGGAGCAAAATAAATATAAATTAAATTCCATTTTTACTTGCTAAAAATAGAAAACTTTTCATCCATTTTTTTAAATCTCCACATTCTAACCATTTGCCAGAAATCTCAACACCGAGCAACTCTTTACCAGACATTATCATTTCTTTTAATGCATTTGATAAAATTAATTCACCATTCACCAATTTTGTTTTTTTTAAAAAGTGAAATATCTCAGGAGTCAAAATATAATTGCCTACCACAGCAAAAGAAGAGGGAGGATTCTTTTTTGGTTTTTCTACCAAATCCAATATTTTGTAAATATTCTTTTTTAGTATTTTCACAGCCGGTACACCATAGGCAGATAATTTTTTCTTTGGCATCCTATAGAGACAGAGAAGGGATACTTTATATTTTTGGAAAGCTTCCATCAATTGTTGAGCGAAAGATTTTTTTCCAAAGGATAAATCATCGCCAAATAATACCAAAAAAGGTTCATTTTTAATAAATTTTTCTGCTCTTAAAATAGCATCGCCATCACCTCTTGGTTTCTCTTGAATTACTGCTTTCCATCTAATTTTGGGAATTGTATTTAGGGCTAAAAGAGCTTCTTTTTTGCCTCTTTTCTTTAAGATCCTTTTTAATGCTTTATCTTCTTTTTCAAAGTAATTTACAATATATTTTTGAAAAATTTCTTTTTTTTCCGGAGATATTACAAAAATGAATTCTTCTATACCACATTTTAGCGCATCTTCAACGATATAATGAATAATAGGTTTTGAATTTAAAGGTAAAAACTCCTTTGGTATTGCTTTTGAAATTGGTAGAAATCTTGTTCCAAGACCTGCAATTGGCAAAACAGCTCTTTTAATTTTCATTCTAATAATTACAGAGGTAAAGATAAACTATAATAACATTATAAGATATCTTTTGTTTTATTTCAAGATTTTCCATATCCTCTTTTCTTTTAAGTACCACTCTGAAATATTTAAAAATCTTTCAGAGGGAAGAGAAATATTGCCTGTTTTTATATTCTTTATTTTATCAGAAACAAAATAGGTGTAGGGAGGATTGTACAGAAGTATAAATGGTAAATCTTGACTCAAAATCTCTTCAAACTTAGTTAATTTTTCTTTTCTATTCTCTTCTTTAAATTCTTTTCTTAATTCTTCCAAAATTTTATCAACCTCCTTGTTTTGATAGTTAGATAAATTCAAGCCATTTTCGCCAGCTTGAGAAGAGTGCCAATAAGGAAAGAAATCTGGAATTTTTCCCAGTACCTCTCCAAACAAAATAGAGTCATAATTTTTCTTTGGAATAATGTCTCTTTTTATCTCGTCTATTTTATGAATTTTAGGTTCGAGAGAAACACCTAATTTTTCCCATTGTTCTTTTAAATTGTGCGCTGTCCTTAATAATAAAGGATCTTCACTCGTTACTAATGAAAATTTTAACACTATTTTTTCTTCTTTCCTTTCAAAACAAATTTGATTTAATTTTTCCTTTGTTTTTCCCCTAATTTCTCCCGTGCCCTTTTCTAGATTAAATGGTTTTAAAATTTCATCTTTGTATTTTTCTTGAAATTTTATTACAGCCTCTTTCGTTTTAATGCCAAAATAACCTGTGATTTCTCTTTCAGGATAAATTTCACTATCTTTTGATAAACACTTTTGTAATTCTTCCACCTCTTTTCCTCTATTGCCCACCGTAAGGTTATTTTTGAATTGAAACGATGGTTCTTTGATCGTGATCTTTTCTAAAATGTTATCTCCGTCCTTGTCTTGATAGCCAGTTTTTTCTAAAATTTCCTTTGCCTTTTGAAGGTTAAATTCTGATTGAAATGGTGATATGGTATAAAATGGCACATTTAAATCTCTCTTTTCATTTAAACCTACATTTTTTAATAATTCCTCTTTATTTATTGCTAAATTTAAGCTTTCCCTTATTTCTTTTTCGGAAAAGACCTTTTTGTCTAAATTAAAAAATACTCCAAAATATCTATTTAAGGTGAAATGATATTTATTAAATTTAGAAAATTCATTTATATCCTTTAATGAAAAAGAATCAATTTCACCCTTTTGAATAGCTCTTTTTAACGTGTTTTCATTTTCGAAAAATCTAAATATGACCTTTTTAAGATAAGGTTTCTTGCCGAAATACTTTTCATTTCTTTTTAATCTTATAAACGTTATCCTTCCAGTTTTTTTATCTCTTTCTACTTTTTCTAATTGATAAGGTCCAGAGCTAATAATGTTTGAGTTAAATGAGAAAAGAGCAAGATGTTCTGCTGGTATGTTTTCGAAAATATGTTTTGGAATAGGCCGTAAATTTAGATTTTCAAGAAAGACATACGAAGGATTTTTTAAAATAAACATCATTTCTTTTTCCGATATTTTTTCAACATCTACCCCAAACCAAGAAATTCTGAGCGGACTTTTTGCTTCAGGGTTTTGAATAGTTTTTATTGTAAAGATAATATCGTCAACTCCGATTTCTTTTCCATCTGACCAAAAAATGTTTTCTTTTAGGGAAAGCTTAAATATCCTTCCTTCTTCTAATACTTCGTAGTTTTGAGCTAATTGAGGTATTATTTTTTCATTATCGATGTGGAAGAGGGGAGCAAAAAGTAAATTTACAATTGAATCATCTTCCTCAGAGAGGATTGAATAAAGAGGGTTGAGGTTTTTTGGAGTTCCCACTATTCCTTCTACTAAAATACCACCTTCTGCAGGTACCGCTTTTGTGTTTTTGAGGTAAAGTTTTGATATTAAAGCAGAAGCTGAGAAAAAAAATGAGAACACAAAAATAAGAAAAAGAAACTTTTCAAACAACGTTTGAGATTTAAAGAAAAAATTTAAACCTGCAAAAGTAAAAACCCTTTTTAACGCCAAAAAAAAGTCTTTATAATTCATATTGCCAAATTCAAAATAGCCAATATTACAAATAAAATAGCGCAAAAAATAGTGGCATAAAAAATGATTTTCTCAGTTCCTCTTCTTTTGAAAAATGGACCAGTATACTTTCTGGGAGGTTGTAACAAAATCAATACAATCAAAATGATAGAAACGATAATTTGAAAAATTTGAATTATCTCTTTCATACCTTAAAAATTAAGCTTGATATTAAAACCAACACTGTAGTTAAAAGTAAAGCGAAAAAGCTTCCAATTTCTAACTCTTTAAATATAACATCCAATAAAAAAATTATTAACATGTTTAATAAAAAAGAAGAAAGGCCAAGTGTAATGATTTTTAAAGGAAAGGTAATGACATTGAGTATAGGTTTTATAAAAAAGTTAATAAGTCCTAACGTCGTTCCAACAAGAATGAGAGCTTGCCATTCTTTTTCAAGTTCTATCCCAAAGTAAACACTTTTACCAGGTATAATTTGTAGGGAAACGTTGGGTATAAATTGAGTTGCTAAAAAGATAGAAAGCGTAGAAATTAAAATGGTGAATATTAATTTTTTTATTTTCATTGTTTAGAAAAAATTCTATCAGTTTTTTGTCTTTTAATCAATATTTTGAAAATAGTCCTTTTCTCTCAGTTTTTTATGATAAGAAATGGCAAAACGATGTGCTTCTTTATCTAATGTTAAAATTACATTAAATATTTCTCGCGATAAATTTTTCAATAAAAAAGGTTCCTTTTTTCCTTCAACGAATAATTGTTTTTGTGGCTTTGCCAAACTTATAATTTTTATTTTATCTTTTAAATCCACGTATTTGTCCTTGACACTTTTGGCGCAATTTAATTGTCCCTTCCCCCCATCTATTAAAATTATTTCTGGATAATCCCATTCTTTGTGTTTTAATCTTCTTTCTATGATTTCCTTTATCATATCAAAATCGCTGGGTTTTTTTGTAAATTTTATTTTAAACCTTCTATATAATTTTTTGTTTAGTTTTCCATCTTTAAAAACAACCATTGAACCTACAGCAAATTTGCCTTGAATTTGAGAGATATCAAACGCTTCGATTTTAGAAATCTTTTTTACCTTGAGAATGTCTTTTAATTTATTTTCAATATCTTTCCAGTTAGTTTCCTTTCCTATCTCTCTTTCAAAGATTTTTGCATTTTCAAAAATTTTCTCTAAGGCAAAAATTTGGTCTTTTATTTTTGAAGCCTCTTCAAACCTTTCTTCCCTTGCTAATTTTTTCATTTCTTTTTTTAACTCTTTCAATACAAAACTCCTTTTTCCTTTTAGAACCTCTTTAAGTTTGTTAATATTCTCTTGATATTCTTTTTTATTGGGTTTGGGACCAGGACATAAATTCAAATGGCACCATTGACACTTTTTTGAGGGATGCTTTTTGGATGAAAAATAAGGAAAAATTTTGCGTAAAAGATATAATGTTTTTTTCAATGCTCTCCCGTCAACGAAAGGTCCTATATATTCAATTTCTACCTCTGGTGCTTCTTTTTTTATTATTTTTTGATGAGTTAAAAAAACCCGAGGAAATTCTTCTTTTGTAATGGCAACGAAAAAATAATTTTTCGAATCCCGCCACAAGATATTGAATTTTGGTTGATATTCTTTTATGAGTTTTGCTTCTAAAATTAACGCTTCAATTTCAGCGTTTGTCTTTAAATAACCGATTTTTTTTACTTTGTGTAAAAAGAGAGTATCTTTGAAAGAGGGGTTTTGAAAGTGGTTTTTTACTCTTTCTCTTAAATCTACAGCCTTTCCAATATATAAAATGTCTCTTTCGTCCCAGAAAGAATATACCCCTGAGACTTTTGGCAAAAGAGATGCTTTTTCTTTTGAAATAAATTTAAAAAGGCTTTTCATTCTTATTAAAATTTTACCAAATATATTTTTTCTTTTATCAAAATTAAGATAAAATGAAATTTATGGACAAAGATTTTATAAAAGTTAGGGGAGCAAGGGTTCATAATTTAAAAAATATTAACGTTGATATCCCTAAAAATAAAATGGTGGTTATTACAGGTCCCTCTGGTTCTGGTAAGTCCTCCTTGGCTTTTGATACGCTTTATGCTGAAGGTCAAAGGAGATATGTAGAAAGTTTGTCAGCTTATGCGAGACAATTTTTAGGAGTGATGGAGAAACCCGATGTAGATAAAATAGAGGGAATTTCGCCTGCTATTTCCATAGAACAAAGAAAAGCTGGAAAAAATCCTCGCTCTACGGTAGGTACAATGACAGAAATCTACGACTATTTGAGATTGTTATTTGCTAGGGTTGGTACTCCTTATTGTCCAAATTGTAAAAGAGAAATTACACGTCAAAGCGTAGATCAAATGGTTGAACATATATTAAAACTAAAAAAAGGAAGCGAAATTTTAATTTTAGGACCAATTGTAAGGGGTAGAAAGGGTGAATATAGAGGTACGATAGAAGAGGTAAAACGAATGGGATTTCAAAGAGTAAGAATAGATGGAATAGTGTATTTAATCGATGAAGCTTTGGAAAAAAAATTAGACAGATACAAAACGCACAACATTGAGGTAGTGGTAGATAAACTTGTTATTGATGAAGAGTTAGAAAGAATGAGGTTGGTTGATTCTTTGGAGACGGCTTTGAAAATTGGAAAGGGGATAGTAATGGTAAATTGTAAATTGAATAATAGACATTTGGCAAAAGAAGAAGATTTAATTTTTTCTGAGCTTTTTTCTTGTCCAAACTGCCAAGTTTCTTTGCCAGAAATTGAGCCGAGACTTTTTTCTTTTAATTCTCCTTACGGAGCGTGTCGTTTTTGCCAGGGTTTGGGTTCAACGCTCATTATTGATCCTGAATTGGTAATACCTAATAAGAATTTATCAATTATGGAAGGCGCCATCTTTCCTTGGGCGCATGCTTCCCATAAGGTAGGCAGACAAGGTTTCTTTAATTATTTATTGGAAGATTTGGCTTCGAGACACAAAATAGATCTTTACAAACCAGTTAAAGAGTTGTCCAAAGAAAAGATTGATGTAATTTTGTACGGAGACGGTATTTTTGAGGGTGTCATTCCTTGGTTGGAGAGGAAATATAGAGAAACAGATTCAGAATATACAAGAGAAGAAATTGAAAAATATATGGTAGAAAAGGTATGCGAGGTTTGCAAAGGAAAAAGATTAAAACCAGAAGCTCTTTCAGTAAAAATTAACAATTATTCAATCGTTGATATTTGTGAAATGGAAATTTCAAATTTAAAAGAATTTCTTTTGAACTTGAAATTTGAAAAAGATGATAAAGAAAAAATAGGAAAGCCAATTATAAAAGAAATCTTAAATAGGGTTCAATTTTTAATTGATGTGGGATTGGAATATTTAACCCTTTCTAGAAAAACAGATACCCTTTCTGGCGGAGAAGAGCAAAGAATAAGATTGGCTACTCAAATTGGTTCAAGGCTTACGGGCGTTTTATACATTTTGGACGAACCATCCATTGGTTTACATCCCAGAGATCAAGGAAAATTGATTAATAATTTAAAGCAACTTAGGGATTTGGGAAATACAGTAATAGTATGCGAACACGATCCTCAAACGATTTTGAGCGCAGATTGGGTTTTAGAATTGGGACCTGGTTCTGGAAAAAATGGAGGAAAATTAGTATTTGAAGGAACACCAAAGCAACTTTTAAAAGCTAAAACCTTAACGGGAGATTATCTCTCGGGCAAAAAAAGCATATCTTTTTTTGAAAATAAAGTGGGAAAAGATAGTGAAAAAAAATTTTTGATCATTAAAGGAGCAAAACAAAACAATTTAAAAGGGATTGATGTAACGATACCGTTGGAGAAATTTGTTTGCGTTACAGGCGTTTCTGGTTCTGGCAAGAGTTCCTTGGTTAACGATATTTTAGCAAAGGCTTTAAAGAAAAAATTTTATAATTCCAGAGAAGAGGTGGGAAAACATAATGCTATTTTGGGTTTGGAACATTTGGATAAGGTAGTCATCGTGGATCAGTCTCCCATTGGAAGAACGCCAAGGTCCAATCCTGCGACATATACTGGAGTGTTTTCTTTAATTAGAGGTATTTTCTCTCAAACGAGAGAAGCAAAAATAAGAGGTTATAAAGAGGGAAGGTTTTCTTTTAATGTGAAAGGAGGAAGGTGCGAGCATTGTCAGGGGCAGGGTCAAATTAAGGTAGAGATGTATTTTCTACCAGATGTTTTTGTTCAATGTCCAGAGTGCAAGGGTAAAAGATTTAACAAGGAAACGTTAGAAGTGGAATATAAAGGAAAGAACATTGCTGAGGTTTTATCGATGACAGTGGAGGAAGCGCTGGGGTTTTTTAAAAACATCCCTTCAATATTTAGGAAACTAAAAACACTGTATGATGTAGGCTTGGGATATATTGAATTGGGTCAGCCTGCTACTTCTTTATCAGGAGGAGAAGCTCAGAGAATAAAGTTAGCGGCTGAACTTTCAAAAAGAGAAACAGGCAGGACAATTTACATTTTAGATGAACCTACAACCGGTCTTCATTTAGCAGATATTGAAAAACTCATTTATGTTTTAAAAGAATTGGTAAAAAGAGGGAATACAGTGTTAGTGATAGAACACAATTTAGCAGTTATTAAAAACGCAGATTGGATCATAGATTTGGGTCCAGAGGGAGGAGAAAAAGGAGGAGAGATTGTGGCAGAGGGAACCGTGTATGATATAATCAAAAATAAAAATTCGTATACAGGTAAATACTTAAAGAAGGCTTTAGAGGGAAGCATTATTTAATATCTTGACAAAAGTTGTTAAAATATAAAAATATATAATTATCAATTAAAGGTCGAGATTGATAAATTGATTAAAAAAATGTCAAAGAAAGTAAAAATTACACCTTTGGCAGATTACGTTTTGATAGAACCAATGAAAGAAGAAGAAAAGACAAAAGCTGGCATTTTACTTCCAGAGAGCGCAGAGAAAGAAAAACCTGAAAAGGGGAAGGTCATTGCAATAGGTCCTGGCAAGAGAGATGAGAAAGGAAATGTAATTCCTTTGTCTGTGAAGGTGGGTCAAGTTGTTTTGTTTAAAAAATACGGTCCAGATGAAATAAAGGTCGACGATAAAGAGTATTTAATTTGTAAAGAGGAAGATATTTTAGCAATCATTGAATAAAAATATGGCAACAAAACAAATTTTATTCAAGGAAGCCGCGAGGCGTAAACTTTTAAAAGGAATCTCAAAGGCTTTTGAAGCAATAAACGTAACCTTGGGCCCTAAAGCAAGACATGTGGTTTTGGACAAAGGATATGGAAGTCCCGAAATTTCGGATGATGGAGTTTCTATCGTTAAAGAAATAGAATTAAAAGATAAAGTTGAGAATTTGGGAGTAGAAATTTTGAAGGAGGTGGCAGAAAAGACCTCAGATAAAGCAGGAGATGGTACGACGACCGCAATGACGTTGACTTACGCTATTGCTTCAGAGGGAATTAAAAACGTAGCGGCTGGAGCTCATCCCTTGGCTATAAAAAGGGGAATACAAAAAGGCGTAGAAAAAGTCGTTGAAGCTCTTAAAAGGTTGTCAAAACCAATTACCAAAAAAGAAGAAATTGCTCAAGTTGCCACTATTGCTTCATTGGACCCGGAAGTAGGTCAGATGATAGCAGAAACCATTTCAGAGGTTGGTAAAGATGGGGTTATCACGGTAGAAGAATCTAAGAAGTTTGGATTAGAAAGAGAAGTAGTGAAAGGACTTCAATTTGATAGAGGATATGTTTCACCTTATATGATTACCGATGCTGAAAGAATGGAGGCGATTTTGGAAGATCCCTACATTTTGGTAACTGATAAGAAGATTTCTGCTCTTAATGAGATTTTGCCAGTAATGGAAAAGGTAGCTCAAACGGGGAGTAAGAACTTATTAATTATAGCAGATGAGGTAGAGGGAGATGCTTTGGCTACGTTGGTGGTGAATAAACTGAGAGGGATCTTTAATGGTGTGGCGGTGAAAGCTCCAGGATTTGGAGACAGAAAAAAAGAAATGTTGCAAGATATTGCTATCGTTACAGGAGCTCAGTTTATTTCAGAGGAGTTAGGTTTGAAACTCGAGAATATAAAATTGGAACACTTAGGTAGAGCAAGAAAAATAGTGGCTGAAAAGGAAAAGACGACGATTATTGAAGGAAAAGGAAAGAAGGAAGACATTGAGGCAAGAATAAAACAAATTAAAGAAGAAATTAAAAGGACCGAATCTGAATTTGATAGGGAAAAGCTCCAAGAAAGGTTGGCAAAGTTAGCAGGTGGAGTGGCAGTGATTAAAGTAGGTGCAGCTACGGAAATTGAACAAAAAGCGAAACAAAAGAAAACAGAGAATGCTTTAAATGCAACGAGGGCTGCTATTGAAGAGGGAATTTTGCCAGGTGGAGGAGTAAGTTTATTAAGAGCTCAAAAAGCGCTTGAAGAATTAGAAAAACAATTGGAAGGTGATGAAAAAACAGGGGTTTTAATTCTTAAAAAAGCTTTGGAGCTTCCCATTCGTCAAATCGCACAAAACAGCGGTTTGGATGGAGGCGTAGTAATAAATGAAGTGAAAAAGAAAGAAGGAAACTATGGATTCAATGCTGTATCTCAAAAGTTTGAAGATTTAGTAGAAAGCGGAGTAATAGATGCGACAAAGGTTGTAAGAACTGCCTTGGAACATGCTGCTTCTGCTGCTTCTATGTTATTGACGACGGAGGCAGTGGTCGTTGAAGAACCTGAAAAAGAAAAGAAAGAGATGCCAGAGGTTCCAGAAGACTACTAATTGATAAATTCAATAATTAAAAAATCGCTATCCTTGTGGCGATTTTTTATTTCTTTTATAATATTATATATGTCAGTTATGGCAGTAGTTTTTATAATATTCGTCATAATTATTGTTTGGTTGATTTTGCTTTATAATAGGTTGGTTATTTTAAGAAACAGAGTGAGAGAAGCTTGGGCAGATATAGATGTTCAGTTGAAAAGAAGATATGATTTAATTCCTAATTTAATTGAAACAGTAAAAGGTTATGCCGCTCATGAAAGGGGAGTATTGGAAAAAGTAACCGAAGCAAGATCAAGAGCAATAAGTGCTGAAAAAGAGGGCGATCCCCACAAAGTGGCAGAGGCTGAAAATTTTTTATCACAAACGTTGAAAAGTTTATTTGCAGTAGTAGAAAATTATCCTGATTTGAAAGCATCTAATAACTTTTTGGAATTACAACGAGAGTTACGGGATACAGAAGATAAAATAATGTATGCAAGAAGGTTTTACAACGCCAACGTGAGGGATTTCAATATTGCGATTGAAAGTTTTCCAACCAATTTAATTGCCTCTTTGTTTGGTTTTAAAAAAATGGATTTGTTTGAGATTGAAACCTTAACAGAAAAAGAAGTGCCAAAGGTTCAATTCTAATGTTTTGATTTTTTGTATGCCGAGTTTGTACACGCAAGCTGACAAAAATATAAAAAAGAGTTGGGCGCTACTTTCTCTTTTCTTGATTTTTTCCATTTTAATGGGATGGTTATTTTCATATATATTGAACAATCAATTTATTTTATATTTTGCGGTAATAATTTCGATTATTCAAAGCTTTATTGCCTATTGGTATTCAGATAAAATTGTTTTATTAATGACAAGAGCAAAACCTGTAAAAAGAGAAACTGATCCAGAACTGTATCGTATTTTAGAAAATCTTTGTATTGGAGCAGGATTACCCGTACCAAAACTTTATATTATTGAAGAAGAACAACCTAACGCTTTTGCTACAGGAAGAAACGAAAAGCATGCGGTAGTGGCAGTAACAAGGGGTTTGCTAAACCGGTTAGAAAGAGCAGAAATTGAAGGGGTCATAGCTCATGAATTGGCTCACATTAAAAATAAAGATATGTTATTACAAACGTTGACCGTTACGTTGGTAGGTGTCATCGTTATTTTATCAGACATTTTTTTAAGAATTGCTCTTTTCTTTGGAGGAGGTTCAGAAAGGGATAAACGCAATATCTTTTTTGTGGTCTTGGCTCTTTTAGCTGCTATTTTAGCTCCTTTGGCTGCTCAACTCATTCACTTTGCTATTTCAAGAAAAAGAGAATTTTTAGCAGATGCAACGGGAGCTTTAATTACAAGATACCCTGAAGGTTTAGCAAGGGCATTAGAAAAAATTGCTGCTTTTCCTCATTCAATGAAGGTAGCTTCAAATGCTACTGCTCATTTATTTATAGCCAACCCTTTTCGTGGTCAAAAGATTTCTGCTTTATTTTCTACCCATCCTCCTATTGAGGAAAGAATTAAGGCTTTAAGAGAAATGAGTTTATAAAAAAGGAAGGGTGCCAGAGTGGACCAATGGGACGGCCTGGAGAGCCGTGGCCTTTTTTGGGGCCTCGTGGGTTCGAATCCCACCCCTTCCGCTTTTGAGCGCAAAATTGAATTTTTTCTTCGTTAAAAGTTTTAATTTTCCAATAAGGTGTCGTACTACTTTCTTTTTGATTGATTCGACGACAATGCATCAATAATTCTAAATTTTATTTTTTATTTCTATTCAAAAACACGCTTAGCAAAAAGAGAAAAAGAGCAACAACTACTATGGCTCCACCACTTGCTATTCCTAGATAATACGATAAAAAAATCCCCAGCAATACAGAAAGTAAAGAAAAAATAATTGATAAGACAATTGTGGATTTAAAACCACGCTTAAATTGAATAGCAGCAAGCACAGGAATAACCATAAGTGCTCCAATCAAGAGAGCGCCAACAATTTTTATGGAGACAACAACAGAAAAGGCGGCTAACACAACAATAAGCGTATTTAAAATGTTCGTTTTAATACCGTTCGCTTCCGCCAACTCTTCATTAAGAGAAATAAAAAACAACTCTTTGTAAAGCATTAGAATAATGAAAATTACTGAAAGGCAGAGGGGCATAATGATGAAAAGTTCGCTCAACATCACTGTCGTGATACTCCCGAAAAGAAAACTAAACAGATTAAGATTAAATCCGCCAAAGACGCTGATTAAAACTGTAGCGACTGCTAAACTACCAGACAAAAAGAGCGCGAGGAGCGAGTCGCCAGCTAACCTTTTACTTGTTCTTAATTTCTCAATACAAAATACGGAAATTAAGGAAGTTCCTATCATTGCAATAAATGGAGAAATATTCATTAAAAAACCAGCCACAACGCCCAAAAAGGCAATATGTGCCAAAGTATCAGCCATAAGAGCGTAGCGGCGAACAACAAGAAATATACCGACAACAGGAGCGGTAATTGCAATGGCTGTCCCAGCAATAAACGCCCTTATCATAAAGTCAAATTGAAATATTTCTAGCATATATTTTTAGTGTCTGTGAAAAATGAATTTAACTTTTTTACCGTATAACTTTTCTATATATTCTCTTGTTAGAAATTCTTCTGGCAATCCGTGGTAAATTAAGTTTTTATTCAGGCACAAAAGACATTTTACTTCGCAAGAAATTATATCAATATCATGAGAAACAAAAAGAATAGTAAGTCCAAACTCTTGATTGAGCTTTTGAAGAAAGTTATAAAACTGTTCTTGGCTCGCTAAATCTACGCCGACATTTGGTTCATCTAGTATGAGGATTTTTGGTTCCCCAGCAAGCGCTCTTGCTATAAAAACCTTTTGTAGTTCGCCGCCTGACAAATTTTCGATAAGACGATGCTGTAAATGCAATACACCTACCATTTTCATTGCTTTTTCTACAGCGCGTTCATCATCTTTGGTAGGTTTTTTGAATAAACCAATGCGGGCAGTCCTACCCGTTTCTATAACTTCTTTGACGGTAGCTGGAAGATGAGAAACAGCTTTAGAAACGTGTTGGGGTACATATCCGATCAAAGATTTTTCCTTAAATTCTTTGATATCTTTTCCAAAAATTCTTACTGTTCCCGTTGTAGGTTTTAAGAGCCCAAGAATAATTTTAATCAGAGTGGTTTTTCCTCCGCCGTTTGGACCTATAAGACCAACATAATCGCCTGTATTTACAGAGAAACTTATATTTTCTAAAACACTTTGTCCGTTATAACTAAAACTGACATTATTTACTTCGATACATTTTTTTCCATTAGTTATTTGCATCGGAGTGCTTTTCTTAGATTTGCCAAGTTTTTTTCCATAATGGATATATAATTCTCTCCTGCTTCAACTTCTTCTTTCGTTAAACCCTCTATTGGATTAAAAACAAGTGTTTCTGCTCCTATTTCCCGCGCAATCGTTTCAGAGAGTTTTGGACTTACCAATGTTTCAAAAAATATATATTTGATGTCTTTTTGTTTTGCCAGTTGAGCGATTTCAGCCATTCTTTTTGGGGACGGTTCTTCTTCTGGGGAGAGACCGGCAATGGAAATGATGTTTATGTTATATCGCTTTGCGAGATAACCAAAAGCAGCATGGGAAGCCACGGCATCTCTTATTTCGCATGACGCCAGGCCGTTTTTATACTTTTCATCAAGAGCTGTAAGTTCTTCCATATAACGAGCGGCGTTATTGATATATTCGATACTACCTTCTGGATCAATACTAATGAGTACATCTCTGATAATCTCCACTTCTTTTTTAGCAATCACTGGATCAAGCCAAAAGTGGGGGTCTAGCTCTTCGGCTTCTTCTTCATGGTTTTCTTCGTCTTCGTGTTTTTCCTCAGAAGTAATGAGATCAACATATTCTGACATATTTATCGTTTTAACTCCTTTTTGTTCTAAATCAAATTTCAATTTTTCAGCCCATGGATCAAATCCAACCCCGTTGAAAATAAAAACCTTTGATGAAAAAATCGTGGCGATGTCTTTTGGGCTAGGTTCAAAATCATGCGGCTCCACTCCCGTGGGAATAATATTTACGACCTCTACGCGATCGCCTCCAACTTGCTTTGCAAATTCAGCGAGGGGATAAAAACTTGCGGTAACCTTTATCGGTGTGCTGAATTGATCAGAATTATTTTTTTCAGGGATGTTGTAAAGAATAATAACGAAAATACTTAAAAGGACAATCGTTCCAACGATAATGAGTTTTTTCATAGTTTTTAATTTATTTGCTTTTTGAGAGCGGACCAATTTATAAAATAATGTTATGACCTTGCGTATTATCATCTTAACGCAACTCAGTTGCATGTGTCAATAGTTCACCAAAAGTAAAAAATAAGGGTAGACGAATCTGTCTAAACCCCTTCATTTTTATCTCCCTTACTTTTGTCAGTTTTTTTGCGACTTATTGCTTCAAAGAGACGCCATAATAGAATCTCAAAATCTGTTTTTAATTTTCAACCACCTTCTATAAGGTAATGGAAATTTTTTTGTTAACGCAATTACTTCTTTTTTAATTTTTTCAGGATTTTCTTTTTTAATTAAAATTCTTTCAAAAAATTCACTAATTTTTATCATTTCTTTTTCTTTCATTCCTAGAGAGGTTATGGCTGGAGTGCCAAGTCTTATCCCAGAAGGGTTAAAAGGCGAAGTATCTGAAGGAAGTGAGTTTCTATTAGCAATAATATTTGCTTTTTCAAGTAAAGCTTCTGCGGTTTTTCCCTCTAAATCTAAAGGTTTTAAATCAATCATCATTAAATGATTATCTGTACCACCAGTATAAAGTTCAAAGCCTCTTTTGATAAGTTCTTCAGCTAATTTTTTAGAATTTTTTAAAATTTGTTTTTGATAATTATAAAAATCTTTTTTTAAAGCTCTGCCAAAAGCATAAGCAATGCCAGCAATTGTATGCATATGAGGCCCTCCTTGAAGCCCAGGGAAAACAGATTTATTAATTTTTTCTTCTAATTCTTTTCTCATAAAAATTACTGCTCCTCTTGGACCACGTAAAGTTTTATGGGTTGTCATTGTCACTACATCAGCATAAGGAAATGGTGAAGGATGAAGTCCAGCAATTACAAGTCCAGCAATATGAGCAATGTCAGCAATATGATAAGCGCCAAACTTTTTAGAGGTTTCATAAAACCTTTTAAAATCCAAAATTCTTGGATAAGCAGTTGTTCCAGAGATAATAATTTTTGGTTTGCGCTCTAACGCTAATTTTTCTAACCCTTCATAATCAATACCCTTATCTTTTACTCCATATTGAACTGAATGAAACAATTTTCCTGTATAACTTACCTTATGTCCGTGGGTTAAATGTCCTCCGTGAAAAAGATTAAGTCCCATAATTGTTTCCCCTGGATTTATTAAACCCAAATAAACTGCTAAGTTTGCTGGAGAACCAGAATAAGGTTGAACGTTAACTGACCACTCATCAGGATTTAATTTAAAAGCTTTCAAAGCCCTTTCTTTGGCTAAATTTTCAATCTCATCAATAAATTTATTTCCTGGATAATACCTTTTTCCTGGATAACCTTCGGCATATTTATTCATGAGCGGTGAGCCAACAATAAACAAAGTTTCTAAATCAACAAAATTTTCTGAAGGAATAAGCTCCAAGGTCTCTTCTTGCCTTTGAATTTCTTTTTCAATTATTTGCCAGAGTTTTTTGTCCATTTTTATAATTATATAATATTAAATTGAAAAATGGACGAAACACTTTTTGATAAGCCAAAATTTAACCAAGAAGAAGAGTATTTACTTACTCCCTTTTTTACTAATTTAGAAAAATCAGTCTACGCTATTTTATTTTTGCCCCCAGAAGTTGTTGGCGCTCTCTGTTCTCGAGCTTCAAGAGCTAAAGAAGATTTAAGAGTAGTTTTTCTTAAAGAATTTATTCAACCATTTTTACACACATATTACGGCAAATCTCTTAAAAATTTTGTTGATTCTATACATCAAAACCCTTATGAAATTTTATTTGCTAATCCAAAGGCTCGTGAGTTTTATATTAAATGGTTGGCTGAATATGGAGAGGATTCCATTGCTCAAATGGCTGGTACTCATTTGGTTTATTCATCTTTATCACAAATTGCTATAAAACATATTGAAAATCAAAGAATAGGGTTAGCTCCAATTGAAAAATCAACGAGGTATGTTGATTATTCATTGAAAATCAATGACCATTATCTTTATTTTACTCCGCCAGAGATTGAAAAATTAGGTTTTAAAAAAGAATATGAAAGAGTGATGAATAATCTTTTTGAAACTTATATTTTTCTTTATCAAAAGTATCTTGATTTTTTAAAACAACAATATCCTGAGGAAAAAGAAATTGTTTTAAAAACAAAGGTTTTCGATGTGATTAGATTGATTTTGCCTCTGAGTACTTTGGGTCAATTAGCTCTTTTTGGTAATGGCCAAGCTTTTGAGTATTTAATTAATAGATCTTTAAATCATCCTTTAGAGGAAATTAGATGGTTGGGGAAAAGAGCCAAAGAAGAGCTCGATAAAATTATTCCTGCTTTTTTGAGAAGAATTGAAAGAGACGAAAGTCGAGAATATAGGAAATATTTAGGAGAAAGAAGTAAAAGAATTCAAGAATGTTTGAAAGAAATTGATATAGAGGAGGTTGAAGTCCCTGAAGTTAATTATTCCCAAGTTAAGTTAATTGAATATGATAAAGACGGTGAGGACAAAATTATTGCCAGTCTTTTATATCCAGAGTTAAAAGAACCTTGGGAGAGAGTTTTGGAGAAAGTCAAAAAGCTTTCAATTTCTGAAAAAGAAAAAATTTTAGCAAACGTTTTAAAAGATAGAAAATATCGTTGGTATAAGATACCACGGGCTTTTGAGAATGTTTATTTGAGATTTGAAATATTGCTTAATATTGGCGCTTGGAGAGATTTACAAAGACACAGAATGCAAACCCAGATTCATCAGAAATTTACTATTGATAATGGTTTTGATATTCCAAAGGAATTAGAAGAAATTGGTTTAAAAGAAGAATTTATTTCTGCCATTAATGAGCTAGAAAAACTTTATCAAAAAATTGAAGATAAAAATTTAGCTCAGTATGCTGTAAGTTTTGCTCATCGCGTTCGCTTTTTACAATACCAAAATTTGCGGCAATTTTTCTGGGAAACAGAATTGAGGACTACCTCGCAAGGACACTCTCATTATCGTCAAATTGAACAAGAAAAAGCAAAAATTATTCAAAAAATTTATCCTTTAATTTCAAAATATTTGCTTGTTGATTTTAAAGATTATGAATTTCCAAGAAGAGAGTCCATTAAACAAATTGAAGAAAAACTAAAAAAACCTTCTTAATTTTAAACTAATTATCAAAGCCTAAATGAGGAACAACCTCAATCGCTTCCAAAACATTTTTATAAGAAATTAACGCTTCTTTTACATTATTTAATGTTTATTATAAAAAGTCACGAAGTTCATCATTTTGAAGGAGGTATGATAGCGTTGGTTGTTTACTAGGGATATAAAAACTATATAAAGAATCATAACTATGACGAAAACATTTAAAAAACATATTTGGATTTTAGTTGTCTTTGTGGTAATTGGTGGAATAATAGTTTTTTGGCACAAAAAAACCGAAATGACTAAGGTGTGATGTTTTCAGAAGATAAAGGGGTAACATGACAGCAGTTATCTCCAGCGTTACAAGGCGGCGCGGTGTCAGTGGTAGCGGTACATTCTCAAGATGCCAAAATTCTTTTGGTATTCAGCGAAAAAGTAGGTGGACTTGGTAAAAGTATTGATGGCGGCAAAAACTGGAATTTAATCAATGAGAATTTTGGTAATGATGTTGTTGTTCACTTTCCATCTAGTAGAATTGATCCAAATATTGTATACGCCTTCACTTACGAGCATAAAATATTTAAAAGCAATGACGCAGGTGATACCTGTGTTCAAATCCGTTAGTCAACCTAAATCAGATAATGAAGATCGTCAAGTCTCTTATAAACTCTAACAGAATCATCATTTAATACTAAACCACCTTATTTAACAATGCGATTCTTTTTTAAAGACTTAATGTGGCGCCACCTTGTTAATGAAGAATGAGGTTAAGGTTAAATATGAGGATGATTTATTAAAATACATTAGAAAAATTCCTGTAAGATAATTAAAATAAAAAGAGGAGAATAATTTGCAAACTAAATGCTATTTAACTACCTTCAAAGGAAATTTTTAAAACAAAAAATCTTCTTTGAATTAAAGAAACTCAAAGATAGGAGGGGATTTTTAAATGCTTGTTTGCCAAAATTTAACAGACTGTTTGGAAGGGATTCGTTGATCGCTGCTTGGCAATTATTGAAAGAGAAACCTGGAATTGCAAAGGCAACGTTGGAAATTTTGTGTCAGTATCAGGGAAAAGTGATCAACGATGAGAGGGAGGAAGAGCCTGGAAAAATCTTGCACGAACACGATTTTAAACAAAAGTATCATCCCCAGTATCATTTTCCCTTTCCTTATTATGGCTCCGTTGATTCAACGTTGCTTTTTTTGATCTTGTTTTCTTTCTATCACAAAATGACTCAAGATAAAAAATTTTTAGATTTGCATTGGGAAAATATTTTAAGAGCAATTCATTGGATAGAAGAATACGGAGACAAAGACAAAGATTTATTTATTGAATACCAGAAAAAGAGCAAAAATGGACTTTTTCACCAAGGCTGGAAAGATTCTTTTGATGATCATTTAAAAATTGAACCTCCTGTTGCTTTGGTGGAGGTTCAAGGCTATCAGTATTTAGCTCTACGGGAGGTAGCTAATTTAGCAGAAGAGAAAAAAGATTGGGATTTGGTTGATAAACTAGAAGAAAGAGCTTGGCAATTGAAGAAAAAATTCAATGAAAAGTTTTGGATGGAAGATAAAAGATATTTTGCTTTGGCTTTGGACGCAAAAAAACAACAAAGAAAATCAATTACTTCAAATGCGGGTCATTTGTTATTTACAGGAATCATTAGAGAAAAAGAGAAAATTGAGTTAGTTGTAAGAAGGCTTTTTGAAAGAGATCTGTTCACTCCTTTTGGCATCAGAACTCATTCTGAATTAGAAGAAGATTTTGATCCAAAATCCTATCATTTGGGCTCTGTTTGGCCGCATGACAATTGGATAATAGCTCAAGGTCTTAAGAAATTAGGATATCACAAAGAATACCAAAAAATAAAAAAGGCGATTTTTAGAGCCTACAAGGAATTAGGATACTTACCAGAGTACTATGGAGTAGTTAACGGAAAAATCGCTGTTGATTTGCCAAAATCCCCTTGTCCGTTGCAAGCCTGGAGTTTGGGAGCTTTATTTAATTTTCTCTAAAATTTTCAATTCTAATTTTTTCGTTTTGGTATCTAAAATCGCAAAAGTTGCTTTGTAATATAAACCAGCTAAGTTCCCGGGGTTTGCCAAAAAGCAGTTTTCCTCTTTTTTCAAAAAGGGCCAATGGGTGTGACCAAAGAAATAAAAATCTAAATATGTTAAGTTTTTGTTTTTGTAATCGAATGCGTGGCAAAAGCCAATTTTTAAATTTTTAATTTTAATTCTTCCCTCTTTTTCAAAAATTTTTGTTTTTTTCGCTTCCTTGAAAAGGGCATCTTTAATGTCAGTATTTCCCAAACAAAGATAAATTTTTCTGAAATGCTTTTCTATTTCTCTTAACGTTTCTCCATTTGAAACGTCTCCGCAATGGATTAAAACCTTTATTTTTGCTTTTTTTGCAAAACTAAAAAACTTTTTTAAATTTTCCAAATTGTCGTGAGTATCAGAAATTATCGCGATTTTCATTTTACAATTTTTAAAAATGCTTTTTCATAATTTTCGACCATTTTTTCAATTGTGAAGTTTTCTTCAACCAATTTTCTACATTCCCTTCTGTTTATTTTTTCAATTTCCTTTATTTTCTTTACCATTTCATTTAAATTATCAACTAAAAACCCAGTTTTTCCATCTTTTATTATTTCCGATGCCGATCCTTTGTTAAAAGCAATAACTGGCGTTCCGCAAGCCATTGCTTCAACGAAAACCAAACCAAACGGTTCTTCCCATCTAATGGGAAATAAAAATCCTTTTGCTTTTCCGTAAAGTTCTGCCAATTTTGAATAAGGTAACATACCAACATATTCAATGTTTTTTCCTAAAAATGGTTTTATTTTTTCTTCCCAGTATTTTCCAGTGGGAGGTCCTCCTGCCAACTTTAATTTTATGTTGGCTTTTAGCGCTACCTTGATTGCCAAGTCGATTCCTTTTTCTGGCACAAAGCGGCCGGCTATTACCCAATATTCTTCTGGTTTTTGATTGAATTTGAATTTTTTAATATCAATTCCATTGTAAACAGTAGCTAGCCAATTTAATTTTGGTAAAGGTTTTCTTTGAGAGTTTGAGATTGAAATTAAATAAATTTGGGGAAGTTTTTTAGTAAAACCTAAAATATGCTTTGTCAAATCTTCAACTGGGTCGTGAAGTGTAATGATTGTTGGAATTTTTGAAAAGGGGACAAAATTTAAACATCTTTGATAGGGATGAATATGAATAATATCAAATTTTTCTTTCGATGCTATTTGGTAAATTTTTGAAATCATCATTTGTTCGTAAAAATTAACAATCTTTTCGTTAAGATAACTGTTTAAAATCAATTTTGATAATGCTCTATTGTATTTTATTGATTTGATACCAAGAGATACCAATTTAGCGTATTTTAACTTAGATTCTTTTGAACCAAAATAAAAAACCTGATGTCCTCTTTTTGCTAGCCCTTCAGCTACCCAATAAGCGATCCATAATGGGGCATAAAAAACATTTTCTGGTGGGGGCGTTGGCCATTCGTTTGTACAAAAAACAGCAATTTTTAATTTCTTCATATTTTTATTAGGTTTTGAAATTTTGAAAAATTTTCAAAAATCTTCAAATAGAATTTTCTTCTTTTTTGAGCGTCTTTCTTTCTTTTTTCTTTAAATCTAATTCCTTCCAAAGCTAAAAAAGAAGTAACGATTGGAAAAAGAATTTTGAATTTTTCAAATTTTTCTTTTGGTAATTTTTTCAAAAATTCTAAAATTAAACGTTGTCTAAACTCTTTTTTTGCTTGCCACAGATGACTCCAAAGAAAAGAAATATCAAAAGCAAAATTGTTTAACTTGATTAATTCCCAATCAATAATCCAGAGATTTTTTCCATCGGAAATAATATTTTCCAAATGCAAGTCTCCGTGGCAAAAAAACCTATTTTCTTTTCTTAAAAAATTTAAATTTTTCTTAATAAATTGTTGAGTTGAGTTAGCTAATCCTTTTTCTAAAATTCCATCTTTTACTAAACCTGAATAAACTTCTTTTGCTAAATAATGTTCGACGTTGAAAGTTTTAATCGTTGGAAGAAAATGAGGAGGAATTTTTAAAATCTCAAAGATTATATTTATAATGTTTGGTATCAATTTTAAATCAATTTTTTGATGTAATTTTCTACTAAAACCCAAAGGCTTCCCTTTAGGAAATTCTCTTGTAAACCATTCAAAATCTTTTTCTATTCCAAAATTTATAATGGGAGGGACAAATTTTCTAATTTTTACTTTGCTTTCTTTGATTTTCAATAAAAATTTTATTTCTTGAATTACTTTATTTTTAGCGTCTAAATTAAAATGCAATCTACTGTAAAACCCTACTAATTTACCCGCTATTGTTTTACATGGTGAAAAAAAACGATGTTTTTCAGATTTATGAATTTTTAAAAAAGCTTTTGGAGTAATGTGAGGTTTTAAATTTAACTCTTCCAATTTCATTTCAATTTTTTTTCTGATATTTGGAATAAGAACGTTTCCTGTTTTTGGTAGTCTCATTTTTTTAAAAGTTCAAAATATAATTTTTCATAATTTTTAACCATAATTTCTGTGGTGAAATTTTCTTCAACCCACCTTCTACAATCTTCCCTCCGTATTTTTTCAATTTCTTTCACTGCCTCAACCGCTTCTTCAATTGTGCTGACGACAAATCCAGTCTTTCCATCTTTTACTACCTCTGGTACAGACCCCATTTCAAAAGCAATCACAGGCGTTCCACAAGCCATTGCTTCTAACATATTTAGACCGAAAGGTTCGTGCCATTCAATAGGATACAAAAGAGCTTTGGCTTCGCCATAAATTTTCGCTTTTTCCTTTTTTGAGAATTCACCAATGAATTTAATATCATTTGTAAGCTTTGGCTTAATTACCTTCTCAAAGTAATTCTTTTGAGCAGGATCTAACCTTCCTGCCAAAATCAGTTTTATCTTCGCTTTTTTTGCAATTTCGATTGCGTTTTCAATTCCTTTGTATTTATCGACTCTGGCTAACCAGAGAAAATGGTTTTTTGGTTTTGGGTTAAATTTAAATTCTTCAATTCTTATGCCGTTATAAATTACCTTCACAAAATTCAATTTTACCGCTGAAAGATTTTTTTGTGATTTGGAAATTGCAACAAAGTTTTGATCTTTAAAATATTTTAAGATCTGCAATCTTGTATCTTTTTTAGGGTCTTTACTCGTATAAAGGGGATTATGAATAGTGTGAACAGAAACAACATTTGTTAAAGGTGCAAAAAAAACTTCCCATAAATCAATGTGAGTATGAATAATGTCAAAATCTTTTGCTCTTTTGTAAGCTTCTGTCAAATTGAGTAAATTATATGTTGGATTGTTCCACGAGATTCCAGCTTCAATCAAAGAGCGGGGGAAAACAGAAATTAGTTTGCAAGGGACCTTTGAGTCTCCGGTAGCAAAGAGGACGACCTCGTGTCCACGTTTTGTTAAACCTTCGCAAAGGTTATAAACCACCCACTCAATTCCTCCATATTTTTTTGGAGGTATTGAAAACCAAAGGGGAGCAACTTGCGCAATTTTAAGCTTTTTCATTCTATTATTTTATAAAAAACCTTTTCGTAGTGATCAACCATTTTTTCAACTGTAAAATTTTCTTTGACCCAATTTCGACAATCTTCTCTGTTAATTTCTTTAACGTCCTTTAATTTTTCAACCATTTCCTCGATTGTTTTTGTTAAAAAACCAGTTTTTCCATCTTTTATAATTTCTGACATAGAACCTCTATCAAGAGCAATAACAGGAGTGCCCACAGCCATTGATTCTATCACTGTTAAACCAAATGGCTCTTCCCACTGTAAAGGAAAAATGAAACAAAAAGCTCTTTTTAAAAAATTAAAATACTCTTTTTCTGGTACATATCCTTTATATATCACTTTTCTTCCATCTATTCTTGGTTTAATGTCTTTTTTCCAATAATCATCTTCTCCATGACTTCCAAAAATTAAAATTTTCTTTTTTACCTTTTTTGCCACCTCGATTGCTTCTTTGACTCCTTTGTCAGGGTGGATTCTTCCACAAAAGATTAGAAAATTTTCTGCTTTTTTACCAAAAGGAATTTTTTTTAAATTTACTCCGTGATAAATCGTTGCTACATAATTTAGGTTTGGAAGCTGTTTTCTTTGAGAATTGCTTATTGAGATATAATACTGGGAATTTTTGAATTCGTCTAAAATTTTTTTTCTCGTTTTGCCAATAAAATCATGGAGGGTACAAACGCAAGGAGTTTTTACAAAATGAGTAAAGAAAATAGCTGGCAAAAAATTGTAAAAGTGAGAATGGATGATATCAAAATGATTTCTTTTTACCATTTCAAAAGCTTTTGCCATCAAAAGCGAATCTAAAAAAGAAGAATGGACCCAAAATCTTTCGCCTAGTTTTTTTAAGCTTTCATCTTTGAATGTTGCTTTCTTTACCACCGAAATTAATCTTGCTTTTGTTTTTGAATCACCAGAAGCAAAAAGAAAGACCTTATGGCCCCTTTTTACTAAACCCTCTGTAATTTGTGATATTATTTTTTCTGGTGCCCCTGACCATTGGGGAGGAATATCTTTTGGTTTTGGTGGAATGGGAATTAGATTTGAAGCCAAAACCGCAATTTTTAACCTCTTTTTCATTTTCCTTTTAAAATTTGATAGTAAACATTTTCATATTCTTTAGCCATTCGTTCCTTAGTAAAATTTTCTTCAACCCATTTTCGACAATCCTCTCTTTTTATTTTATCAATTTCTCTCATTGCCTCTTTCATTTCTTTTAAATTTTCCACCACAAAACCAGTTTTACCATCTTTTACTAATTCCTTTGCAGATCCACGATTAAAAACAATTATTGGCGTTCCACAAGCCATTGCTTCTATCATTACCAACCCAAAAGGTTCCTCCCATTCAATCGGATACAAAAACGCTTTTGCTTTTCCGTAAAAATTTGAAAGCTCTTTTTGAGAAAGTTCTCCCACATATTTTATGTTTTTTGAAAGATAAGGTTTAATTTTTTCTCTGAAAAAATTTTTCCAAATTTCTTGTAATTGACCAGCAAATAATAGTTTTTCTCCTGTTTCTTTTGCAACCAAAATTGCATTTTGAATTCCTTTCGCTGGATCGATTCTTCCTACCCAAATAAAATGATTCCCCCTTTTTGGATTAAATTTGAACTGCGAAATATCAATGCCATTGTAAATGACCCAATTTTTATTGAATTTTATTTTAGAATTCTTCTTTTCCGATTTTGAAATAAAGACGGCGTTTATATCATTTTTATAATATTCTAAAATTTTCCAACGACTATCTTCTTTCTTTGGTATATTGTGGAAAGTATGAATTATTGGTGTTTTTGAAAATTTTGAAAATAAAAAAGGGAGCCAAACCCAATGAGTGTGTAAGATATCAAATTTTAAAGAAAGTTCGATTGCTCTAGCAGTATTAAAAGCATTCCAAACGTACTCTTGCCAGGTAATTTTTTTATCAAAATCAGGAAATGAACAAAGATGTTTTTTTATTGGGCTGATTAATTTTCCTTTGGTTTTTGAGTCTCCTGAAGCAAACAAAGTAACCTCATGGCCTCTTTTTACCAATTCTTCAGTAAGATGAGAAATAATTCTTTCTGTGCCGCCGTATTTTTTTGGAGGAATTGAAAACCAGAGGGGAGCAATTTGGGCAATTTTAAGCTTTTTCATTTTTCTTTAAAATTTTTTTGTAAAGCTTTTCGTATCTATTTACCATTCTTCTTAGACCAAAATTTTCTTCTATCCATTTTCTGCAATTTTCCCTTTTTATTTTATCAATGTTTTTTACAGCTAAAACCGCTTCTTCTATTGAGTTTACCAAAAATCCTGTTTCTCCATCTTTTATTAATTCTGGCATTGAACCTTCTTTAAAGGCAATCACAGGAGTACCACAAGCCATTGCTTCAATAACTACCAAACCAAAAGGCTCTGGTCTCTTTACAGGAAATAGAAAGGCTTTAGCTTCTTGGAAAAGTTGAATTTTTTTCTTAAAGTTGGCAGATCCTACAAATTGAATATTTTTTCCATCTATTAAAGGTTTTATTCTAAAGTCAAAATAATCTGCGTATTGTGGCAGAATTGGTCCTGAAATTATCAATTTCTCTTTTGCCAATTTGGCAATGTCAATGGCAGTGGCTACTCCTTTATCAGGACCAATTCTTGATAGCCAAAGTAAATAATCTTTAGGTTTTGATGAAAAAGGGTACCTCTCTAATGGAAGTCCGTGATAAATAGTTTTTATAATATTTATTCCTGCCCCTCTTTTCATTTGATCCTTTGAGATGGCAACATAATTGATATTTGGAAATTTTTTGTAAAGGGTGATCGTTTCTTCGGTTAAAGGATGGTGTAAGGTGGTGATTATGGGCGGTTTTAAAAATTTTGAATAAGGACACGTGTACCATTCGCAGTGGTCGTGAATAATATCAAATTGATCTTGCATTTCAATGACCTTTTTGTAAAGCAAAGAAAAAACAGCATGGGGCGTTTTTAAATTTGCGTTCCATAAGGAAGAAGGCCAAATAGGGATTAACCTTGCTTTTGTTTTTGAATCGCCAGAAGCGAATAAAAAAACGTCGTGTCCTCTTCTGACTAACTCGTCGCACAACCAAGAAATTACTAATTCTGTCCCTCCATAGGTTTGGGGAGGTATTGGAATCCAGAGGGGCGCGATTTGAGCAATTTTCATAAATTGAAACAATTGTTATGTTATTATATCATAACTAATTGATGGAAAAATCTCCAAGTGAAGAGATAAAAAATAGGTTAGACATTGTTGAAGTAATCTCTTCTTATTTACCTTTAAAAAAAGCAGGCTCAAACTACAAAGCTCTTTGTCCTTTTCATTCAGAGAAAACGCCTTCATTTTTTGTTTCTCCAACCAAACAAATCTGGCATTGTTTTGGGTGTTTTTTGCCCGGTACTCCAATAAAAACTAAAGCAGGTTACCACAAAATTGAAGATTTGAAGATTGGAGATTTAGTCGAAACTCATCGAGGAAGATTTATGCCAGTGATTAGATCGCTTTGGAGACCTTATCAAGGTGAAATTTTAGACATTAAAGTTCGAAAATCAAACGAAGTCATTTCTTTAACTCCAGACCACGAAGTTTTTGTAATAAAGACAAAGCATTGCCCCCACAAATCGTGCCAAACAAGAATTTGTCAATGGAATTGCAAAAAGAAAGATTGTCCGAGGTTTTATTTGGATTATAAAATTGAAAAGTTGCCAGTAAGCCATCTTTCAAAAGATGACCTTTTGCTTTATCCAGTAAACGAAGAAATCAGAGATGTAGATTATATTGATTTAGAAAAGTATTATACAAAGAAAGAGGGCAGATTTGGACGAGATTTTAAAGAAATTCCAACAAAAATAAAGGTTGATGAAAAATTTTTAAAATTACTCGGCTACTATCTAGCTGAAGGAAGCAATCACAGAGCATATATTAGATTTAGCTTGAGAGAAAATGAATTAGATCTTGCCAAAGAAATAAGGAGCTTAATTAAGGAAATTTTTGAAATAAAAACAAGCATTCATAAAAGAAAATCAAGCAAAAAAACTTGTATAGAAATTTCTGTCTGTAATTCAAAATTATCCGATATTTTTGAGAATCTTTGCGGAAAAGGGGATACAGAAAAACACATTCCTTTTGAACTTCAATTTTTACCACCTCAAAAGCAAAAAATAATTTTAGAAGCCATTCAGAGGAGAGACGGAACTAAAGGAAAGGTTTCAAAATGTAAAAACAAAAGAGATTATCGAGCAATTACCACAACCTCTCTTTTATTAGCTGAGCAGTTAAGAGATGTTTTGTTGAGATTGAATAAACAACCAAACTTTTTTATTCAAAGAGAGAAGGTTGATAAAAATGGAGGTTTTTATAAAACGTCTTACACCATAAGCTGGCAAGAAAGCTATAAATTACATTTTTCCTATTTTTGGCGAGATCAAAAAACTAAAGTTTTGTATTGGGCCCTACCAGTTAAAGAAATTAAAAAAAGATACTATCAAGGCGACACGTTCGACTTAACCGTAGCAGAAGATCATTCCTATTTAGCAGGTCCTTTTGTGGTTTCAAATTGCGGAAAGGGGGGAGATGTTTTTAAATTTGTAATGGAAATTGAAGGTGTAGAGTTTGGCGATGCTTTAAGAATGTTGGCAAAGAAGGCAGGGGTTGAGTTAAAAACCTTTTACTCTCCAGAGTATCAAAGGTTAAAAACTGAAAGGCAAAGATTGTATGACATTTGCGAACTTTCTTGCAAATTTTTCGAAAGGCAATTGGAGGGGAAAAGGGGAAAGGAGGTAGTTCAATATTTGATTGAAAGAGGAATTAAGGAAGAATCTATTAGAACATGGAGGATTGGATGGTCGCCTGATACAAAAAGGTCTTTAATTGATTTTTTAACAGCTAATGGTTATACAATAGATGAAATTGAAAAGGCAGGATTAGCAATAAAAACAGAAGGAGGTGAATATTTTGACAGATTTAGGGGAAGAATCATTTTTCCTATTTTTGATTTAAACTCTCAGGTTATTGGATTTGGTGGAAGAATTTTCAAAAAGGAAGATGGCGCAAAATATATTAACACTCCCACGACGTTGATTTACGATAAAGGAAAGGTTCTTTACGGTTTAGATAGAGCGAAGGTTGAAATTAGAAAGAGAAACTTTTGTATTTTGGTCGAAGGTTATATTGATACAATTTTGGCTCATCAAGAAGGTTTTGAGAATACGGTTTCGGTTTCTGGAACGGCTTTAACACAATATCAATTGGCTCTCTTGAAAAGATATTCTGAAAATTTATATTTGGCTTTTGATATGGATATTGGCGGAGATTTTGCTACAAAAAGAGGAATAGACCTGGCTCAGCAAGCAGGCTTTAATATTAAAATTTTGATCTTACCAAAAGAGAAGGACCCGGCAGATATACTATCAAAAAATAAAGAACATTTCGAAAACATAGTTTCTCAGGCAGTTTCTATTTTAGATTTTTATTTTCAAAGCGCTTTTTCAAGGTTTGATAAAAATACATTAGAGGGGAAAAGAGAGGTTTTAAAAATTTTATTGCCGGTTATCAAAATAATAGAAAATAAGGTGGAACAATCTTTTTGGGTTTCAAAATTGGCAAAGGAATTAGATACATTAGAAGAAAATGTCTGGCAGGAATTAGAAAAGATAAAATTAGAAGAGAGGGGCATTGGTTTTGAAAAAGAAGAAGAAAAAATTTTGAGAAAATCAAGGGAGGAAATGTTGGAAGAAAGGTTGTTGACCTTGATTTTGAAATCTAAGGATAATTTAAAGTATTTAGATGAGGATATTTTTGACTTTTTGAGTCAAAAAGGAAAAGATATTATAATGTTTCTCAAAGGTCGAAAGGAAATGGAAGAAAACACAAAGGAATATTTTAATATTCTTTCTTTGAGAGCAGAGGTAGAAGAAATTGGCGATGACAAAATACCTTCTGAAATAAAATTTTGTGCAAAAGAGTTGAAAATTATACAATTGAAAAGGGAATTAGAAGAGCTTGTAAAAGAAATAAAAAAATCAGAAGAAAATAAAGATTTCTCAAGGGTTAGTTTATTAATGGAAAGGGTCAATCAAATTTCAAAAAAATTGAGGGAGATATGAGGAAAAAGAGAAAGCCTAAAATTAAAAATAAAAAAAGAAAAGTCAAAAAAACAAAAGTTAAAATCAAAAGAAAAAGTAGAAAAAGAGGAAAAGGGAAAACAATAAACAAGATAAAGGAGGTAAAAAAGAATATTTTTAGTAATGAAAAAATTTCTCAGATTATTGAGAAGGGGAGAGAGAAAGGTTTTGTTACTTTTTCAGATATTTTATACTTTTTTCCAGAATTGGAAGAGGATATTGAGGGCTTGGAAAGATTATATGATACATTAGCAAAAGAAGGTATCGAAATAAGAGAACAAAGAGAATTTTTATTTACCGAGGAGGAAGAGTTAATCACTGATTCAACGCTTGATCCAGTCCAACTCTACTTAAAAGAGATTGGGGAGACACCAACGCTGAGTGCAGACGAAGAAGTAGAGTTAGCAAAGAAGATTGAAAAAGGAGATAAAGAAGCAAAAGAAAAATTGATCAAAGCAAATCTGAGATTGGTTGTCTCTATCGCTAAAAAATATATTGGAAAGTCACCTCATTTGACTCTTTTGGATTTAATTCAAGAGGGAAATATCGGTTTATTTAGAGCAGTAGAAAAGTTTGATTGGAGAAAGGGTTATAAATTCTCCACGTACGCTACCTGGTGGATCAGGCAAGCAATAACGAGAGCGCTAGCGGATCAAGCAAGAACCATTAGAATTCCAGTGCATATGGTAGAATTATTGACAAAATTTAATCAAGTAAAAAGAAACCTTTTGCAAGATTTAGGGCGAGAACCTTTGCCAGAGGAGATAGCAGCAGAGATGGGTATTGAGGTTGATAAGGTTCATCATTTAATGAAAATTTCCCAAGGTACAGTTTCCTTGGAAACGCCGGTAGGAGATGAGGAGGAGGATACTTTATCAGAATTTATTAAGGATGAAAAAGTAGTATCGCCAGCTATTGAAGCAGGCAGAACATTATTGAGAGAAAAATTAGAAAGCATTCTAACAAATTTATCGCCTCGAGAAAGAAAGATTTTGGAAATGAGGTTTGGTTTAAAAGATGGAATTACTCATACCTTAGAGGAGGTAGGAAAAGAATTTGGCGTGACCAGAGAAAGAATAAGACAAATTGAGGCAAAGGCTCTTGAAAAATTAAGAGAAAACGAGGAAATAAGCAAATTGAAAGAGCATAAATAACATATAATTGACTTATTATTTAAAGAATTATATAATTTTTTTGTAAGAATATTATTTTTGAATATTCCGGGGTAGCTCAAGTGGTAGAGCAACTGGCTGTTAACCAGTGGGTTGCGAGTTCGAGTCTCGCCCCCGGAGCCAATTTAGGATCACAGTTAGAATCTAAATGCCAAGAATTCTTTTGGTATATTATAAAAAAAGTCGAGAAAATTATAAATGCGAATATTTAATTTAAACTAAATGGGAGAAGAAATAAAGAAATTAGGCATTGAAGAAAAAGATATTCAAACGATTCGTTATGATTTATATCCGCGTTATGAGTGGTCGCAAGAGGGACAGAGAATTTTTAAGGGGTATGTGTTAGAACAAGACGTAATGATAAAGATCAGAGATATTGGAAAAACTGGTGAAGTGCTAGAGATAGCCACAGATTCATAAAAATGGAATAGGAAGTTACAATCAATTTTTCCTTTAATTGGAATTTCTGTTAACTTATTTTGGTCAAATATCCATAGGTTATCGTTGCTGAGGTTATGTATCATTATCGGAGGAATTTTTTCTTCACAACAACTGATTGGGAAGGATAATTTATATTCAACGTCTACCTTTAAACTATCGAGTAAAGTTTTTAACACTTCATTAGCAAAGTGAGAATTGGCTTTATTATATGAATATTCAATAAAAAGTAACGTCTCTTAAGTACCCGTTTTATCGGTGGTTTGACTTCTTTTATATTAATATTAGTTCTTTCTGTAAATTATTTTTTAGAAAAAGGAAAAAAGCGCTCGCTACAATTAATATGACTACTTATAATAACCCACTTTGGGTCGCTTGAAACTGCTGCTTTTGGTTGATACTCATTTTTGTTTTGCATATATTTAAATTATAAAACAATCACAAAATTGTGGAAAGAAAAAGAAAATTAAAAGATCGAGCGAGCCTAAAGTAATTTAGATGCAACTTGGTATTGAGAATAAAAAAGCAGAAAAATTTGTAAAAATTTCATTTAAAGCCTTCATCTTATTTTTGATAATTTTTTCTTTTTTGTTTGTCTTTTTAAAAAATGACGTTAGGGAAGGTGAAAGAAACGAAAAAGTGAAGGTTTTGGAGAAAATAGGGGAGAGATTGTGGTTGTTTAACATTGACAATAAGGTTTATGTGCTCAAGGAAGCTACAAATCAGAAAGAATGGGAGGAGGGCTTAATGTTTGTAAGAGAGCCTGTGGATTATGACGGTATGATTTTTATCTTCCCAGAAAAAGCAGAGAGGATTTTTTGGAACAAAAATACTTATTTGGATTTGGAGGTTTACTGGTTAGACGATGATAAAATTTTAGGTAAAGATTCTTTAGAATCGATTGAAAAAACAAAAGAGGTTAAGTTTATTCGCTCTCCATTCCCTGTAAATAGAGTGATTGAGATTATTAAAAAATGAATTTTTTGAGATTATTTGATGCCATTGAGTTTTGATTTGAGTGTCAAAATAACTATAGCTGAAAAAATTGCTACAACGATAGCAACTAAAATAGAAGGATAATTTTTTCTTTCACTATTGCTTTTTATTTCTGCCTTGAAAATCGCTTTTTGGTTCTCTATTTCTTTACCTTTCTTTTCTTCTTTTATTTCTCCTCTTATAATTTTTACTTTATCTCTATATTCAAGGTAGGTACTTTTTCCACTTTGTCTTACTTTTAGCACTACCTCAGCTTCTCCTTCAAAGAATAAATATTCTTTTTTTAATCTTAGTTTAAACGTTTTGTTTAAAGATGAGCCAGTAAAAAAATTTTTAATGTAGTAAAGAGAGTTTATCCATTCTCCTTTTATTTCATTGTAGGTTTCAGATATAATCTTTTTATCTTTTTCTAATGCCAATTTTAAATCATAGGTGGCGCTTTTTAAATTTGACACAAAAACCCCTATTTCTATTTCCTCGTTAGATTTTATAATTTTAGGGAAAGAAAGCGAAATTTGAGGTTGATTGGATTTAGCAAAAGCTCCTGCTATGAAAAGGTTCAACATTAAAATTATTAAAGAAGATTTTAACATCATAAAATTTACGCGAATTTATTTGACAAAATGTTTAATTTTATAATATAAAATAATCAAGCGATACAAAATGGACAACCGCAAAATACTGCTGAGCCAAATAGTGCTGAGGAAGATATTTTTTAATACAGATGCGGAGACTTTTTGTCGATTTCTTGAAATAAACGAACAAAATAAGCTGGACAAAATAAGGTGTTCAGACAGAGCAAGAAAGGAGATTAAACGGTACATGAAGGAAGGCTGGCCGTTCTTTTAAAATATCTGAACTTTTATAATTTTTTAATTAAACTTTGGAGGCAAAAATTAGTATCTTAGCCTCTTTTAATTTTTTTCAAATTTATACAACAGCGTTGGTATAAAGTAAGTGTTTTTCCAATGATAGTTGTTTTGTAAAAAATCAATTTTTTCCATATCCAGTTTTATGGCGTCATCAATTTCATAAAGATTCAGGAAATTTCCAATGCCAGGGAATTGAGCAACGTTATAACCACACTTTACTGCAAAATAGGTTTTATTGAAAAGACAAAGCAAATCAACGCCTGCTGTCATTTCTCCAATTTTTACCTTAATCATTTTCACTTTATAGGATTTTCCAGAAAATTTAATTACATTTTTAAAGGTTTCAACTCTCCTTTCGTCTTCCCAATCTGCGATATCTCCCTTTTCTTTAAATCTTTTCTTTGCTAACTCAATTAAGATATCAAGGTCAGAGAAATTATCAATTACTATTTCTGGGTTTTGTCTTAAAATTCTATTTCTATCTTTTCTCAAATTTCTCCTTGTGTTCTTCTTTAGAGTCATTAAATAATCTTCATGTGTTTTAAATCCTTTCAGGTCTAATACATATTTTGGTTCATCTTCTGTGAAATTTATTTTTCCTTTTAGTTTTTCTACGTAATCTTTTGAGATGGCGTTTAAAGATAAAGGCGTTGGCGCCAAAGCGAGCAGTACTTCAACTAAATCAATAGTTTTTGCGAAAAATTTATTTTCTTCTTGCCAATCTGAGCCAAACCAAGTATATCTTTTTAGGTTTTTATTATAAAAGTTATTTTCTTCGTACCATAAAGGTAAAAGTGCTAAATTTTCTCCGTTATTTTTTAAAACTAAAAAGTAGGGTTTATATTTATAAGCTTCGTAGAAAGCCAATCTAAATTCCCACGTATCAAAAAGGGTTAAGTTCGGAGAAAACTCTCTCCAAAGTTTCTCACATTTTTTAATATCAGAGACAATTTCAACTTTGTTTCGTAAAACAAAAAATGAGTTAAACCTTGATAAGGTTTCTTGAGATTTTAGTTTTTTATCCGGGGGCTCGTTTTGGCCCATGGAGATTATTAGAATAATAGAAAATCAAGAGGGTTTGTCAAGAGCTTTCTCTTTTGATTGCTTTTTCAATAATTTTTTCAGCTTCTTTTTTTCCTTTAAATTCTTTCAATTTTACCCATTTTCCAGGTTCCAGTTTTTTATAGGTTTCAAAAAATTCCTTGATTTCTTTTTTTGCGTGCTCTGGCAAGTCTTTTACATCTTGGATTTCTTTAAAGCGAGGGTCGATTTTTTCAACAGGCACTGCCAAAATTTTTGTATCAATTCCTTCTTCGTCTTCCATTTCTAAAAGTCCAATTACCCTTGCTTTTACCAAACACCCGGGAAAAGTAGGATATGTTGAAAGTAAAACACAGTCTAAAGGGTCTCCATCTTCACCCCTCGTCCCTTTGATAAAGCCGTATTCAAAGGGAAAGTGCATTGGAGAGTAAAGAGTTCGGTCCAATTTTATTTGCTTTTCCTCTTCGTCAAATTCAAATTTTTGACAAGATCCTTTTGGGATTTCAACAAAGACTAAAATTTCCATTATTTTCATTTTTTACTTTATAAAATTTTTGTCAAGTATTAAAATAGAGTATTTATGAAGATAAAGATTATAAAACAGCTAAAAGGAAAGACTGCTACCTTTAAACTACTGGATGTAGAGATAGGAGGAAAGCACTATTTAAAAAATATTCTTCAACATCCAAGAAGCGTGGCAATTTTACCAGTGATTGACAGAGATAAAATTGTTCTTATTAAACAGTTTAGATTTGCAATTAATAGAGAAATCTGGGAAATTCCAGCTGGCAAATTAAATAAAAACGAAAAACCAGACGACGGAGCAAAAAGAGAATTGAGAGAGGAAACTGGTTATCGTTCAAAAGAATTAAAGAAAATAGGAGAATTTTACCTGAGCCCCGGTTATTCAACAGAGTATATGTATGTATTTTTAGCCAAAGGATTGAAAAAAGCAAAGCAGAGCTTAGAAGATGGTGAGCAAATCACTGATGTTAAGGTTTTTTCGGTAAATGAGGTGTTAAAGATGATAAAATCTCGAAAAATTGTGGACGCGAAAACGCTTTTGGCTTTATCTTTTTCTGGCTTGACTTAACTATTTTTATTGTTAATGTTAAAGAGAGTGGTAAAAAGGTCGTTTAATTAATTAAATTAAAATATGCCAACAGAAGCTTATTGCGTGAAGTGTAAGCAAAAGAGAGAAATGAAGGGAGAACAAGAAGTTGAAATAAAAGGAAAGGGAGGTACAACGAGGAAGGCTATTCAGGGAGCTTGTAGCGTTTGTGGAACAAAAATGTTTAAGATTGTAAAGAAAGGCTAAATTTCCACGTTCAAGCATCTCTTTATCTTTTCAAAATTACTAACTAAAACCAAAAACACCCCTTTTGTCGGGTGTTTTTGGCTTATTTAAATCCACAATTTAGGTTGTGAACTTAAAGAAGAAGGTAAATAAAAGAATTTAAGGGTTTTTATTTTTGATATGCTTCTCTGCCCTAACTCTATTATTATGCAAACTTTCGAGAATGTCGATATCTTCGTCAGTAAAGGACTGACTATAATAAGGCAGATACTCATTTACCTGATCTTGAGGCATTCCTCCCTGCGTTCGTAGATATTCCTCCAGGCGCTTATTGCAGTCGCAATCTTTACATCTTCGTTTATTTCGTTTATAAGGTGCCATATTCAATTTTATTCCACTTTTAAAATTTTGTCAAGTGTAAGTATTTCAATAAATTTTATATAATCACAAAAGATGCAAAATCAAAATGTAAAATTTGTAGCTTCATTGTTATGCTTTTTACTTTTGATTAACGTTTTTGCTTTTATTGTAGTTTTTGATTTAAGGCAGCAAAAGTTTTTGGAGATTGTGTTCTTTGATGTAGGACAGGGGGATGCCATCTTTATTGAAACTCAAAATAACCACCAAATTTTAATTGACGGAGGACCATCTACAAAAATCGTTGAAAAATTGGCAAGGGAGATACCATTTTGGGATAGAACCATTGATTTGGTAATTTTGACCCATCCTGAAAAAGATCATCTCACTGGCATTTTGGAGGTGTTAAAAAGATATAAGGTTGAAAATATTTTATGGACCGGGATTTTCAGAAGTATTCCAGAATATAAAGAATGGGTGAATTTAATATCAAAGGAAAAGACAAATATAAAAATCGCAAAGGCAGGTCAAAACATCTTTTGCGAAGGGTGTAATTGGGAAATGGAAATTTTGTATCCGTTTGAAAGTTTGGAAGGGTTAGAGTTTCAAAATTCAAACAATACCTCTATAGTGAGTAAATTAAATTTTGGCAACTTTTCTGCGTTGTTTACGGGAGATATTCACAAGGAAATTGAAGAAGGTTTAAGCCTTTCTTATTTTAATTTGAAATCAAATGTTTTGAAGGTGGCGCATCATGGCTCAAAAACGTCGAGTTCAAATAAATTTTTAGAGAAGGTTTTACCAGATTTAGCAATAATTTCTGTGGGAGATAACAAATACGGCCACCCACACAAAGAAGTATTGGAGATGTTTTCAAACTATGGTATAAAATTTTTAAGAACGGATAAAGAAGGCGACATAAAAATCGTCTCTGATGGTAAAACCTTTAAAGTAAAATTACAAAATGTAAACAATGGAATTTCCTATTATTAAAACGAAAATTTTAGGATTAAACAGAAAATTTAATTTAACAGACCCGGAAGAAACGAAAGAGTATTTTCAATTAAAGGTAGGGAAGGAGATTGAAGGTTTGAGGCGGTATTTGGAGAAAAATACTTTTGTTGCCTATCTTTTGGGAAAGAAAAATTCAGGAAAGGGTACGTATTCTAAGATGCTTTCTGAAATAGTGGCTCCAGATAAAATAGAGCATTTTTCTATTGGAGATATGGTAAGAGGTGTGGATCAAGAGTTAAAAGATGAAAGAAAAAAGAGGGAATTGATTTTATATTTGGAAAAAAATTATCGAGGCTCTAAATCTTTAGAAGAAGTCATTTTTGCTTTGGAAAATAGAAGCACAAAGGAACTTTTGCCAACTGAATTAGTTTTAACGTTGGTAAAAAGGGAAATGGAAAAGAGAGAAAAGAAGACAGTTTTTATAGATGGATTTCCGAGGGAATTGGACCAGGTTGGCATTTCTCTGTTTTTTAGAGATTTAATTGGCCATCGTGACGACCCTGATGTTTTCGTTTTTATAGATGTACCAGAAAAGGTAATAGACGAAAGAATAAAATTAAGAAGGGTGTGCCCTAAATGCCAGACTCCTCGAAATTTAAAGCTTTTACCTACAAAAGAGGTGGTTTTTGAAGAAGGTGAATTTCATTTAATTTGCGATAAGTGCAAAGTCAAAATGGTAAAAAAAGAAGGTGATGAGCTAGGCGTTGAAGGTATAAAAGAAAGATTAAAAAACGAGGGAGAGATAATAAAAAGCGCCTTTTCTCTTTATGGTATTCCCAAAATTCTTTTAAGGAATTCAATTCCTGTATCCTTGGCAAAAGAGTACGTTGATGATTATGAAATAACGCCAGAGTACTATTACGAAATAAAAGACAAAAAGGTAGTAATAAAAGAGAGGCCGTGGGTTTTTAAAGATGATAAAGGCGTTGATTCCTACTCGCTTTTGCCTCAACCAGTCGTTGTTTCTTTTATAAAGCAATTGGTGGAGGTGTTAAATATTTAAATTTTTATTTGACATTAGTTTTTTTAAAGTTTTAAAATAAAAGTGGGTCGCTCTCTTGAACCTCCGCAAACTTTATGATTGGGAGCCCGAAATGATTGCTAACCTGCGGGTTAGCACTTGGGCACCCACCAGTGTGTATGGTGGAGAAATTTCAATGAGAGCGACCCATTATTTTAAATAATTAAGTTTTACTTTTGAATTAATAATATGTTCAGGTTCTTTTTGAAAATAATTTTATTATTAAAGACTTCATTTACCTTATTTTTTCTCTCTTTAACTTTTCAATTTTTATTTTTTATCCACCTTGCTTTGGCTGAGGGTCAATTTGCTACTGCCTCCCTTGTGAATCCTTTACAAGCTACGACTATTGAGGAGTTGCTAGCACAGGTGACAAATTTTATTTTAATTTTGGGTGGTTCTTTAGCAACGATAAGTATTTTATTTGGTGGTTTTAGGATTTTGACGTCAGCTGGAGACTATGAAAAATTAGAAACAGGCAGAAGATTTATAATGTATGGGGTAATTGCTATTTTTGTGTTGTTGATGGCGAGATTGGTTGTTGCTTTAATTGAGCAAATTTTTAAATAAACAAAAATTAACTTCAAAATTTCGTGTCGGGATGCCGGGAATTGAACCCGGATCACACCCACCCCAAGGGTGTATACTACCGTTGTACTACATCCCGTAAAAAAAAAGCGCCAAAACAAATTACTTTTCTGATTTACTCAAGATTTTTCTACACTTCGAGCAAATAAAAATTCTCTTTCCAGAAGGAAGCGTAAACCATTGAAGGTTTGGTTTTTGTCTTCTTTTGTTGTGGGATTGTACTTTCCCCTCAACTTTACTCTCCTCCAAACTATCTTATATTTTTTTGAACATCTTTCGCATTGAAAAGCCATATTTTTAATGTTAGCATAGAATAATGTCTGAAGCAATATTTATTTTAGCAGTGTTATTTTTTTCCATTGTGCTTCACGAAATAGCCCATGGTAGCGTTGCTTATTCTTTGGGAGACGATACAGCAAAAAGAGCAGGGAGGTTGAGTTTAAACCCCATAGTTCATATTGATCCTATTGGTACGATTTTCTTTCCTTTATCTTTGTTTATTTTAACCTTTGGTAAAGGTCCCATTTTTGGTTGGGCAAAACCAGTTCCTGTTAATCCTTTAAATTTGAGAGATGGTAAGTGGGGGATATTAAAGGTTTCTTTGGCAGGACCTGCGATGAATATTTTGTTGGCGCTTGTTTTTTCTTTGTTGGCTAAAATTCCTTTTGACCCTTTAATTATTAAATTTTTTGGGATTGTAGCAGTTTATAATTTTGCCTGGGCAATTTTTAATCTCCTTCCATTTCCTCCACTCGACGGCTTTCACATTATTTCCCAAATTTTGCCAGAGAGGTTTGCTTTTTTAAAACTTTTTCTTTTACAATATGGAATTTTCATTTTGATTTTTTTTATCTTTTTTGGTTTATATCCTATTTTTTCCTTTTCTCACCTTCTTTTTAATTTCATTTCCCGTTGAACCGTAGATTTATGATAAATTTATGATGTTATTAAACTATTTTTCAAAACTTAACAAGTACCCACTTTACCTTCTTTTATTTTTACTTCCTATTTTCTTTTTTCCTCTAACCCAAAATATTTTAGATTTTCCAAAACAGATTTTGGCTCAAATATTAATTGCTTTGAGTTTTATAGGTTGGATGGGGAAAAGTATTTTGGAAGGAGAAATCCATTTTAAAGTTAATAAAATTTTTTATTTTATCATTTTTCTTATTTTAATATTACTTTTGCTTTCTTCTTTTTTTTCCATTTCTTTAAAATATTCACTTTTGGGACTTTCTTTAGATTTTGTAGATAGTTTCTTGAATTATTTCGTTTTGATTATTTTTGCCTTTCTTTTGATAAACAACTTTGTAAAAAGACCAAGAGAAATTATCTCGTTAATATATGTGATAATTTTTGGGGGGATTATTGCTGCCATTTTCAATCTTTTCCAAATGTATAATATTTTTCTTTTGCCGTTTGATTTTTCAAAGTCTATTTCTTTCAATTCAATAGGCACTCCTAACTCAATTTCAATATTTTTTATTTCCCTTTTGCCACTTTCGTTTGTGTTGGCGTTGAAAGAAAAAGGAAAAGTAAAATTATTTCTAATGTTAGGTTTGCTCCTCTTTTTTTTAAACGTTCTTTTTATTGATTTTAAGATAGGGTGGTTAGGTTTAATCGTTTCTATTCTTGTTTTGTTCATTTTTATACCTCCTGAAAGAAAATTGAGTACGTGGCTTTTGATTGCGTTAATGGTTGGTTTAATTTTTTCTATTTTCTTTTACTTTTTCCCCCTTACGATGAGAGGGTTTCCTATACTACCTTCGGAAGTTTCTTTGAGCGTTTTTTCAGAAGTAGAAATTATAAAAAATGCTTTTTCAAACAATATAAAAAATATGATTTTTGGTACAGGTCCTGCTACGTTTGTTTTAGACTATGCTCAATATCGTTCTCCTCTTTTGAATCAAAGTATATTTTGGGATATCAGATTCTCTCGGGGATATTCTATGTTTTTTGATTGGATGTTAACAAAAGGTATTTTAGGAATTTTTGCTTTACTTTTTCTTTATATTTTTGTTTTTTATTTTTTTCTTAAGAAGTTAAAAGGTGGAGAATTTTTTGAGATTAAATTGGGGATAAGCGCTAGTTTATTTTCTTTAATTTTTATCTCATTTTTTTACCCTTTCAATTTTACATTGTGGTTTTTGTTTTGGTTTTTAGTTGGTCTTTTTGGCTTTTTCTTTTTTGAAAAAGATATTTCATTTAAAATTAACACGCAATTTAGGTCGATGGTTTCTAATTTTGTGTTTGTTATGGTGTTAATAGTTGGTCTTAGCTTAGTATCTTTCAATGTAAGATGGTATTTGGCAGAAATGTATTACTTTGAAGGTTTAAAAGAAACTACGAATTTTGAGAGAGCCACTGAAAGATTATTAAAAGCGACAAGATTAAATCCTTTAATGGATAATTATTGGAGAGATCTGTCTCAACTGTATTTGCTTCAAGCAAACTCTATTATCCAAAATCAAAAAGTGCCCGTCGAAGAAAAAAGAGAGAGGGTAAATTTTCTCATTGGTTTGGGTGCTGAATCTACAAATAGAGCGATAAATTTGGCTCCTTTCAACGTTATAAACTGGAACGCGAGAGGATTTTTTTATCAAAATTTAGTTGGTATAGAGGGTGCTGAAAATCAGGCTTTAATTTCTTATAGAAGGGCAATGCAATTGGAGCCTTCTTCCCCATTTCCTTATGGAGAGTTAGCGAGGGTTTATATTCTTTTGGCGCAAAACTTTGCTCAAAAAGGAGAAAAAGAAAAGAGTATTGAGTATTTAAATTTTGCTAAAGAAGCATTGAATATGGCTTTAGAGTTAAAACAAGATTATAGCGTAGCACATTATTTGTTGGCAGCGGTTTTGGACCAATTAGGTAATATAGATGAGGCAATCGAAAGGTTAGAGTGGTTAACATCGTTAACTCCTCAGGATTTTGGAGTTCGTTTTCAATTGGGAGTGCTTTACTGGAAGAAAGGAGAAATAGAAAAAGCTAAAAAACAATTTGAGGAGGTTATAGTCATTAACCCAGATTATTCTAATGGAAGGTATATGTTAGGTTTGGTGTTAGACAAAATAGGGGAAAGGGAAAAAGCAATAGAAGAATTTGAAATTGTTGCAAAATTGAACCCAGAAAATGAAGAAGTTAAGAAGATTTTAGAAAATCTTAAAAATGGATTGCCAGCTTTGCAAGGGATAATTCAAGACCAACAACAAATAGAGGAAAATTTGCCACAACCTCAGAGATAAGTTATGTTATCTGATATTTAAGATAACAAACAAAGATAAACCTATTCCCACCAATGTTAAAATAATAATGCCTATCAAATTTAAAACAGCGATTGTTTGAATGCCATTTTTGGCAAGTGGGTTTTGACTAATCCCCACAATTCCTTCTTTTAATGTTTTCACGAAAAGTAAGAAACTAAAAAGAAATGTTATTGAGATCAAAGAAATTGAAAAGAGGTATTTCAAGACGTCTGGAACATTTTCTGGAGTGCTTACAGAAGAAAGAATTCTTTTCATTATTCCTCCAAATGTTTGTTTGTCTGTAGAGATATTTAAATATTGAATATTTACAAAAACTGGAATTATACCTTCTTTTTCTTTTAAATCTTCCAAAGCCATTCCGATTACAAAACCAGATTCAGTTGCTTTTTGTCCTACCCCTGGTTTTTGTGAAGATGTTATGAAATCTCCTTTTTTAATTTCTCCGTTTTGATTTGTTACTTTTACTAAGGTTTTACCATAAGAAATAACGGCTACGCTTCCCGTTGTTTCTTTTCCAAAAACCAAAAGCGGGTTTTCGCCTACAACCCCAATGATATTTTCATCATAAGAAATGTTGGTGCGAAAAATCTCGTTATTCTTTAAAGAAACAATATCTCCTTTTTGAATTTCAGCGTCTTTTGTTTCAAAATATTGAGCAATAATTGGAACGCCTTGAGATAAAGCAACCTGAAAAGGAAAAAAGATAAAAATAACTAAAAAATATAAATTATTTTTCATTTTTAAATTATAGCACTTTTTTGAGATTGGACAAATCTGCATTCATTTTAAAATGGAACATTGACAAAGCTTAGATGGGAAAAGATAATAAAGTAATGAACAATTCTCGTGACGGTAAGAGAGAATTTAATTTAAAATATTTTTCAAAGCAATGAGTGAAAAAGAGAAAACATTAATTAGTATTGATGAATTAATTGAAAGAGCAAAAAATTTAGGAGTTGATTTTGGAAAAGGGAATCCTAGAAATAGGTTGAGATATTATGTAAAGGTTGGTCTTTTACCTCATGCGAAAAAGAAGGTCTTTGGAAAAAAAATTCCAGAAGGAGCTTATCCAGAAGATATACTTGAGAGATTGGTTGAAATAGATAGGATGATAAAATCTGGAAAGGGAATTTTGCAAATTAAGAAAGAACTAGAAAATAATGAAGCAAGTAAAAAACCAAACGCCCTTTTTCAAGGAACATTAAAAAAGTTAGTTTTAAGGACGGTTTCATTATTTTTTGTTGTTTTTCTTATTTTTTACTTTTTGGTTGAAAGAGCTAATTTGGGAGAATTAATTTCTTACTTTTTAGCATCTATCGTAAAAAATTATGAAAATTTAGCACAGGCCATTTTACAGAGTGAAGCCAGAGAAAATAATTTTCAGTTTCCAGGCCTGGAGTCTTATTTAACTATTAACGCACAAACTCTTCTCAAGGGGACCTTAGACGTGAGAGATAATATATTAGCTAATGCCTTTGTTATAAAATCTCAAGATTACACCGCTACTTTAATGACCTCTCACTTGAGTGCTGACAGAATATATACCTTTCCGGATCAATCAGGTGTGGTTTGTCTTTCAACAGGAAATTGTGTAGGGTTAGCAGGCGAAGTTTTTAGCTCTGGAGGAAATGAAAATAGGTTAGCAAAATTTATTAGTTCAAACAGAATTGGTAATTCTTCAATTCTAGATTTTTTCTCTGATGTTTTAATAACAATTTCCCGTGAAGGAAATGTGGGAATTGGTATTGAAAATCCACAGTATGCTCTTCATGTGAGAGGAAAAATTCAAGCAACAGGAGATATTTGTACTGATTTAGCAGGAGGCAAATGTTTGAGTCAGCTATTACCTCCCTCCCCACCTGTAATTATTGGCGGGGGAGGAATAGGAGGTAGTGGCACACCAAATTTTATACCAGTTTGGTTGAATTCCAATAACTTGGGAAATTCCCTTTTAAGTCAGATAGGTTCAACGTTGACCTTAACAGGAAATATGAATATTGGCGGACTTTTAACAACTGATGCTTTACGAATTGCCACCACGACGCAGCCAGGTTATTTTTTAATTTCCGCAGACAATCAAGGAAATATTATTTTTGCTCCTTTTCCAACTGGAACTATTCCAGTAGGCACAAAACTTTTGAGAGCTTCTCTTCCTATTTTTAAATATCCACACCCAGCTCAAACGGCAACGACTACTTTTGTTGAGGTATCGATTAAGGTTTCAACATCCTCTTTGGCTAATGTTTTGCCCCCGCAAATTCCTGGAACCCAAAGAAAATTTGCTCTTTTGCTAAAGTTTGCAGATGACATTCCCACTAACGCTTCATCAACCTTTAGAATTGATTTTGATACTTTGACAGATTTTGATTTTGAGTTTCAAGGACAAAACCTTTCCTCTCTTGAAACTGGAGTTTTACATTTAAAAGATGATATTTTAAATTTAATAAATGACAATTGGGTTTTAAAAACAAAGGTCCCGAGTAGTTCATATAACTTGAGAATTTTTAGCATTTTTTTACTTTCCTATGATCAAATTTTATAAAGGTCAAACACCCGTAAAGTAAAAAGAAAGATAAATGCAAATAAAAAATCTATTCAAATGGAAATTGAAACTTGAGCCTGGAACGAGGGCAACATCGTTTTTGTTTCTTGCTGTCTCGATTGCAATTGCAGCAGGAATTTTAATTGCAGCCAATATCTACTATAACATTGACACAGGAGAAGTAGTAATGGAGGAAATTCAAAGAGTAACAAACATCATTAGAGCAACAGCAGGATTAATAGTGGGCGGTACTCCAACCCAGAACCCTACCTCAGGTTTTGTATTTGAAGTTGTTGGAAGTTCGAGGTTAGCAACTACAACAGTAGCCACAGGTCCTTTGATATTATCTGCGCCAAATCAAGAATTGAGATTTACTGGCGGAACGAGTTTTTATGTGGGATTTAAAGCAACCACTACTTTAACAACAACCTCGGTCTATACCTGGCCAGTGGCTTATCCTGCAGGTGCAGGCTATGTTTTAACCTCGGATACTGCAGGAAATATGTTCTGGACAGCTCCTGGTACTGGCGGAATTGGTGATGTGACAGCAGTTGGCGATTGTGCAAGCGGTGATTGTTTCACTCAAACAGGCGGTTCTGGAAATAATCTGTGGTTTATTACAGGGGGTGGCGGGAGAATTAGATTAACAGGTACTTCAACTGCTTCAGATGTTACAATTACTTTACCTAATGTCAATGGTACCATAGCCTTGGGAACAGGAACTTCTAACTATGTAGCCTATTGGACAGGAACACATACTTTAGGTGCTGAGCAATTTTTATCAACGAGTAGGGGTGGTACAGGAGCTGATTCTTCTGGCTGGAATGGAATGGTTAGGGTTGTTGGAGGAACATGGAGTGCGGTAAATAGTACATCAGGCTTTGCTGCCTATTGGATAGATGCCAACACAGTAGGTGGTGAGCAGTTTTTAGCGGTGAGCAGAGGTGGAACGGGGAGAGGATCGTGGACGCAGTGGGGAGTTTTATATGCTGATGGTTCGACCAGTCTTAACAATACCCCAGCTGGCGCTACTTATCAAATTTTAACGGCAAACACTGGAGCAGCTCCTAGTTGGAGAAATATCTCTGATTTAATTGGTGCCACAAACGGTTTGACTATTTCTGGAACAGCAACGACAACCATTAAACTCGGTGGGACATTAACTGAAAACACTACCCTTTCACTAAACAACTTTAATCTTCTCTTTAATTTGGCTTCTGGTGGAGCTAGCGAAAAATTTGCTGTTCAAGTTGGAGGTTCAGACATTTTGAGTGTTACTGACCAAGGAAGAGTTTACTTTAGAGGAAGTTATCCAATAGCCCAGACCAACAAGGAAGTTTTGAGAGAAATGGTTCCAATTATGGGATTTGATTTACCAGTGAAAACGACAACGACGAGCGCAGCCAAAATTTCAAGAGACATTATTTCTTATCCCCTGAACCCTTGCGAACCTGGAACTTCAAGAGTTCATAAATTGGTTGTGAGGTACGGCTCAACTGGAACTTCCACTATTGCAATTGCCACTTCAACAGCTGCAGATTATTCTTCAACAACGTTGGCAAATACAAGCGATAGTTCAAAAGGAACAGTGGCTACTGTTGAGCTTTCAATTCCAACCCCTGCTGGCTCTTGCACTATTTGGAACCAAGGAACAGACACTACTGATTGGTGGGTAACGATTAGATTGAATCAGACAGGAACTGAAATTAGGATTTATCAGATATTTTTGGCAGGATATGATAGGTTGATATAAATTTATGAATTTAAATTTTTTTAAAAAATTATTAATTGCAATTTTTCCAGGCTTAGTTGTGGCTGGTTTGATATTTTCTGCCAACGTTTATTACGATTTGGATTTGGATAAAGTTATCGTTGAACACATCACGAGAATTGTAGGAATGTTTGAGACCACAGGTACGACTACTTTGGCAATCATTTCTGGCAACGTCGGCATCGGGACGACGGCACCTTCTTATAAATTGGAGGTAATAGGTACAGGTAGATTTTCTTCTGATTTGACTGTGTCTGGCAATCTTACTGTTTCTGGTTCTGGAACTCATAATAT
>Ga0197143_1000277_pt1 | contig 60310 bp, 55 predicted proteins | sample GBS70_MetaG_FD_148603 | JGI IMG/M metagenome (GOLD analysis project Ga0197143, IMG submission 148603) | Sediment microbial communities from Great Boiling Springs, Gerlach, Nevada, United States - GBS 70_MetaG | ecosystem: Environmental > Aquatic > Thermal springs > Hot (42-90C) > Sediment...
TGGCGCGTCAGGTCCAAGACCTTACAGACCGCTTGGATACTCTGACACGTCAGGTCCAGGACCTCACAGCGGACGTGCATACCCTGCTGAAGTGGCAGAAGGGCGAGGCCGGCCGTCGGAGGGGCGAACGCTACGAACGGAATATCATCCGGCGGGCGCCCCTGTTGTTCGGCGGTGGCGCCGGCGGTACGACAGACACCCCCCAAGTTCAAGAGCGTCTGGGTCGGTGGCTTCGGGACCTTTTCGACCGGCAGACCCTCTTGTCCTCGGAAGAGGACCCGACGCTGGCGGACCTCATCTGGTGGAAAGGGGACCAGGTCGTCGTCGCGGAGGTGTCCGTTACAGTGGACAAAACCGACGTCTGGCGGGCTGTTCGCCGGGCTCGGACTCTGCGGTCCCTTGGAGTCGATGCGGCTCCGGCCGTCATCGGGGAGAAGTGGGATGCCTCCGAGACACGGGCCCTCGCCGAGGAATTGGGCGTGTGGTGGCTCGTCCGGGGGGTCCCATCGGAAGCCTTCCAGGCCTTCCGATGGCGCCGATAGCCGTCTTCCCCAGCATTGAGCGCGTCTATTATACAATGAGGGATGGCGTCCTGAGACCTGACACCCGGGACCCAGTGTCCGGAACTCGTTTCAACTCTGAATAAATCGACAGGAGAGGCGAACTGTGTTGGGACTCATCATCACCTTGCACGTCTTCCTGTGCATTTTGATCATCATCGCCGTCTTGCTCCAGCAGGGGCAAGGGTCGGACCTCGCCAGTATCTTCGGCGGCGGAGGCGGCGCCTCGCCCATCATGAGGGGCCGGGCCGCCATGTCGCTCCTGAATAAGGTCACGATCGTCTGCTTCGTCTTGTTCATCGGGACATCACTGGCGATTTCGATCCTCCAGCGCCGGCGGGCTGAGGTCCGACCGCCTCTCCCGACCGTACCGGCTCCGACGGCCCCGGCCTCACCGACGCCGAGTCCCCCGACGGCCCCGGCGCCCCAGAAATGAGGCATGTGCCCGGACATGCACCGGGCTTCGTTCCGGTCCCGAGGCGGTCATGGTCGACTTTGACTATACCGATACCCAACGGATGATCCAGGATACGGTCCGGTCCTTTGCCGAGCGAGAGATCCGCCCTTTCCTACGGGAATGGGACGACCGTGAGGTCTTCCCCCGGGACGTATTCCGGAAGATGGGCGAGCTGGGCTTCCTGGGCGTGATGGTCCCGGAGCAGTACGGGGGAGCCGGCTACGGTTATTCGGAATTTGTCGTCGTCATCGAGGAACTCGCCCGGGTCGACCCGGGCATCGCCTTGAGCGTGGCGGCCCACAACTCCCTCTGTACGGCCCACATCTACCGCTTCGGGAACGAAGCCCAGCGGGAGCGATACGTCGTCCCCCTGGCCCGGGGGGAAAAGCTGGGTGCCTGGGCGTTGACGGAACCCGAGGCCGGAAGCGACGCCGGAAGCCTGCAGACGCAGGCCGTCTGGGACGGGGAGGCGTGGGTCTTGCGGGGTACGAAGAACTTCACGACCCACGGGACGGTGGGGGACGTCTACGTCGTCATGGCTGTCACGGACCGGCAGAAGGGTCGGAGGGGCGGCATCACGGCCTTCATCGTCGAACGAGGTACGCCGGGCCTGATCCCCGGGAAGCGGGAAAGTAAGTTAGGAATGCGGACCAGCGACACGGCCTCGGTCATCCTCGACAACTGCCGGGTCCCGCCCGAGAACGTCATCGGCGAGGTCGGTCAGGGCTTTTCCCAGGTCCTGCAGGTCCTCGAGGGCGGTCGCGTCGGGATCGGGGCCCTGGCCGTCGGGATCGCCCAAGGTGCCTTTGAGGCGGCCCTCCGGTACGCCCAGGAGCGGCGTCAGTTCGGTCGGCCCATCGCTGAATTCCAGGCGATTCAGTTCATGCTGGCCGACATGGCGACCCAGATCGAGGCGGCCCGCCTCTTGGTCCACCGTGCGGCGTGGCTTCGGGACCGGGGACAGGCAACGCCGAAGGAGTCCTCGATGGCCAAGCTATTTGCCTCGGAGGTTGCCGTCCGGGTCGCCGACAGGGCTGTCCAGATTTTTGGGGGTTACGGCTTTGTGAAGGACTATCCCGTCGAAAAGTACTATCGGGATGCGAAGCTGTGCACGATCGGGGAGGGGACGTCGGAGATTCAGCGGATCGTCATCGCCCGCCAGGTCCTCCGGGAAATCGGCTTCCGGCCCTCATCTCTATGAAGGGGTCTGTCACGCTTAGATTAGAGCGGACCGCCCAGACCCTCTGAACCCCGCTCTTGCGGGGGGGCTCAGATCGGAATCCCTATGGCCTTATTGCCCTACTGCCCGATTGCCCTCTATCTATCCCTCCCCCAGGAGGGTCGCGACGACCCGGGGCCATTGGAGTTCCCGGACGGTTATCCGGGCCTGCTCGCCCTGCCGTTCGGCGACCCGAACGTCCTCGCCCCAGCGGTCGAGGTAGCGGGCGATGGCCTCGGGGCGGGGCTCAACGACGTACCCGTTGCGTCCGTGGGAGACCAGTTCGGTCGCCCCGCCTCCGTCCCGGCAGACGATGACGGGCTTGCCCGAGGCGAAGGCCTCGACCGTCACGAGACCAAAGTCTTCCCGGTACGTCGTGAACAGGACGCCCCGGCATTCGGCGTAGAGGCGGATCAACTCGTCCTCGGAGACGGCACCCAAGACCCGGACGCACTTCTCCAGGCCCCGTTCTCGGACATACTGACGTAGGGTCTCGGCCTCAGGGCCGTCGCCGGCCATCCAGAGGGAAAGCCCGCTCTGGACGTGGGCCATCGCCTCGACGGCCAGTCGGGGCCGCTTGAGTTCCGTCATCCGGGAGACCCAGAGGACAAAGGGCCCGTAGCGGTCGGTCCGGTACGGTCGCGGGGGCGGCGGCTGGTAGAGGACCCGGGCTTGGAGGCCCAGGCCCCGCTCGAGACGCCCGGCGACCTCCCGGGAGATGGCCCATAGGGCCCCGGCCCGCCGGAGAGCCCATCGGTCGAGGCGGGTGACGACCCATCGCCGGAATCGCTCCTTGACCCGCTGGGCCGGCGACCACCGGACCCAGTAGAAGTCCCACAGGTCGTCGTACTCCCGAAGCCGATGGCACAGCCACACGACGTGCCGGGGATGGCGGGCCAGGTAACAGGGGAAGCGGAGCGAGATGACGACGTCGGGCGGGCCACCGCTACCAAAGCCGGTGTCCGTCAGAGCGGCGGCGGCGTAGGCGAGGAGCGTCCGTCCGAAGCGGTTCTGGGAAAGGACCAAGAGGTCGGCCGTGTGGCCCGCCGCCCGCAGGGCCTGGAGCAGACCATACGCCCGCCGTAGTTCTCCCCCGTCGGCGAAGGGGATGTGGGAGGTCAGGACCAATACACGCATGAGGGCCTCCGAAAAGTCGGGCATCGGGCCCCGCATCCTACATCGTGCATCCTGCATCGTGCATCCTGTATAATGGAATGCCTTCCGTTGAGGAGACGGAGCACCATGGTTCTCCAGCACATGCGCCGGAACATCCATCGCTACAAGTGGGTCCTGTGGATCGTCATCCTGTCCTTCATCCCCCTCTTCGGGTACTACTATACCGCCAGCCGCCATGAGGCCCAGACCGCCGAGGAAGTCGTCCTTCGCGTCGACGGCCGTCCCGTTACCCGCCTGGAGGTCCTGCGGGAGATGGAGGCCCTCACCTCGGTGTTCCGACCGACTTCGCCCGAACAGCGGCGATTCATTCTACAGATGGCCCGCGACCGGGTCATCGAGACGCACCTCTGGCGGAGCCTGGCCGACCGACTCGACGTCCGGGTGACACCCGACGAGGTCCAGGCTCAAATCCGCCGGTCCCTGGAGACCCTGGCCCAGCAAATTCGCATGCAAAACCCCAAGCTCACCGACCGGGAGCTCCAGGCCCAGGTCCAGGCCATCTTGGAAGACTTCCTGCGCCGGCAGGGGTTCGCTCAATATGCCGACTACGAACGGGCCGTCGCCGAGCAGTTGCGGGTTCAGAAACTGCAAGACCTCCTGAGCGGACCCGTCACCGTCCATCGGGACGAGGTCGAACGGGCCTACCGTCAGCAGTATGTGACGGCCCGCATCGCCTACGTCGAGGTCCCCCTCTCCCGGTATAAGGACCCGGTACCGACGGACTCCGACCTCGAGCGGTTTTACCGGACCCATGCCGACCGCTACCGGGTCCCGGAGCGGCGGAAGGCCGGCTACCTGCGGGTCGACGCCGAGGCCTTACTGGCCGACGTGTCGGTCGACCCATCTCTCATAGATAAGTACTATTCTGAAAACAAAGAACAGTTTACAGAATCCGAAAAAATTCATGCACGCCACGTCCTCATCTCGACCCAGAGGCGGTCCGAGGCGGAGGCCCGTCAGCGGGCTGAGGTCGTCCGGGCTCGTCTGAAGGCCGGCGAGGACTTCGCCCGGGTCGCTCAGGAATACTCCGACGACCCGGGCACTCGGGAGAAGGGGGGTGACCTCGGATGGTTCGAACGGGGTCGGATGGTACCTGAATTTGAGCAGGCCGCCTTCTCGCTGGCCGTCGGTCAGGTCAGCGAACCCGTCCAGACGGCTTACGGCTTTCATATCATCCAAGTCTTGGAGAAGCGTCCTCCCCGGGTGCGACCCCTCCCTGAAGTCCGGGAGGAGATCCGTCGGCGTCTGGCCCGGCCGGAGGCCGTCCGTCGGGCGCAGGCCTTCGCCGAGTCGTTGGCCCGGAAGATACAGGCCGAGAAGGGCGTTTCGCTGGCCCAATGGGCCCAACCCCCAAAGGCCGTCTACGTCGAGACGGACTTTGTCGCCCCCAATGAGCTTCGGGCCGACGTGCCGGCCCCGATTCGGGACGCTCTTTTCTCGCTTCGGGAACCCGGCGAGGTCCGGGGCCCCGTCCCCCTTGGCGAGGAGTCCTATGCCATCGTGCAGTGGACTGGGACGCTCCCCCCGACGCTCCCGCCCCTGGCGGAAGTCCGTGACCGGGTGGTCGCCGACTGGAAGGAGGCCCAGAAGATGGCCCTCGCCCGGAAGGAGGCCGAGGAGCTCTATCAGCAGGCTCTGCGGGAGAATGGAGACCTGAAGAAGGTCGCAGAAGGATTGGCGTTTCAGGTCCAAGAGGCCGGCCCCTTCCCGGAAGCCGGTCCCGTCGGGGAGCTCGGTCAGGCCCCGGAATTGGTCCGGGCCGTCTTTCAAGCTTCGGCGGATACGGTCCTTCCGCCCATCGAGGTCCCCCACCGGGGTGTCGTCGTGGTGAAGGTCCTCGAACGGAAGACTTTCGACCCCAAGGACTTTGAGGCCCGGTATCATCAGGTGCGGGCGCAGGTCCTCCAGCAGAAGCGGCAGGCGCTCCTGTTCAGCATCTTGGAGGCCCTCAAGGCGAGTGCCCGGGTCGAGAACCTCAAGGACGCCCGGGGCCGGGACCGGTTGGAAAGCCTGGTAGCGGGGTAGAGACATGGCCCCCCATCCGCCACCGTGGACGGCCGAGGAGTTGGCCCGGGCGACGGATGCCGTCGTCGTCGGGGATCCGGCCCGTCCGTTTTCCGACGTCGCCGAACCGGCTACAGCGGAGTCTGAACACCTGACGGTCCTGTGGGACCCCCGCCATCGGGACGCCGTCGCCTTCACACGAGCCTGCGTCATCGTCGCCGCCCCGGGATCGGAGGCCCTCCGGTCTGACGTGACGTGGGTCTTGCATCCAGACCCCATCGCCGTCCTGTGGGTCCTGGCCGAATGGCTGGGGCTGACGCCGGTCCGGCAGGGCATTCATCCGACGGCCCAGGTAGACCCCTCGGCCGAGGTCCATCCGACGGCCTGGGTCGGACCCTTCTGCTATGTCGGACCGGGCGTGCGGATTTATGCGGGTGCCCAACTGATGGGCCACTGTGTCCTTTACGGAGACGCGGAGGTGGGGCCCGAAAGCGTCCTCCATGCTGGCGTCGTCGTCTATCCCCGGGTCCGGATCGGGCGACGGGTCCTCGTCCATGGGGGAGCCGTCCTGGGCGGTGACGGCTTTCGGTTCATTCCCCATCCGGAACGGCCCGTGAAGGTGCCCCAGCTCGGACGGGTCGTCATCGAGGACGACGTGGAAATCGGGGCCAACACGTGTGTCGACCGGGCCTTCCTGGGCGAGACCCGGGTCGGGGCCGGCACGAAGATCGACAACCTCGTACAGGTCGCCCACAACGTCACCATCGGGCGGGCCTGTCTGATTGCGGCTCAGGTCGGCATCGCCGGCAGTTCCCGCATCGGCCATCGGGTCTGGATGGGCGGTCAGGCCGGCGTGCCGGACCACGTGACCGTCGGGGACGACGTGCGGCTGGCGGCCCAGACGGGCATCGCGGGCGACGTGCCACCCGGAAAGGTCATGGCCGGTTCCCCGGCCGTCGAGCGGGTCCTATGGCTTCGGATCCATGCCTTCCTGCGAGAACTACCCCGATGGCTGGAAAAGTTCCGGCGCTGGGACCGGCTTTGGGGTGAGGGGGAGGGAAGGGGGGGGAAACGGGGTGTTTCATAGGCCCTGGGACGCGGAGCTGGAATCAAAATCCCCACTGCCAGACTACCCTAATGCCCGATTGCCCTATGGCCTGACTGCCCGCCTCCCCACATGCGCATGGTCATCGGCTTGAGTTTCGGTGCTCTCCTCGGATGGCTGGCGTGGCTGGGATTGGCCGCCAGCCGGACCCTCGGATGGACCGGTCTATCCTTCCACGTCCTGGCCGGTCTGGGTATCGCCCTGTGGAACATGCTGATCCAGTCGATGACCCTTTTTATGTGGATGGCCCTGACTCGGCAGGTTCGGGAACAGACGGCCGACCGGCCCGACCTGCATCCGATGGCCGAGTCCCTCCGCCGGTGGCGGAACCGGCTGTTTCCATGGATAGTCTTGGGCTTGCCCCTCTGGATGGTCCCCCTGGTGACGGGGATGGCCCGGGCCGCCGGGCAGACCTCAGGGGGCCTGCATGGGGCCTCCGCCTGGGTCGTCGTGGGCCTAACGGGCATCCTGACTGCCGCCGAGCTTCGGGGAGCCGTCCGGCTCATGTGGGTCCTCGGCACCGTCGATGCCTCTCTCGGGGGGACGTCCCTTGTCACGCATCCGGGTCACGATGGGCCGTCTGCGGGGTCAGTGGATTGAGACCCGGCCGGGGCTTCCCTATCGACCCCTGCCGGCTCGGCTTCGAGAGGCCTTCTTCTCCCATATCGGGGCCAGTGTGGAGGACTGCCGCTTCATGGACGGCTTTGCCGGGACGGGCCTCATGGGCATCTACGCCCTCAGTCTGGGAGCCGGTTCCGTGATTTTTATCGAGAAAGACCCCCGCGTCGCCCGTCTCCTGGAGCAGAATCTGCGACGCCTGGGGCTGACTGACCGGACGGACGTGCGGGTCGGGGACATCCGACGGGTCCTGACCCGACCGCCGGTCGCTCCCATGGACTGGATCTTCCTGGGGCCGCCCTATGATTTTCCGACCCCCCACCTGGAAGACGTCCTGGACCGACTGATCCGCTACGGCTGGACGCAGGACGACGTCCGGCTGGCCGTCCAGCGCTTCAAGAAGGCGCCGCCTCCCAGGGCACCCGGCTGGGAACTCTGGGGAACCCTCGACCACGGCGACGATGTGATATACTTCTTCCGAAGAGTCCCGGTGCCGTGAGGGCGGTCGATGTCCCACCCGATAGGCCCCTGGGCTGGCCCGATGGCGAGTCGGAGTCTGGCCGAGGCCGCCTGGCAGGCGCTTCGCCAGTGGCGGACGCCGGCGGACCTCCAAGAGGCCCGAAACCTTCAGTGGACGTTGGCCCGACGGGTCCGGGCCGAAGACGGACCGACCCGCTGGCGATGGGTCCTGGGCCTCGACAGCGCCTTCATCGGGGGCGGCCACCGTATCCTCGCCGGGGCCGTCCTGTGGGACGCCGTCGGCCGGACGACCGTCCATCGGTGGGTGGCCGTGGCCGACGTGGAATTCCCCTATGTACCCGGCTTTCTGTCCTTTCGGGAAACGCCGGGCTACCTGCGGGTGATGACCCAGGTCGACCACCCCGTGGATGTCCTGATCGTCGACGGTCAGGGAACGGCCCACCCCCGGGGCTTTGGAATCGCCTGTCACATCGGGGTCCTCCTGGATTGGCCGACGATCGGCGTCGGCAAGAGCCGACTCTTCGGTCGCCATGAAACACCCGCCCCGAACGCGGGCCAGTGGGTTCCCTTATGGCATCCCCGCACCGGTGCGGTCATCGGGGCCGTCCTGACGACACGGCCCCGCACGCGGCCCGTCTACGTCTCGCCGGGCCACCGGATATCGCTGGAGCAGGCCGTGGCCGTCGTCCTCGACTGCTGTGACGGCTATCGGCTTCCCGAACCCCAGCGGCAAGCCGACCAGTGGGTCCGACAAATGCGGGATCGGGTCTTCGATTCCCAGACCCATCCCGACCGTCCGGGGTGACCCCGAGAGTGACCGACCGGACTCGGGACTCCGTTGAGTGAGGTCATGAGTACGAACGGACGAGCGTCGGAAGACCTGGAAGCCCGCATGGCCCGCCTACGGGAGGAGATGGTCCAACAACAGTTGGTCCAGCGGGGCATTCGGGACGAGCGGGTCCTGGCCGTCATGCGGAAAGTCCCCCGTCACCGATTTGTCCCATCCGAGTATGTCTATGCCGCTTACGACGACGGCCCCCTTCCCATCGGGGCCGGTCAGACCATCAGTCAGCCTTACATCGTCGCCCTGATGACGGAACTCCTCCACCTACAGGGTCCGGAGAAGGTCCTGGAAGTCGGTACGGGCTCAGGTTACCAGACGGCGATTCTGGCCGAGCTGGCCCGGGAGGTGTATACCGTGGAGCTGGAGCTGGAGCTTCTGGAACGGGCCCGCCGGCTCTTGGCATCGATGGGATACACGAACATCTACTTTCGTCACGGCGACGGCTCGGAGGGATGGCCTGAGGCGGCCCCCTTTGACGCCATCATCGTGACGGCCGCTCCGCCGGAAGTACCGCCGGCTCTGATCGAGCAACTCCGGGTCGGTGGCCGACTCGTCATTCCCGTCGGGACATGGGACCAGGACCTCCAGCTCATCGTCAAACACGGCCCGGAGCCGACCGACTGCACGGTCCAATCGATCACGCCCGTGCGCTTCGTACCCTTGCGGACCCGCCGTCCTTGAACGGGGTGCCCAGGACGCAAGAACCGAACCGGGACCCGGAGCCGCCGGATAGAGGAGAAAAGGGTCTGATCCGGGGAATTCGCAAGGCCTTGAGCATGGACCCCGTTCCTTCGTCCCTGCGAATCATGGCCCGATGGCCCCACTGCCGTAAAAATAGCCCCGCCCACCGCGTAAGTCCTAATTATCTGCGATTCCCACTCCAAAAAGCAAGAAAAACGAAAATCGAAAGCGATTTGGGCGATTTTGTCTGATTGCGACGGACATGGCCCAGGCCTATAATGAAAAAGGGTCCTCCGCCTCGACGGAGGCGGCGGGCATGGGGCAGGGGTGACCCTGCCGGTCGGGGGGCTCGAGAGTCGGGTACTTGGTTCCGCCGTGGATGGAAGTCATGATTGCATTCCCTGAGCCCTTCTGTCCTGTATCCGTTTCAAATCTGGCGACCCCATCCCGAAAGAACCTGAGACCGAACCTCGAAAGTGGAGGTCAGGGATGCGACGGAAAGACATTCGGCTCCGATACTGGGCCGCATGCCTGGTCGGCTTGCTGGTGGGCGTCGCCTCCGGGTCGTACGCTCAGGTCCGGATGGGCAATAGCTCGGAAGGCGATAGCGGCATCTTCCACGTCTTATCCAGTCAGACGGTTCCCAAGGGCCGTCTCTGGTTCGGGGTCGTACACGACAACCTGGACCGGGATCCCCTGGACGTCGACGAGACCCACTACCGGGTCGGGCTTGGCTTTGGAATCACGGACTGGCTCCAGGCCCAGGCCGCCTGGGACGTCCTGACCCAGTATGACATCGACCCCAAAGGCGGTGCGGTCGGCTTTTTCAATACCCAATTTGTCTCTCGAAATACTTGGTTCAGCGGCCTTGGGGACCTGTGGGCGGGCCTGAAACTTCGGGCCTTGGACGCGCGTCAGCAACCCCTTGGCCTTGGCGTCTTGGCCCGTGTCAAGGTCCCGACGGCTTCCGCCTCCGACGGCGTCGGGACCGGCAAGGTCGACCTGGACGTACGGGGTCTGTTGGAGTTCAACGCTCAGGACATGGTCGGCCTGTTCGGGAACGTCGGCTTTCTGCTGGCGGGCAAACCGGATGCCCATCGGGCCGGGAATCAGTTCGTTTACGGAGCCGGTCTGGCCTTCCCCTATAAGACCCGGGTCCAGTTGGTCGCCGAGGTCTCGGGTGGCGTCGTCCAGTCGGGGGGCCAGATCGACGACTATACAGACCTGGGGGTAGGTCTCCGGTGGTTCATCACGGACGGTCTGAACGTCACGGCGGCCTATCGTCGCAATGTCCAGGCCGGTAGTGACCGAAGCCAGCATCCCGATGGTGGGACGGTCGTCCTGGGTTACTGGCCTCAGCCGAAAGTGGCGGCGCCCCCGCCTCCGCCACCACCTCCGCCGCCCCCGCCACCTCCGCCTCCGGTGCCCCCGCCCGTCGTGGTGCCCCCGGTACCGGGCCTGGCCGAAGTCTACTTTGACTTTGACCGCTACGAGATTCGGCCCACGGAGGTCGAGAAGCTGGACAAGCTGGTCCAATACCTGAGGGACCATCCGGACGTGAACGTCGTCGTCGAGGGGCATACCTGCTACATCGGGACGGATGAATACAACATGGCTCTGGGGCTCCATCGGGCCGAGGCTATCAAAGATTACCTGGTCTCCAAGGGGATCGATGCCAACCGCATCGAAGTCATCAGTTATGGGGAAACCCAACCTAAATACGACAACTCCCAGGAGATCACCCGTCGCTTCAACCGGCGAGGATGGTTCGTGATTCGGGAGAAGCCGAAACGGTAAGGCTCTGCGGGATCCTTGAGGTAGCCGGGTAGGGCCTTCGGCGGGTTCGGCATTCAAAGTGTCGGGATCCGTCCCTGGAGGGTGGGTGGACCGTCTGCTTTGGCGACCCTTGGTGGGGAGAGGCCACTGTCCTATAATCTATCAGAGGTGCAAGTCGTGACCCTGCGGGAGGAGTTTCTTCGGCTTTTGCGGGAGGATGCCGAGTTCCGGCGGGAAGTCGTGCGTCTGCTCCTTGCGGACGCCGAACTCCGGGAAGACATCCGTAAGGGGGTCCTGACGCAGGAACTCCTGGATTTACCCGAGCGGGTCGAAGCCAACTTTGCCCGGGCTTTCCAACTCATCGCGGAGTTGGCCCAGCAGGTTCAAGAGAACAACCGACAGATTGCCGAGAACAGTCGGCAGATCGCTGAGAACAGTCGGCAGATCGGCCAACTCACGGAGCGGATGGAGCGGGTCGAGGCCCAGATCGGCCAACTCACGGAGCGGATGGAACGGGTCGAGGCCCAGATCGGCCAACTCACGGAGCGGATGGAGCGGGTCGAGGCCCAGATCGGCCAACTCACGGAGCGGATGGAACGGGTCGAGGCCCAGATCGGCCAACTCACGGAGCGGATGGGACGGGTCGAGGCGCAGAGGGGTCGAGGCCCAGATCGGCCAACTCACGGAGCGGATGGAACGGGTCGAGGCCCAGATCGGCCAACTCACGGAGAGCCTGGGCCGCATTCAGGAGCGTTGGGGCCTGGTCCATGAGGACATCGCCCGAGAACTCCTTCCTGAATTCCTCCACCGGGCCGGAGCAACCGTCCGGCGGGTCGTCTCGGTCGTCTTCGACGGGGAAGCCGACCTGGTCCTAGAGGTGGAGAGAGACCAGAAATCCTGGACGCTGGCCGTGGAGGTGAAGGGTCGGGTCGTAGGACGGCGCCCCTTTGAGCAGGCACGGCTTCGGGTGGAGGACCCGAAGTTTCAAGCATGGCTCCGTCGGGAGGAATTCCCGTTGCCGGTCTATCCGGCGGTCTTCGGGATAGTCGTCTATACGGGGGCCGAGGTGTGGGCCGAGCGGCTGGGCGTAGGTCTCTACGACGCTCGTCGGGGGGAAATTCTCCCGCCGACGCAGGAGGCGGTGCCGTGATTCGTAAGTCCTAACCCTGAACGCCGTGGAACTCATGAACGATACGAAGAATGCCCTTCCCCAAGACTGGCGCAAGGCGCTTCATGCCTGGCTTCAGACCCTACGGGAAGACCTGGAAGCGGCCGTCCACCAACTCCCCGAGCTCCTGAGGGCCTTCCCCCACGTCCGGACCGAGCTCCTGGAACGTCTGGGGGACCAGGTCCGGATCGATGTCCTTCGGAAACTCTTTGATGCTTATCCGGATCTCCTGCCGGGTGATGCGGCGACCTTCGAATGGCTGGTCGAGCACAGTCCCCGCCTCCTGGAGGTCTGGCTGGAGCGGTACACCCTAACACCGGCCCAGGCCTGGCGTCTCATCGAGGCAGTTCCCCGGCGGGTCGTCTCCCGGCGGCTCCTGGAGCGGGCCTTTGAGGCCTTGCCGGAGGCCTTTCGGGAGCTTTACGGGAAGCTATCGGCACCGGCCCGCAAGCGGCTGGTCCTATGGCGGGACGTCCTCTTCGAACAGCCCGTCTCGGCCGAATGGGCATCGGTCCTGGCCGAATGGCTCGAGGGTCGTCCCGTATGGAATCCCGCCGCCCTGGAAGAGCTGAAGCGCATACTGGACCTTCGGGAAGACCTTCGGGACGTCCTCCTCGGGACCCTGCCCGATCTGGTCCGCCGGACGCTTCAGCCGGCAGAGCCGATCAAGGTCCGTCAGGACGAGGTCTTATGGTTTCTGCACCGGCCGGACGAGCCGGTCCCGCCGGAGTGGCAGGCCGGGATCGTCGAGAGCCTCAGCCGGCTGGGAAATCCCGTCTTGTGGGCCTGGGCCCGGGAGCATCCCCAGCTCCGGACGGCCGTCGCCGGGGTCTCACCCCGGTACCGGGGCTGGCTCTCCTTGGAGTGGGTCTTACGGTGTCTGAACGAGCCGACGGGTCGGGTCCATCAGCGGAAGCTCCAGGCGCTTCTCGGCGAGCTGGGTGTCAGTCTACGGTCGGGTCGGCGTCAGCGCCTGGTCTCGGCCGAGGAGCTGGGTCGGGTCTTGGACGTCGTCCCCCTGCCCCGGTTTATCCATCGTCTGCATCACTTCAAGCACGTCGAGGAGATTAGCCGGGACCCGGCCGTCCTGCGGCGGCTCGTCGAGGAGAAGCTCCTGCGGCGGACGGTCGTCCCCCACATTTACGAGAGCCTCGTCGAAGATCGAGACCTGCGGGCAACCCTTCAGCGGTGGACCCAGGAGTACCGGACGGCCCGTCAAGAACGGCGGCGGCGTCTGCAGGAGCTGATTCAACGGAATCTGGTCCCCGTCCCGCCCCAGCCGTTCCAGCCGGACCCCTTCCAGGTCGAGGCCGTCGAGGCCTTCCGTCGGGGTTTGGACGTCTTGGTCACGGCCCCGACGGGTTCGGGGAAGACCTGGATCGCTGAGCAGGCGATGGCTGAGGTCCTCCGTCAGGGCGGCCGGGCCTTCTACGCGACGCCCCTGCGGGCCCTGTCGTACCAGAAGTTAAGGGCCTTTCGGGAGAAATTTGGCTGGGAGCAGGTCGGCGTCTTAACGGGCGAGTACCGGGAGAATGCCACGGCGCCCCTGATCGTCGGCACGACCGAGATCGTCCGGAACCTCCTTCTGGACGGAGCCCGGTTCCAGCTCCTCGTCTTGGACGAGGCTCATTATATCGGGGACGTCGAACGGGGGAGTGCGTGGGAGGAAAGTATCCTGCTGGCCCCCCGGGAGACCCGACTCATCCTACTTTCGGCGACCATCCCCAACTCCGAAGAGATTGCGGCCTGGCTCCGAAGCCTGGGCCGTTCGGTCTTCATCTCGACCCGGCCCGACCGACCCGTCCCCCTGGAATTTCTGACGTGGATGGAAGAAGGCCCCGAGCTGGGCCTCCACCCGCGGGGCCGCCATCCGGGCCTACGGGAACTCCTGCAGACCCTCAAGCAGTGGTCGATGACGCCGGCCCTGATCTTCGTCGGGCGTCGGGACGACGCCATGGTCATGGCCCATGAGGCGGCCCACATACTCCCGCCCAAAGACGAGCGGGCGGAGGGACTCCCCCCGCATCCTTTGGCTCACCTCCTGCGGCGGGGGATTGGGGTCCATCACGCCGGTCTGGGCTATGCCTTCCGGGAGACGGTGGAGTCCTTAATGGAGCGGGGTGAGCTGGACTTCATCTTTTGCACGTCCAGCCTGGCCCACGGCATCGACGCCCCCGTGCGGACGACGGTCCTGTACGACGTCTCGCCCTTCTGGGACCGTTCGGAACTTCAACATGCCTTGGGCCGGGCCGGCCGCCGGGGTTACGACCAGGTCGGCTTCGCCGTCGTCGCCCTACCGGCCGCGAACATTCGTCAGGTCATTCACGCCCTGCGGCTCGGGCCGCAACCCCTGGAGTCGGCCTTTGCTCCCCACGACGCCGCCGTCGCCGCTCTGGTCGCCCAGTACGGCATCGACGGGACCCTCGCGCTGGCCCGCAAGAGCCTTCGGCTTTTCCAGGGTGACGGCCACGTGCAGGGCCAAATCGTTCAGGCGATCCGTCGTCTCGTACGATTGGGCTTCATGGAACGGGACGGGACCCTCACGGACATGGGCCGGTCCATCGTCCGGCTCATGCACCCCCATGCCACGGCCGTCGTCCTGACCCTCCAGACGGTCTCCTCCATCGGGCCCGAGGAAGCGGCCATCATTGCCGCCTTCTTCAGTAACGAGCGACCGCCCCGCCGGGTCCGGCATTACCTCGACCACCCCCTCGTGCCCGTCATGACCGAAGCGGCCCGGATGGCCGAACTGAACGAGATCGACCCCCGCGACGGAGCTCGACGGGCCTGGATCATTCGCCAGTGGCTCCGGGGTCGCGAGGCGGAACTCCGGGAAATGGTCGGGGTCGACGCTGAGGGGGACATCGAGCGGCTTCGGATTCAGGTCGTCGAACTCCTCCGCAAAATGGAGGGCTTGGACCTCGCGGCGGCGACCCAGGCCCTCTTTGTCCTGGACCCCCACTTCATGGCCGAGCACCCCGACTGGCCGGCGGCGACCGTCCGGGAAACCTGATACCCAGGCGTTTTATTGGGATTCATCGACTTGACAGGGGAAGGGGACGAACTGACCCGCCTCGTCCAGCCGCCAGCCGGTCCATGCCTCGACGCCCTGGGCCGTGACCCGCAGGACGATGTAAACGAAGTCCGGCCACGCCCGCTGGCGGTCCGTCTCCGACGGTCGGGCCGGATGGTCGGGATGGGAGTGGTACACGGCCAGAATCCGCAGGCCCCGCTCGTCGGCCGACCGTTCAACCCGACGGTACGTCCGGGGGTCGATGAGATAGCGGTCGTGCCGTCGGGTCGGCTCGACGTTCGGCGTCCGGTAAATCTCGACGACCCGACCGTCGGGGTAGCCGACCAGGAGGCCGCAGGCCTCATAGGGATAGTCTTCTACCGCATGCGCCTCCATCGTTTCGACCAATGAACGGGGAATGACCAGCGTCTCAAAGCCGATCGGCTGAATCCCCGGTACCGTCATCGTGCCCCTCCATGACCCGGCTCATCCAAGGGAGTGACGGGTGACGAGTAATAGGTAGTAATTCATTGCCGTAGTACTTTGTTAAGATTTGAAATGTGGGAATGGAGCACCGGTGCCAGGTACCAGGTAATCTGAATCCTGGCCCTTTCTATCCTGCATCCTGCATCCATATCTTAACAGAGCCGTAGTGCCGAACTACCGAATTGCCGTACTGCCGTAAAATCGTCTCCCTCCTGGAGCCATTCATCTGCGGCGGGCCTGACGTAGATGGAAGTAATCGATGGCCCCCCGGGTCAAGAGCCGGATCGCCTCATCGCCCGACTGCCGGCCTGTCTCATAGAGACGTTCCAACAGGCGTTCGCCCACAGCGGCGTCCAACGCGTGGGTCGCCACGATGCAACGATACCAGGCCGGCGTCGCCGAACCGCCCCAGACGACCCACGGCATGAGGTCGACCAAAAGTTGAATCCAGGCTTCCGACCGGGTCGTCCAGGCTTCCGCAAGCTCTTCGGTTCGCTCCCCAAGCCGCTCGAGGACATGAACGGCCATCTCCAGGGCTTCGCCCAGGGGGACCTCGTCGGGCTTGAGCCAGACAGGGGTCCCCTCCCATTCGACGAGATAGTACGAGTCCCACCGACGCACGTGGCGCATGAAGCCTGCCAGCCAGTCCATCAATCCGACCCATACGTCCGCCGGCCGCGCCGGACCCCTCTGGAGGGTCATTCGCCAGGCCTCGAGGGCCTGGACGGCAGATTGAAAATATGGATGGTACGCCCGCTCTTCGGTTCGAACCCCCATGTGTTTCCGCCCGGTGTCGATGGGACCTATGCAGTTAGGAGAGCTATTTTACGGCAATTCGGCAATGCGGCTGTGGCCCCCGCTCCCTGACCGCGCAGATTTCTTACCGTCGGGCGACTCCCCCTCGAGCGAGCAGGGCTTGAAGGGTTGTTTCAGCCCGGTCTCTTCAGGGTCCGCACCGCCATCCCTGGCATGTTTTCGATACGGACCCAAACTTCCCGAGATTCGTCGCATCGAACGGTCTGAGTATACGTTTTGGTCTCCCCCTCGCCGTCCATTTGGAAGGTCACGACGTGCTCACCCTTCGGCAGGGAAAATGTTCCCGAAGCCGCCGACCGTTCGATGACCTTCAAGACCGTGAACTTTCGAACCCGTCCGTAAAACCGTTTCTCAAACACGAATGCGTCATCAACTCGCACCCGGACGTCCATGAATTGGTACCTGTGAAAGATGGAAAATTGAACCTCACAGGACCCGGCGGGGACCGCCGACGGACCGGGACCAGCGCTCGGTGAGGCTGGCGGAACGGCGGAGACATTCAGTGAAACGGGGGCCTCGGTTCTCTGTCGGATCGTTCCAGGGGGAAGGGTAAGGGGCCCTTGGGGCGGTGCGGGTGCCCGGCGACTCACCGACCACCACCCAAAGGGGATGCTCACGAGGAGAAGGGGCAGGACCCAGCGGGCGAGGAACACCAGGCCGCGTATGGGCCGTTGCCACCGGCCGGCGGCGATCTGCGCCGTCTCCAGGCCGTGGATCGGCGGGGCCGGCACTCCCTCCGGGAGCGTCGCCTCCTCCAAGGGCTCGATGGGAGGCACCTCGGCCGGCTCGGGAGACGGGGGTCTCAGGTGTTGGCGAATATAGGCCGCCACGGCCCCGGCCGTCTCGAAGCGCTCGCTGGGATCTTTGGCCAGAAGCCGCTCGACCAGGCCGTAGAGGGCTTCCGGCAAGTCTGGACGCAAGACCCGCAGGTCCGGCGGGGCCTCATGGACGATCTTGAAGGTGATCTGACTGAAGGTATCCCCCTGGAAGGGCTTTTGGCCGGTCAGGCCCTCGAACAGCACGATGCCTAACGAGAACAGGTCGGTCCGGTACGTAACCCGCTGTCCCATGACCTGCTCGGGCGACATATAGCTGGGGGAACCCAGGAGTTGCCCCGTCCGGGTCAGTTCCGAGGCCGGCATGTGGGCGATCCCGAAGTCCGTGATCTTCACGAGACCGCTTTCGGTCACCATGATGTTGGAGGGCTTGATGTCCCGATGGACGATGCCATGGGTATGAGCGAAGTGGAGAGCCTCGGCGACCTGACGGACGATGTGAACCATCGTCGGCCACAGCAGGCCGCCCTCCCGCTGGATGAGGTTTTTCAAGGTCTCGCCCCGAACGAGCTCCATGACGATAAAGGGGAGGCCCGTCCGCTCATCCGTCCCAATGTCGTAGATCGTTACGATATTGGGATGTTGGAGCTTGCCGGCCGCCTTCGCTTCGCGAAAGAACCGCTCCCGGTACTCCTGGACCTCCTCATCGGACATCCAGGGTGGGATGCGAATGACTTTCAGGGCGATGTCTCGCTCGATGAGGGGGTCAAAACCTTGGTAGACGACACCCATCGAGCCCTGTCCCAGGAGGCCGGTGACCTGATACCGTCCCAGGCGGTGGATCTCCCCCATGGGAAACACTCTTAACGATACGTCTCTATTGTCCTGGGTCGACCCGTTTTTTGCAAACGGTGGGCCGGTAAATCGGCGATACGGCAGTTCGGCAGTACGGCACTCGGACCCTTATCCCCTCACCCGTCCTTCATCACTACTCCATCACTGCCCTACGTCCCGGCCCTCCAGGATCGTCATCGTGCGGTCCAGCTCGGCGTGCGTGCCGACCAGGACGAGGGTGTCGCCCGGTCGGAGGACGAAGTCTGCTCCCGGATTCATGAAGACCTGCTCGCCCCGGGCGACGGCGATGACGGTTGCTCCGCCCCGACCCCGCAAGTTCAGGGACCCCAGGGTCTGCCCCGCGGCGGGCGAGCCGTCCAGGATCTGATACAGGTCCGTCACGCTAGCCGTCAGGATGGATTGAATCCGACGTGCGGCGGATTCGGTCAGCGGCATGCCCCGCAGGAGGCCATAGTGGTTTTGCCGGATCAGGTTCGTCTGGAGTTGGATGACGTGCCGAGGGACGTGGAAAGCCCGTAAGACCCGACTGAAAATCTCGACAGAGGTCTCAAATTCCTCGGGAATGGCCTCATCGGCCCCGGCTTTTAGAACTGGCTCGACGTCTCGAACGAACCGGACTCGGACGATGACGTGGGCCGCCGGGTTCATCTGACGGACCTGCCGGACGATGCGGACGGCCGCCAGGCGGTCGGCCATCGCGATCACGACCATCCGGGCCGTCGGGACACCGGCCCGGTGAAGGACGTGGGCGTACAGGGCATCGCCGATGATGACCGGGTGCCCGGCCCGGGCGGCGGACTGCGCCCGCCCGAGGTCCATTTCAATGACGCAGTAAGGGATCTGGACGGCCCGCAGGACGGTCGCCAGGTTCTCGCCGTTGATGCCGTATCCGACGATGACGACGTGGTCCCGTCGGTCCAAAGCTTCGGTTCGGGTGGGGACGTCCTGGACGTCAGCGGCCCGGGCGTCTCGGGCCATCCAAACGGCCCATCGGGCCGCCAGACCGGGTGCCAGATATGCTAAGAACGGGGCGGCCAGGAGCGACAGGAACACGCCGCCCAGGGCTTGGGCGTAGAGGTCCCCCGCCAGGGTCTCCGTCCTGAGAGCCGTGTTCAAGATCAGGACTGAAAACTCGCCGGCGTAGGGCATGCCCAGGGTCAGCGTCAGGGCCGTCCGAAGGGGCAAACGGACTGCCGCGGCGGCGATGCTGAAAGCCAGGCCTTTAGCCAGGAGCAGGCTGACCGTTAAGGCCCCCAGGGAACCGGGGGCCGTTTGAAAGAGACGCAGGTCGAATTGTAGCCCGAGGGTCACGAAAAATAGGCCCATCAGGAAGTCCCGCAGGGGCTGGAGTTCGGCCACGACCTGATGGCTGATGGGTGTTTCCGAAAGGATGAGGCCTGCCAGGAAGGCCCCGATGGCAATGGGCCAACCCAGGGCATGGACGGTCCCGATGATGGCCAGGGCCCAGACGAGGACAAAGGCCCGGATAAAGTCTGGCGACGCGCCCATGCGGGCGATGCGCTCCATCATCCAGGGCATCCCATAACGGGTCATCCAAAGGGTACCGGCTACGATGATGGCCCCACGGATCAGGACAGAACCGAGGCCGAGCCTGGTGGGAGCCCCAGCCTGCCCCAGGGGGAGGGCCAGTAAGATGAGGGGCGTTGCCATGTCTTGGAGCAGGCAGGTCCCGACGGCCCACCGTCCGTAATGGGTGTCGAGTTCCTTACGTTCCTGCAGGACCTTCAGCAAGACGGCCGTGCTGGTCATACTCGTGGCGAGTCCGACGACCAGAGCGGACCGAAGGGGCCATCCCAGAAGGACGAGGCCCCCGCCGCCAAGGAGACCCGTCAGCAGGATCTGAAGGGTCCCAAAGACCAGAAGTCGGGCCCCAAGGGCCGCCAGGGACTCGACCGAGAATTCGACGCCCAAGACAAACAGGAGGGCGATGATACCGACCTCGGCCAAAGCGTGGATTTCGGGAGCCTCCCGAATCCATCCGAGGCCGGCCGGTCCGATGAGGACGCCGGTCAGGAGGAAGGCGACGAGGGTCGGGAAGCGGATGCGCTCCATCAACCACAAGAGGGGTAGGGTCCAGGCCGTCACGACGAGCAGGTTCCGGATGAAGGTTTCCATCGGGATTCGGCGAGCTCCCTTTTGGGATAGGACGGTCGAGGGAAGCTTACGGACCCCGTTGGCAAGGTCGAGCCCATGCGTCCCCCGTCACTGTACTGTAAAATGGGGTCTCCGTAAAGGGTCTTTGCCGGAACGGCTTCCCTCGACCCGGGTCTCTCCCGCAGGGCGGTCATGACCGTCGTCGACGGGTTTGTCTTGGGCGCTTATTTTCTCCTCGTCGTCGGGATCAGCGGCGTCCTCATGCTTCGTCAGCGGACAGCCGAGGACTACTACCTCGGCGGCCGTCGGGTCCCGGCGGGACTCATCGCCGGCTCCATCGTGGCGACTCAAGCCAGCGCCGTGAGCCTGGTCGGGGGACCGGCCTTCGTCGCCCTTCGACCCGACGGGGGCCTGCGCTGGCTTCAATATGAACTGGCACTACCCCTGGCGATGGCGGCCCTCCTTCCCCTCGTGGCGGCCTTACACCGGTGGCGGGTCCTGAGCATTTACGAGTTCCTTGAGTTCCGGCTGGGTCGGCCCGTACGGGTCGCCGTCAGCGTCCTCTTTCAGGTGTCCCGGGCTCTGGCCACCGGCGTGAGCCTTTACACTACGGCGCTGATCTTCCACGTCGTCTTGGACGTCCCTCTGATGTGGACCGTCCTGGCCATCGGAGGCGTGAGCCTCCTGTACACGCTCATGGGTGGAATCCTGGCCGACATCCTGTCGGACCTCTTGCAGTTGGGAGTCCTCTGGACGGGCGTCCTCGTCGGGATAGGGGTCCTTTGGAAAAGCGGGGGGTGGGACGCCCTCAGCTGGGTCGAGCCGGCCCGATGGCAGACGCTCGACCTCGGGGGCCATGGATGGGGCGACGGGCGTCCCTACGGCTTCTGGCCCATGCTCATCGGCGGCCTCTTTCTGTATATGTCCTACTACGGTTGTGACCAGAGCCAGGCCCAACGCCTGCTGACGGCACCGGACGCCCGGACGGCCGCCCGGGCGCTCTTTTACAACGGTCTCCTCCGATATCCCCTCGTCTTGACCTACGTCGTCTTCGGCCTTCTGCTGGCCGGTTGGCTTCAAGTCCAGACACCCCCTTGGATGGAGTATGTCCGTCAGGACCCCAACAGTCTCGTCCCCTGGTTCATCCGAGAATCACTCCCGACGGGCCTACGGGGCCTCTTTCTGGCGGCCCTGCTGGCGGCGGCCATGTCGAGCTTCGACAGTGCCTTCAACTCCATCAGCGCGGCGACCTTTCGGGACCTCCAGATGGCGGGGCTTCTTCCGACCCATTGGGCGCGACCCCGGCAGGAGGTGTGGGTGTCTCGGTGCCTCACGTTCCTGTGGGGAGGCTTCTGCATGGCCTTCGCCATCGGACTCGGACGGGTCCCGATTCCGACCGTCATCGAGCTCATCAACATGGTCGGGTCCCTTCTCTATGGACCGATCTTGGCCACGTTCGTCATCGCCCTTGTCCTTCGGGGTGTCGGGTCCCGGGACGTGCTGTGGGGGATCGTCGCCGGTCTGGGTCTCAACGGGTGGGTCGCCGTGACGCAGTCGGGGGTAAGCTGGCTGTGGTGGAACGTCCTGGGATTTGGGGGTACGGTCCTTGGAACCCTCCTTGCGGCGGGGTGGCACCGTCGGCCCGTGGGATGGGCTACGGAGACTCTCGGGAGTGCCGAAGACCGGGCGCTCAGTCGGCGGTATGGTAGAGGCCTCGTCGGGGCCTTTCTCGTCATCCTGCTCGTCACGGGCCTCCTGGGTTACTACGGCCAGCGAGCGGCATGGGCCTTTTCACGGCTTGGCGACGGTGAGACCCACGACTCGGTCTGCCGGTCGGAGGCTATCGACCTCGTAAAAGAAGAAGCGTTCCGAGTCCCGCAGGACGGCGATGGGCAAAAAGAAACGGTCCGGGAGGCCTTGGAGGAACTGTTCGGGCGGCACCGCCTCTTGCACGACGAACATCGTCTCGGTCGTCGGCCGGTGCTCGATCCACCAATCCCAGTCTTGAATCTCGAAGGCCCCCAACCGAAAACCCCGGGCCTGCGTACTCCGGAGGGCCTCCCGAAGCTCGTCGGGACGGTCCCCGGCCTCCAGTACGAGGACGGTCGGGACGCCCAAGTCGTTCTGGGCCAGCCGGGCAGTCCAGACGTTGACCTCGTCGTTGGGGGTCATCGCAATCAAGAGGGCCGCTTCCCCGGCGTGGGCGGTCTCCAGGACCTCCCGCCGCAGGGCGTCGCCCTCCACGACGGAGAGGCCGGCCCGGGCCGCTTCCCTGCAATTCTCCCCGTTTCGGTCGACCAGCCATACGGGCCGGGCGACGGACAGGTATCGGGCGATCGTCCGGGCCGTCGGTCCGGCCCCGATGATGACGACGCCCCGCCGGGGTCCGGCCGGGATGGTGACCTTCCACTTTTGGGCCTCGGCGGGGTCATCCCACTTCCGCACGAGTTCGTCTTTGAGGGCCTCAAAGACGGCGGCCTGGGCGTCAAAGAAAGCCTCCGCCTCGGCGTCCGACACGTCGGCCAGTTCGTTGACCAGCGAGGCGACCCGGGCGTTGTACAGGGGGAGCATGATGTCCAGGAGTTTCCCCTTGTGACGGGGCCAGTTCTTGTATGTCACGGCGAAGGCGTAGACGCAACGAACCCACGTCTCGATGGGGAGCCGGAACTCCTCGACCGGCCGATAGGCCAGGTCGAGGAGGGCGGAATACGTCGGGGGGTCCAAGATGCTCTGCCAAAGGGGACCAAAGTAGAGGACGCCCAGGCGAAAGGCCTCCAGGAGGGGCTCCATCGAGATGCGGAAGGGCTCCGGCTGGCCCGGGGGTTCCTCGCCGAGGATTTCGACGGGCTGGCTCCCCCGGACGGACTTCCAGAAGTTCTCATGGGTCTGCATGAGGGCGAAGACCGTCCCGACGACTTGGCGGAACATGGGGCCCAGATGCTCGGCGGGGTCCTTGACGTCGTGGACTTTCGTACCGAGGCGGGCCTGGCCGATACGAAACCCGTGGACGACGGCCGTGACCGTCAGCCAGACGTCCACACCGAAACGGGCCACGTCGGTCTCCCACACGTCGTAGTCCAGATACTGCCGGACGGCCCTCCGAGAGAGGGCGAAGTCGCCCCCGATGGGCTGGCGAATGCGGAGGCCATAGAGTACCCGCGTTAGGTTGTAGACGATGGTATTGGTAATCGTGCCGTCGTACTTGTAGCGCCGGTAGTAGGGGGCGATGAAGTCGTAGCCTCCCTCGAGGATGGGCTTGGCCAGGTTCCGGATCCACTCGGGCGTGATGGACCGCAGGTCGGCATCCAGTAGGATACAGGCCGAAGCGTGCAGGAGCTCGGCCGCTTCCAGGATGGCCCGGACGGCCGTTCCCTTGCCGGGCAGACCCCGGTAGATGGTCACCAGGGTTTCGACGTTGTAAGAGTCGCCCCGGACTTCTTCCGCCGCCTCCCGGGTGTCGTCGACCGACCCGCCGTCGGCGACCATGACGAGGGCGAGGCGGTCGGGAAAGTAGGTCTGGAGACCCCGGACGGCCGTCTGAAGGACGTGTCCGACGGTCGCCGCCGCGTTATAGGAAGGAATCCCGACGACGATGTCGGTCCGGCCCAGCCGTTCCAGGCGCCGGCGGGCCGAGTCCCGAAGGGCCGTCGAAAACCGCATGGTCAAACCTTGCCCCCAGGTGCAAGATAGAGTGGCAGGGTGTAGAATGCAAGGGTAGCTCGCCAGTCGTTACGGACGCAGTGGGCGGCGGTGTTTTGAAGGCAGTCGGGCTATAGGATGACCGGGGTCCGGAAACCCGTGAATTCGCCATGTGCCGGCGGAGGAGTTCGTCCGTGGGGTTCCAGACGGCAGTCCTGACCGACTTTCGGCCCGACGGATGGCGTATCGAGACTCGAGACATCGAGGCCGCCGCGGGTGAGGTCGTCCTGCGGGTTCGGGCGGCCGGCATCTGCGGCCGGGACCGGGTTATCGTCCGGGGTGGCTTCCGGAACCTCCGACCGCCGCTCATCCTCGGCCATGAGGTCTTCGGCGATGTCGATGGACGGCCTTATGCCGTTTACCCCTTTCCGACGTGCCGGCAATGTGGCTTCTGCCTCTCGGGGGAGGAGAACCTTTGCGAGGGGAACTTTCAGGTCCTGGGCGAAACCCGGCCCGGCGGATATGCGGAGGCCGTCGCCGTTCCGGCGGACCTCTTGGTCCCTCTGCCGACCGAGGCTTACGTGGACTATGCGGCGGCCGCCTGCGCCGTGGCAACGACCTTCCATGCCGTCCGGCAGGCTGGCGTCGGGCCGGGGGCTCGCGTACTCGTGACAGGTGCCGGGGGCGGCGTCGGGATTCATATGGTCCAAGTCCTTCAGCAGATGGGCTTGGAGGTCGTCGCTCTGGTATCGAAGAAGAAGGCCGACGTCGTAGCTGACCTGGGCGTCCGCATCGTCTCCCTTCAGGACCGACCGCCCGTGGTGGACGCCGTCTTCGAAAACGTCGGCGCTCCCACGATCAACTGGAGCCTATCGGCTCTCCGGCGAAAAGGGGTGCTCGTATGGATCGGTAACGTCACGGGTGAGGCCCCCCGCCTTCTGCGGCCGGCTGTGACGATCATGCGGGAGCACCGCATCGTCGGGTCGGCGGCCTACACCCAGCGGGAGTGGGCCCTGGCCCTCGAATGGATCGGCTCCGGTCGGGTCCGGCCCTTCTTTCGGACGTTTCCCCTGTCGGCCGTGGCCGAGGCCTATGCGGCCCTCGACCGGGACGAGGTCGTCGGCCGGGCTGTGTTGGTGCCCTAATTCCTAACCCTGCTCGCGAGGGCGGGTGTATCCCTCAGGGCCCCGTTCTTAGCGAATGGGGTTGGGATAAGGCCCTGCCCGTCGGAGCCAGGCAGGGTGGACTTGGAGAGGCATTCCATGCTGGGAACGAACGCGGAATGGTATGAACGGGCTCAAAGGGTCGTCCCGGGCGGCGTCCATTCGCCCGTTCGGGCCTTCCGGGCCGTCGGCGGGGTCCCCCGCTTTATCCTGCGGGGCGAGGGCGCGTATGTCTGGGACGTCGAGGACCGAAGCTACATCGACTATGTCATGTCCTGGGGGGCCCTGATCCTGGGACATGCCCATCCGGCCGTCGTGGCGGCGGCCCAGCGGGCGGCCGCCCGCGGAAGCTCTTACGGTATGCCGACGCCGACGGACGTCGAGCTGGCCGAACTCATCACCGGTGCTTTCCCCTTCGTCGAGCGGGTCCGGTTCGTCAACTCGGGAACGGAGGCGACGATGACGGCCGTCCGCATCGCCCGGGCCGTCACGGGCCGGCCCATCATCGTCAAGTTCGATGGCTGTTACCACGGCCATGCCGATTTCTTTCTCGTTCAGGCCGGCTCGGGAGCCCTGACTCTGGGAGTCCCCTCTTCGCCGGGTGTCCCCGAGGCCATCGCCCGGACGACGGTGTCGCTTCCCTACAATGACCTGACCGCCGTCGAGCGCCTGTTCCACGAGCGGGGAGACGAAATCGCCGCCGTCATCGTCGAACCGGTCGCCGGCAACATGGGCCTCGTCCTGCCGGCGGACGGATTCCTCGAGGGCCTGCGGAACTTGACCCGTCGGTCCGGGAGCCTCCTCATCTTCGACGAGGTCATCACGGGCTTTCGGGTCGGCTGGGGCGGTTGGTCGACCCGGACGGGCATCGAGCCAGACCTCATCACGCTCGGCAAGGTCATCGGCGGCGGCTTCCCCCTGGCGGCCTACGCCGGCCCGGCCCGGTGGATGGACCGGGTGGCGCCCGTCGGGCCCGTCTATCAGGCGGGGACGCTGGCCGGTAATCCCGTAGCCGTGGCGGCCGGCTACACGACACTCCTTCAACTCCAGGGCGACCCGACGGCGTATGAGGTCCTGACCCGTCGGACTCGCGCTCTCAGCGAGGGTCTTCAGGAAGCTTTTCGAGCCCACGGCGTCCCGGCCACCGTCGTGTGGACGACGGGGCTACTAACGGTATTCTTCCGGCCGAATCCACCCCGGAATCTGGCCGAGGTCCAGACGTCGGATACCGAGGCCTTCCGGAGGTTTTTCCATGCCTTGCTGGACCGGGGCATTCATCTGCCGCCGTCGGCCTTCGAGGCCTGGTTCCTCTCCTTGGCTCACGATGATACGGTCCTCGCCCAGACGCTCGAGGCCGTTCGGTCCGCCCTGCCGGCGGTGGTGGGTCCATGAGGGGATGAAGGGGGTGACGAGTGACGGGTGAAGAAAGGAGGTTTCGGCGGAGCGGAAGGTCGTCTCGCGGCTTTGGCTCGGTCCTCGGTACTCGGTATCCGGCCCTCGGCGTTGGACCGGCTCAGGTGCCGGGTACCAGGTCCCAGGTGCCCGGTCCCCGACACCTGGAACCCGGTACGTAGCACCTGCCTTCGAAAGACCCGCCCATGGGGTCTGCATCTTGCATCCATAATGGCAGGATTCGGAAGGCCTTGAGAGGGGCGGCAATGCGGTATAGGTTGCGGGGTTTCGTCCGACGGCGAACCCTGGGGTTCCTTTTGTTCCTTACAGCCGGGGGGTTCGGGATGGTTTGGTCGGGGACTCCGTCGCCGGAGGCAGAGGTCCGGCACTGGTGGGAACTTCGGCTCCGACGCTTCCGGTATGCCCCGACGTCGCCCCTTGCCGTTCATCGGGCCTTCTACTTGGAAGACGGCCAAACCCTGTATGCGACCGCCTACGACCCAAAGGCCGTCGAGTGGCAGACTGCTCCGTCGGTCCCGGCGGAGGCCGTTTGGGCGGTGACGTTTCGGGACCGGAAGTTTACGGCCGTCTGGAGGGCGGGACCGACCTCGGTGCAATTCCTCCGGGCTTGGGACCCCGAGACGCTTCGGGCCGATTGGCAGGACGTAGCCTCACCGTACGTCTGGTCCGAGGGGACCCTGCGGTGGGGCGATTGGCCTCTGCATGGGAGTTACCATCCCCCGTATGGCCGAATCCTGGTCTTCCGACCCCTTTCGGAGCGGCCGGTGGCCTTTCCGGGCTTTGACCTTTTCCCTTACGACGGGCGCTTCCGGTTTCGGGCGCGGTTGATTCCGGCCAGCCGACGGCAGACGGCCTGGGTCGAGACGTCTCGGGGACTTCAAGCACCCATGCCGGACGTCGGCTGGTTGGCGTTCGAGTGGCAGGGACAGACGTACCGCCTGCGGGCCTTTATCGAAAGCGGGGACGACCCATCGGTCCTGTTCATCATTTTTCGGGACGCCACGACGGGGAAGACGACCTATCCTATCGGGCGGTATGTCGAGGCCGAGCGTCAGTCCGACGGTTCGTACGTCCTGGACTTCAACAAGGCGTATGTCCCCCTGTGCGCTTACAGCGATGCTTATAACTGCCCGATCCCGCCTCGGGAGAACACCCTGCCGTGGGCCGTCCCGGTCGGGGAACGGTACATGGGGAAGCGGTAGGGCAGTAGGGCAATACGGCATAGCGGCAGTACGGGTGGGGTTGGTAGTGCTTTGTTAAGATATGGATGCAGGATACAGGATGCATGATGCAGGATAGAAATGACCAGGATTCTGCGGATACCTGGTAGCCAGCCGATCCCTTTTTATCCTGCATGTATCTCTTAGCAATCGCAGGCACTTTTATCGCTCCTTGTGATCCGTGGGACCTGAGCCGGGGTGAGCGAGCCGGCGACCGACTGCCCTATTGCCGTACTGCCCTGTTGCTCTAAACTGGATCTGAACCTGTGACCCTGGGCGGTCGAGTCGTCGACGATGATGCGGATCCTCATTACCGAGGACTTACCCGAACGAGCCGTCCGGCTCTTACAGGATGAAGGCTGGACGGTCGACTTCCTGAAGCACTTGGGCGGCCGTCGTCTGGCCGACGTCCTGGAAGATTACGACGCCGTCATCGTCCGGAGCGGGACCCGCCTGACGGCCGACCTCCTTCAGCGGGCTCGCCGTCTGCGGGTCATCGGCCGACCGGGAGCGGGCGTCGACAACATCGACGTTGAGGCGGCAACCCGACAGGGCATCGTCGTGATGAACACGCCGGGTCAAAACAGCGTCGCCGCCGCCGAGCACACGCTGGCCCTGATCCTGTGCGCCCTGCGGCACGTGTACGCCGCCTGTGCCAGCCTGAAAGCGCACCGGTGGGAGCGGGTCTCCTTCGTCGGTCGGGAGTTGGCCGGCAAGGTCGTCGGTCTGTACGGCCTGGGACGGGTCGGTCGGGAGCTGGCCCGACGGCTCCGGGCCTTCCAGGCACGTGTCCAGGCCTATGACCCCTACGTACCCCTGGCCATTGCCCGGGAGCTGGACGTCCAGATGGTCGATTTCGACACGCTGGTCCGGACGTCCGACATCCTGAGTCTCCATGCGCCGCTGACGGAAGAGACACGGGGCGTCTTTCACCGGGACGTGTTCCGGGCGATGAAGCCGGGCGTCATTTTCGTCAACTGTGCCCGGGGGGAGCTGGTCCGGGAGGCGGACCTCCTGGAAGCCCTCGACGAGGGTAGGGTGGCGGCGGCCGCTCTGGACGTGTTGGCTCAAGAGCCGCCTCGGGACTGGCGGCTCATTGACCATCCCCGGGTCATCGCTACGCCCCATCTGGGGGGTTCGACCGTCGAGGCCCACGAGAAGGTCGGCTACGACATCGCCGTCCAGGTCCGGGACTACCTTAAGTATGGAATTATTCGGAATGCCGTCAACTTTCCGTCGGTGCCCGAGTCGGCTCAGGCCTTTATTCAGGACTACATGCGGCTGGGTTATGCCCTGGGTCAGGTCGCCGTCCAGGTCGCCGACTTCCGTCCCCGGCGGGCGCACGTCGAGTACTGGGGCCGGGTCGCCCGGGAAGAGACGCGCCCCGTCCTGGCGGCGGTCGTGGCGGGTCTCCTGCGGCCCGTCATGGGGGCCGGGGTCAATTGGGTCAACGCCGTTGCCCTGGCCGAAGACCGGGGCCTCGAGGTCACCGAGATCCGCCAAATGACGCCCCGTCTGTACGAGAGCCTGCTTCGCATTCATCTGGCCGACGAGGACGGCGTCGTCACCGTCGAGGGGACCGTCATCCAGCCAGGCGTGCTTCGCCTCGTGGCCCTGTGGGATGCGACCGTGGACGTGCCGATTCAGCCGTACCTTCTCGTCGTCCGGAATCGAGACGTGCCGGGGGCCATCGGGGCGATGGGCCAGTGCCTGGGTCAGCACGGGATCAACATCGCCTACTTCGGGCTGGCGCGCCTGGAGAGTCGGGGAGAGGCCGTCGGGGTCATCGTCGCCGACGAGCCGGTCCCGGAGCCGGTCATGGCAGCCTTGCGGGGCCTGCCGATGGTCCTGTGGGCGAGCTTCGTGCGGGTCGAGCTGACACCGCCTGCCGGGACCCCGGAGGAGGAAGAGTAGCCGACGCCGGGCTACGGTTCGTGGCCGCGGTCATCGGACTCTTTATCGCCGGACTGCGGATATGCGGCCGAATTGGATCGAGACGCGATTGGAACACCTATTTTTCGTGGCCCTGGACGTCGAGACGACGGGTCTCCGTTTTCAGGAGGGCCACCGTGTCTGCGAGGTCGGCGCCGTCCTGTACGGGCCCTCGGGTCTCCTGGCTTCCTTCCACTCGCTGGTCAATCCCGAGCGGGAGGTTCCCGACGAGGCCCAGAAGATTCACCAGATTCCGCCCGAGCGTCTGCGCGAGGCCCCGGTCTTTCGGGAGATGGCCTCCCTCCTCGTGCAGTTCCTGGACACTTATCCGGTCCTGGCCTACAACGCCAACTTCGACGTGGGCTTTCTCAACTTCGAGCTGACCCGGCACGGCTTCCAGCCCCTGGCCAACCCCGTCATCGACGTCCTCGAGCTGGCCCGCCGGCTGAATATCATGGAAGCATCGACCGGCTATCAGCTCGAGCGGGTCGCCCGCAAGATGGACGTCCCTTACGATCAACGGCGGCGTCACCGGGCCCTCCACGACGCCCAGGTCACGGCTCAGGTCTTCCGTCGGATGGAACCCCTGCTGGTCCAGCGGGGATTCCATACCCTGAAAGAACTCCTTCGGTGGCTATCGGCCGACACGGCCGTCGTCCTCCAGATGGTCCAGGTCTTTACGGACGCCCAGCTCGAGCACCGGTGGGTCCGGATCCGGTACCGCTCGATGGACAACACCGTCAGCGAACGGGTTGTCCTTCCCCTGCAAATCGAGCGCCGCAACGAGGAGTATTTCCTGACGGCCTACGACCTCCTCCGGCGGGACCGTCGGACCTTCCGGATTCGGCAGATTGAGGCCTGGGCCCTGACGCCGAGCCCAACCCATGACGAGATTTACGGTCCTGAGTCGTGAGACCGTGTCCATCCCGGCCTCGGCGGCCGGGACCCGCCTGGACCGCTTCCTGACCGCCCGGGCTGACGGCTGGAGTCGGACCCAGGTGCAGACCCTCATCGAGCAAGGGTGGGTCCGGGTGAACGGCCGAGTCGTCAAGCCGAGCTACCGCCTCCGGGCTGGAGATACGGTCGAGGTCACGTGGGCCCGCCTCGAAGAGGCGCCGACCCTGACGCCGGAGGCCGGTCCCCTCCGCGTCCTCCATGAAGACGAGTCCATCCTCGTCGTCGCCAAGCCCGCTGGCCTGCCCGTCCACCCCGGGGCCGGCCATCCGACGGGGACCCTCGTCCACCGACTCCTCGCCCGGTACCCCGAGATCGCCGCCGTCGGCCATCCCCTCCGGCCGGGACTCGTCCACCGCTTAGACCGGGTCACCTCCGGGCTCCTGGTCGTTGCCCGGACCCCGACGGCCTACCTCCGGCTTGTCGAAGCGTTCCAAGGCCGCCGCGTGCACAAGCACTACGTCGCCATCGTCTGGGGTCAGCCCCGCTCTCCCACCGGGGTCATCGAGACCCGCATCGGACGCCATCCCCGCCACCGTCAACGCTTCGACGTCGTCTCTACCGGCGGCAAGTGGGCGCGGACCCGATACCGCCTGGCCGCCACGACGGGGGCCTTCTCCCGCCTGCACGTCTGGCCCTATACGGGCCGGACCCACCAGATTCGGGTCCACCTGACCCACATCGGCCACCCCATCGTCGGGGACCCGACTTATGGCCATCGGGGATGGCACACCGTCCGGGACCCCGTCCTCCGATCCATGCTCCGGCGGATGGCCCGCCGACCTGCCATCGCCCTGCACGCCGGATGTCTGGCCCTACCGCATCCCGTCTCCGGGACGGTCTTGCGCTTCCGCCTGCGGCCGCCCCGGTGGTTTCGCGCCCTATGGGCTCGGCTACGGGCTACGGCGGATAGATAGCCCCGGACAGCCCATGCCTCCCCGGAAAGGCGAGGGCTTCTATGCCGCCTGTTTCTCTTTCTCCACCGACAACGGCCAGGACTTCGGGAGCATGATCATCAGGGCCGCCCCCAGGAGGGCCATGTTCTTCGCGAAGCTGACCATTTCGACCATGCGCCGCGTCGAGTCCGTCACCGCCCAGAAGTTGTGCATCTTAAAGGTCACGGGGACGAGAAACAGGACGATCAGCCATGCGCCCAGGCGGACCTTCCAGCCCAGCACGACCATGGCTCCGCCGACGAGGATCATCAGGCCCGAGACGAGGACGGCCACCTGGGGCGCCGGCACGCCCTTCATGGCCGCATAGCCGGCGAGCATTTTAAGGTTTATCAGGTGATTCAGACCGTTGTAAACGAAAAAGCCACCGTAGATGATCCGTCCGATGAGGGTGAGCCACTTCATGGGTTTCCTCCGAAAAGTGATAAAAGTGACGGAGTGACGAAGTGACGGAGTGACGAGTAATAACTCTGATGACGGGGTCGGCTCCAAGCCATGCAGGGGCCAAGTACTCAAATCATCGCCGTACTGCCCCGACTCCCGCTGGAACGCTACCCTCCTCATCGTCACCCCGTCACTTCCACGGACTGGGCAGGCGGAATGTCGGGATTCCGAAACCCCGCCTGCCGAGGTGTCCGACCCAAAGGATTACCGGACCTGGAAGTGCCACATGGCTCCGTCTGTCGCCATGATGAAGAGGGCCGCCCCCAGGAGGGCCATGTTCTTCGTGAAGTTGACTATTTCGACCATGCGCCACGTCGGGTCCGTCACCGCCCAGAAGTTATGCATCTTGAGGGTCACGGGGATCAGGAACAGGACGATGAGCAGGCTCCCCCATCGGAAGTGGAACCCCAGCAGGACCGACAGCCCGCCCAGCAGGATCATCAGGCCCGACCCGAGGACAGCCAGTCGGGGGGCCGGCACGCCCTTCGACTGGGCGTACTGGGTCATCATGGTCAGGTTCAGGAAGTGGTTGAGGCCGTTGTAAACAAAGTAACCGCCATAGAGGATACGTCCGACGAGATGGACGATGGGCCACCATTCGGCCATCGCAACCTCCCCAGACCCGACCGCCGACCGGTCGGGGAGTGGCTACTTGGGTCGCCGCCACTCACGGCGAGAATCCACTTCGTTTCGTAGTACTCACGCCCGGTCCCAGCTCCGTTCGCCGGGCCGGAGTTGCTTATAAATGGAGTGATGGAGTGACGGGGTCACGGAGTGACGAAGTAATAGAGTGGACGTAGGCCGGGTGAGGCGGTAATGGTTGAGTACCGTACCGCCCGAATTGCAAACCCAGACCAACATTGGGGCTTCGTCCCTCCGTCACTTGGGCCCATAGCCGTACTGCCGCGAGGCCCGGGACGCGGGGTCGCCTGCTTGCGGTCGTTCTGTCCAACGATCCATGAAACTTTTCTGGACGTACCGCAGGTAGAGGGCCCACAGGAGCGACTGGAGGCTCTCCCGCAGACGGCGGGGCAGGTCGCCCGCCCCCTCCCCGAGGTCTCGGGCCCGTCGCCGGAGCCGCACCTCCCATCGGGCCAGGCGCCGGGCCGCCTGGACGTACGGCCGGAGGTCCGCCAGGGTCGCACCCGTCAGCCGCTGGACCTCATCCAGGAGCCGAAGGATGACGATGTCCTCGGGCTCCAGGTAACCCGTCTCGGAACAGGGGAAGACGAAGCCGAGGCGGACCGCCTGGTCGATATCCTCGGCCGTCCAGCCCAACATCTGCCGGACGTCTTCGAGGGGCCGGGCCTCCCAGCCGTTGGCCTCGGCCGTCTGCAGAAACAGCTCCATGAGCGTCGGCTCGGCATGGGGGTCCGTCTCCATCCGGCGGACGATGGCCCGGACGACCCGGAGGGGCAAGTGCCGCCGGAGGCGTAAGTGGAGGATCAGGGCCAGGCGTTCGACGTCGGCCGGGCAGTAAAGGCGATGGCCGCCGCCCGTCCGCCGGGGTCGGATCAAGCCCTGCTGTTCCCAGAATCGGACTTTACTGACGGTCACCTCGGGGAACCGGGGCTTGAGGTAGGCGACGACCTCCCCGATGGTCCAAAGCCGTTCGGTTGGGTCCCTGGTCCGGTCCATCCATAAACCTCAATTCCACTTTAGATTATAGGCCCTCGACTGCCGACTGTCCAGCCCGTGGACGGACCGACCGGCAGGCCTTAAGTTTCGATCAGGACTGCAGACCCGGGAGGCTACGGGCCATGCCGCGCACGTTCACCCTCGAGGAAGCCGAAGCCCTTCGCCGTCAACTGGAACCCCAGCTCCGACGTCTCCGGGACCTCTACCAGGCCGCCCGCCGGAGTCAGGCCCGCCTGGAGCGCCTCCGGGAACGCATCCGCCTGAGTGGCGGCTACTATGCCCTCCCCGAGACGACGGCCATCGTCCAGCGGATCCAGCGCCGAGAATCGGCGTTCCAACGCTTTCTCGATTCGATCCAACGCCTGGGCGTCATCGTCCGGGACGTCGAGACGGGCTTGGTCGACTTCCCCGGTGAACTGGAGGGTGAGCCCGTATACTGGTGCTGGAAACTCGATGAAGCCCGCATCTTGTACTACCATCGGCCCGACGAAGGCTTCCAGGGCCGCAAGCCGATCCCCTTCGAACGGGTCGCGCGGGGCCGGCCGGGCGGATGAATCGGCTTTCGGTCTTCGGTGTTCGGTCCTCAGAAGTCCTCCGCCGGGCACCGAGTCAGGAATCTTGCCCTAACGGGCGGGACGGGAGTATGGAATCCCGCCCGCGCGGGCGGAGTGGGGAGAACTCTACTGCCTTACTGTCTATTGCTCTCCCGCCGGACGGCCGGGTTTCCTTTTTACGGATACGGCGGCATGTGGATTGACGCCCTCTGGGACTGGGCAAAACGCTGGGACCTTCGGGTCTTCTGGGTCGGTGGGACCGTCCGGGATGCCCTCCTGGGTCGGTCTTCCCCGGACGCCGATGTCGCCGTCCAAGTAACCGACCCGGACCGGTGGAACGACGTCATCGCCGACTTTCATCAGACGGTCGCCGCCCGGGGCGACTCGGTCGTCGGGCTCCAACCCGAGAAGCGCACGTACCGGTGGGTCCTGAAACGGGAAGGTGGCTCTTCGTGGGTGGACATCGTCTTCTTCGAGGGGACCATCGAGGACGAATTGGCCCGCCGGGACTTTACGGTCAACGCCATGGCTGTCGAGTGGACGGCCGCCGCGGTGGCCCGCTGGGTGGCGCAGGGCGGTGTCTCCCTCACCGGCGGTCCGGAGCCCGTCATCGACCCCTGGGGCGGCCAGGCCGACCTCGAGCGGAGGCTCCTACGGGTCGTCCGGCTGGAGAATCTATGGGACGACCCCGTGCGGATCGTGCGGGCTTACCGGCTGGCCGCCCAGCTGGGATTTGAGATCGACCCGGCGACCCGACAGTACCTGGCTTTAGAGATTCCGGCCCTCACGACCGTCCCGGGCGAACGGCTCCACGGCGAGGTCCTGAAGTGGCTGATGGCACCTCATGCGGATACGTGGATCCGGGCGGCCGACGCCGACGGCTTGTGGGAAGTCCTCTTCCCAGACGTCGGGCCGATGAAGGCCTGCGAGCAGGGCGGGTACCATCATACGGACGTGTGGGGCCACACCCTAGAGGTCGTCCAGGCGGTCGGTCCGGTCCTCGACCGCCTGGGTGCGGACGGTCGGCTTCAGGCCCTCGTCCGGCAGGCCCGGGAGACACCCTTTGCGATGGGCTTCCCGCGGTATCCCTTCCTCAAGCTGGCCGCCCTCTTGCACGACGTTGGCAAGCCTTACGTCCGGTCCGTCCGGCGACCGGGCGTCTATGCCTTCATCGGCCACGCTGAGGTCGGAGCCCGAAGAGTGGAAGGGATCCTTGAACGGCTCTGCCTCTCCCGCAGAGCCCGGGTCTGGGTCCAGTGGCTCGTCCGTTTCCACATGGCTCCCCTGGAGGCCTGGAAGGCGATGGGACCCGACCGGGCGGTGACCTATTTGCTCCGGCGCTTTGGCCCCGAGGCCGTCTGGCTGGCCGTCCTGTCGGCGGCCGACCAGTTGGGTAAGGCCGGACCCCGGATGGAGGCGACCCGGTGGGAGGAGTTCGTCGCCATGGCTCGGCGGGTCGCCGAGCGGGTCCTCGAGGGTTCTCCCGAAGAGTGGACCTTTCCCCTGCGGGGGTCGGACCTCGTCGAGGCGCTGGGGATCCCGCCGGGTCCGACCGTCGGTCGGCTCCTGGAACGCCTTCGGCGGGATTGGGAGCGGGGCCGCTTTGACACCCGGGAAGAGGGCCTGGCCTATGCCCGTCGGACGGGCAGATAGCTTGCATCGGATGGCCGGCATCTTGTATCCTGCCTGGGCTTCCCCTCGGTGGACGAACGATGGCCCGGAAGTGGAAAAGGTCGGAGGCGCCCCCGGCGAAGGACCGGAAGGCCCGCCGACCCTTTTCATGGTTCTGGTTTCTGGCGTCGCTGGTGTGGACCCTCTCGGTCGGCGTCGGGATCGCCGTCGGATGGACGTTCACGTCCGTTTCCGGTCTGGCGGAACGGGTCCGGGAGCTGGAGAAGCTCCGACCCAGCCTTCCTTCGGTCGTCTACGACATGAACGGTCGGCCCGTCTATGAGTTTGCCGTCCAGAAGCGGGTCCCCGTCGAACGCTACGAGGACATCCCGCCCCTCCTGCGGTCCGCCATCGTGGCCGTCGAGGACGACGATTTTTTCCGGCATCCGGGGATCAATCCCCTGAGCATGCTCCGGGCGGTGTACTACAACTTGCGGGCCGGCCGAGTCGTCCAGGGCGGTTCGACGATCACCCAGCAGTTGGCCAAGATGCTGTTTCTGACGCCGGAGCGTACGCTGGACCGCAAGTTAAAGGAGATTTTCCTGGCCCTCCATATCGAGAAACACTTTACGAAACAGGAAATCTTTCTGCACTACTACAACAACGTCTACATGGGTCACGGGGTATACGGCTTTGAGGCGGCCGCCCGCTACTACTTCGGCAAGCCGGCGGCCCAGCTCCGACCGGAAGAGGCGGCCCTCCTGGCCGGCCTCGTCAGTGCGCCGAATCGGTACTCGCCCTACCTGAATCCCCAGCGGGCGGGCCTGCGGCGGAACTATGCCCTCCGCCGTCTCCTGGAGGAGCGGGTCATTTCCCGGGACGTTTACGAGCGGGCTCGACAGACGCCCATTCGGGTCATCGCCCACGAGGAGAGGCCGCAGGTGGCGGCCTACTTCCTCGAAGAGGTCCGCCGCTTCATCGAGGCAAAGTATGGGTACGACACCCTGTACACGGGGGGTCTCCGCATTTACACGACCCTGGACTTGACGGCCCAACAGCTGGCCGAGACGGCCCTCCGAGACGGTTTGTACGAACTCGCCCGGCGTCAACCCTGGTCAGGCCCCCTGCGGAACGTCTGTGAGGGCGTATGCGACCCGTCGACCCTGGCGAGCTTGAACTTGCCTGAGTGGTCGAGGACCCTTTCCGTCGGCGAGCGTCTCCCGGCCCTCATCGTGAGCGTCAGCCCCGAGGGCGCCGTCTACCGCATCGGGACCTTCACCGGCCTTTGGAAGCCCCCAGACCTGGCCGACCTCCGGGCGTCTTCCTTGCTCCGAAAGCTCCGTCCCGGCGACGTCGTCATGGCCCGCATCGAGAGCCTGGACCCCGAGCACCGGACCCTTCGGGCCCGACTGGAGAACGTCCCCCTCGTCGAGGGGGCCATCGTCGTGATGGACACCGTCACGGGCGAGGTCCGGGCTATGGTCGGAGGCCTGGACTTCCAGCGGAGTCAGTTCAATCGGGTGACTCAGGCCCGCCGTCAGGTCGGCTCGGCCTTTAAGCCCATCGTGTGGACGGCGGCCCTCGAGGCGGGTCTGTCGCTTTCGACGATCGTCGAGGACGCTCCCTTCTTTTACGAAGACCCCATCACGCACGTCGTGTGGTCTCCCGGCAATTTTGACAATCGCTTCATGGGCTGGGTCACACTGCGGCGGGGGCTAGAATTTTCCCGCAACACGGTCTCGGCCCGCTTGATCACGCGCGTCGGCGTCGACCGGGTCCTCCAGGTCGCCCGGCGGCTGGGGATCGAGAGTCCCCTCCCGCCGTATCCGTCCATCGCCCTCGGGGCTGTCGACCTCACGCCTCTGGAGCTTACGGCCGCCTATGCGGCCTTTGCCAACGGGGGACTCCGGGTCCGGCCTTACTGGATCCGGCGAGTCGAGGACCGCTACGGTCGGCCCCTGGAGGTGCACGTGCCCCAGACGGACGATGCCCTTTCGCCGGAGGTCGCCTTCGTCGTGGCGTGGGCCCTGCGGGGTGTCGTCCTGCGGGGGACAGCGGCCGGCCCGACCCGAAATCTCCCCTTTGAGGCGGCCGGCAAGACGGGCACGACGGACGAATTCACGAACGCCTGGTTTATCGGGTTTACACCGTCGGTCGTCTGCGGCGTGTGGGTCGGTTACGACGAGCCCAAGCGCCTGGGGTACAACGAGACGGGGGCTCGGGCGGCCCTCCCCATATGGGTCCGGTTCATGCGGGCTTACATGGAGGGTCGGCCCCCCGAGACCTTTCAGGCCCCAGCCGGCGTCGTCATGCTTCCCGTCGACTACTACACGGGCTTGCGGGCTTCGCCGGAATGCGACGGCCCCGTCATCTTGGAAGCCTTCCTACCGGGCACGGAGCCCCTCGAGTACTGTAGCTCCCTCAAGAATCAGGAAGTCTCCCACGCCGAGGGGACTTCCGTCGGCTTCTAAGGGGCGGTATTTCCACGCTCCTTGACCGTTTTCCCAGACTCACGGATAGATGCCCCGGATGCGGGTGGCCTGGGCGACGCGCTCGATGGCCAAGACTTGAGCGGCCTGTCGGGGATTGACCCGGCGGCCGTGCTGTTTCTGAAGAGCCCTCAGCTTGTTCATCACGTCGTGATAGGCCCGCCGCATGACGTTCTCGAGTTCACTGTAGACCCGTCGGTCGTCCCAGAAGAACGAGTATAGGTCCTGGACCCACTCGAAGTACGAGACCGTCACGCCCCCGGCATTGGCCAGGACGTCGGGTAAGATGAGAATCCCCTTGTCCCATAGGATGGCGTCCGCCTCGGGTGTCGTCGGGCCGTTAGCGGCCTCGACGACGATGCGGGCCCGAATGCGGTCGGCGTTGTCTTCCGTGATCTGGTTCTCGACGGCCGCCGGGATCAGGATGTCGCAGGGGACCTCCAGGACATCCCAGTGCCCGATGCGCTCAGCGTCCCGGTACTCGACGACCGTCCCCGTCGTCCTCTTGACGTGGATGACCCGTTCGACGTCCAGGCCCTTCGGGTGGTAGATACCGCCCTTGGAGTCGCTGACGGCCACGATGATGGCCCCGGCCTGGGCAAACAGCTCGGCGGCGTACATCCCGACGTTGCCGAAGCCCTGGATGGCGACCCGCTGGCCCTCCAACTTCTCGCCCCGGTCGGCCAGGGCTTCCCGGGTCACGTAGAGGCATCCCCGGGAAGTGGCGTCGCTCCGGCCGATGGAGCCGCCGATCTCGACGGGCTTGCCCGTGACGACGCCGGGGATCGAGTAGCCGTGGTGCATCGAATAGGTGTCCATGATCCAGGCCATGACCTGGGGGTTCGTGTTAACGTCGGGGGCCGGGATGTCTCGCTCCGGGCCGATGAGGATAGATATCTCCGTCGTATAGCGCCGCGTCAGGTTCTCTAACTCCCGCTGGCTCATTCGCTTGGGGTCGCAGACGACGCCGCCCTTGGCACCCCCAAAGGGGATGCCGACGACGGCGCACTTCCAGGTCATCCACATCGCCAGGGCCTTGACTTCGTCGAGGGTGACGTCGAGCGCATAACGGATGCCGCCCTTAGCCGGTCCTCGAGCCAGGTTGTGCTGGACCCGATAGCCCGTAAACACCTGGATGGAACCGTCGTCCATCTTGACGGGGAAGTGGACGGTCAGTTCCCGTTTGCACGTGCCCAGGACTTCTCGGAGTCCATCCTCCAGGCCCATCAGGTCGGCGGCCTGAAAGAACTGCTGACGCGCCATCTCCCACGGATTGACGGACGTCATGGCCCACCTCCTTGTGGGTCTCGGCCCCACTCCGCTGTGGGGTCCCAGACGCGGGTCTCGGAGACCCGCTCAGGGTATTTTTCCCTTTCCCTACGGTCAGCACAATGCGCCTCCGCCGCTGGCTCAGTGCAGAAGCCACCGGACGCCGTGGAGGCTCAAACCCGTCACGACACCGGCGACGATGTCGTCCGTCATCACGCCGAATCCATGGGGCAGGCGTTCCAACCGTCGAAGGCCCAGGGGTTTCACGACGTCCAGAAATCGAAATATCAGGAAAGCCGCTAACAGCCAGGGCCACTCCAGGGGCAGGCCCATGAGGGCGATCCACTGGCCGCTCCACTCGTCGACGACGATGAAGGAGGGGTCTGGCGTGCGGAGCCGTTCCTCGCAGACGCGGGCGGCCCGAATGCCCAGAAAGGTCGTCAGGAACCATAGGGGAAGCTGGATACTCAAGGGGACCCGACCCAGGCCGAGTCCATAGGCCAGGGTCACGACGGCACTCGCCAGGGTCCCCGGCATGAAGGAGAAGAAACCCAGAAGCCCCATCGAGGCGAACCACAGCCAAGGCCGATGACCCTCGAAGTAGTCCCGGATGCTTACGTACTTGCGAGGGCCTTTCAGAAACCGGGTGCCGTCCGTATGGAAAGAGAACATCGAACCGTTGATCCACGTCCCGCACGCGCGTGCGGGGTCTATTTAGGGGTCACGCAGGCGGCAGGGCCCTTTTACGGCAATTCGGCAGTAGGGCAGTACGGCTCTGTTAAGATATGGATGCAGGATACAGGATGCATGATGCAGGATGAAAAGGGCCAGGATTCGGATTACTTGGTACCTGGCACCCGTGCCCCATTCCCACATTTCAAATCTTAACAAATCACTACGGCAATAAATTACTAACTCGTCACCCGTGACTCGTTACTCCTTAGGAAGTAGCGGTTTCCACGGACAGGCCGAACACAGGGGCAAGGGGGTCCGACAGAAGGTTTTCCCGACCATCACCATTTGGGCATGGAGTTCTTTCCAGGCACGGGCGTCTCCCGAAAACCACGCCGTCATCTGCCGGGCGACGTCCGCATACCGCCAGCGGCCCGACGGCAAAAGGCCATGCCGCTGAAGGACTCGGACCGTATAGGCATCCACGACGGGAACGGGCACGTCGCAAGCGTAAAGCAAGATGGCGTCGGCCGTCTCGGGGCCGATGCCGTACACGGAGAGCAGGGCCGTCCGGGCCCGCTCGACGGGCCACTCCCCGAGCCGCCGGAGGTCGCCCCCGCACTCGGTGAGGACCCGACGGGCCAGCGCCTGAAGGGTTCGGGCCTTGCGTCGAAAGCCTCCCACCGGGCGAAGGAGTCGCTCCAGGGCGGACCGACGGGCCCGGGCGACGGCTTCGGGACTCCGAAGCCCGGCCCTACGTAAACGTTCCAGGGCCTGCCACGCGCGGTCCCACCGGGTGTGCTGGGTGAGGACGGCCGACGCGGCGATCTCCCAGGGGGTCTCACCGGGCCACCAGTCCGAGAGGTCTCCCCAATGCCGGCGGGCGGCCCCGTAGTAAGAGACCAACGGGCGTGCGTCGGCGCCGGTTCGGACGACGGTGTCCGCCATGAACCCACCCCGGTCATCCGAGGAAGGGGGCCAGGCGCTCGGCGACAGCTTCCAGGAGAAGGCGGTCCTCCTCTTGGAAGGCGTCCAGGTCGTCGCTGTCGATGTCGATTTCCCCGACGATGCGGCCCTCCCTTCGGATGGGCACGACGATCTCGGACCGGGTCTCCAGACTGCAGGCCAAATAACGGGGGTCCTGGGAGACGTCGGGGACGACGATGGTCCGGCCCTCCCGGACGGCGGCCCCGCAGATGCCCTCCGTGACGGGGATGCGCGTGTGGGGTGTCGGACGCCCGACGTAGTACTCGTGAAGCCGCAGGTGCGTCCCGTCCGGCTCGAGCCGGTAGACGCCGACCCAATGATAGTGGGGTCGCTCCCGGTGGAGCGTGTCGATGACGAACTTCAGGGCCTCCGCCGGTTCCGGCCGGCGGGCCAGAAAGGCGTCGATGCTCCGAAGGACCTCAGTATTCGACCTCATCCAAGGCCTCCATGCAATAGGGCAATACGGCAGTCACTCGTCACTCCCCTTTGACCCACAACCGTAAGGCTTCCCGGATCGTCTGCACGTGGATGGCGACCGTATCTTCGACCCGCAGGGCGTATCCCCCGCCCAGCGTGATGACGCAGGCCGCTCCCCGCCGCCGGACCCATTCCAAGACTCGGACATCCCGCTCCCGGAAGCCGGCTATCGTTAGGCCCAGTCCCCCGAGACAGTCGTGCTCGTAGGGGTCCGCCCCGGCGATGTAGAACACGATGTCGGGTTCAAAACGGGTTTCGATAGTCGCCAGGCCCCGGCGGAGGGCTTCCAGGTACATCCGGTCATCAGCCCCGTCGGGCAGGCCGATGTCCAGGTGGCTGGGAGGCTTGAAAACAGGATAGTTATTCTCTTGATGAATCGAGAAGGTGAATACGTCGGACCGACCGGCAAAGATGGCCGCATTGCCGTTCCCGTGGTGGACGTCCAGGTCGACGATCAGGGCCCGCTGAAAGAGGCCCTCGGCGAGGCCCTTCTCAATGGCGACCGCCACGTCATTCAGCATGCAGAAGCCCTCCCCGTGGTCGGGAAAGCCGTGGTGAAACCCCCCGCCGATGTGCACGCCCAGACCCCACCGCATGGCCCATTGGGCCGCCAGCCAGGTGCCGCCGCAACTGATACGGAAGGCTTCGTAGATGTCCCGACGGTAGGGAATTTCCAGGATGGCGACCTCATAAGGAGTCAGACGCCCCTCTTCAAGTTTCTGCAAATATTCTCTCGTGTGGACGCGGGCGAGGTCCTCCAGGGGCAGGGTCTCCGGTTCGACGGCTTCCAGGAGCGGCCCTAAGACGTCGTCCTCCCGGAGGGCCTGCCAGATGCGGTCGTACTTCTCGACGGGGAAAACGTGCGCCCCATAGTCGACCCGATACTTCGGACTATAGGCAACGGGGAAGGGTCGTGGGGGTGTCTCCCATGAACGGGTCGAAGTCATCATCCGTCTCCGTCTCACGGCAATACGGCGGTGAGGCTCGAACGTTTAGGAATATGCCCTTGAGGGGCTCATCCTGGGTATCCGGAGGGCATTGCCCTACTGCCGTATTGCCGTTATAGCAAAGCGTCCCACGTGCCGTCCCGGAGCCAGCGGGCGGCGTCCACGGCGTGATACGTCAAGATTACATCGGCACCGGCCCGGTGGATCGCCGTCAGGATCTCCAAGACGGCCCGAGCCTCGTCGATCCAGCCTTGGGCGGCCGCCGCCTTTACCATGGCATATTCGCCCGACACATTGTAGGCCGCCACCGGGAGCGGCCAGCGGTCCCGGACGGCGGCGATGACGTCCAGGTACGCCAAGGCCGGCTTGACCATCACGATGTCGGCCCCCTCCTCGACGTCGAGGGCGACCTCATGGAGGGCCTCCCGTCGGTGAAAGGGCATCTGGTAGGCCCGTCGGTCTCCGAAGGCCGGAGCCGAGTCGGCGGCTTCCCGGAAGGGCCCGTAAAAACACGAGGCAAACTTAGCGGCATAAGCCAGAATGGGCGTCTCGGAGAATCCCTGTTCGTCTAAAGCCCGCCGGATGGCCTGGACTTGGCCGTCCATCATGGCCGAGGGCGCCACGAAGTCGGCCCCGGCGGCGGCCAGCGAGACGGCCGTCCGGGCCAGGAGGTCCAGGGTCGCGTCGTTATCGACCCGACCGTCCCGGATGACCCCGCAGTGGCCATGGGATGTATACTCACAGAGGCACACGTCGGCCAGGACAAGGACTTCTGAGCCGTACCGGCGGCGAAGCTCTCGGATGGCCGTCTGGACAATGCCGTCCTCGGCATAAGCGCCCGACCCGACGTCGTCCTTGGTCTCCGGGAGACCGAACAGGATGAAGGCCCGCACGCCGACTTCCAGGGCCTGGTCGACCGGTTCCGCCAGTCGGTCGACCGTCCAACGGAACTGGCCCGGCATGGAACGGATGGCCTCACGAAGGTTCTGACCGGCCCGCACGAAGAGGGGAAAGACCCAGTGGTCCGGCGTGAGGACCGTCTCCCGGACCAGGCGCCGGAGGAGGGGCGTCCGCCGCAACCGTCGTGGCCGATGAGTCGGAAAGCCCATTCCCAAACCTCCTCAGGACCGCCGGAGCGGTTAGGATGCAGGATGCAACCGGTGCGGGCGTTTAGCCCAGTCTTCGGCGTCGATTCGGTACCAGGTGCCGGGTGCCCGGTCCCCCGGCTCGGTCCTCGGTATCCGGCCTTCGGCCGTGGAGAGACGGGGGGCACGGGAGGTACGACCTTCCCTCGCCCCTCGTCCAGACCGGGAGCTGAAAACCGAATCCGGTGTCCGGTACCCGACACCTGGAACCCGGTACCGGATTGCCCTGCGGCCGTATTGCCGAATTGCCTTACTGCCGTATTGTCCTACGGCCGCACCTCATCCCGGAGCCGATGGGGATCGGAATGCCTCAAGCAAATAATGGATAAGGGAAAAATCGGGCAATTGCAATTCCTGCCAGAGCCGCCGGACGACGGCCTCTCCCAGGAGGCGCTGACGCTGGCGCTCGGTCAGATATCCCTCGAAGCGTTGGAAGAAGGCCTGCCGGATCTGGGCCTGCCATTCCGCTTGAAGGTCTGCTGGGACGCTCCGGAGGATCTCCCGCCGAAGGGTCTTCTGAAAGTTTTCCAATTTGTGCTCGAGGTCCTCGATCAGCTCCGCCGTCACGGGTCCCTCGGCCGGGACTTGCCGGCGGATCCGCTGAAGCGACGCCTGGCGCTTTTCTAAGACTCGGGCCGTGTCCTCCAGGCCCCGGTCCCGGGCGCGGTCCGCCGACCGGCCCAACTGCTGGGCCCAGTTCTCCAGCCACTGGGCCAGGCGGGCCGGCGTGACTTGCTGAAGCCAGCCCGTTGCCGCCATCTGACCGACGGTCGCCGCCCGGTAGAGCCGCCAGTGTTTCTTGACAAAATTTTCGACGAAACCGAGGAAGCGGGGCGTCTCCTCGCGGCCGAATTTCTCAAAGAACTCGTCGATGGCCCGGTAGACGACCGTCAAGGGAATCCCCTGCTCGAACCAGCTTCGGACGGTCAGCCAGTCCCGGCCCCGGACGACCCAGGGGAACCCACCCTTGCGGCCGAAGTAGTCCTCGATATTTTGATAGTACTCGGCCTCTTCGGGGGGCACTTCCGTCAGCCATTCCGAGTACGGAACGTTCGGATTCGGTCGCATCGGAGCCTTCGGTAGGGGGTTACAGGATGCAAACCCGGCGTGCGCGTTTTTCGGAACATGCACCGGGAATCGTCGGCAAGTAGCGAGCGGCGAGTGGCTGAACCACTACTCGCCATTCGCGACCTGTCCGACGCCGAGGACCGAGCCAAACGCGCCCACCGGGTATGCAAGATGCAGGATGGAGGGGGGCTACTCTTGGAGCACCCCTCTCCCTTATAGCCGTATTGCCCTACTGCCATACTGCCGTATGATTAAACTGCCGAATGGCCGTCCGGACGGACCATGCGGGTCAGCGGCTGTACGATCTTACGCAATGCGCAATGCCTGGGCTACCCCTTCCTGGAGTCCCTGCGGTCCCTCCTCCCCCTCGTCGACGAGCTGGTCGTCAACGTGGGAGATTCTCAGGACGAGACCCGCTCGATGGTCGAGTCCCTGGGGGACCCCCGGATTCGCATCGTCGATACGGTCTGGGACCTGGACCGACCGGAGCCCTGGACGGAACTGTCCCAGCAGACCAACCGGGTCCTGGCCGAGTGTACGGGCGACTGGATCATCTATCTCCAGGCCGATGAGGTCCTGCATGAGCGGGATTACGACCGCCTTCGCCGACTGATGGCCCGATACCTACACCGTCGGCGGGTCCTGGGCTTTTCGTTTGAGTACCTGCACTTTTACTACAGCCCGTGGGTCATCCATCATCGGGGCTACCGGGCCCAGGTCCGCATCGTACGGAATGGAGTCGGCATTCGCTCGGTCGGGGATGCCGGCACGTTTTACCATCCCCGGTGGGGAAAGCTCCGGCCCTGGAAGCGATGGGCTCTGGTCCGGACGGGATGCTTCATCTACCACTACGGGTATGTTCGACCCCGGCCGGACCTCGTCGAGGCCAAGCAGAGGAATCTGGAACGCTTCTTTCGGTCCGAGGCTGAGCTCGGGGACTTTCGGATGGAGTGGGACTTTCGGCTGTGTACGCCGTTTCGAGGGGACCATCCGACCGTCATGGCAGAGTTCATCCGCCGCTGTCCGGTCGAGGCCGTCTCCCTACCGCGGTGGCCCCTCCGCTGGCGGCCGCTTTACTGGGGTCTCCGCCTGCGGAAGTTCCTGGGCATATGAAACAAGGGTCATTAGGAAAGAGTGAAAGGGCGGAAAACGAGCCCGGCAAAGGTCGGCGTCGCTTGCTTTCGCAGAGAGGGGATGGCTCAGGAGGTGGGACTCGAACCCACAACCCTCGGGTTAACAGCCCGATGCTCTGCCGGTTGAGCTACTCCTGAGTAAATTCCGCCGTTCCGGCCCCCGCCGGGGCAGGGGTCGGAAGTATATGATACGTCGCCGGTCGGGACGTGTCAATGGGACATGACGGACGACCGTTTCGGAATCCATGGAATTTTCTTCCCGGGATCCCATCCTGTTTCATCGGCCCATGACTTCCGGACCGTTCCGCCGTCATCGGCGCTTTTCCCGAGGACCGGCTTAGTTTTCGCCGGTCCCGAAATGCCATGGAGTCCTATAGGCGATGCCCCACCGGTCAACGGTCGTCAGCCTGTGTCATCCCGGGCGTTGCGGATGGGGTCGGCCCGTGCTACATTTATGGTCCGCGAGGTGTCGAGATGCCCCGTCAGTTTGAGAACGATTACATGCTTCGGTGTTCCTTCTGCCACAAGCGGCAGGACGAGGTGCGGAGGCTCATCGCCGGGCCCTCTTCGGTATGCATCTGTGACGAGTGCGTCGAGGCCTGCCGGGCCCTCCTGGCGGAGGAGGAACATCTCTTCGTCCAATCGTCGGCCACACCGACCTTTTACAAACCCCAGGCCATTAAGGAATTCCTGGACCAGTACATCATCGGACAGGAGGAGGCGAAGAAGAAGATCGCCGTCGCCGTTTACAACCACTACAAACGCATCGAGCTGACCCGGAAACGGACGGACGTCGAGTTCGGCAAGAGCAATATCCTCCTCATCGGTCCGACCGGGAGCGGCAAGACCCTGATGGCCGAGACGCTGGCCAAGCTCCTGAATGTTCCCTTTGCCATCGCCGATGCGACGACCCTGACGGAGGCCGGCTACGTCGGTGAGGACGTCGAGAATATCCTTCTGCGGCTCTTGCAGAACGCCGGATGGGACAAGGAGAAGGCCCAACGGGGCGTCGTCTACATCGACGAGATCGACAAGATCGCCAAGAAGGACGAGAATCCCTCTATCACGCGGGATGTTTCCGGCGAAGGTGTCCAGCAGGCCCTTCTGAAGATCCTTGAGGGAACGATCGCCAATGTCCCGCCCCAGGGTGGCCGTAAGCATCCCCATCAGGAGTTTATTCAGATCGACACGACGCACATCCTGTTCATCTGTGGCGGAGCCTTCGTCGGTCTCGAAAAGATCATCGAGCGGCGCTTAGGCCGCCGGACTATCGGTTACCAGGCCTCGATGGAGGGCGGGCCTGTCCCCCGTCACGAGATTCTACGGTACGTCCTTCCGGAAGACCTCATCAAGTTTGGGATGATCCCCGAGTTTGTCGGCCGTCTCCCGGTCATCGCCGTCTTTCACGAACTTTCTCGGCAGGACCTGATCCGTATCCTGACGGAGCCCAAGAATGCCCTCGTGAAACAATACAAGATGCTCTTCGAGTATGACGGCATCCAGTTGGACTTTGCTCCCGAAGCCTTAGAGACCATCGCGGACCTGGCCATCCAGCGGAAGACGGGCGCCCGGGCCCTTCGGAACATCATGGAAGAGGTCATGCTGGACCTGATGTACTACCTGCCGTCCCAAGGGGAACCTAAGCGAGTCGTCGTCACTCGGGAGATGGTCCTCGAGTCCCAGGCCCGGTACGCCTTGAAAGAAGCCGTGTAGGAGGGAGAGTCGGCGTGTCGTCCTAAGGGCGGGGAATGCAGAGTCTCATAGGGGATTCGGGGCGATTTGGCAGTACGGCGATATCTCCCCTGCATCACCTCGTCACTTCCCCTTACTTGGTCGCCCAGGGGTTGGGCAAACCGTGCCGCTCCAGTTTTCGCAGGAGGGTCGTCCGGCTAATCCCCAGGAGCCGGGTCGCCTCCGGGAGGGTCGCGAACATCCGGGTCGCGAACTGGAGCATAGCCCGCTCGAAGACGCCCTCGATCTCGGCCATCAGGCTGTCTGTCCGGCCCGACTGGAGGTACTCGTGGATGAGACTGATGATGAGGTTTGCCAGGGGCTCGGGGGCCTCTATCGGGAGGCGGCCAGACAGGAGGACTTGGAGGCGGGCCGTCGTCAGGAGGACCGGTCCCCCCTCGGTGAGGCGGACGAGGCGCTCCCAGAATTGAACGACGGCTCCCATGTCGTCGGGCCAGGGGTAAGAGCTGAAGCGTTGCCAGGCCCATTGGGTCCATACGATGGGATGCGGGGGGCGACGGAGCAGGCGGACGATATCCGACCAGGCGTGAGCCATCTGGGTCGGCTTGGGAAGCCACACCCAGAGGACGTCGGGGAGCTTCCGGAGGGCCTGGGACATGGCGTAGAGGCGGTCTTCCCGGCCGTAGAGCGTCAGGAGGCTCCGGGCGACGGCCTCGCCCCGAGCCGGCTTGAGCCATTCCGAGATGCGCTCCCGCTGGGGGTCCGGGACCTCCAGGGGTTCGGCGACGTGCCATTCGGACGGGTCCCATTGGGGGTGGGCCGCCAGAAGGGTCACGGCGGTCCGGGCCAGGAAGGGGAGTGAGCCGACCTCGGCCAGGACGACCGTACCGGCGTGGGACAGGATGCGACTGTGGACCGTCGCCAGCCAAGTCGCGAAGGACGAAGAAGCGTCGGGCAGACGGTGCCCGACCGGGTCTGCCGAACGCTCGGGGAGGACGGCGATGCCCTGCTGGATTTCCTGAATCCAACGGATGACCCGAGGGTGCTGGATCCCCTGCTCGGGGCGCCAGGGGATAAACCAGGCGTTGGGCCAGGGGATGGAGACGGGGCCTTCCGAGGGATCGAAGAGAACCAGGAAGGCCGTAAGAAACTGTCGAACGGCTTCGGGCGGGACGTCGTGGACCTCGTGAGCCGTCAGGACAAACACATCCAGGGGGAGGGGTTCGTCGGCTGTCGGGGGCGTCCACAGGCTGGCTTCCTGGTGAACGGCCTCGGGGAGCCACGGTCGGAGGACGGCCTGCTGGCCGATCAGGCCTCGTCCCCACCACCACCGCCATAGGGGACTCCACCACGTGGGGCCGTCGTTCCGGATCTGAGTCGGCGCCGTTCGGGTCGTCATCGCAATCAGGCCATCAGGCAGTTAGACAGGGAGGCCGTACTGCCCTTGCGGCTATAGGATGCATACCCCATGGGCGCGTTTTTCGAAGACAGGTACCTGCTGCGGTCCGACGCCGAGGACCGAACACCGAGCCCCGAGCCCAACGCGCGCACCGGGTATACATCCTGTCTCCTGCATGCTCAAGAAAACTCCCCAGGCTCCGTGACCGAACCCCCGACACCCCGCCCCATCATCCGGACTGGAGCCGCCGGAGGAGGTCCTGCAGGTACGCCCATAAGGCGGGGCCCACGTCGGGATGCCGGAGGCCCAACTCGATATTCGCCTGCAGGAATCCCAGCTTGCTTCCCGTGTCATAGCGGCGCCCCTGGACCTCGATGGCGTATAGGGGACGACCGTCTTGGACCCACGCCTGGAGGGCGTCGGTGAGCTGGATCTCGCCCCGGGCGTCCGGCGGCGTCGCCTCGATGTATGAGAAGATGTCGTGATGTAAGACATACCGACCGATGATGGCCAGTCGAGAGGGCGCCACCTCGGGCGAGGGCTTCTCCACCAGGCGTCGGACTCGATAGACGCCGGGATGGACCGGCTCGCCGTCGATCACCCCGTAGGCGGAGACCTCGGCCGTGGGGACGGCCTGGACACCGATGACCGGAGCCTCCACTTCCCGACTCCAGGCGATCAGGGGCTGAATGGCCGGGACGTCCGCCACGATCAGGTCGTCCCCCAGCAGGACGGCAAAGGGTTCGTCGTCGTCCACGAAGGGAGCCGCGCAGAGGACGGCGTGTCCGAGGCCCTGGGGGACCTTCTGCCGCACGTAAGCGACGTGGACCATGTTGGAGGTATCCCGCACGACCTGGAGCTTCTCCAGCTCGTGCCGCTCCTCCAAGATGCGCTCGAGCTCTAAACTCGCGTCGAAGTGATTCTCGATGGCCTCTTTGCCCCGTCCCGTGATGAACACGATGTCGGTCAAACCCGCCGCCAGGGCTTCCTCGACGATGTACTGAATCACGGGCTTATCAACGACCGGGAGCATCTCTTTGGGTAGGGCCTTGGTCGCCGGTAGAAAGCGAGTGCCCAGCCCCGCGACCGGAAAAATGGCTTTACGAATGGGGTGAAACGTCCGCATCCCAATCCCCCAAGGGGCAATCATAACTCGACGCAAGGGGAAACACAAGCCCCGTAGCCAGCCGGTTCACGGGGCGCTCTCGATCTGCCGGGTCGCGACTTTCGTCTGGGGCCGCTTGCCAAACAGCCCGGCGACCAGAACGCTCACGAAGTAAAGGCCTATCAGGGGGACGGCCAGGACGGCCTGGGTAATCATGTCCCCGCTGGGCGTGATTACCGCGGCGATGACGAAACTGGCCACGACGGCGATTCGCCAGAATTTCCACAGCGAGCGGGCGGAGACGATGCCTAGACGCGCCAGCAGGAGCGTAAAGACGGGAAGCTCGAAGGTCAAGGCGACGCCCAGGATAAGATGCAGGAAGAACGACAGGTAGCTGGTCGTCGTGACCAGCATGTGGAAGTCCCGACTGACGTCGACCAAGAACCGGCACGTCAAGGGCATGAGGACACGGTAGCCGAAGTAGCCGCCGGCCAGGAAGCAGACCGTGCTGAAGGCGATCAGGCCCAGGAGGACCCGCTTCTCGTGGGCGTACAGGCCAGGGGCGACAAATCGCCACACCTGCCAGAGGACCCACGGGGACGCCAGGAAGATGCCCCCAAAGAAGGACAGCTTCACGTAGAAGAGGAAGGCCTCCGTCAGGCTGAGGACGGTCAGACCCTCCCCGGGCGGCAGGTAAGGCCGGAGGGGCAGGAGGAGCCAGGCCAAGAGCCGTCGGCGGAGAAACCAAGCGACGACCATCCCCAGGAAGATCCCCGCCAGGCTATTCAGGAAGCACCGCCGCAAGTCAGCCAGATGCTGGAGGAGCGGGAGGGGCTTATCTCCGTCCTTCGGGGTCATCGACCGTCACCTCCGGTCCAGGCTCGCCGGCCGTCTCCCCGGTGGGTGCGGATGAGGCCTCGGCCGACCCCGCCGTCTCGGTCGTCTCGGCCGCCTCCGATGGCGGAGCGCCCAAGTCCCAGCCGGACTCCATACCCACCCGGGCCCACTCCTCCCGGACGACGGCCTGGGCCCGCTCGGCCGCCTGCCGAATTTCGGCCATCGTCCGCCCGACCTGTCGGAGGAGCTGGGGGAGCTTGTCCGGCCCAAACAGGAGGAGGACGACGAGGGCGATCAGGACCATTTCGCCGAATCCTAGGTTGCCGAACATGACCCAAGCCCGGACATCGAATTCCGCCTATATTTTGATATCGGTCGCCTTCGATGTCACCCGGCCGGGAAAGCAATAGGGCATAAGGCAGTAGGGCGATGGGGCTACGGGGTAGGCGCTGGACCCGGTGGATTGGGGGGAAGGGACTCCGTCTCGGCCGCAGGCTCGGTGTTCGGTTCTCGGCGTCGGACCGGGTCAGGTACCGGCTACCCGAATGGAAGGCCGGGACCCCGCCGAATTCCTGGTCATGCCTTGAAAAACACACGCATAGAGTATATATTTTGCGCTAATGATGATAGTACTCCGTTAAGATTTGAAATGTGGGAATCGGGCGCGGGTGCCAGGTATCAGGTTCCGGGTACCAGGTGATCCGAATCCAGGCCATTTCTATCCTGCATCATGCATACCCGGTGTGCGCGTTTTCCGATGACCGGGCTCGGTGTCCGGCCTTCGGCGTCGATTCGGCTCCGGTGCCGGGTACCAGGTCCCAGGTGCCAGATAGCCGGTACCCGATACCTGGTACCCGGTACCTGTCTTCGAAAACCCGCACACGGGGTATGCATCCTGTATTCTGCATCCATATCTTAACAAATCAATAGAAACTTGCAGGATAGGTCGATGAAGATTCACCTTCTGCTGTTAGGCGACATCATCGGACGACCCGGCCGCCGCATCGTCCGGGACTACCTGGAACGTCTCCGGAAGGAGCGGCCCGTGGACATGGTCATCGCCAATGTGGAGAATGCGGCCCACGGGTTTGGGGTTACGCCTGACATCGCCCAAGAGCTCCGGGGCTATGGCATCCACGTGATGACTTCGGGGAATCACATCTATGATAAGAAGGAAATCCTTCCGGTCCTGGACGATATGCCCGACCTCCTGCGGCCGGCCAACTACCCGGCGGGGGCACCGGGCCGGGGCTGGGGCCTGTACTCGACGACGGGCGGCGTACGGGTCGCCGTCATCAACCTGCAGGGCCGGGTCTTGATGCCCTGGGTCCCCTGCCCCTTTGAATGGGTCGACCGACATCTGGAGGCTATCCAGCGGGAAACAAACCTCATCGTCGTCGACATGCACGCCGAGGCGACTTCGGAGAAAACTGCCATGGGTTGGTACCTCAACGGGAAGGTCACCGTCGTCTTCGGGACCCACACGCATATCCCGACGGCCGACGCCCGCATCCTGACGGGGGGTCACACGGCTTACGTGACCGACGTGGGGATGAACGGGCCCTACGATTCCGTCATCGGGATGGACCCGCAGATGGCCATCCAGAAGCTTCGCACGATGTTCCCGAAACACCTGGAAGTCGCCGGCGGGCCCTGTCAGTTTGCCGGCCTCTATGTCGTGGCCGACGCCGACACGGGCCGGGCCCTGTCGGTCGAGCACATCCTCTTGCGGGAACCCTACGGAGGCAAGTCATGACAGAACCTATCCGGATCGGTATCATCGGCGGAAGCGGTCTCTACCGGATGAAGGACCTGGAGGTCCTGACCGAACGGGTGGTCGCGACGCCCTTCGGCGAGCCCTCCGCCCCCTACGTCATCGGGCGTCTGGGGTCCCACACCGTGGCCTTCCTGCCTCGCCACGGGATCGGCCATACGAAGCTCCCGACGGAAATTAACTTCCGGGCTAACGTCTACGGCTTCAAGGTCCTCGGGGTCGAATGGCTCATTTCGGTCAGCGCCGTCGGGAGTATGAAGGAAACCATCCGGCCCGGCATGATGGTCATCCCCGACCAGTTCTTCGACCGCACCTACCTGCGGGCGCGGACCTTCTTTGGCGAAGGCCTCGTGGCTCACGTCAGCTTCGCTCACCCCGTCTGCCCCGAATTAAGCATAGCCCTCTATACGGCCGCCCAGGAGGTCGGCGTCGAGACCCAATTCGGGGGGACCTATCTGTGCATTGAAGGCCCCCAGTTCAGCACGAAGGCCGAGTCGGAGACCTATCGGACGTGGAATGTGGACGTTATCGGAATGACGAATTTGCCAGAAGCCTGGCTGGCCCGGGAAGCCGAGATCTGCTACGCCACCATCGCCATGGCGACGGACTATGACTGCTGGTATGAACACGCCGAGCCCGTGACGGCCGAGATGGTCATCCGGGTCCTCCAGGAAAATCTGGAAAAGGCTCAGCGCATCATCCGGAAGGTCATGGACTTCTTGCCCCTCCGACGCCAGTGTCCCTGTGCTTCAGCCCTTCAGGACGCCTTCATCACGGACCCCCAGTACGTCCCCCGGGCGGTCCTCGAAAAGCTATGGCCCATCGTCGGCAAGTACTTTGGAAAAAGGGTGTAGAGGAAGAGCTATAGGGCAGTACGGCAGTTCGGCATGATCCAGGCCCCGCCCGTGCAGGGTTACGGCTAGGGTGACGAAGGGACGGGGAGATCCCGGGCGGGGATGGGTCACGGCCCGCCCTACTGCCGTAGCCGGGGAGGTCGGCGATGAAGGTTTACGGTTTTCAACTCTCCTTCCGAATGGACGCCGAAACGTCGGCTGACATCACGACCCACGTCCAGGACCAGGTCCGGGCCTCCGGCATCCGAGAAGGCTTCGTCGTCCTGTTCGCCCAGGGCTCGACTTGTGCCCTAAGCACGATGGAGTTTGAGCCGGGCCTCCGCAAGGACATCTTGGACGCCATGGAGCGGGTCGCCCCGTCCGACGTCGACTATGCTCATCACCGGACCTGGAACGACGGCAACGGCCGGAGCCACGTCCGGGCGACCGTCATCGGTCCCTCCCTGACCGTTCCCATCACGAAGGGCCGGCTGGACCTCGGGACGTGGCAACAGATCGTCCTCTTCAACTTCGACATCCATCCTCGGGAGCGGGTCGTCGTCGGGAAGGTTTTCGGTGAGCCCTGATGGGTGTTGTTATTGGACTGCGCATCGTAGGACGCATCCCGATGTTCCGAGAGCTCACGGATGAGGCGTGGGCGGTCCTGGCTCCGTTGTTGCCGCTACCGGCGCGGACGGGACGTCCCCGAACGGACGATGGCGGTGTCATGATCTGCTTAGCAAGAGTTTTCAGATGAGTGCCCCGTCACTTCGTCACTCCGTTACTTCTCCTGTCCTGTCTCCTGCACCTCAAATCTTGACAGCGCAGGAGTAAGTCCGGTTGAAGGGAATTTCGCCGTGACGACGGTCTTCACGGTCGGTCACTCGAATCGAACGCTCGACGACTTTGTCCGGCTCCTGATGGCTCACGGCGTCGAGTACCTGGCGGACGTCCGGACAGTTCCCCGGTCCCGCCGGAACCCCCAGTTCAACGGAGATACCCTGCCGGACGCCCTGGCCTCCAAGGGCATCGCCTACCGCCACTTTCCTGAACTCGGCGGATGGCGCAAACCCCGACCCGACTCGCCCCACCGGGGCCTGACGAGTCCCGGCTTTCGGGGCTACGCCGACTACATGGAGACGCCCGAGTTTGAACGGGCCGTTCAGGGCCTCATCGAGCTGACCCGTCGGTACCACTTGGCCTACATGTGCGCCGAGGCTCTGCCCTGGCGGTGCCACCGGTGGCTCCTTTCGGATGCCCTGACCGTCCGGGGCCTTCAGGTCGAGCACATCCTAACGCCGACCCGCCGTCAGCCTCACCGGCTCACGCCCGGCGTGCAGGTCCAGGGGACCACTCTGATTTATGGGTAGTGAAGTGACGGAGTGACGAAGTGATAGAGTGACGAGGTGGTAGAATGCACTCCCCGGGCATCAGGATTGGAAATAAATGCAGGATGGAAGTGACAGGGTGACAAAGTAACGAAGTGACTATCTGGAATCTTAACAAGGCGTTAGGGCTCTGTTAGGATTTCAAGGGGGCATAGGATAGCCGATGGGGAATGCGGGGGCTCATGAGGAGTCGGGGCGATTCGGCAATACGGCGGTAGGGCCCTTGTCCCTCGGCCCCTTCATTATCTCGTCCTTTCGTGCCCTCATAGTATGATCTCGGGCAGATTCCGGAGGGCGGGCATGGGGGACTACATACGCCGGTCCGCTGTCCTGCTGTGGCTCGGATGTCTGGTCGGCTCGGCGTGTCTATTCAGACCCACGCCGATCCGGGACATCTTGGAGCACCCGCGCACCTACCACGGAAGGAAGGTCGTCATCGCCGGCGAGGTCACCCGAAGCGCGAACCTGCTGGTCGTCCGGTACTTCACGGTGCGGGATGCTACGGGCGAGATCCCGGTCGTCACCCAGCGGGCCGTGCCCCGGGTGGGTGAGCGGGTTCGTGTGACGGGTGTCGTGAATCAGGCCTTTGCCCTTGGAGACCAAAGTCTCGTCGTCCTGATTGAAACGGAGGATTAGCCCTGCGTCGTGAGAGCCATCGCCGGATGGGGAAGCGGCCGATGCCTTTGCCAACGGCTCCGTCGTCTGAACCCTGGCCGGTTCAGTTAGCGCGGTACTCCTTCAAGAAGCGGGAGAAGTTGGCCATCCTGCGGTACCTCCTCCGGGGCCTGCCCCCGACGGCCCGGTGTCTGGAGCTGGGCTGTGCTAAGGGGGCCCTGAGCTACTTCTTGCGTCGGATGGGCGGATGGTGGGTCTCGGCCGACCTGGATGCTCCCCACGTCCGGGAGACGCGCCGGGTCGTCGGGACCAACGTCGTCCAGGTCGATACCCGTGGTCTGCCCTTTCGGCCCGAGAGCTTCGACGTCGTGGTCTCGCTAGACTACATGGAGCACATCGAAGACGACCGGTCGTGTCTGGACGAGCTCTGCGCTTTGGTCCGACCCGGCGGCCGTCTGATCATCGGTACACCCTGTACGGGACGCCTGTACCTCCTCAACCGGATTAAGCCCTGGCTGGGCCTTCGGGGAGAGCACTACGGCCATGTCCGGGAGGGCTACCGGCCGGAAGACCTCTACCAGGCCCTCGTGTACCGAGGCTTCGAGGTCGAACGGGTCGTGACCTACGCCCGGTTCCTGACGGAGGGCGTCGAACTGTTGATGAACTGGTACTATGTCCGGAAGCGACGGCGGGCCGGAGACGGCCGCCCGGCTTTGCGGGACGGGATCGTGGCTCCGGCCTCGGAGGCCGACTTCCGGAGCCTCGAGGGCCTGTTTCGCTGGTACCGGCGCCTGTATCCCTTCCTATGGGCCTTCACCCGGCTGGACTACCTGGCCCTTCCCCTGCGGGGATATGCGATGATCATCTCGGCCCGGAAACTGGGGACGCCGATGTGGATACGGTTCCATGAAGCACGGAAGGGTGCTGACGTGGGACGCCAGCCTGCAGACCCTTAAACCCCCTCGGGGCGTCGTCGTCCTGATGGGGCCGGTCGACAGCGGGAAGTCGACCTGGGTCCGCCAGTACTGTGCCCTTTACCCGGATGCGGACCTCGGCCTCGTCAGCGGCGACCTGGGGCAGTGCCTCTTTGGGGCGCCCGGCCTCATCAGCTATGCCCCCTGGGACCCCCGCCAGCCGGACATCGAGCAATACCTGCCGGTGAAGTGCGTCTTCGTCGGGGCGACTCATCCGACGGGCCGACTCCTGCAAACGGTCGATGCCATCGGACGGGTCGTCCGGTATGCCCGCCATCAGCATGGGACGGTCTTGGTCGATACGGACGGCCTGATCGACGACGTCGTCGGGCGGGAATACAAATGGGCCCTCCTGATGAACCTGCGGCCCTGTACGGTCGTCCTCCTGACGGCGGCCGGGACCGAGCATCCCTGGGCCGCCTTGCTGGCTCCCTGGGCGGACGTCGAGCTGTTCGTCGTGGAACCCCATGGGCGGGTCCGACCCAAGCCGCCCTCCGAACGGGCCCAGCGGCGACATCAGATGTTCCAGCGGTGGTTCAGCGACGTTCAACGCATCCACGTGCCCATCGACCCGTACCTCATCAGCGACTGTACAGGTCTGGGCGCCCTGGTGACGCCCCCCGAGTGGGACACGATGCACCATGCCCTGGGAGACTTTCTGGTATACGCGGAGCGGACGCCCCGGAAAGTCTGGGTCCTGACGCGAGAAGCCCTCCCGCCGGTCACTTACCACCGCCTCCGGGAGGCTCTCCCCCAGTATCAGGTCCAGGTCCACCCCCTTCCCCAGTGGCGTCACCGGCTGATCGGGGATGTCCGACCGGACGGCTACGCTTCCGGGATGGGCCGCATCGTCGGATGGTCGGCCTGGCCGCCGATGCTGGAAATCGAGGGCCGTTTTCAGCCGTCCCCGGGTCCCCTCTGGGTCGTCGGGCCGGCGACCTTCCCCGAAGTCAGTAAATTTCCGAGGCAGGATCCAGGATGCAGGATGGGGGATGCAGGATAGGACTGAGGAGAAAGGTACAATCTTATCTTGCATCCCCTTCGGGGAGTGCGATGTACCGGCTGTCCTGGAAAAACCTCTGGTACGACAAGGTCCGTACGCTCATCACCCTCGTCGGCGTGACGTTCGCCGTCGTCCTCATGTTCGCCCAGCTCGGCGCCTACCTGGGGTTCGTGCAGAGCGCTTCCATCCTCATCGACCATACCCCCGGCGACGTATGGATCACGAGTGAACACGCCGTCAACTTCGACTCGGCCCGGCCATTCCCACTCCGCAAGCTCTACAAGGTCCGGTCCCTGCCGGAGGTCGAGTGGGCCGAGGAGATCGTGATGAGCTGGGGCCTGATGAAGCTCCCGTCAGGGGCCACCGAGTCCGTTCAGGTCATCGGCTTCAACCTGGACACGGGAGTCGGGGGGCCGTGGCAGATGGCCGAGGGGTCTATTCAGGACCTGCGGGGCCGGGCGGGGATCATCCTGGACGTCTCGTCGCTCCGGCGGCTCGGGCCACTCCGGGTCGGCGACGAGGTCGAGATCTTCTGGCAGAAGACCCGCATCGTGGGCTTCTCCCGGGGGGTCAAGTCCTTCACGACGTACCCCATTGCCTTTACGTCCCTCCGGATGGCCCGCCACTACTCCCGGATCGTCACGCCGGACACGACGACCTTCGTCGTCGTGAAGCTAAAACCCGGCCAGGACCCCAAGGCCTTTGTCCGGCGCCTGCGGGCATGGCCCGAACTTCGAGGCGTGGACGTTTACACGAAGGCCGAGTGGTCCTGGAAGACACGCCGGTACTGGAGTATTCAGACGGGCCTGGGCTTGGGTATCGGGGTGACGGTCTTCCTGGGATTCTTGGTCGGGACGGCCATCGTAGGGCAAACGATCTATGCGTCCACGATGGAGCACCTGCGGGAGTATGGGACCCTTAAGGCGATGGGTGCGATGAACCGAGAGCTCGCCCAAGTCATCTTGCTCCAGGGTTGGGTGAGCGGTCTCCTGGGCTACATCGCGGGCCTGGGCATCACGCTTCTGACAATTCCCCTCTACGAACGCCTCCAGCTCTGGCTGTTGATCCCGACCGAGCTCTACATCGTCATGATCGGGATCACGATGACGATGTGTACGCTGTCATCCCTGCTGGCCATCCGGAAGGCCCTCCGGGTCGACCCCGTCGTCGTCTTCCGGTTCTGACCGGCTTACGTCTTGCGGACCCGGTCGGGGGACGGGCCGACGGCTACGGCTCTGTTGAGATATGGATGTGTGGATGCAGGATAGGAATGGCAACGGGGTGGGGGAGCGGGAAGTCAGGCACTGCCTGGTCCTTCGGATGTCCGGGCATTATAATGGACCCGGCTGAAAGAGGCGGCCCGGGCGGTTCCGTCGAAGTATGGCAGAGCCGTGAGGCAGGTGGAGTTTAGATGTCGGAGAGGCCTGTATGTCCCTGGACGTCCTCATCGTCGACGATGATCCCCACGTCCGGGGCCTGCTGACGGAATACTTGACCCAGGTCGGGTACGTGCCCTACGGCGTGGCCTCCCTGGGCGAAGCCCGTCAGGCCGCGGCCCACCGGCGCTTCCGAGCCGTCCTTCTGGACCTCCAACTCCCGGACGGGAATGGCCTGGACTGGATCCCCGACCTTCGGGAGGAGGACCCGGACGTCGCCATCATCGTCGTCACCGGCCACGGGGATATCCCCCAGGCCGTCGAGGCCATGCGGCGGGGTGCCGACCACTTCCTTACGAAGCCCCTCCAGCTCCAGGACCTGGCCACGCTCCTCCGCAAGAGCATCGACGTTCGGAATCTCCATAGGCAAGAGGCCGCCCGTCGACGCCTGCGTCGGCGGGAGGAGCCCTTCTTCGGCCATAGCCCGGCCATGCGGCGCGTCCGGGAGATGGCCGCCATCGCCGCCGAGAGTGACGCCCCCGTCCTTCTCATGGGCGAGACCGGAACGGGTAAGGGCGTCCTGGCCCGATGGATTCACGAGCACAGCCCCCGCCAGACCGGTCCCTTCGTCGAGATCAACTGCTCGACCCTTCGGGGCGAACTCCTCGCCAGTGAACTCTTCGGCCATGCCCGGGGCGCCTTCACGTCGGCCGTAGAGGCCAAGGAAGGCCTGATCGAGGTCGCCGACGGGGGTACCCTCTTTCTGGACGAGATCGGCGACATGGACCCGAGCCTCCAGGCGGCCTTCCTGAAGGTCTTGGAAGAAAAAGTCTTCCGCCGCCTCGGTGAGGTCCGACCCCGTCGGAGCGACTTCCGCCTCATCTGCGCGACGCACCAAGACCTGGAGGCGATGGTCGAAACGGGTCGATTCCGTCAGGACCTGTTCTATCGCATCCACGTGTTCCCCATCGTCCTGCCGCCCCTGCGGGAGCGGGTCGAGGACATCCCGGGCTTGGTCGAGCACCTCCTCCAGACCTTGGGAGCCCCCCACACCCACATTGCCCCCGAGGTCCTGCGCCTGCTGATGGCCTACCCCTGGCCCGGTAACATACGGGAACTCCGAAACGTCCTGGAGCGGGCCCTCCTACTGGCTCGGGGCGAGCCCCTCCGACCCGAACACTTCCCGGGTCTGACGGCCCCCCGACGGCTTTCCCGGCCGACGGCTCCGGTCGAACGGCTGGATGCGGCTCGGGTCCTGGAGGTCCTGGCCCAGGTCGGTGGCAACAAGAAGGAAGCCGCTCGCCGCTTGGGTATCTCCCGGGCCACGCTCTATCGACACCTGCGACGGATGAGGGTCTCATGAATCCGACGTGGACCCGATGGGCCGCATGGGGCCTATGGAGCCTCGGCCTGGCTGGCTGTGCGTCCCACGTCATCGTCCTCCACGACCCCCTGCC
>Ga0197143_1000278_pt1 | contig 60116 bp, 53 predicted proteins | sample GBS70_MetaG_FD_148603 | JGI IMG/M metagenome (GOLD analysis project Ga0197143, IMG submission 148603) | Sediment microbial communities from Great Boiling Springs, Gerlach, Nevada, United States - GBS 70_MetaG | ecosystem: Environmental > Aquatic > Thermal springs > Hot (42-90C) > Sediment...
CTTGGGCTCGCTGCTCGTCGCGATAGATCAATGCCGTCTCGTAGCGATGGTGCCCATCGGCGATCACCAGCTGTCGCGGAGCCATCAACCGCTGAATCGCCTCGATGACATCTGGCGCATACAGAGGCCACAACCAGTGCTCCACTCCGTTCTCATCCACGACGTCCACCTCCGGCGGTCCGCTAGTGCACCGATCTAAGAGGGCGTGGATCTCAAACGCTGGATCGTCATAGAGCATGAAGATCGGCTCCAAGTGCGCGCGCGTAGCGCGAAGCAGCTGCAGGCGGTCTTCCTTCGGTCCCCTCAGGGTACGCTCATGGGGGAAGATGATCCCTCGCTCGAAATCCTCAAGCTGCCCGAGTGCTAAAAACCCCTTCCGTATCTTCATCGGCCCATCTGGCGGGACGCGATACTTCTGGAAGTAGGCGTACATCGCCGGCGCGCGATCCGCGACGAGAATGCGTTCGCGCACCCACCGCCGCAGCTCCGCGCGCGCCCGCGTGTAGACGTTATCCGTCTCCGTGTCTTCAGGGAACCTTTTCCCGAGAATCAACCGCACGAAGTTATACGGGCTCCGGGCATAGTACCGCTCCTGCATCTCCGGCGTGATCTTGTCGTAAGGCTGCGTCAGAACGGCCGCCAGATCCCCAATCTTCTCCTGATTATACCGCAGCGCCCGAAACGGATAGACCTTCACCATATCGAGCATTAACTCTGACACGAACCGCTGAGCATGTCCAGCCGGAGGGGAGGATCACCGCAAACCCGCAAGAAGCATCCCCTCCCCCACCGGCAATAAGCGGGGGCCTTTCCACTCCCGCAATCCGAAGATCACGCAGCCGCTGCCTCTTTGTACAGGTATCCGGCGACTAATCCTGCGATCACGTACTCGATGAGATTCGCCACGATCCCAATGAGCATCAAACTGGTGGGCCAAAGACGCATGGGCGAGAAACCAATCCAGATCAGGAGACCAGCGACGACCCAAAGATAGAGCCCGGCCACAATGGCCGTCTTCGGTCCTGCTCCATATCGAGGCCGAATCGCCGCATACAACCATGCCACCATGATGCCGAACACTAACCCCACGATCCAGATGAGGATTACCCCCGGCATTCTCGGAAGCTCTCGACCGAGATCCCGCATCGCGTCTTCCCATCTCGTTCGGAAGAAGACCCCGTGAATCACCGTTTCCAGGACGTTAATAATCACCCCGGCGACCACACCTCCAAGTATGATGCGCGCTATGTTCATAGCCCCTCCCTCCTTAGTTTGGGCTGTGGGCGGCCGGCTTTACATTATCGCATTTCAGCCGATCTGTCAAAGATTTTTTTCAAAATGGGATCCTGCGCAGGTCAGCCGTATGCGTTGGGAGACGGAAGCCCTGGCAGCTTCACCGGGGCAAGCCGACAGCGCGGCACCGCTCTCTCAGATCAGAAGGGAGGAGGACGGTCAGAGCTCTGCCATCCTCGAATTCGCTCGGCTCGCCGAGAATGAGAGGCGATCTCTCGCGACTCTCACGTGAGCCAGAACGAGGAGGTATCGCGTGCTCCCCGCTCATGATGCGCCTTCAATTGTTCGGCGTATCGCCGGAAGTCCTCGCTCGCGAGATATGATTCGGGCAAAACGCGCGCCAGATACTCGAGATACTTCTCCGGAGCGATCGGCTGCCCTCCCTCGGTAAGCAAGTTCCCCTGCAGATCATACGGTTGGAAGACGTACTCCTCGGGTCCGCGCCTCCGGAAGAACCGGCGATCCGGAAGGAAGAGCAGATCTTCCGGTCGAATGCCCCGGCGCGATTCTCCGGAACACTGCACTTCGCGAATGAGGCTCCTGGCCTCATCCGGGGACAGGTTCGGATGATGCACGCGCGCGATGGCGATATTCGTCCCCTCAATGATCGCCTCAACTTCGGCGATATATTCAGCCTGCGCCTGACCATTGGTCTTCGGCTTGAAGCCGAAGGCGACGGCCGTCTCGCCGGACCGTTCGTTCCCGAACATCTCCAGCCCGCGCGGATACCACTTGTTGATCGCTCGCTGAATGTCCCCCACGCTGTACGCTCCTTGTCCTCGAGTGGCCGCCACGGCCAATTCCTTCAACGCTCGACGGCCAAAGCCCATGTGGAAGCCCTCTTCGCCAAGCATCGGCGGCATGCTGCGCGCCATGGGCGCATAGCTGAAAATCTGCATCATCTCGAGCTGGTACTTCCCCACCAGATCAATGATGGCCGTGTAAACGGCATTATCCAAGAAGTCCCGAAACTCGATGTTGAACGCATCCAGCACATGCGTCCCTGTTCGCATCGAGAGCAACTCCTCGATCGTCTCGGCGGCGACATCTCCATGTCCTGGGCGCTTCCATGTCGGATCGTGATCGAGAACCCAAAACATCTGATAGGCATGTCGCAGCTCCTCGGCCATGATCCGGAGGATCTCAAATCGGGCCTCATCATCAGGAGCGGAATCCAAGCTCATCCGATGCTGCTCGATCGAGCCGAATTCGGTCGAGCACTGGGCCCGAATGATCCGACGGGCCGTGTAGAACATATTCCCCACCATCTCGGCGGCCCGTTCGATCTTCGGCTGACCCGCGTACTTTCCGACCTCGATCACTCCGGATGGCAGCTCCCCCACCTTAGCCACGAGTTGGAATCGTGGCAGGCTCGGGAAATACTTCTCCCAATATGCCAGCAGGAGGTCGAGCTCGGGGAAGTTCTTCCTCTGCCACTCGAGGATGGCCTGATGGTATTTCGGGCTGATAGTCGTCACCGTATACCGGATCGCCATAAGCTCCCTCTTCCTCCTGGAGACCTTTCTTCGCCTGCAAGAGCAGATTCTCTCACAACAGCGGGGAAACCGCAACACGAGCGAGTCCTCGGGCTACCGGAGGAACCGCTCCTTTTCTGGCCAGGGAGACGGATGCTTTCCGTCCACCGGGGAATCGCCGCAGGCAGAGGCACTTCACCATTGAAACGCATCCGCCTTTTGCATATAATCCTCTCTGCATGGCCCGAATTCAGACGAGGAGGATACCTATGACTCGGAAATACGCGGCGTGGAACGTGGTCGGGGGACTCTTGTTCCTGCTGTTGCTGAGCGGTCGGGCCTGGGCGCAGGCGACGACCTCGCTCTCGGGTACGGTGACCGATCCAACAGGCGCAGTCGTCGTCGGCGCGACCGTGACGCTCACCAACGTGGCTACGGGAGTCACCCGGATGACAACGACGAACGAGCGAGGGTATTATGCCTTCCCGCAACTCCCCCCGGGGACATATAACCTGCGGGTGGAGATGACGGGCTTCAAGAGCATCGTCCGGTCGAACCTGCAATTGCTGGTGAATATGCCGACGGTTCTCGATCTCCAGTTCACGGAAGTGGGAGAGGTTGTGGAGACCATCGAAGTCGTCGGCGAGGCGCTCATCAACAAGGCCGATGCCTCAATTGGCAACCCCTTCGGCGAGGTGCAGATTCGGCAGCTTCCCTTGCTCGCCCGCAATGTGGTGGAGCTGCTCAGCCTGCAGCCCGGAGCGGTGTTCTTACCGACTGGGGATATTCGCAGCGGGAGTATCAGCGGCAGCCGGAGTGATCAGCAAAATGTGACGCTGGACGGCGTGGATGTCAACGACCCGCAATTCGGCTTCGCCTACACGTCGGTCCTGCGAATGACCCTCGACTCGACTCAAGAGTTCCGCGTGACGACGACCAACTACAATGCCAACCAGGGGCGCTCGAGCTCCGCCCAAGTGAGCTTGGTGACCAAGCGCGGAACGAACGAGCTGCATGGGTCCCTCTACTGGTACCATCGGAACACGGCCACGTCGGCCAATGAGTTCTTCAACAAGCTCGCCCAGATCGAATCGGGGCGACCGAATAAGCCGCCCGTTTTGAACTATCACATCTTCGGCGCCTCAGCCGGTGGGCCGATCCTCAAAGATCGGTGGTTCATCTTCGGCAACTACGAGGGGCTGCGGGAGAAGCGGGAGGAACCCGTCCTCCGCTCTGTTCCCTCTTCCTTGGTCCGCCACGGCTACTTCCAATATCGGTGCGCGAACCCAGCTGAGTGTCCAGCGACGACAATCACTGTAGCCGGACGCACGTTCAATATCCCGGCCGGCATCCGCGTCCTCACCCCTGCGGAAGCCGCCACGCTGGATCCCTTGGGCATCGGCACCAACCCGGCGCTCATGCGCTATCTGCAACAGTTCCCCGAGCCGAATGATCCGGGCCGAGATGGCCTGAACATCATGGGCTTCCGCTTTGTCGCTCCGATCAAGAACGACTTCAACACCTACATCCTTCGCAGCGATTTCAACATTGACCGAGCCGGTCGGCACACGCTCTTCTGGCGCGGTAACTTGCAAGATGACGTCATCAACTCCGAGCCTCAGTATCCCGGGCTGCCGCCTAACCAGAAAACGCTCGTCAATTCCAAAGGATTCGCGCTCGGCTACGATGCGACAGTGAAGCCGAACCTGGTGAACACGTTCCGCTACGGTCTGACGCGGCTCGGTTCGACGACAGCGGGCTTGCAGCAACGCACGCAGGTGACGCTCCGCTTCCTCAACAACATCCCAGCGCCGACCAGTTCCTCGGGGCGCATCGCGAGCACGCATAATCTGGTGGACGACATCTCCTGGATTCGCGGCGCGCACACTGTTCAAGCAGGCGTCAACGTTCGCCTCACGCGCATCCCGCGCTTCACCAATGAGACATCCTTCCACACCGTAGTCGGCAACGGGTCTTGGCTCTTGGGCGTGGGACGGTATACGGCCCCTGGGCACCCGCGCTGCACGCAACCGGGATGCCGGACGCTCCCGGCTGTGGCTTCGGGATTCTACGCGGCTTGGGCCGATGGCTTCCCCATCCTGGTCCTGGGAACGATCACGCAGTTCACGGCGCGGTACAACTACGATAAGCAGGGGAACGTCTTGCCGGAAGGCGCGCTCATCCGCCGCCGCTACGCTACGAACGAGTACGAGGGGTATGTGCAAGATCAATGGCGAGTGAGGCCGAATCTCACAGTCACAGCGGGCGTGCGGTACTACCTCTACTCGCCGCCGTGGGAGACAAACGGCCTGCAGGTCCGACCGACGCCGAGCTTCGGCGAATGGTTCGAGCTGCGGCGCGTGAGCATGCTCAAAGGCATCCCCTCTTATGATCTGCCGCGCATCAGCTTCGACCTGGCCGGTCCGGCCAACGGCAAGCCGGGCTTCTTCGCCAAGGATTTCAACAACTGGTCGCCGCGCGTCTCTGTCGCGTGGTCTCCGCGCGGGTTCCTGCGACCGCTCTTCGGTGACGGACGCACGGTCTTCCGGTTCGGGTACGGCTTGGTCTACGACCGCATCGGGCATGCTCTGGCGACGACGTTTGACCAAGCGGGTTCGTTTGGCCTGACGACGAGCTTGACGACCGTCTGGGGGACGATCACCGAAGCCAATGCGCCGCGCTTCACAGGCGTCTTCGATGTCCCGCGCGTCGCGCGCGATGGATCGGAGTTCCAGCGACCCGCGCCTCCAGGCGGCTTCCCGCAGACTCCGCCCTTCGGGTTGTTCGCTATTACGACGAGCATTGATGACACGCTCAAGACGCCGTACGCTCACATGTTCAACCTCTTCATCGGGCGCGAACTGCCGAAGAACTTCAGCGTCGAAGTGGGCTACGTCGGACGTCGCGGACGGAAGCTTCTCACGCGGCGCGATCTCGCCATGCCCATGAACCTCGTGGATCCGAAGTCCGGGATGGACTACTTCACGGCCGCGCAGATGTTGGTCCGTCTGATAGAAGCGAATACGCCGGTGAGCGCTGTGCCGAAGATCCCCTACTGGGAGAACCTCTTCCCCACAGCCGGAGCTCGCGCGGGCGGTGGTCTGACGAGCACCCAGGCCATCTATCAGGTCTTCCGCGAGAATGAGCCCGATTATATAACGGCGCTCTATCTGATTGACCTCTTCTGCGAACCGGCCTGCTTCGGAGCGACGCCTGACAATCCCGCGGGCAAGCCCTACGCCTTCTGGAACGACCAGTACTCCTCGCTCGCCGGTCAGAGCACGATCGGATTCTCCGAGTACCACGCCCTCCAGCTCCTTGTGCGCAAGCGCTTCAGTGCCGGCACGCAGTTCGACTTCAACTACACGCTCTCGAAATCACTCGATCTCACTTCGGGAACGGAGCGCGGCGGGGCTTTTGGGAGCTTCTTCTCGGGTGGGTACACTGATTTCATCATCAACTCCTGGAGCCCGCGCCTGCAGTACTCCTTCTCCGACTTCGACGTGCGGCATCAGGTGAACGCCAACTGGATCGTCGAGCTGCCGTTTGGCCGCGGCAAGCCTCTGGGCGGAAACGTGCCGGGCTGGGCGAACCACGTCATCGGCGGCTGGCAGACGACGGGCTTGCTCCGGTGGACGAGCGGATTCCCGCTCAACATCATCAACTGCCGCTCCTGCTGGGCGACGAACTGGAACCTGCAGGGGAACGCGGAGCTGAAGGAAGGCGTGACCCAGTATCCCGTCGGAGAGACGAACCGAAGCTACAAGTTCCCGGATGGAAAGGTTCGACCGGCAGCCTTCCGCAATCCGGCCGAGGTGTTGAAAGCACTCCGGTTCCAGCGTCCGGGAGAGGTCGGCTTCCGCAATCGAATCCGCGGGGATGGGTATTTCTCGATTGATTTCGGGTTGATGAAAGCTTTCTCCATCACCGAGACGCATCGGTTGCAGTTCCGATGGGAAGTCTTCAACCTGACCAACTCCGTGCGCTTCGATACGGGTAACATGCTGGCGTACCCGGATATCTCGGCGACCTTCGGGCGATACGAGGGTACGCTCACGCGGCCACGTATCATGCAGTTCGCGTTGCGGTACGAGTTCTGAGTGCGTGAGTTCCTTCGGCCGGCAGCGTGTGCCCTGGTGCCAAGCTGCCGGCCGTCTTTTACGCGAGGGATGCCAGTCCCGTCGCGATGCCGATCATGAACAGGGTGTAGAAGACAAGCGCGATATAGCGAATCCGCCAATTCGTCGAGGACGTTCGGTCTCCCCTTTCAACTTGGGACGCACCTCTAAGCAAATCACGATCCGGCGGCCAGAGCGTCTCCGCAGGGACGTTTTTTGCCGGATGCCACAGGCTGACCCCATAGCCCACGACGATGGCGACCAGACAGCCGAGAGCATTCCACCACAACCAGGAGATGTGAGGACAGACCAGCCAGAGCCAGAGATTGACCGCAATGCCCGCGAGGACTCCGAGCTTCGCTCCGACGCCACTTGTCCGACGCGTCAACATGCCCAGAAGAAAAGCCGCCAAGATCGGTCCGTAAAAGACCGACCCAATCTTGTTGATCGCCTCGATGACCGTCTCCGAAAGACGTCCGGCCAGGAAGGCGAATCCGACACAGGCGATCCCCCACATGACCGTGAATCGTTTCGACCACAGGAGCAACTCCTGTTCGGTCGCTCTCGGATTCACATAGCGCTGATAGACGTCGCGCAGTGTCGCCGCGCTCAGAGAGTTCAACGCCGAATCGAGCGAGGACATGGCTGCGGCTAAAATAGCGATGAGAATGAGTCCCGTCACTCCAGGGGGCAAGGCATACACGATGAAGAGCGGGACCAAGTAATCCACGCGATCCTGAGGGATGCGCGCAGCGAATTCAGCATGTTGGCGCGCATACACGCCGATCAGCAGGCCCATGAGGCAATACGCGAGGACAAGGGGGAACCGCGCGATCCCATTCAGTAGCAGCGAGCGCCTTCCCTCATCCAAATGCCCGACGGAGATCTCCCGCTGCATCTGACTCTGGTCGCAGCCATAGTAGGAGGCGTAGAGGAAGAAGCCTCCAATGACGAGAGGCCAGAAGCCAAAATCCTCTCCATCACCCCATCCGTGCGCCGTCCATCGGATCGCCTTTAAGCGCTCTCGTGGAAGCGCGCTCCACAGCTCGTCCCATCCGCCAATGAAGCGATAGGCCTCAAGACCACAGAGGACGATGCCAAGCCCCAGGATCGCCATCTGGATGAGATCGCTGTAGACGACCGCCTTCATCCCGCCCCAGGCATCATAGAGCAACGTGACGAGACCGGTCATGAGGATCGTCGCCCAGAGCGGGATACCGATCGTCGCCGAGAGCACGATGGCCAAGGCGAAGATAGTCACTCCGGAAGCCATGGCGCGACTCACCTGGAACAGGAGGCTCACCACTGTGCGCGTGCTCGCATCGAAGCGGCGCTCCAGATACTCGTAGATGCTGAAGACGCGATTTCGATGATACACCGGCAGGACGACGATCATCAGGAACACAAGCGCCAGGGGGACGGCGAATTCATATCCCAGCCAGACCAATCCCCCTCCGGGCCGTAGCGCGACGAACGCGGGCGCCGAGATGAAGCTCACCGCCCCAAGTTGCGTCGCCATCGTCGAGAGTCCGGCACTCCACCAGCGGAGGCGTCGTCCGCTCAGATAATAGTCCTCGACATTCACCTGCTGTCGCCCCAGGAATCGTCCGAGCGCCAGAAGCCCGAGCAGATATCCGACGACGATGATCCAATCCCACAGCGTCATTCGGCGCCTCTCCTTTTGTGCCCCTTCGGCTCCGGGCGAATCCGTCGCAGAGAAGACGCGAAGCGCGAGAAGTTATAGTAGCCCGATGCTCTCGCTCGGTCAAAGTCAGGGCTAGCGACCGCTGACCTCTGGCGAACACGTGGTCGTGTGCGTGGCCCTCTCCACGCGCGACCGAATCTCATTCCACTTCGCGGGATTCAACCGCGCGCTGTGGCGTCGGGCACGAGCCCTTCCCCCACAACCCTCCTCGGGATCGCGGGCGCGGACGTTGCATGCCGTTGCTATCTGTGCTACTCATATACGGCACCTGATCGGGGGGGGAGTATGCAGGTGAACGATCCGGAAGCAATTCGGCGAATTCTGCAACAGGCGCGAACGATCGCCATTGTCGGCCTCTCGTCGAAGCCCACGCGCCCGAGCTATGGCGTCGCCCAGTATCTCCACGCGCAGGGGTATCGAGTCATCCCCGTCAACCCGAACGAGGTGGAGGTGCTCGGTGAACGCGCGTATGCCCGGCTCTCAGAGGTTCCCGAGCGCATTGACGTCGTGACCATCTTCCGCCGTTCGGAAGCTGTCCCTCCGATCGTGGAGGAAGCCATTCGAATTGGTGCCTGGGCCGTCTGGATGCAAGAGGGGGTCATCAATGAGGATGCGGCTCGTCGCGCCCAGGAAGCCGGCGTGCTCGTCATCATGAACCGGTGCATGTTGAAGGAGCACCGGAAGCTCGTGATGGCACATCCCGAAGACGCAGCGAGGTCTCCCTATGCCTGATCGCTGGGACGCACTCGTCATTGGGGCCGGCCATAATGGCCTTGTAGCCGCCGCCTATTTGGCGCGCGCGGGATTACGCGTTCTCGTCCTCGAGCGCCGATCGCGGGTTGGCGGCGCCTGCACGACGGAAGACGTTTTTCCGGGCTTTCGCGTCTCCACAGCGGCTTATCTGTGCAGCCTCTTTCCGGAACGCCTCATCCGAGAACTTGAGCTCCCACGTTACGGGTATCACGTCTATGCGAAAGATCCGGCGTTTTTCACCCCCTTCCCCGATGGGCGCTTCCTTCTCTTTTGGCAAGACCAGAAGCGCACTTGCGAAGAGATCGCGAAGTTCTCCCGCCGAGATGCCGAGATCTATCCCGACTATGAGGCTCATCTGGAGCAGCTCGCTCAGTGGATGGAACGCCTTTTGTGGCATGCCCCACCGAACCTGGCGCGAATGACAGTGCGCGATCTCTGGGACATGGGAACGCTCGGCTGGAGCGTGCTTCAAATGGAGAAATCCGCGCGCATCAGCCTGCTGAAGCTTCTCACGCAAAGCGCCGCCGATTTCCTCGAAACCTGGTTCGAGTCCGAGGAGGTGAAGGTCACGTTAGCGACTGACGGTGTCATCGGCACAGCTGGTGGTCCGCGGACGCCCGGGACGGCCTACGTGCTGCTGCATCACGTCATGGGGAAGGTCAACGGCCATCGAGGCCTCTGGGGATTTGTGCGCGGAGGAATGGGAGCGCTCTCGGAGGCAATTGCCGCCGCTGCTCGTGCCGCCGGAGCGAGCATCCGCACCGAAGCCGATGTGCACCGTCTCTTGGTGAAGGAGGGACGCGTCGTGGGTGCCGTGCTCACTACCGGCGAGGAGATTCGCGCCCGTCTCGTCCTCTCCAATGCGGATCCCAAGCGCACGTTCCTCGAGCTCGTGGGCGAATCCGAGCTGGATCCAGAGTTCGCGCGCCAGGTGAAGGTGATTCGCATGAGCGGATATGCGATGAAGATCAACCTGGCGCTTGACGACCTGCCCAATTTCACAGCTCTCCCTGGAACGCGCCTCATGCCCCATCATCGGACGACGATCCACATCTGTCCCGACCTCGACTACATTGAGCGCGCATGGGATGAGGCCAAGCATGGTCGCCCCTCTTCCTTCCCGATGCTGGAGATCACCATCCCTACGACATACGATGACTCGCTCGCACCGCCGGGGAAACACATCATGGGCATCTTCCTTCAATACGCCCCCTATCGCTTGCGGGAAGGCGAGTGGCGCGCGCAGAAAGAGGCCTACGCCGATCGGGTGATGGATCTCATCGAGGAGTACGCACCGGGATTCAAGAACCTCGTTCTCGATCGGCACATTCTTTCGCCGCGTGATCTCGAGGAAGAATTTGCCCTCACCGGGGGCAATATCTTTCACGGGGACATGAGTCCGGATCAGCTCTTCGCGTTGCGTCCGGTGCCTGGATGGGCGCGCTATCGCACGCCCATTCGCGGACTCTACCTGTGCGGAGCGGGAGCGCACCCGGGGGGCGGGGTCATGGGCATTCCCGGATATAATGCGGCGCGCGCCGCCTTGTGCGATTGGCGATGGCGGCGAGTATGAGCACCGAACGCGCGGAGATGACCCTTGTCCGAGCTCTCGGCCGATGGAGCCTTACCGCATTGGTCATCAATGCGATTATCGGCAGTGGGATCTTCGGCCTCCCCTCAATTGTCGCTGGATACGTGGGAGCGCTCAGCCCTTTGGCCTATCTCATTGCCGCGACGGGAATGGGCCTGATCATGGCATGCTTTGCCGAAGTCGCTTCGCGCTTCACGGCAGCCGGTGGCCCTTATCTCTACGCGCGAGAAGCCTTCGGACCGTTGATCGGCCTGCAAATCGGATGGCTCACTTGGCTGGTTCGAATCACAGCAGCCGCCGCGAATGCGAATCTCTTCGTCCTCTATCTGGCCGAATTCTGGCCTTCGGCTCATGAGCCCCTGCCGCGTGCGCTTTTGTTGACGCTTCTCATCGGCGGGCTCGCCGCAGTGAACTATCGGGGCGTGCGCGCCGGCGCTCAGGTGAGCAATGTCTTCGCCCTCCTGAAGCTCATTCCGCTCCTTCTCTTCATCGCCGTCGGCGTCTCCTTTCTGAAGCCGATCGAGGTGCGCTCTCCTTCCCCGTCGGCCGATGCCTGGCTGCACGCTGTGCTCGTGCTCGTCTATGCTTACGGAGGATTCGAAGCGGCCCTCCTGCCCATGGCAGAGGCCAAGAACCCTCGGCGCGATGCCCCCTTTGCGCTTGGAGTCGCGCTGGTGGTCGTCACGACGATCTTCACCCTCATTCAAGTGGTCGTGGTGGGCACGTTACCGGACGCGGCGCACACGGATCGTCCTCTGGCGTCGGCTGCGCGCGCGTTCTCGGGAACGCTCGGAGCGTGGATGATCAGCGCGGGCGCGCTCATCTCGGTCTACGGCTACCTTAGCTCGATGATGCTGAACGCACCGCGGCTGACGTTCGCTCTGGCAGAACGCGGCGACTTGCCGCACATTTTCGCCGCCATCCATCCCCGATTTCGCACCCCACATGTTTCGATCGTGGCCTTCGCCCTCCTGACATGGGGATTGGCCATCGTGGGAACGTTCGCCTGGAACGTCATGCTCTCGGCAGTCGCGCGCCTGTTCACGTATGCTGCGACGTGTCTGGCGCTGATCGTCCTGAGGAGGAAGGGGACCGAGGAACCGGCGTTCCGACTCCCTCAAGGCCCAGTCTGGGCCATCCTCGCGCTCGCGTTCTCGCTCATCTTAACGACGCGCATGGGAAGCGGAGACATGATCGCACTCCTGGTGACCTCCTTGCTGGCCCTGGCCAACTGGGCATGGCGTGCTCACGGTCGGCGACAGCAGACAGCTGCTCCGGCCTCCTGAAAGCGCCCTCGTCCGGATGCGCTCACATCCGCTCGGGGACCTCAATGCCCAGCAGTTCCAACGCCTGCGTGAGGCGCTCGCAGACGATCTCCGTGAGGGCAATATAGACCTCGCGCACGAGCGGATCGCTTTCGCTCAAGATGTGATAGCCGTGGTAGAAGTTGTTAAAGCGCTGGGCGAGCTGGAAAGCATATTTGGCGAGGATCGCCGGCTCGTAGCTCTCGCACGCCTGCCGGACGAATTCGTCGAATCGGGCCGCTGTATAGAGCAACGTCCATAAATCGTCATGCGCGTTCAAGAGGCGATTGATCTCCGGAATGTGTTCCGGCCCGAGCGGGGAGCGGTGCCATCCGGCCTCCTCAAGCTTTCGAAAGATACTGCGCGCGCGCACGACGGCGTATTGCACATACGGGCCGGTCTCCCCCTCGAAGGAGAGGGCTTCGGCGAAGTCGAACGCAATGGCCGTCGTCCGCGCATACTTGAGTAAGAAATAACGGAGAGCGCCGACAGCGATCTGATGCGCCAGATGGCGAGCCTCGACATCCGGCAATTCGGGATGTCGGGCCCAAACTTCCAGCATGGCTTTCTCCTCAAGCTTATCAATGAGGTCGTCGGCTTTCACACCGAGACCGCGCCGTCCTGACATACTGATCTGCTGACGCTCCAGCTCCTCCGAAGACAGCTCGATCCCCAGCTCCACACACGCGCGCGGCGTCAATGCGACCTTCTCATAAGCAATATGGGCGCTACGCTCGACGCGCGGATCCGCGACCACAGCGCGAACGGCCTCCTTCACGAACCGCTGCAGATATGTCTGCTCCGATCCGATCACGCTCAGATAAGCCGACCCGTGCCCGAACTCGGGATGCGCGTCCTGCGCCGTCGGATCGCTCGTCGTGATCCAGGTTGTATGCCCGTTCGGATACCGGCGGAAAGGCCGATAGCTGAAATCCACGCCGAGCCGCCCAAGCTTCCAGAGATGATAGGCGATGTCCTTTCCTGTGTAGACGACCGTCCCATCGGAACGCACGAGCACTTTCTCTTCCTCCTCGCGTGCTCCCGACGCCCCATCCGAGGGCAGACGCATCACCCAACAGCCCCGATTCTTCCCCTCCGTCTCATAGGTGACAAGTCCCGCCGCCTTCAACAACTCGAAGGCCCGATCCCAAAACCTCAGACGGAGAATCTCACTTTCACGAGGAAGCAGGTCGTAATAGATGCCCAACCGTTCGACTGTGTTCAACTGCTCATTGAGCACGCGCATGGAGATGTACTCGGCCAACTCCGCCGTCGGATTCCCTCCCTCTTCGATTTCGCTGAGCGTCCGGCGGCGTAGCTCCAGCGCCTCGGGATTTTCCTCGTACCACGCCGTCACCCGCGCGTATAAGTCCCAACAATAATGGTCGAATTTCCCCGGGATGGCCTCGATCTCCGCTCGATCCTTCTTCTCCAAATACTTGAATCCGACGACGACATCAGCGACTTGAACGCCCGTGTTGTCAATGTAATTGTGAACCTCGACGCGCACGCCACGATGCCGCAGGAGGCGGACGAGAGCGTCACCGAGGACAGCGTTTCGGAGATGGCCGATATGCGCCGCCTTGTTCGGATTGATGCTCGTATGCTCGACGATGATCTTCTCCCCAGACGGTTCCGGCGCCTCCCCTGGCGACAAGAGGCCAAGCAGAAGCCGTGCGCGATCGAGAAAGATATTGATATACCCAGCCCCGGCGACCTCGATGCGAGCGATTTCTTCGAGATCAGGGAAGTCAGCCACAATGGCTTCCGCCAAGGCGCGTGGATTCTGCCGCTTTCCGGTCCGCCGATGCATCTCCCGCGCGAGCTGAAAGGCGAGAGGAGACGCTAAGTCTCCGAATTCCACCTGCGGCGGGACCTCAAGGACAACCTCCTCCAGAGCGACATCGAACTCCTTCTGAACACGCTGTCGAAGATAGCGCACAAGGCGCTCTCGCAGTCGCTCCAACATAGACCTCCATCTCTCCTGGGTTCGATCAACTTACGCACTCTAGCATCTCGACGAAGGTCTCGTCAAACAATGGCTTCGCCAGGGCCTTCCTCCGCCCTATCTCTCCCGAAGGGGAGCGGGCAGACGTCCTTGACTCTCTCATCTTGCCAAGCGCCATCTTTTCCTGTAATATTTGCTCAGCATGCTCTCCCCGGCAAGCTCGGGACAAAAGAACATGTGATTTGGAGGGTGTACTTGTGACCAAAAAGACAGTGCGGACGACATACGCCGATGTCAACACGCGTGGTCTCTATGATCCGAATAACCTGACGCGCACGCAGACCGTGCAGTCACAACCGAAGAAGCGCGTGCCGCCTGAGCAAACTCATGCCGAGAACTATTACTATCGGAAGCAGATGGAGGCGAAGACGCCCATGGTCGTCGTGCTCACGGACGGCGAGGTCGTTCGGGGCACGATCGAATGGTATGACAAAAACTGCATCAAGCTGCATCGAAATGGGGAGCCTAATCTGCTCATCTTCAAACATGCGATCAAGTATCTGTACAAGGACCTGCCCCTATCTGAGATGGGCTCTTCCTCGATAAGCACTTCTCTAGAGGAATGAGCCCCAGTAACGGTGGCATTGTGATCCGGCTCCGGAGGCCCCTCCACGCGCGGGTCACGACCGGGAATTGTCAGGAGCTGCTGCCCTTATCGTCCATGGGGATGCTTTCCAACCCGGCTCGCGCATGTGGAACCGGCGACCTCACCGGCTGCTCAATCTCTGGGTCAGTGGCGCAGGAAGCAGCGGATCACATGTGTCATGAAAGGGACGATCTGGCACTGCGGAGCAGCTCATTCGATGATCTCAATCCCGACAAGCTTTTGGAACTCTGGATTCGCGTAAAGAGGGTGGAAGTCGGGATCTCGGCGAGCGTGCCAGCGATGGACCTCGCGCATAGCGATCGCCTGGCGGAGCACAGCGAGGGCTTTCTCGACCTGCCCACCTCGGGCATAGGCCGCCGCCAGGGCATACACGGCATGATCAGCGCGGGGGTCGAGCTTGAGCGCCTTCTCAAAATAAGAAATGGCCGAGGCAATTTGCCCCCGGTTCAACTCGATGACACCCCGATCATAAAGAGCCTCGGCTGTGCGCGGCACAGGGCGAGGTGCTCTGAGCTTCTGCTCACAAATCGCCAAATAAGCCCGGGCACGCGCAAGTACTTCAGCCTCTTCAGGAAACCGTTCGATCAGGGAGTGAAATGCCTCGCGCGCTCGTTCGAAATCCTGGCGGTTGAAGAGTCGAACGGCCTGTTCAAAAGCCTTCACCACAGGAGGAGCCGGTACCCGCTCGACACCGGGCGCAGAGGACTGACTCGTCCGCGCGGTCTTCCGTGTAGAGGAAACGTTCTGAGAGGTCCGGTGGTGTGCCGCCCGCGCTTCCCTCTTGGTCTTCACCCGACCCCTAGCTGATGCCGCCTTCCCCAAAGAGGTGACCGTCTTCCGGGACGCCGTAGATGTTGAGGCAGGGACTCGCTTCGCACGGGAGGTTGATTTTTTCGCTCTCCGAATAGCCTTGGCCACCGAATCCCGCCTTCTCCGCGTGACGCACTAAGTTCAGATCACATGAAAAGTTACCAAAAGAACCCCCTTCTCGTCAAGATGAAGCATTCCTCATGACGCGCGTTGAGTGACACTCCCACGCCTGGGCGAGTCCCTTTTACTGAATCTCCACCCTCTCGGGGCCTTTCTCCGACTCGGGCTTCAGCCAGCTCTCGACGTCCTCAATCGCGGCATCCAGAAGCGAACGGATGGCCAAGAGGGTCTCCTTTTGCGCATTCACCAGGTGTTCCAAAGTCGGTCGGGGTACGCCCAGAGTCTCCAATGTCCGACAGACCTTACGTCCTACGGTTCGGAAGATCATGCTCGAAGCTCCCACAGAAAGGGTTACCTCTTGTCGCGAGGAGGAAAGGAAACATGGTGCCGAAGGGGGGACTCGAACCCCCACGGGTTGCCCCACACGCCCCTCAAACGTGCGTGTCTACCAATTCCACCACTTCGGCACCCTCTCGTTGGCGTTCTCCGCAAGATCCGGTAAAAACTTACACCAATTCCGGTCCATTTTCAAGACCCGACATTCACTTTTGCGGAGCCGACGGCGCGGGCGGCGCTTCAGCCGGCTGCTGCACAGGTGCCGGCTCCTTTACCTCTCGCACAACCGAAGCTGGGCCGAACACGTTGGGAAGGCTGAAGATGAGTCCTAAGCCCATGAAAAGAGCAGCCGTCACAATCGTCACCCATCCCAGGAAATGCTGAGCCCCGCGGGGACCAAAAGCCGTTTGACTCCCACCGCCGCCAAAGAGAGCGGCGGCATCCGCCTTTCCCGGCTGAAGTAAAACGGCAGCGATAAGGAGCAGACAATCCAGAACATACAGGGCGACTAAAAGGTCTACCCACCACATACTCGTTCCCCTCACACGTAGTGCACGATCTTCGAAAAGCTCAAAGGATCCAGGCTCGCTCCCCCGACTAAAGCCCCATCAATATCCGGCTCAGCCATAAGGGAGCGAATATTATCGGGCCGAACGCTCCCCCCATAGAGAATCCTCACGCTGTCGGCCACTTCTCGCCCAACGAGTTCCGCTACGCGCCGTCGAATATAGGCATGCATGGCCTGTGCCTGCTCGGGAGAAGCCGTGCGTCCCGTCCCAATGGCCCACACCGGTTCATAGGCGATAAGGAGAGCCGAGACTCCCTCAGGACTCAAGCCACTCACTGCCGCCTCCACCTGCCGTTTCACGACTACTTCGGCCATGCCCGCATCTCGCTCCTCCAGAGTCTCCCCGATGCAGACGATGGGCGTCAATCCTCCTTCAAGGGCCGCTCCGATCTTGCGTCGCACCAGTGCATCCGTCTCCCCATAGAACTGACGCCGTTCAGAATGGCCAATGATCACATATTCGCAGCCGACGTCCCGGAGCATGAGGGCGCTGATCTCCCCCGTGCGCGCTCCGAATCCGTTGACCTCGCACACATCCTGAGCTGCGATCTTGATGTTGCTCCCCTCAAGTCGCGACGCGATAGCCCAAAGCGCTGTGAAGGGCGGAGCGACGATGATTTCGCAATGAGTCACGTGGGCAACCAAAGGCATCAACTCCTCGACCATGTGAATGGCTTCGGCCACAAGCTTATGCATCTTCCAGTTCCCGGCGATCACCGGCCTGCGCATGTGCTCTCTCCTTCGAGATCTCGGCACACGTGGGAGGACGACCTCACACCTTTTCGGTCAGAGCTCTCACTCCCGGCAGTTCGATTCCAGCCAGGAATTCGAGCGTAGCCCCTCCTCCGGTTGAGAGGTGCGTGATGCGCTCAGCCACACCCGACCTCCGAATTGCCGCGAGCGAGTCACCTCCGCCGACGACCGTCACCCCCGGGCATTCGGCCAGAGCCTGAGCGATGGCAAGCGTCCCCTGATCGAACGGAGGTTGCTCGAAAACGCCCACAGGCCCATTCCAGAAGACGGTTCGCGCCCCTTTGATCCGCGAGGCGAACAAGCGTATGGTCTCCGGCCCGATGTCCATGCCGATAGCCCCGTCCGGAAACTCCTCAGTTCGCACGACGCGCGTCGTGGTCTCTCCTTCGATCCGCTCCAGGACAACATGATCCACCGGCAACAAGAAGGCGACCGATCGCGCCCCCGCTTCCGTCATGAGCTTCCGCGCCAACTCCAGTTGATCGCTCTCCACGCGGGAAGCGCCCACGTCTTCTCCCTGAGCCCGCAGGAAGGTGTAGGCCATCGCTCCGCCGATGAGCACGGCATCAGCCCGCGTCAGGAGATTCTCGATGACCAAGATCTTATCCGCGACTTTCGCTCCCCCGAGGACGACGACAAAAGGGTGCTCCGGCTGCGTGAGTAATCGCCCCAAATACTCCAGCTCGCGCTCCATGAGGAACCCGGCGGCAGCTCTTGGCACAAAGCGCGTGATCCCCTCGGTCGAGGCGTGAGCGCGATGTGCCGCGCCGAAGGCATCGTTCACGTAGAGATCGGCTAAAAGGGCGAGCTGACGCGCGAACTCTGGATCGTTCTTCTCCTCGCCCGGATGAAACCGAAGGTTCTCCAGCAAAAGCGCGCTTCCGTCCGTTAACCGATCTACAAGCGCGACGACCTCGGCGCCGATGCAGTCGGGAGCCAGAGGGACTTCCTGCCCCAGGAGCTCGGAGAGTTTCCGAGCCACCGGCTGCAGGGAATATTTCGGATCTCGCCGACCCTTCGGACGCCCAAGATGGGAGGCCAAAATCACCCGAGCTCCTCGCTCCAGAGCATATCGGATCGTGGGAAGGGCGGCCTCGATCCTCCAGGCCTCGACGACCTCTCCCCTCTCAATCGGGACATTGAAATCCACGCGGAGGAAGACTCGCTTCCCATGAAGCTCCAGATCGCGGATCGAGAGCTTAGCCATACCCCTCCTCACCACCCCTTTTGAGCAATGAACGTGATCAGATCGCGCACGCGACAGCTATATCCCCACTCGTTATCGTACCACGCGAGGACCTTCACGAGATTCCCATCCAAGGCGCGCGTGAAGCTGGCATCTACGATCGAAGAGTGCGAGTTCCGCAGGAAGTCCACCGAGACCAACTCTTCCTCGCAATAGGCGAGGATCCCTCGCAATTCCCCTTCGGCCGCCTCCTTGAGCGCCGCGCGCACTTCTTCGGTCGTCACCGAACGCTTCACTTCGGCGACCAGATCCACGACCGAGACGTTGGGCACTGGAACGCGGATAGCGATCCCATCGAGCTTCCCTTTCAACTCCGGGATCACCAAGCCGATGGCCTTCGCCGCACCCGTCGTCGTCGGGATCATCGAGATGGCAGCCGCCCGCGCCCGACGCAAGTCCTTATGCGGGAGGTCGAGAATGCGCTGATCGTTCGTGTAGGCATGTACGGTCGTCATATAGCCGTGCACGATGCCGAACCGCTCATGTAACACTTTGACGACCGGAGCCAAGCAATTCGTCGTGCACGACGCGTTCGAGATGACGTGATGCTGCTTCGGATCGTACATCCGCTCGTTCACGCCGAGGACGACGGTGATGTCCTCCTCCTTGGCCGGAGCTGTGATGATGACCTTCTTGACCGATCCCCGCAGGTGCTTTTCCGCATCTGCGCGGTTGGTGAAGAGCCCCGTGGATTCCACGACGATCTCCGCGCCCACCGATTCCCAGGGGATGCGCGCCGGATCCCGTTCCTTGAAAACGGCAAACGTTCGTCCATCCACCGCGATGGTGTCCTCGGTGTGCGTCACCGCTGCGTCCAAGGGCCCAAGGATCGAATCGTATTTCAGCAGATGCGCCAGCGTCTTCGCATCGGTAATGTCATTAACGGCGACGACCTCGATCTCAGGATTTCCCAGAGAGGCCCGCAAGACATTGCGTCCGATGCGCCCGAACCCGTTGATACCAACTCGCACGGCCATAGGTGTTCCTCCTTTCCTCTGTCTCACTGCCAACAGGCAATTATAGGGGAGCCCCTACTGGATGGGGAAGGAGCCGCCTTGTCCGAGAACCTCTTCCCGTGCTATCGTGAAACGTCATCGAGCTATGCCTGCAGGCGGGACGCAGACGTTCGAACGCCTGGTCGAGGAATTCCTCGACGGGTATTTCGCCTTCAACCCGACGCACGCGACGGCCTTGGGCCGGCACGAGTACGATGACCGCTTGGAGGATCGGTCTGCCGAGGCCGTCGCCGAGGAGATTCGCCGCCTGGAGAGGTTTCGCGAGCGCTTGGATCGGGAAGTCGCCCCGGAAGCGCTTCCGATGGAGGCGCGCCTGGATCTCGCCCTTCTTCGCTCGAAGATCGAAGCCCAGCTCCTGCATCTGCGTGAGATTCGGTGGTGGGCGCGCGATCCGAGCTACTTCAGCGATGTGGCGTCGTGGTCTATCTACAGTCTGTTGGTGAGGCCGACGACGCCATTGCCGAAGCGCTTGGAGGCTCTTGAGCAGCGCCTTCGCGCCATTCCTCGGCTCTTCTCCCACGCGCAGGAGCATCTCGCCCGCACTCGGGAAGAAGCGGGCGAAGCGCCCTGCACCGGTCTCCCCCAAATCTTCGTCGAGATCGCTCGGCAAGAGTTCGAGGGAGCGCGCGAGTTCTTCGCCACGGCCGTCCCGACGTTCATCGCAGAGGTGACGGACCCAGAGAAGGCCCGCGCGCTCGAGCAGGCTCATGCCGGCGCTCTTCACGCCTGCGAGAGCATGTGCCGGTTCCTCGCCGAGGAGCTCCTGGAACGCGCCGATGGAACGTTCGCCCTTGGTCCGGAGATCTTCGTCCGCCTGCTCGCCGCGGAGGAACATGTGACCACGCCGCTTGAGCAGATCTTGGAGCGAGGCTGGCATGAGCTGCGCGCCACGCAGCACCAGATGCAAGAGATCGCACGTCGGCTCGCACCGGGCCGTTCGCTTCCTGACCTGTTGCGCCACTTATCCGAAGACCATCCGACAGCGGAAGACCTGATCCCCTCTTATCGCCGGCGCTGCGGGGAGGTGAAGCGCTTCGTCCAAGAGCGCGATCTGGTCACAATCCCCGAAGGGGATCGGCTGGAGATCACCGAGACACCGCCTTTTTCCCGCAGCCTCATCTTCGCTGCGCTCGATCCTCCGGGACCCTTCGAATCCGAGGAACAGCCGACGTTCTTTTATGTCACCCCGGCAGACGTCACGCAGCCTGTCGAAAGCCAAAACGCCTACCTGCGCGCTCACAACGTCTATGCTCAAACCTCGACGATCATCCACGAAGCCTATCCCGGCCATCACGTGCAATCCCTGCATGTGAGGCGCTGTCCATCAGTGGTGAGACGCGTATTCACGGCGGGAACGCTCGTCGAAGGTTGGGCTCATTACTGCGAGCAGATGGTCCTCGACGAGGGATTCGGAGGCGGCGATCTCACGCTTCGCCTCTTCCAACTTTATGAAGCCCTCTGGCGCATTGGTCGGTTGATCGCTGCTACGCGGATGCATCTGGGACAGCTCTCGCTCCCGCAGGCGATCGAGTTCCTCGTGCGGGAATGTTATCAGGAGCCGGAGAACGCACGGCGTGAAGTGTGGCGCTATACGCGCGATCCACTCGTGCTCGTTTACTCCTGGGGGAAATGGCAGATCCAGGCCCTGCGCGAAGATTACCGGCACGCTCGCGGCGATGCCTTCTCCCTCAAGGACTTCCATGACCTCCTTCTCAGACACGGAGAGCCTCCGGTGAGCGCGCTCCGCTCGCTCATCCTAACCGATCCATGAGGAGAGCCTATGAGAGCAACGCTCAGGGAACTGCGCGAATTAGCCCAACGCCTCCGACGGAATTGCATTCGCATGACAACCGAAGCGGGATCGGGACATCCGACGTCCTGCCTCTCGGCCGCCGAGCTGATTGCTGCCGTCTTCTTCCATGCGCTTCGCTACGATGTGCATACTCTTCACCATCCCATGAACGATCGGTTCATTCTCTCGAAAGGCCACGCCGCCCCACTGCTGTACGCCGTCTGGACCGAAGCCGGGGCTATTCCGGCCGAGAAGCTCATGACGCTGCGGCGTGTGGAGAGCGAGCTGGAGGGGCATCCGACACCGCGCTTCCCCTGGGCGGAAGTCGCCACCGGATCGCTCGGGCAAGGCCTCTCGATCGGCGTGGGCATGGCCCTGGCAGGGAAGTATCTGGATCGGCTCGACTATCGCGTCTACGTCCTGCTGGGAGACGGTGAGACCGCAGAAGGTGCTGTTTGGGAAGCCGTCGCCCTGGCGGCTTATTATCGGCTCAATAATCTCATCGCCTTGGTGGATGTGAATCGCCTCGGCCAAAGCCAAGCAACCATGTACGGCCATGACCTGGCCTCATATGAGCGACGCTTTCGCGCCTTCGGGTGGCAAACCCTTGCTATTGACGGGCACGACGTGGAGGCGATCCTGCATGCCCTGGATGAAGCGCGCCGAAGCGAGACGCAGCCGGTGGCCATCCTCGCCAAGACAGTGAAGGGGAAGGGCGTCTCCTTCCTCGAAGACCGAGAGGGGTGGCATGGAAAGCCCTTGAAACGGGGCGAAGAGACGGAGCGAGCATTGAGAGATCTCGGCGTCCCGGAGGGGTGGCCAATTGAAGAGATCGAACCCCCAGCGGGATTCGAGCTGCTCTCTCCGCCTTCCCTTCCTGATGGAAGGTACGCCGTTGAAGCCGTCGCTTCGCGTGAGCCCTGGCCGCTCCCCGCCTATCGCGTCGGCGATCTGGTGGCCACGCGCGAAGCATACGGGACGGGACTGGTGCGCGCCGGTCGAATGAATCCGCGTATTGTCGCCCTCGATGGAGATACGAAGAATTCCACCTTCTCGGAGAAGTTCCAGCAGGCTTATCCGCATCGCTTCTTCGAAAAATTCATCGCCGAGCAGAACATGGTGGGCGCAGCCATCGGGCTAGCGGCGCGTGGCTACATCCCCTTCGCCTCCACATTTGCCTGCTTCCTCACTCGCGCCTTCGACCAGATCCGAATGGCGGGTATCTCCCGTGCGAACATCAAACTCTGCGGTTCGCATGCGGGCGTCTCCATTGGCGAAGACGGTCCCTCGCAGATGGGGCTCGAAGACCTGGCTATGATGCGCGCTATTCCGGGATCCGTCGTCCTCTACCCTTCTGATGCCGTCTCGGCGGAAAGGGCAGTGGAGCTGGCGGCGATGCATCCGGGTATCGTCTACATTCGCACAACGCGCCCCAAGACGCCCGTCCTCTATCCGAACGATGAGGAGTTCGCCATCGGCCGATGCAAGATCCTGCGACAGGACGCGCGGGATCAGCTCACAATTGTGGCCGCTGGGATTACGCTCCATGAAGCGTTGCGCGCCTACGAAGAGTTGAAGGGCCAAGGACTCTTCGTCCGCGTCGTGGATCTCTTCTCGGTCAAGCCGCTGGATTGTGAAACCTTGTGTCGAGCAGCGCGCGAGACCGGAGGGGCTATTCTCACCGTGGAGGATCACTACCCGGAGGGAGGGCTCGGGGATGCCATCGCCTCGGCCCTCTCCGAGGAAGGCATACGCGTCGTAAAGCTTGCTGTGAACGATCTCCCACGTTCGGGCAAACCGGAGGAGCTTCTCGATCGCTATGGTATCAGCGCTCGCCGGATCGTCCACCGTGTCCGCGAGTTGATCAGATGAGTGCTCGATGCATGGGCATCGGCGTTCGCCTCCGGTGCACTCCCTGTTTCCGAATTCGCGGGATTTGAGGACTCCCCTTTGGGAGGAGTATACTGTAACGAGGGGAGGGGGCCTATGGAGCGGGACCTCGCTAAAGAATTCGGTCATGCTCTGCGTCAACTGCGTCAGGCGCGCCGACTCACCCAAGAGGCCTTGAGCGAACGCGCGGAGATCTCCGTCGAATACCTCAGCCGCATCGAGCGTGGACTGCCCAAATCGCCACCATCCTGGAGCGTCTTGGAGCGACTCGGACGAGCACTCGGCGTCACCGTCAAGAAGCGGGATACGAGCTGGACGATCACACTGGCCGCTTGACGGTGGAACGCGCATGCGAGGGAGGAAGCAAAACTCCCAGAGTGGGGAGGAGTCCCTTTCGCACACACTCCTTCACATCGCCGCTCTTGCGATCTTTGTGAGCGTGCGAAGCGCTGTGAGCGGGATGCGCAAACGGTGACGACACCAGTCGCGCCCGACTATAGAGGTGATGAATTCGAAAAAGTGCTCCGCGAGTGGTAGGGGACGTTCATGGATCGTCCCTGTCGGCAATCGAGAACACGTTGAACTTCCACGAGGAACTCCGTCGGATCACTCGATTTGAGGACGTAGCTCTCGGCCAACCACGTCGTGTAGTCGTCCTGAAAGGAGGCGTAGGCCGTGAGGATGATGACGGGGATACGCGACGGATGGCTCGCGATCTGTTGTAACACGTCGAGCCCGCTCTCCGACCTCAACCGAATATCGAGGACGACCAAGTCGGGTGATTCTGTGTCCAGAAGCCTCAGAGCTTCGGGCCCCGAAGGGGCCTCAATGATGTCATATCCGGCATCGGACAGAACGGCGGAATAAAATAGGCGAACATTGGGCTCATCATCCACAAGCAAGATTCTCGTCATAATGGCCTCTCCCTCACGCAATCGGCTTTGACGCCGCTCCAGGACTCGCGGGATGAGCCCATGCTGAGGGATCAAAAACGCCGGGACGGATACCGCCTCAACTGCTCTACTTCTTCCAGGAGCTGCTCCAAGCGGGAAACCAAGAACGGCGTTTCCGCCGAATCCTCACGCACTTCCATAAGCCGACGAGCCAGCTGCAGGATCTCTTCATGCACATGATCCCACCGGGCCCATCGCTCGCTCTCACTCTCGAACCCCTCGTCTCTTTTGAGACCGCCCCTCATTGTGCCCCCCGACCTGTGGCGATCTCCCACCGAGCGAGACCTCCCCACGGAGGTCTCAAAAACCGCTGTGCATTTTACCACGACATGAAAACCGAGAACAGGACCTAAAAGGTCGGGTCGTGAAGCTCCCCGGACTCACCGTGTGGTTTCGCGGATCCGCCGCCTCACCGAAGCGCAGGCTCCCCGGCATCCCATTGACGGAGCGTATGACGGAAGACGATAATCTCTCCGCCATGGCCGTCTCGCTCTATCAGCAGCTCATGGAGCGAGCATTTCGACTCCTCTCGCGCAAGGCGCGGAGCGAGGCCGAGCTGCGCGCGCAGCTTCTGAAGAAGGCGCCGGAAGCGGATGCCGTCATCGAACGCGTCATTGCGCGGTTGCACGAACTCGGCTATTTGAACGATCGGCAATTGGCGAGCGACTATGCCACCGCGCGTCTGCACCTCAAGCCAATAGGCCGACGGCGACTTCGGGAAGAGCTGCGTCGCAAGCACTTGCCGGAGGATGCCATCGAAGCGGCTCTCGATAAAGCCTACGAACAGGCGAGCGAAACGGCCTTGATCGCGCGCGCTGTTGAGAAATGGCTTCGGGTCAAGGGCGCGCCTCGAACACGGGCTGACGTGAAGCGGCTCTTCGACCATCTGGCCCGACTGGGCTTTGAGTATGAGGATATCCGCCGCGCGGTGAGAGAGATCTCACGAGTGCCTTTGGAAGACGAGTGAGAACGAGGCACGGGCGACGCTCTTTCCGAGAGCGTTAAAACTGTACCTGAGGGACGCGCGTCGCTTCAGGCGCCGCTTTGAAATAATCCTCCGCCCGCTCGAAACCGAAGAGGCGAGCGACCAGGACCGAAGGGAATCGAGACGTCGCAACGTTGTAGTCTTGAACGGCCTGGATATAATCCCGACGCGCGACAGCTATTCGGTTCTCGCTTCCCGCCAACTCATCCATCAACCGCTGAAACGTCTCGTTCGAGCGCAGCTCGGGATACTGCTCGGCGAGCGAGAGCACTTGCACGCGCAATTGGGGCAAGAGCGTTTCGATCTGGGCATTCGCCTGCACCCGTTCCTCCGGCGTCGCTCCAGGCGCGAGCAGCCGCGCCCGTGCCTCCGCGATCCGCGTGAAGACCTCCAGCTCCTGCTTTGTAATCCCGCGAACCGTGTTCACGAGATTCGGGATCAGGTCAGCGCGCCGCTGCATCTGGTTCTCCACCTGCGACCATCGGCTGCGCACGGCCTCCCGTTTCGCCACCAAGCTGTTGTAGGTCCCGATGGAATAGCCGCCGAAGATCAAGATGACGGCGCCAAGGAGAGCGCCCGCGAGCCACGCCCGACGACGCCTCTCGGCACGCACCCGCGCCAATTGCTCCTGCTCACGCAAGTAGACCTGGCGAAACTCCTCTCGTGTTCCGGACCCCGGCTCCAACCATTCGCTCATGGCTGCACCTCCAATTGATCTATTCGCTCGATGACTTCTTGGAGGGCTTTCAGATACGCGGCGAAGAGTCGCTCAGCTTCCTCCAAGGAGAGTGAGCGCTTCGCCTCCCGAAGCTCCAAGATCGCACGAAACGGCGTCACATCGAGCGCGAGCACTTCGCTCAGACGCTCGACGACCTCCCGTCGCCTCATCGGAAGCTCGGAGAGCCCGAAGAACCGAAGGGCATGTCGGAAGAGGACGGTGAAGCTCACGATCGAGTCGGTCATAAGCGCGGTCACCCGCTCGGCGCTCCCGCTCGCGGGAATGTACAATTCTCGCAATCGAATGAGCTTTCCGCGCAACTCATACTCAAGCTGATGGCGCAGATGAAGAAGAGGAACGTCGAGCCCCACAAAAGGATCCTCCCCATAGAGGACGCGATGCGCGGCACTCATGTCAAGAAACTCCATGGGGAAGACATCCGAGGCATCAGCCATCTCCTCCCGCGTGAAATAGAGCGGCAACGGATGGCCGCGCGCCTGCCACTCCTGGATCAAAGAGCGAGCTGCTCGAAGATCCGCAGGGACGATTGTCTCCAAAACGACCAGAACGTTGTAGTTCGATCGTTCCGGATCGAAATCGCCCGTGACGGCCGAGCCATAGAGCACGATCGAGACGAGCCGCGACCCATGCGCCTGCTTCAACCCCTCAACGAGTTTGGTCAGCTCTTCGTCCATGATGCCTCACTTTTCGAGCTCACCAACTGCCGCTCGCTCCTCCCCCTCCGAATGATCCTCCGCCAAAGCCGCCGAAATCTCCTCCCCCGAATCCTCCCCACCGATGTGTACTGCCCCCAATGTGACCGCCGAAGCCCCCCGATCCTCCGCCACTGAAGATGATGGGATACCACAACCAATCCGAATCCCGATAAGCGCGCGTGCGCATAGCGCGTCCTCTCCTCCTCCCCCCCGTGCCCGTTGTCGCCGCCAAGACAAACGCGATGGCGAAAAGGACTAGGAGCAGAAGCACGAGACCGACCCCTGCCGTCCGAGCGGGTCGCCGCTCCGGGGAATAGGCGAGCGAGGAATCCGCGCCCTCAATCGTCACTCCACGCTTTTGGGCGAGCGTTGCGACGATAGTGCGAAGCCCCAGCTCAAGCCCCTCACCATACTTCCCCTCTCGAAAATAGGGGACCATACGCCGACCCACTTCCCCGACCAAGCCGTCGGGCAATTCCCCTTCCAGTCCATATCCGACTTCAATGCGCCACTTGCGCTCATTCGGAGCCACGAGGATGAGTAAGCCCGTGTCCTCGCCCTTGCGACCGATTCCCCAACGACGCGCCAGCTCGATCGAGTAGTCCTCGATGGGCTGATCGCCGAGCGACGGGACAGTCACGACAGCGATCTCTACGCCCATCTTCGAGCGCACCTGACGAATGAGCGCGTCCATGCGGGCTTGGCTCTCCGCCTCAACAACGCCCGCGAAATCATTCACGTAGCCCCGAGGGGATGGGAACTCCTGACCGCGCGCTGCGTGACCGAGCCCAAGACTCAGAAGCGCAAACGTCATGCCCACTCGAAGACGCACTGTACCCCTCTTCCACATCATGCCATAGCTTACCAGACCTCTCCCTCATATGCCAACGAGCGAACTTTCGCTCCCACCGCTGTGCACAAGGACTCTTCCCCACACAACGCTTCACAATTTCGTGGCAGCGAGCGCCGTCCGGAGTCACAGCGACATGGAGGTAGTATGCGCAGGCTGCATCTGCGAACGGCTCGCCCTCGGGAGAGTTGTGTTCATGGACGCTGGGCCTTACGAAGATATCCGTGCCTGTCTTTCGCCCGACTCATGATTCATGCTGATAACTGACGGAGCAGATCCCTCAAGACCTCGCGCGGGCGATCACTCTCCAAGATGGGGCGGCCAATCACGAGATAATCGGCTCCGGCCCGCACGGCCTCCTGCGGTGTTGCAAAGCGCTGCTGATCATGGGTGAAAGTGCCCGCTGGGCGAATCCCCGGGACCACGATCACGAACTCACGATCGGGAATGAGGGCGCGAATCCGCGCACTCTCTCGCGCGGAAGCGACGACTCCTCCCATGCCACACCGATAGGCCAGACGCGCCAAATCCAAGGCGATCTCCTCCGGCCCTGCCCGCAAGCCCAGCATGGCCATGTCGCCGGCTCCTAGACTCGTCAAGACCGTCACGGCGAGGATCCGCGGCCGGGCAATCCCTTGGCGCGCGCAAAAGTCCCCGACGGCTTCCACGACTGACCGCAACATCACCTCACCTCCGACGGCATGAACGGTGAACATGCTCACGCCTAAGCGTGCCGCTTCCACTCCCGCGCGAGCGACCGTGGTCGGAATGTCGTGGAACTTGAGGTCCAGGAACACGCGCTCTCCTCGCCGGATCAGTTCACGGACGAACTCCGGCCCGACGGCGGTGAAAAGTTGGCTCCCCACTTTGTACATGCCGATCAATCCCCGCGTCTCCTCGACAAGGTGCATGGCCTGCTCCGCCGTGGGAACATCGAGGGCGAGGATCAGGCGATCTCTCGGCTCATACGATCTGTTCATCAGTCTCCCCCCGTTCGATGATGTGAAAGCGCATGCGCGTGGGGACCCCATCGGCCCTCATCCCTGCTCGATGTGACGCACGATCCGTCGAACGCCCTCTTGGAACACCTCAGGCGGTGGGAGAAGGCTGAGGACGATGTATCCTTCCTCCTCGAAGTCGAAGAAATATCCGGGATGCACCAGGACGCCCTCCTGCTCCAACAGCTCGAGAGCGAACGCTTCATCGTCGCGTCCGTCCGAAAGGTGAAGGATCGCATACCATCCCCCTTCGGCCTCTAAGCAGCGGCATTCGCTCGACCGCGCGATACTCTCGCGGAGATACGCACGATTCGTTCGCACGCGCTCCTGAATTTGCTCGCGGACGAATGCTCCTTCGCGCATCCAGTGCGGCAGGGCGTGCCCAACCGGTGTGCTCACGGAAAGATAGGTATCGCCGATGATCTCCAATCGAAGAAGCGCCTCCCGCACCAGCGGCTCGGGACCGACGACGCCGATCCACGCGAGCTTCATCTGCGGGAGGCCTATCAGCTTCGAGATCCCACCGAGGGCGAACGTCAGGACCCCCGTCTCATCTCCCTGAAGGAGCGTACCGACCCGATGGGCGTCTTCCCCATAGGCATAATCCAGGAAAACTTCATCGCTGATCACTGCGAGACCGTACGCGGCGCAACAGGCAAGAAGCCGTTCCCACTCATCTCGCTTCACAAAGGATCCGGTTGGATTGTTCGGATTCACCAGGATGAGCGCACGCGTTCGCGATCCTATGGCGGCATACACGCTCTCGATATCAATGCGCCACTGACCGTCATACACCAACCGGTACGCATTCAACTCCACGTCGTTCACATCGGCGAGGAATTCGAAGAGCGGATAGCTCGGTCTCGGGACGAGAAGACGGTCCCCCGGATCGGCCAGCAGTCGGAAGAGGAACGCATAGGCCTCGCTTGTACTCGCCGTCAGGATGAGGCGATCGGGATCCACGGCTGCACCCCGCTCCTCGTAATATCGCGCGATCGCCTCGCGAGCCGATCGCGCTCCCCGCGGCGACGGTTCGTAGAGCATATTCTCCGGCGAGAGAAAAGGCGCGAGGATGGCCTCGCGCGGATACGCGAATGCGCACCGCGTGGGATTGGATTCGGTCAGGTCCAGAAGGGGTAGTCCGCGCTCGCGTCGCTCGCGCACGCGACGCGCCAGTTCGTTCTCCGTCGTCGGCCAGTGGGTCCGTCGAGCGAACATTGGTTTTTCAGCATACCGCAAGTTCGCAGATTTCAAAATCGAAACAGGTAGCTGAACTTCACGAAGACCTGTCGCGCGGTCGACCGTGTGGGAGCGCCTAAACGCCTGAGCCCGGTTGGAGAGGCCGGATCGAATCCGATGTTTTCCAAACGCTCCGTATATCCGATATGGAGCGCCGTCCATGGATTGACCAGATACGTGAACAAGAAGTCCACGCCGATCCCCTTCTCCCGCTCCGCTCTCACCAACGAGGGGTTCGGAAGCACAGCCGCGTAATCGAGAATCGCTCGGAACGAGAGCTCGCGGGTAAGCTGATAGGTCACCCTCGTGCGCAGCAGATGATTGTTGAAGATGCTGACGGAGCCGTGTGAGGGCGATGCGGCAGAGTCCGCCGCCGGCCAGGATCGGCGATGCGTCGCTAGGCGGCTGTAGAGGTACACCTGAGTCATCCGAAGCTGCGACGTGGGGCGCACAGTGAGCTCCACCTCTCCATGTGTCGCGGCGGCCGAGAACGGGGCTAATCCCGGAGCCGGGTAGAAATTGATTCCTGTCCCGAACCGGAGGCGTCCCCTCGCCGAGAGCCAGCGCCACCACGCCGTCGCGACATTCAGCGAGGTCTCATGCTTGCGAAATCCCAGGTCGCGAAAGAGCTCGAAGGATTCTGAGCGGCGGAGCGAGACCTCCGTGGGTCCGGCGAACTGCCACTGAAACCCTCCGCTGACGATCCAATCTTGGAGACGACCTCGCCGATCCCAATTCACGAGGGTAAAGAGGTTGGGCCCGAAGCTCTGGAGGCGGCGCCCTTCTCGAAACCAGCGATATCGAATGAAATGCTCCATCTGCCGCACATCCACGCGAGGGATGAAGCCGAGCGACGAACGGAAACGCGGACTGCGATCCACGTACTCTCCTGAATAAAAGAAGTGTCGTCCGGAATAGGAGAGATCAAGCGAATACGCCGGTCCGGAAGATCGCTCCGCACCCCGCCGAGTGGCGCTCTGCATGATCTGCCCAGTCAGCGTCCAATTCGGATTCAGACGCAGCAGAGTGTCGAGCGCGAGGACGCTGTTGGAGCGCGCCATGAAGGACCGATGCGTCAGCAGGACACCGAGGCTCGATTGCTCGGCGAACTCGCGTTGTACGCGCAGGACGCCGATGGCCGCCCGCCGCCCGTGTGCGGGATCCGTCGGCGGCACGGCTTTTCCGGGAGCCCGGTCATCAATGGCGAGCGCGCCAAGCGCCCACTGCCCCGCCTTCCCCGTCACGCGTGCTCCAAACTGCGGATCCACAATCCGGCGGGAGAAGAAAAGGTTCTCCAACGTCCGGAAGAATCCGGCGTTCTCCAGAAAGAATGGGCGCTTCTCCGGAAAGAAGACCTCGAACCGCTGATTGATCGTCACCTGCGGATCGTCCGACTCGACCTGGCTGAAATCCGGATTCACAGTGAGATCAAACGTGAACGCATCGCGCCAGACGAGCTTCGCATCCATCCCCGCTCGACCTTCGACTTCGGCGCGCCATGTGGGCCGGTTCGCATCCGTGGGATTCAAGAATCGCGCAGCAGCAAATGCCCCATACGGGATGAACTGCCAATTGCGTCCGGGCGAGATGTCTTCTAACCCTTCTAATGTCGCAAACTGCTGGAGGAATCCGGCCACGCGTCGCGTGATGTATGGCCAGAAGGATTGCTCGTTGAGACGCGGGATTGCTCGCCCTAAAGCGATCCCCCATGTTTGCGCATGCGTTGCCGGAAACCGAAGACTTCGAAAGGGAATAGCGATCCAGACGATGAACCCATCTTCCGTCAGACGACCATCGGAATACCAGACCGTATCGAAGCTGTAGTCATCGTTTTGTCCTTCCCCCACGATCCCATCGGCCTGAATGCCCAGAGGGTTGACGAGGAAAATGTACGCGCGACGCCGATCCTGAAACGTATCCAAGATCACGGCGACGAGGTCATCTTCGAAGATCGTCTCGCGCCGAGAGAGACGCGCGCGGATCTTCGCCGGATCGTCCTTGCAGATGAACACGATGTAGAGATGGTGACGGTCGTAGGAGAGACAGGCGGTCGTGGGCAAACTGACCGGTCCCCCGTCCCCCGGCTCCCGCTGGCGAAAGTCGGACACGCAGACCTCGCCTTCCTGTTGCCTCCCTCTCAGGTAATCCTCCAATCGAGGAGGAGAAGAGACGCGGGAGAGTCGCAAACTCGGACGCTCCTGCTGAGCTGCCCCCTTCACAACCCCACTCACCATGAGCAGGAGAAGGATCACAAGCGCACCTTGGTACCGCTTCACAATCGTCCTCCTTCCAAGATTCCCGGGCACTGCTCTTTTTGTTACGAAGCAACTGGTTCCTTTGTTTCATCTGTTTCATCCCACCTGAAGCGCCACGACTCCTATTCGGAGGCTCGTGTGTAATGGGTCAAGAGATTGTTAGCAGGGCCCAGCACTCAGTCGGTAGAACAGTGGTGATCTTTCCCCGGCCAGTCTCGCCCTCGCTCTGGAAGCGCCGCGCCCACGTGTCTGGGCGCTTTTTAGCAGTCTGGCCCATGAGGGGATACCTGCTTTCTTGAACCAGCGCTCCATCTCCCCCCTGGGAACGATCTCACGGCGCAGGGACCGCCCTCACTTGACGAGGTGGTATTTTTCCTGACGACGCAAGATCCACGACATCCTACCATCACCCGTGAGAGCCGCGTCTTCTTCGAGAGCAACCCACAACCGTTGCCCTCCCCATTCGGGTATAGGAACCCGCACTGACAATTCAATCGAGAACCAGGTATCCGGGCGAATCGGAACATCCCCCCGACCGGGGATCGCTTCCTGGCGATCCCACAGCCCGATGAGCGGACCGGCCCCATGCCCGTGATCCCCGATGGGATGAGAATACACCGATCCGTCAATTCCTTCAGCTCGCATCTGCGCCAGGGCTGCTTCCAAAACCTGATTGCCCGTTCGACCGGGTTGGATCGCTGCCATGACAATATCCTGAAGGCGATTGGCCACGCGCAAGGCCGCCTGAATTCCTGCTGGTGGCTCGGACTCACCCTCGCGCAAGACATAGCCCATGTGCTGGGTGTCGGTGCACAAGCCCATCGCCTTGATGCCGAAATCAACGTGAAGTACATCCCCTCGTTGAATCACGACAGCCCCTGAAGGGCCGAGGATACGGGGATCTTCGCCTCCCTGACGCTGAACGCGAACGGTCGGATGAAACCACGTTCCCAGTCCCCGATCAGCCAGTTGTTGCCGCAGCCACCACACCACATCTTCCGTTGTCGTGACGCCTGGCGTGATGACTTCGCGGGAGAAGGCCCGCGCGATCAATCCATGGGCGATCTCCATGAGGCGTTCGTACCACACCCGCATATCCGGGACGCGCAGGGCGATATAATCCACGGCCAATCGCTCGGCCCGCACCAACCGCTGTGAGAGTTCCGGTCCCAACGCCTCCTGTAACTGTTCATACTCGCCGGCCGAAAGTCCATCGGAGAACGCGTGCGTATGAGAAATGTTGATGGCAATGCGCCGAGGATTACGTTCACTGACCACCTTCTTCAAGAGCATCCATTGCGACCGGCCCCAGAGTTCGCGCTGTTCCATCTCCGGATCGCGATAGACCGTATAGAGCCCTCCTTGATCGCCTCCGCCGAGGGCCAACCGTTCGACCCCTTTTTCCGGACCTCGATCGAAGAAGACGTAAATCGTCCGACGCCGGGCTGCGAATGTCGTTGGCGCCACGAGCGAGAAAAAGACGGGGTCCTCGTTGTACTCGCGGGAGATGACAATCCACATGTCCACTCCATTTTCCCTCATGAGCCTGGGTAACACGGTTTCCAATCGGGTTTTCAACCAAGCTTGTTGAACGGCCGCCTGCTCCCGTAAGGGCGGAAGCTTGGGAAGGTCCTGACCCATGACGACCTGCGAAATCCCGACTCCGGCGATTCCTATCAGCAGCAGTGCTCGCTTCATAATCTTTCTCTCCTCAAGATGATCTCTTTGCCGTTCACTCGCTCCTGCCACGAACGGACCTTCACGATCCGTTCTATCCGGCCTTCATCCGCGTGACGATTCTGCGATGGGTATTCTAGCGGAGGCTCATCATCAGTCAAAAGGAGAAACGCCAAATGCGCGTAACGTTCCCTCGACCGACTCTTGGTATCTCCTCAGTCGGTGATGTGATCTTCATCCAGGGAAAGGGAGGGGCCTCCCCTTTCCTGATCTCTATCAACCCACCCAAACTAGTGCTCCGTCAACCATGTCCTTTTCCTCTTCCCGGTGATCCCATGGATAGGAGCGGAATCAAAAAGTCGTTCGGGTAGAATGGCGCTTCACCACCGCGGATGCCCGCACCAAACTGAAGGGTCTGCATCCAAAGATTCATGATTGACCGTGCACTAGGATGAACGTCGTCAGGGGACTCTTACCGGAAGTCGGTTCGCAGGCGTTCAGGCCGGCGCGAAGCGGGGACAACGACAAAAGGGATGCGCCCGAGCACCCGTCCCCCCGCCGTGCGCACTTCCACGCGCCACTGGCCAGGTGCGAGCTTCCGCTTGAACGTGTAGCCTCGATAGCCTCCGTCGCGCCCACCGACGACCGTGTACGCTATCCGGTCTGTCGTGATCCAAGTCCCGCTGTCGTCCCGTCGTTGCCAGTAGTGCCAGACCCGTTCCGTGAATGCCGTCGGCGCGAAGATCGCCGCGAAGCAATAGACGGTGTCTCCCGGCACGTAGGCGAATTCGCGTTCATCTTGACGCCAAAAGAGCCAGCGCGGAGGCTCTCGATAGACGACCTCATATCGCGCACCGACGCGCTGGACACTTCGATAAATCCCGCCTTCTTTCACCGCCAGTGGAACCGGCGGGATCAGATCGCCGAAGTAGCCGAGCAGCAACCCGCCGAACACAGCCGTGGGAAGCACAAGATTCCTGATCACATCACGTCTGCATTCCCCAATCGCCACCAAAAGAATACCCGTCAGCGCTAGCCCCAGCACTCCTCCAAGGACGAAGAGAGGAGCGCTCATTCGCCGAACGAGGATCGGCAGGAAGAAGGTGAAAAATGCCGAGCCGCAGAAGCCGTAGAGCGTCGCGAGTACCCTCAGGTCGCGCAGCCGATGGGAGAAGAATTCGTTGATCACCATCAGGCCGATGAGCAGGCCGACGAAGATCAGCGATTTCCCAATGGCGGCGCTTTGGAAGTAGAAAACAACGTAGCTCGACAAGAGGCCGCCCATGAAGAAGTGCACGCCGCTTGTCATCCCATCGAGCCGTCGAAGGAGCCACGACGAGCGCACGCGCCCGCGCTCAACTCGTCCCACCAGGACGATCAAGACGCCAGAAGCCAAAAGGTACGCGAGCAAGATCATATTGTCCGACCACCGGTCAATGCGCGTGAGCGTCAGGCTGTCATACGTGAATCCGGCGACGAAGGCCAGAATCGGTCCATGCTTTCGATAACGCTCGACGAAGGCTCCCCATCGGTTCCGCCATGTCGCGAAAACGCCGGTCATCTCTTGAGCTCCAAATTTTCAATCAAAACCGAGATACGGCGTCCCGGTCAATCGGCCGAAACGCCCGCGAGGACTCGCGGAGACAGACGACACCGGGAGCGCTCTTCCTCTCGCGACCGCGTCACGGGGTCCCCGCGCGGGGTGCCCGGCGTCGGATATCTTCTCCTTGGCGGGCGGTAGAGCACGTCGTATGATTAGAGGGCACAGCAACCCACACTCAGAGGAGGGAGAGTGATGACGAAGCGACAAATGGTTGTGATCGTTTCCGGATTTTTGCTTCTGTTTCCCATCATACCGCTTTCCGCTGCCCCTTCTTCGTTCGATTTTTACGCGCGAGGGCCATATCGGCCATCCGTTCCGCGCCCTTCGCACCTGCTCGGGTACGAGCCGGGCGAATTCCATACCGACTTCCGAGGGATGGAACGCGTCATCCTCGCCATCGCCCAAGCCGCGCCCGATCGCGTACGCGTGATCGAATACGGGCAGAGCTACGAGCGACGTCCTCTGCGCCTGATTATCATCAGCTCGCCGGAGAACACGAACCGGCTTGAGGAGATCCGCGCTCGGATTCGCAAACTCGCCGATCCGCGAACGCTCAGCTCACCTGATGAAGCGGCGACGATCATCCGCACAACACCCATCATCGTCTGGCTGAATTACGCGAACGATGGAAACGAGTCGGCGGCTTTCGAGGCAGCGATGCAGGTCACGTATCACCTGGCAGCGAGCGAGGAGCCGAAGACCCAGGAGCTGCTCCGGGACGCCATTGTCCTCATCAACCCCGCCCATAATCCAGAGAGCCACGAGCGCTTCGTCGCCTGGTACAACGCCTTCGCCGTGGGCGCCGAGGATCCATTCGCTCACGAGCACAATGCGCCCTGGGGCCTCTCTACGAACAACAACCACTACCAGATTGACCTCAATCGCGATGCGTTGGCGAGCACGCAGGTGGAGACCCAGGCGCTCATGCGCGCCTATCTGCAGTGGAATCCACAAGTCTTCGTGGACCATCACGGTCAGACGCCGACCTTCTTCTTCCCTCCTTCGGCCGCTCCTGTGAACGCCAATCTCCCGAGAGCCTATCACGAGTGGATGGACATCTTCGGGCGCGGCAACGCCGAGGCGTTCGACCGGCATGGATGGAGATATTTCGTCCGGGACGTCTTCGACCTCTTCTATCCGGGCTACTGGGATAGCTGGCCGTCGCTCAATGGAGCAATCGGCATGACCTATGAGACGGATGGCGGCGGAAGTCGAGGGCTTCGCTGGCGGCACGAAGACGGGACGGTGGTGACCCTGCGTGACGGGATCGCGAAACATTTCGTCGCGAGCCTGGCGACAGTGGAGACGGCCGTGCGCCATCGGGAACGCTTGCTGCGCTACTTCTTCGACTTCAAGCGAACGGCGATCGAAGAAGGGGCGCGCGGCCCCATGCGACGATTTGTCCTGCTGCCGGGGAACGATCCGGGGCGAGCAGCCGAGCTGGTCGCCACGCTCCTGCGCGCCGGCATCGAGGTGCGCATGGCGCAAGAGGCCTTCGCGTCGCGCGCTGCGTATGAGTATCTGAGCAAGAAGGCGGTGGCGCGCTCCTTCCCCACGGGCGCATTTCTCGTGGATCTGGCTCAGCCCCAGATGCGTCTGGCCAAAACTCTGCTCGAACCGGAGGCCTACCTGGATCCGGAATTCGTCAAACGCCAATTGGAGATTCGCGATCGGAACGAGCGGCGCGGTAAGAACGTCCCCAAGGAGCGATATGAATTCTACGACGTGACCGCCTGGTCATTACCCATGGCTTTTGGCGTTGAAGCCTACTGGACGGAAGACGCGCCGCAAGTCCGCTCCGTCCTGCTGACGCTGGATGACACCGGGCGCGTGATCACTTCCGACGAGCGAAAGCCGATCGTCACCGGCGGGATTGTCGGCGATCGTGCGACTTCCGCATATCTCTTCACGTATGAGGCGAACGCAGCAGCTCGCTTGGCCTTCGCCCTGCTCACGGAGGGCTACAAGATCGCTGTCGCCACACGGCCGCTTCGCGCCGATGGCCGCGATTTCCCGCGCGGAACCCTGGTCGTTCCCGTCGAGCGGAATCCGGAATCGCTGCACGAGCGCCTCGCTGCTCTGGCTCGCGAATATGGCGTGACGGTCTACGCCGCTTCCAGTGCTTATACCGATCGCGGAGACACGGGAATCGGATCTCCGGCCGTTATTCCCCTGCGAAGACCGAAAATTGTGGTCATCCTCGGAGAAGGGGTCTCCCCCACAAGCTACGGGGCGATCTGGTTCCTCTTGGAGCGACGCTTCGGTGTTCCCTTCATCCCGATGACGCTCTCCTCGCTCTCTCGAGCCAACATCTTCACGTACGACGTGATTCTCTTCCCCGATGGGAATCCCTCGGTCTACCGCACGGTTCTTGGAGATCGAGGTCTGGAGCGGCTCAAGCGATGGGTGAGTGAAGGCGGCGTCCTCATCGGAATCGGTGGGGCCGCGGAGCTCTTCACGCAAAAAGGCGTCGAGCTGACGACTTCGCGAGTCCTCGGCGCGGAGGAGGAAGCGCCTGCCTCGTCGGGACCGAGCGGGACCGCTTCTGCCCAACCTCAGGAGGCGGAACGACCGGCTTCGCGGCGACCGCTTCCCGTCCCCGGAGCCATCCTGCGCGCGAGTGTGGACCGGCATCATTTCCTGACCTTCGGGTACGAAGCGGAACATCTGCCCGTCCTGGTGAATTCAGCGCGCTTCTTCACGCGCAGTCAGGATGGAGCCAATGTCGTGACGTTCGAAGGCAAGGACCTGCATCTGAGCGGCTTCGTCTGGCCCAATAACACTGTGGATCTGATCAGTGGGACGGCTTACCTCATCCATGAACCGACGGGACGCGGTCACGTCATCCTCTACGCCCAGGATCCGAACTTCCGGCTCTTCTGGCACGGGCTCACGCGCCTTTTTCTGAACAGCCTTCTCTTCGCTCCGTCCCTGCGCTGACAGGAGTTCGATCGGGTGAGGTCCGCACAGGCGCTCGGCTTGTCCTCCTCCGCGCCTTTTGGCTATAGTCTTCTCCCTATGAGAGAGTACACGGAGGAGCATGCCCGAGCTGGTTTGGAGACCGATCTTCCGAAGATCGAATGCTGGCCCAATCAATTCAAGGGCTACGAGATCACCATCGTCATCCCCGAATACACCTCTGTGTGCCCGCGAACGGGGCTGCCCGACTTCGGGACGATCACCATCCGCTACGAGCCCGATGAGTTGTGCGTGGAGCTGAAGTCGCTCAAGTATTACATTCTGGGATACCGCCAGCTCGGGATCTTCTACGAGAACGCCGTCAACCGCATCCTTCGGGATTTCGTCGCCGCCTGTCGTCCCGTCTGGGCGGAGGTGACGGGAGAATTCAATGTTCGCGGGGGGATGAAGAGCATCGTGCAGGCGCGATACCCCGCGCGCACCGAGAGCACGGGAAGAGGAGAACGCCCGAGCTCCGGCTCATGAGCGATCTCAGGGCACCCCGCGCGATCTTGGAATCGCGTGGGGACCTCGATTACGGGGATTCGTCCTCCTTCTTCTTCCGCACACCGAGATCGAAGGCGACCACGATCAGGAGGAGGCAGAGGATGATCGTCGCTCCGATATAGAGGAGCATCAGGTGCCCCCCTTGCATGAAGAGATAAATCACGGCGCCGATGAGGAGAATGGAGAGGATTCCCCAAAAGCTGAAGCGTTTCGGTTCCGTGCGTTCTACCATTGCTGTTCCCTTCCCGATTTCACGCGCTCCACCTCCATAACCGACTCGGCGACCTGAAGTGTCGGCGTGAGCAGATATCCTTCTGACCGCGCAATGAAGGCTGCCGCTGTGACGTCTCCGGTGACGTTCAACATCGTTCGGCACATATCAAGCAATCGGTCAACGCCGAGGATGATGGCGATCCCCTCGCCGGGCACGCCGACTGTCTGCAGCACGAGAATGAGCAACGGAAGCGAACCGCCCGGCACGCCGGCCGCGCCAATGGCCGTGAGCACCGACATGATGACGACGATCGCTTGCGCCGGGAGCGACAGCTCAATGCCGAAGACCTGAGCGAGGAAGAGCACGGTGACCCCCTCGAACAATGCCGTTCCGTTCATGTTCATCGTTGCTCCTAGCGGGAGCACGAATCCGGCGATCTCTCGGGGAATGCCGAGATTCTCCTCCGAGATGCGCATCGTCGTCGGAAGCGTGGCGCTGGAGGAGCTGGTGGAAAAAGCGGTGACCATCACCGTCCGGATCGCGCTGAAGAATCGCCACGGATTCACTCGAGCGAAGACGCGCACCAGGATCGAATAGACGCCGAATTGATGGAGAGCGAGTCCGAAGATGACGGTGATGACGTAGAGTCCGAGCTTGACGAGCAGGTCGAATCCAAATCGCGCCGTGACACTGAAGATCAAAGCAGCAACACCAACAGGAGCCAGCTTCATCGCCAGATCAATGAGGACGATCATTGCCTCCCCCACTCCGGAGAGGACGGCTGTCACCGGCTGCGCGCGACTCGCCGGCAGGAACGTAAGGGCGATGCCAAACATAAGGGCGAAGAAGATGATCCCCAACATGTCGCCCTGCACGGCCGCCGCGATCGGATTTCGAGGCACGATATTGACGAACGTCTGAATGCCAAAGCGTACCTGTCCCGCTTGCTCCAATGTTTGGGCCGTTTGCCCGCGATATGTTTCCAATAGCTGCGCCTTCACATCCTCGGGCAAGCCCTCTCCGGGCCGAATCGTGTTCACCAAAATGAGGCCAATCGTAACGGCCAGCGTCGTCACCATGAGGAAATAAAGCAACGTCTTCACGCCGATGCGCCCGAGCTTCCGCAGATCCCCCAAGCCGGCGACGCCCAGGGCCAGAGAGGCGAAGACCAGCGGGACGACGACCATAATGAGCATCCGCAAGAAGATCTGCCCGATCGGCTCGGTCACTGTTCGGACAAACCACTCGACCTCTGGTCGTCGGCCGAGGAGAAGATTAACGCTGATCCCCGCACTCGCTCCCCCAATGAGCCCGAGGAAGATTCGGGTATGAAGGGGAAGCCGACGCCGTCCGTCGGTCATGCGCTCCTGCCCCTCGTTCATAACAGTCACTCCGCCGGGATCCCCATGCGATCCCCAGATCGGGTGGGGTGCCCTACGTCACCGGTCCATGATCGAGCACCGGTCTCCGCGCCGCCCGCCACCGCCATAGGACATACACGGGCGCTCCTGCCAGAACGATCATCAACCCTGGCCACGTATTGGGACGCGTCTTCGGCGAGATGAGAAGATCCACCGCGATGAAGGACGCCGCGAGAATATAGAGCGCCGGGATCCACGGATATCCGAATGCGCGATATGGCCGCTCCGCATCCGGCCGCTTCCATCGCAGGACGAAGAGGCCGGCGATCGTCAAGATATAAAAGATCAGGACGGCGAAGATCACATAGTCGAGCAGTTCACTGTACGTCCCCGAGAGTGTGAGCACGCACGTCCAGATGCCTTGAATGAGAAGCGCGTTGGCCGGAACTCGATGCGCGTTGAGTTGGCCGACGCTCTGGAAGAAGAGTCCGTCACGCGCCATGGCGTAATAGACGCGCGCGCCGGCCAGGATCAGGCCGTTCATACAGCCGAAGGTGGAGATCATGATGAGCACGGCCATGATGACCGCAGCGCGCGCGCCGAAGATGACTTCGGCAGCGGCCGTCCCAACCCGATCGTTCACAGCGAATTGAATGCCGCGCTCCATGGCCGTCGCCCCCTGCGGATCCCCCTGAAGGGGAAGTACGCAGAGATAGCTGACATTGGCCAGAAGGTAGAGCGCCGAGACCAGCGTCACACCCAAGAGCAAACTGAGCGGCAGTGTGCGCTTGGGATTCTTCACCTCTCCCGCCGTGAACGTGATGTTGTTCCACGCATCCGAAGCGAAGAGCGATCCGACCATGGCCGTCCCTAACGCGAGCAGCAGGCCGACGCCCTCAAGCGGCATCGTCGTGTACTGATTCGCCCCTCGGGCCACCGGCTGCGTGAACGTCGCTGACCACCAATCCTGAAAGTTCGCCGCAAGGGCTTCGGCGTTCCGACCGACGAGGAGTCCGAGAGCAATGAGCAGCACAAGCGCTCCGATCTTCGCAATGGTGAAGATATTCTGCACGATCTTTCCCGCGCGCAACCCCTTCGAATTCGTCCAGCTGAGGAAGACGATCACAGCGATCGCGACCAATTGCGTCGGTGAGAGCGCCAGCCGTCCGTACTCGAAGAACGTCCGCTCTTCGGAGATCTGCGGGATCAAGACGCCGAGGAAGCGCGCGAAGGCGACAGCAACAGCCGCGATCGTCCCCGTTTGGATGACGAGAAAGAGCGTCCAGCCATAGAGGAAAGCCCAAAATGGGCTGTACGCCTCGCGCAGGTAGACATACTGACCACCGGCGCGCGGCATCATCGCCGCCAACTCGCCATAGCTCAACGCCGCCATGAGCGTCAGAAGCCCTGTGATCGCCCACACGCTCAAGAGCCATCCGGCCGATCCCACCTGCCGCGCGATGTCGGCCGAGACGATGAAGATCCCAGAGCCGATCATGGACCCGGCGACGATCATCGTCGAGTCGAACAATCCGAGTCCACGGACGAATGCCTCTCCGCGTGGAACAGCAGTCGCACTCAGTTGCGCCATAGTCTTACATATCCCTCCGCACGTTCATGTGCGGCTCTCCCCGCCGTCGCGCGCCCACGCTCGCTCACGCCCCGGAGATTCCCGGAACCGCGTGCCGCAACTTGCTCCGACGAACGCCATAGAAGAAGTAGACCACTATCCCGATGGCCATCCAGATGATCAGGCGCTCCCATGTATGCCAGGGCAATCCGACCATTTGCGCCAGGCAGATGACCACGCCGAGAATCGGCACTAGGGGCACCAGGGGAGCCCGAAACGGTCGCGGTGCTTCCGGATTCGTGTAGCGGAGGACAAGCACACCCGTGCATACCAGCACGAAGGCCAAAAGCGTTCCGATGCTGACCAACTCGCCCACGACGTGAATGGGGGAGAGGCCCGCAGCAATCGCCACAGCAATGCCTGTCACAACCGTTGTGATATACGGCGTCCGAAATCGCGGATGAACCCTCGCGAACACCTGGGGGAGCAAGCCATCGCGCGCCATTGTCCAGAAGATGCGCGGCTGCCCAAGCAGCATGACCAAGATCACCGACGTCAAGCCTCCAATCGCGCCGAGCTTCACAATCGGCGCCAGCCACCTGAGCCCCGTCGCGTCAATCCCAACGGCCACTGGGTCCGGAACCAGAAGCCGCGAGTAGTGCACGACACCGGTCAGCACTCCTGAGACGAGGATGTAGAGGAGCGTGCAGATGGCTAAGCTCCCTAAAATTCCGATCGGCATATCCCGCTGCGGGTTCTTCGCCTCCTGCGCAGCCGTCGAGACGGCGTCGAAGCCGATATAGGCGAAGAAGATCACACCCGCACCCCGCAGGATGCCGCTCCAGCCGTACTTGCCGAATTCCCCTTGATTCGTCGGGATGAACTCGCGCCAATTCTCCCGCCAGACCTCCGGATGCTGAATCAGGTACGCCAAGCCTGCGATGGAGAAGAGCAACAAGACGGTGACCTTGACCACGACGATGACGTTATTCACATTGGCGGATTCCCGGATCCCGATGACGAGGATGGCCGTCACGACAGCAATGATGAAAACCGCCGGGAGGTTGAAGAGCGCCGTCACCTGAGGCAACGTTGCGACATCTATCCCCTTCTCCGTCAAGTGCCGCGCCAATTCGTCGGTTATGGGGCGCCACCCTTCGCCCGGGACCTGAACGAGTCGCGTCCCGGTCGCCGCCGTCAGATGTGGCGGGATCTCAATGCCCAAATCGCGCAGGAAACTGACGACATATCCGGACCACCCAATGGCGACCGTCGCCGCTCCGAGCGAATACTCTAGAATGAGATCCCATCCGATGATCCAAGCGAAGAACTCCCCCATCGTCGCATACGAATAGGTATAGGCGCTTCCGGCGATGGGGATCATCGAGGCCATCTCTGCATAACATAAGCCCGCGAAGGCGCACCCAATTCCCGCCAGCACAAAAGAGAGCACAATCGCCGGACCAGCATATTGTGCAGCTGCATTCCCGGTGAGGACAAAGATCCCCGCTCCGATGATGGCGCCGATCCCTAAGGAGATGAGATTGATCGGACCGAGCGCCCGCCGCAATCCGTGCTCCGTATCGAAGGCTTCTGCCCTCAGGGCTTCAACCGACTTCTTCGCAAAGATGTGACGCGCCACGTTCCATCGCCTCCTCTGAAACTGATCTTCCTCGTGCCGCCCACCTTATACTTGCTGGCTTCCCCCCGACCGATCCGTGAGTGGCGATTATGAGCCGAACCCCTCCCTCTGTCAAGCGAGCTCCTTTGCCCACGCCGGAGATTGCCGAGAGTTTGGGAATATGGGATAATTCCCGCTTCGGCGCATGAGAAGCACGATGCTTCCAGCCCGAAACTCGCGCAAGGGGAGAAACGAGGATGGCGGGAAATGGAGATCGCCGAATCCAGAGAAGATCGGATACACCACTTCGCATGGAGAAGGTAGCCGAAGCACGACTCCCGACCGAGATCGGTGAGTTTCGCGTGCTCGGCTTTCAGGAGATGAACAGCGGATGCGAATATCTCGTGTTGACTAAGGGAGACCTCTCTCCGGACCGCCCCTGTTTGGTCCGCATCCATTCGCAATGCCTGACGGGAGACGTCTTCCACTCGATCAAGTGCGACTGCGGGCGGCAATTGCGCCGCGCCATGGAGCTGATCGAGCGAGAGGGCAGAGGCGTCCTCATCTACCAACAACAGGAAGGGCGCGGCATCGGCCTGTTGAACAAGATTCGGGCTTACGAACTCCAGGACCAAGGGCTCGATACAGTGGAGGCGAATCTGCGGTTGGGCTTCGCCCCGGATGAACGCTCGTACGAGGACTGCGTGGCTATCCTACGAGCGCTCGGCATTCGTCACGTCCGCCTCCTCTCGAACAACCCGCATAAGATCGCTGCTCTTCGAAAAGCCGGGCTGCACATTGTCGAGCGCGTGCCGTTGGAAGTCGAGCCCGCCGAGGAGACCGTGGCCTATCTGCGCGCGAAGAAGGAGAAGCTCGGCCATTGGCTCTCATCCGTATGATCGGCACACGGTATGAAGCGAGGTCCCAAGACTCTCCCTCTGTCAGGAGGCCAGCGAATGCGATCCTTACCCCGATGCATCCTTGCACTCGTTGTGCTGCTCTTCCCTGTAGGTGCTCCTATTTCGATGCAACGGCGGGCGCTTGAGGACCGTCCGCGCCTTGTCGTGCTTCTGGTCATTGATCAGTTTCGCCAGGAGTACCTGCTTCGGTTCCACCCCTTCTTCAACGATCGCGGGTTCCGCCGACTCCTCACCTCCGGCGCCGTCTTCTCCCAATGTCACTACGAGCAGGCTCCCACGGTCACGGCTCCCGGTCATGCGACTCTCTCGACGGGAGCGACACCCTCCGCACATGGGATCATTGCCAACGAGTGGTACGACCGTGAGACGGGTGAAATCGTGACGAGCGTCTCCGACCTCTCCCAGCGCGTCGTCGGCGCTGCCTCTGGGCGAGCGTCATCCCCTCACCGATTGATCGGAACGACGCTGGGAGATGAACTGCGCCTGAGCACGAACTTCCGCTCGAAGGTGATCGCGCTCTCATACAAGGATCGCTCGGCCATCCTCCTAGGGGGGAAGCTCGCCAACGTCGCTCTCTGGTTCGACGAATCCAGCGGCTCTTTCATCACAAGCGATTATTACGCCGATACTCTTCCCGAATGGGTCGCGCGATTCAATGCGACGCGTCCGGCCGATCGGTATTTCGGGGCGCGATGGGAGAAAGCCTTCGCGAAGGAGGCGTATGCGCTCGCCGCTTCGGATGATCGTCTCGAGGAGACTCCTCTGCCGGGTGGGGGACGAACGTTCCCGCATCATCTCACTGGCGGTCTCGCGCAGCCAGGTCCCGCCTTCTACACGGCTTTCACCTTCACGCCTTTTGCCAACGAAGTGCTCCTCGAGCTGGCCAAACGTGCGATCGAAGGCGAGCAGCTCGGGCGCGATGAGTCTCCTGATCTGCTGGCCATTAGCCTGTCCACGAACGATCTCGCCGGTCACTTCTTCGGCCCCTACAGCCAGGAGGTCACAGACCTGACGCTGCGGACCGACCAGATCGTGGCCTCGCTCTTGGCCTATCTCGACTCGCGATTTGGATCCACCTACGTGTTCGCACTCACAGCCGACCACGGCGTCGCCCCGATTCCGGAAGAGGCTGCCCGAGCGAAGCTAAGCGGTCGGCGCATCTCCCCGGCGGCTGTGCGTCAGGCCATCGAAGAGGCTTTGAGCGCGCGTTTTGGAGAGGGGCCGTGGATTGAGCCCAAAGCGCTTCCCCTTCTCTCCAACGGATTCGTTTATCTCAATCGCGAGACGATCGGCCGAAAGCAGCTCGATCCGGCCGATGTGGAGCGCGCAGCCGGAGAGGCCGCCCTAAGAGTCCCGGGCCTTGCCCGATACTACACGCGAACACATCTTCTGGCCGGGCACCTAGAAGGAGATCTCGTAGGCCGGCGCGTGGCCCGAGGCTTTCATCCCACGCGGAGTCCCGACGTCATCCTCATCCCCGAACCCTTCGCGTTCATCTCCGGAGGCCAAACGGGAACGACGCATGGCTCCCCCTATAGCTACGACGCTCACGTTCCGCTGATCCTCTTCGGGCACGGCATCGCTCCCGGAATCTTCCCGAGCGCATGTACGCCGGCCGATCTCGCTCCGACGCTCGCCGCTGTGCTCCGCATCGAGAGTCCCGCGAACGCGACGGGACGGGTGCTGCAGGAGGCGCTTTCGCCGCCCTCCCCTGCACTGCCGATTCCCCAACGCTCGGCGATGTCCTCCCGATGATGCGCCGACGGATTTCCAACGCCATCACCTCCTCCGTGATCCGCAGGAGCGCGAGTGCGCGGGCGCGCGAGGGGAAGACAATGGCTCCGCGCACGACCGAGCGCCGATAAGGAGAGCGAACATGCGGCTCACCGGGAAACGCGTGCTCGTGACCGGAGCCACTGGCTTGATTGGCCGGCGGCTTGTTGAACGGCTCCGCGCGCAGGATGGAGTCTTGGTCCGCGCACTCGTCCGCGATCCGATGAAGGCGGAAGCGCTGCGCGCCCTCTCGGTGGAGGTCATCCTCGGTGACATCACGCGTCCGGAGACGCTGCGCGAAGCTGTGGCCGGCTGTCAGGTCGTTGTTCACTCTGCGGCTCGCGTCACCGAGCATGGGCGATGGGAGGAATTCTGGGAAAGTAACGTCGAAGGTACGCGCCATGTGCTCGAAGCGGCTGCCCGAGCTGGCGTGGAGCGCTTCGTGCACGTGAGCAGCATTGCCGTCTACGGACTCTTCCCCAAGGATGGCACAGACGAATCCTTCCCCTATCATCCTTGCGGGAATGCCTACTGCGACACGAAGATCGAAGCCGAGAAGCTCGCGTTCGAGTACTATCGGCGGCGCGGCGTGCCCCTTGTCGTCCTGCGACCGGGGATCGTCTATGGCCCTCGCTCGCGACATTGGACGATCCGCATCATCGAGCTGCTGAAGGCGAACCGCCTGTTCCTCCTCGGTCGCGCCGACGGCATCTGCAACCACGTCTACGTGGACAATGTCGTGGATGCGCTGTATCTGGCGATCACCAACGATGCAGTCCTCGGGGAAGCGTTCATCATCACCGATGGGCGAGCGACGACCTGGAGGGAGTTCTTCGGATGCTATGCGCGGATGCTCGGACGCGAGGCCGTGCCGCAACTTCCGGCCGCTCCGGCGAAGCTCCTTCTGCAGCTCCTCGGAGGGATCTTTCGCCTGCGCGGCCATCCCCCGCCGCTCTCTCCGAAGATCGTGGATTACCTCCACCATCGTGCCGTGTTCCGAATCGAGAAGGCGCGGGAGCGCCTCGGATACACCCCTCGCGTCTCGCTCGAAGAGGGGATGCGTCGCACGGAGGTGTGGCTCCGCGAAGCCGGATACCTCTGATCGCCATGAGATTCGTCGTGGATGTCATGCTCGGCCGCCTCGCCCGATGGCTGCGACTGCTCGGGTTCGATGTCGTCTATTGTCCTGACGCGAGCGACGAGCAGCTCATCGCGATCGCCGAATCCGAAGAGCGTACGCTCCTCACCCGGGATGCGCGGCTGCTTCGCGACCGACGGATCAACGGCTACCTGGTCAGAAGCGCGCGCTGGGAGGATCAGGTTCGAGAAGTCCTCACCGAGTTCCATCTGCACGACCTCATCCAGGCCTTCTCGCGCTGTCCGGACTGCAACGTCCCACTCATCGCCACGGATAAAGCGAGCGTGCGCTCACGGGTTCCCGAGGCCGTGTACGAACAGCACGCGGACTTCTTCATCTGCCCGCACTGCTTGCGCCCCTACTGGGCAGGAACGCACGTCGAGCGGATGCGCCGAAAGATCGCAGAGCTTCTGAAAGCCTGAACAGCTGCGCTTCGACTCGAGTCCCGGCGAGGGATCGCACCGCCGTCGAGAGCGATGAGAAGATGTTGCCCCCTCATGCGGGGTGAGTTTCTGCCCGCCGCCCCGACCCGCATCGAGAGGCGCTGAACTCGAACACCTGTTTCTTGATCGCCCCGCGAGCGTTTGATAGAGTGTATGCCGAATGAGCGAGGCGATGGAGGTCTCCCCGACGTCGGCTCGGGGGGAAGCTCCGGATGGAGGATTGCCATGCCGATATATGAGTACATCTGCGAGCGATGCGGAGAGAGGTTCGAGAAGCTGATTCTCTCGTCCTCGACGAAAGTTGTGTGTCCGCGATGCGGGAGCTCTGCGTGCGAGCAAATCTATTCCTCGTTCGCCTTCAGCGTTGCTCGGAAGTTCATCGCGAGCGTCCGCTCTGGGAGCGGATGCGGATGCTCAGCGGGAGGGTGCGCATGTCATCGCGGGTGACGATTGACGAGAAGCTGCATCATCTGCGCGAGCTGAATCGCGCCGCCGAGGCCGGTGGGGGCCATGAGCGCGTGGAGCGCCAGCATGCTGAGGGGAAGATGACCGCTCGCGAGCGGATCGAATACCTGCTCGACAAGGGAACATTCCAGGAGTTCGATAAGTTCAAGAAGCATCGGTGCACGGACTTCGGCATGGCCGACCAGCAGTATCTTGGCGATGGCGTCGTCGCTGGATGGGGGAAGATCGAGGGGCGTACGGTCTTCGTCTTCGCGCAAGACTTCACCGTCTTCGGGGGATCGCTCTCGGAGACCAACGCCGAGAAGATCTGCAAGATCATGGACCTGGCGATGAAAGTCGGCGCGCCCATCATCGGCCTGAACGATTCCGGCGGAGCGCGCATCCAAGAAGGCGTGGCCTCGCTCGCGGGATATGCCGAGATCTTCCTCCGCAACGTCCTCGCTTCCGGCGTCGTGCCGCAGATTTCGGCCATCATGGGTCCGTGCGCTGGCGGCGCCGTCTACAGTCCGGCTCTCACCGACTTCATCGTCATGACCAAGCGCACGAGCTACATGTTCATCACAGGGCCGGATGTCATCCGCGCCGTCACGCACGAGGACGTGACGAAAGAAGAGCTCGGCGGCGCGATGACGCATAATACCAAGAGCGGCGTTGCCCATTTCGCCGCGGATACGGAAGAGGAGTGCTTGAACCTCATCCGCGAGCTGCTCGCGTTTCTTCCCTCGAACAACATGGAGGATCCGCCTCGACGACCTTGTCACGATCCGGTGGATCGCGTGGAGGAGCGGCTGGATACGCTGGTGCCGGCCGAGCCTCACCTCCCTTACGACATCCGCGATGTCATCCATCTGGTCGTGGACGATGGGTATTTCTTGGAGGTGCAGGAGCATTTCGCGCCAAACATCGTGATCGGGTTTGCGCGTCTCAACGGGCGGCCTGTGGGGATTGTGGCCAACCAGCCCGCGTATCTGGCGGGAGTGCTCGATATTGATGCGTCGGTGAAGGCGGCGCGCTTCGTGCGCTTCTGCGATTGTTTCAACATCCCCATCATCACGTTTGAGGATGTGCCGGGCTTTCTGCCCGGCGTGGATCAGGAGCATCGCGGCGTCATCCGGCATGGGGCGAAGCTGCTCTACGCCTACGCCGAGGCCACTGTGCCGAAGATCACGGTCATCACGCGGAAGTCCTACGGGGGCGCTTATTGCGTCATGGGCTCGAAGCATCTGCGCACGGATGTGAACTTCGCGTGGCCGACGGCCGAGATCGCCGTCATGGGGCCCGAAGGCGCCGTCAATATCCTTTATCGCCGGGAGATTCAGAGCGCGCGCGATCCGGAGGCCGTGCGGCGCGAGCGCATTCGCGAATACGAGGAGAAGTTCGCTTCCCCGTATGTCGCCGCCGAGCGCGGATTCATTGACGAGGTGATTGAGCCGCGCTTCACGCGTCCCAAATTGATTCGCGCGCTGGAGATGCTCGACACCAAACGCGATACGAATCCACCGCGCAAGCACGGGAATATCCCGCTCTGAGCGCCGGCGAGCTCGTCGAAGCATCTCCGAGAGGGGGGAAGAGATCGTGAGCGAGAAAGCCCATGGGGAATCGGCCCATGAATGGTTGGAGCGATTACAGAGCGTTCTCCCCGAACACCTCGGGTATGCGGATCACGCCTCCCGTCGGGATCAGGATGCGGCTTACCGTCAGTATGTGAGCGATCGGTTGAGCGGATTGCTCCAGCCCCTGGAGCAACTCATCGGCGAACGGGCCCATGCCGGTCAGGTCATCGAGGTCTTGCCTTTGGAGCGCGTCCGGGAGAAGCTGCGCGCGCTCCTGCGCGATCTGAGCGCTCCCGATTACGGCGCGACCGCCTTCTTCGATGAACGACCGGTCGAAGACGCCGTGCTCGACCTGCTCTACCAATACGAGCTGGTGCTCTACGAACAGGTGCGGATCGTGTGCGCACAATTGGAGGAGCTGCCCGCCCGGCCGCAGGCGGAGTTTCTCTCGGCTGCTGAGCGGTTGGAGGCGACTGTGCTCGCCCTGGAAGCCGAATTCAAGGGACGGTGCGAAGTGATTCGCCAGTGGGTGTGACGGATGATCACGACAAAGGCGCTGACGAAGGTCTACAATGGAAAGGTCGCCGTCGAAGCCCTCACGCTGGAGATCCGGTCTGGGGAGATCTTCGGCCTGCTCGGACCAAACGGCGCTGGGAAGACGACGACCGTGCGCATGCTCGCGGCGCTCATTGCCCCCACCTCAGGCGAAGCGATCATCGGAGGGCACCGCCTGGGTGAGGACGATACTGCGATCCGTCGCAGTGTGGGAATTGTGACCGAGGCGCCGGGCATGTATGAGCGCTTGAGCGCGCGCGAGAATCTGGAGCTGTACGCCAAGCTCTATGGCGTCTCGAACGCCACGCGACAGGTCGAGAAATACTTGCGATTGCTCGGCCTCTGGGATCGGCGGGACGATCCGGTCGGGACGTTCTCCAAAGGGATGAAGCAGAAGCTGGCGCTTGCGCGCGCTCTCGTGCACGAACCCAAGGTCCTGCTCTTGGATGAACCGACCTCAGGGCTTGATCCGCAGATGACTCGAATCGTGCGCGATTTCATCGCCGATCTCAAGGGACAAGGACGGACGATTCTTCTCTGCACGCATAATCTGGATGAGGCCGAGCGCTTGTGCGATCGCATCCTCGTGCTGAAGACGCGCCCGATCGCGCTGGGCACGCCGGAGGCATTGCGCCGTCGGCTCTTCGGGCGGCACATCCTCGTCACGTTGGAGACCGTGACCGAGCGCATTCTGGAGCGCGTGCGCGCCCTCGACTTCGTGCTCGATCTGCAGCAGGACGGGAATCAGCTCCGAATCGCACTCTCCGATCCGGAGCGGCAGAATCCTCTCCTTGTGCGCGCACTCGTGGAGGCGGGTGCGGCTGTTCGCTTCCTCACCGAGGAGGAACATTCGCTGGAGGAGATTTACCTCCGACTCATCGAAGAGGAGGGCGGTGAGCGTCCGCTGCACCCTCCGTTCGATCCCGCGAAAGTGCCCTCGGCGAGGTGATCGGATGTCCCCCGTCCTCGTCATCCTGCAAAAAGAGTGGGCCGATTTGCGCCGGCATCACCTGCTGCTGTTCTCTATGGTGGTGCCAGCCATTCTCTTCCTCACCCTGCCCTTCGCCCTCGTGATCCTCATTCCGGTGCTCGATCCTTCCGGATGGAACGATCGCAGCTTCCACCGCATGATCGAGCTGCTCGGTCGCGTCGAGCCCGATCTGAAACAGCTGGACCCGTTTGTGGTCTTCCACATCTACATCTTTCGGCAGTTCGTCCTCATGTTCCTCATGGTGCCCATCCTCGGCGCCCTCTCTATTGCGACCTATAGCATCGTGGGGGAGAAGCAGAATCGGACGCTCGAGCCCCTCCTGGCGACGCCGATCACAACGACGGAGCTGCTGTGGGGGAAGAGCCTGGCCGCTGCGCTTCCGGCAACGCTGCTGACGTGGATCGCCTTCGGCCTCTACGTGCTGGGGATGCGCGCGCTGAGTCCACCACCCGTGCTCCCCCGCGTGGCGAATCCCGTGGGGCTTGGACTGATCTTTCTCATCGGTCCCTTGGTGGCCGTCCTGAGCCTAGGGCTTGGCGTGATTGTTTCTTCGCGCGCGAAAGATCCGCGTACGGCGCAGCAGATCGGCGTCATCTTGATCCTGCCCTTGATGGCGCTTTTCATCATGCAAATGCGTGGATTCTTCCTGCTCCGCTTTCGATGGATCTTGATAGCAGCCCTCGCCCTGCTGGTGCTCGACGTCATTGTTCTGAAGATCGGCGCCCGCCTCTTCCAGCGGGAGGCAATCCTCACCCGCTGGGCGTGAGCGCACCACGGCGTGCTATCGGGCGAGCGTGCGCAGATAGTTGACCAGGTGCCAGATTTCTTCCCGCCTCAAGGTCTTCTCGAAATCCGGCATTGAGGGATTTCCCTTACTGATCTTCCAGAATAGCTCTCCGTCGCTCTGCGACGCCATCCGAGCGCGATCCGTCAGATCTGCGGGCTTCGTCTCCAAGGCCTCCGCCATTGGTCCATTGCCCTTGCCCTCATCCCCATGGCACATCGCGCAATATTCCGCGAAGAGGCTCTTCCCCTTCCGGATCGAAGCGGCCGTCGCTTTGATCGGGTTCTTCATCTGCTTCGCCGATTCGGGGACGTTCCATCCCCCTTGCCCAATGCTCAAATCGGCGCGCTCGGGAATCGAGCGAGAAAGCGAGAAACTGACGATCCCATTAAACACGAGCGCGAGCCATATCCCCGTTCCCCAAAAACGTCGAGCGAAGACGTTGCCGCTCATCGCGTCTTCCTCCTCATGAGGTGTTCTCGAGCGTCACCCCGCCCATCGGATGATTCAGTGTATCGGCTCTCCTGGGCCGAAGGCAACGGGTCCCACAGTCATCGGCCCACACCCACGCCGCCGAGCCGACGGACCTTCAGCCTCTCCGACTCCGGCAGCTCTGCGAGCAGTTCGAGGACCACGGCATTCGTCCATCCGAAGCCGATTTCATTCGTCGTGTATCCGAATCGCAATCCAGCGGCCACGTCCGATTCGCGGCGCACGACATCGTACTTCTCGAAGATCGCCCCGTGTTCGAGGAATTCTTTGAACACGAGCGAAATGAAGTTGATCGCGATCCGATGGGCCGCAGCGTGATAACCGTATCGGCGCAGTCCCTTCACAGCAATGAGCTGCATCGGCGCCCATCCGAAGGGGGCATCCCACTGCTGACCTGTCACCCTTGTGCTCGTTTGCAGTCCTCCCGGTCGCTCAAAGAGCGAGAGATGGGCGACGACGCGCGCAGCTTGACGTTGCGTAGCAATCCCCGCCCACAGAGGGAAGAACGTCGTGACGAAGGGATACGGACGCCGTCGCCGCGTCACGAAATTGTAGTCGAAGTACAAACCTGCTCGCTCATCCCAGAGCCAACGATTGATCCGAGCACGGCGCAGACGGGCGCGCCGCTCCCAAAGGCGCGCCTCCGTCGGGCGCCCCAGCTCCCGCAGAATGCGCGCCATATCGCGCTCCATGACGTACAACAACGAGTTCAGGCACACGGGAGTGTAGAACAACACGCCCGCATTGAACGGACCGAAGCGGCTCGAGGGATCGAACCCCGATTCGCGCATCGAGCGGTCGGCAATGTAGAAGAGATCGGTGAGCCGATCGGCTTCCGCATCGTAAAAGAGCCGCACGTCGTAATCCGGCACTCGATGCGTGCGATAGTACTCCCGGACGCGATCGTAGTACGTGCGCCCCTGCTCATCCCGCTCATGGGCAAGCACCTCGGGTGCCGGACCGCGACCCAAATCGTGATAGCGCGATAGCCCTGTCTTCGGCACCAGATGCGGCGGTTCCGTCCAATACCGATAAAAGGCCTCGATCGCCGGCACTGTCTTCGCCAACCATGCCTTGTCCTTGGTGCGTGCGTAAACGTCGAGGATCATCCGCGTGAGGAACGGAGGTTGCGAACGGGTCAGGTAATAGGTGCGGTTGGCATTGAGGATTTTGCCGTAGTGCTCGATCTCGTAGAGGAAATTCTCCACCATGCTCTGCGCCAGCTCCAGCTCTCCCTCGCGCAAGAGGCCGAGGACGATGAAGTAACTGTCCCATCCGTACATCTCATTGAAGAGTCCGCCAGGCACGACGTAGGGATGCGGAAGATAGAGCAGGCCGTGTTCTCGAATCGCCGTGGGATCATCGGGCAAGCGCCGCAACTCGATCCGCGCCCACTCATCCGGGGAGAGGTGCTCGCGCACGCGGGCTTCAAGCGCTGCCATGTCTTCTCTCGGAGAGACGTAGACAAGCCACCTCCCGGTCGGAGAGGGGAATTTCGGGTCTTCAGCCGCCCGCACGAGGTCGCGCGGCGTGCGCTGAAGCATTCGCCAACTCTGCCGGATATACTCGCGGAAGCGTCGCCACTCGGCCTCATCGGCACGATCCGGTGCCGACGAATCCGCCGACGAGCGGACTCCGATCGGGATCGGAACGGCGAGAAGTGCCAATCCAAGGAGGACGGCGCACCGCGTGCGTCGAACGAGCAGGCCGTTGCTCACTCCTCTGCGCCTCATGAGAGCACCTCCGAATCCCATCACAGAGAGCGAGCGCTCCTTCCTCACCGGATCGTCACGGTCACCGCCGATCCATCATCCGGGAACTTCACCCAGACGATCTTGCTCGCGGGATCGTAGCTCCATCCTTCGGAGCGGTGACCGAGTTCGGCGAGGCTTGTGCTCCTCTCCAGCTCCTTTCCTCGGCGGGAGACCTTCGATGGCTCTCGCTCCACGCCGACAAACTGTAGGAGATACGCGCGGGGCGGCGGCGCATATCGTCCCTGTCGCGAACCGATCTCCAGGACGATCTCTTCGGCCGAACGTCGCGCGCGAAACGAGGTGCGGGCCCATGCGCCCTGCCGATAAGCATCGCTGATCCCATCATCTTCGTAGAGCATCCCCTCTGATTCGCGAGAGGGGAAGACCATAAGCACAAGGGGATTGATCGGCGCTTCCTCCACATACTGGACGACTTGTTGGAGAGGAAGTATAGCCCCGCCGCGCACAAAGAGCGGCACGCGATCCAAAGGCGCTTCGACGCGAAACTGTCCCGGCCCGACCCTCTTTTCGCCGGTCCAGAAATCGAACCATTCCCCTTCGGGCAGATAGACCTCGACCGACCGCGCCCCTTCGGTGAGCACAGGAGCGACAAGCAGATCCCGACCGACCAAGAACTCCCCATCCATTCGATAGGTCCTCCGATCCCCGGGATACTCCAGAAACAATGGACGCATTACCGGCACTCCCGTTCGCGCGGCTTCCTCAAAGACGGTGTAGAGATAAGGAAGCAGCCGATAACGCAACTCGATCGCCCGACGATTGATGGCCTCGTATTCCGGGCCGAAAGACCACGGCTCTTGATCCGGCTTCCCTTTCTGCGCATGCGTTCGGCAGAAGGGGCTGAAGACTCCCGCTTGTAAGAAGCGCGTATACAGCTCGGCCGTCGGAACTCCTGTGAAGCCCCCGATGTCAGGTCCGGCAAACGGTTGTCCGGACAGACCCAAGTTGAGCACCATCGGAATCCACAGGGCGAGATGGTCCCAACTGCTCGTGTTATCTCCGGTCCAGGTCGCGGCATAGCGGTGCCCACCGGCATAAGACGCCCGCGTCAGGACAAAGGGGCGCTCGCCCGGTCGAAGCCGCTTCAGACCTTCGTAGGTCGCTCGCGCCATCAACATGCCATAGACGTTATGCACCTTCCGATGATCGGCAGGCTGACTGCCTCCCTCATGAATCGCTTCCAGGGACATGGTTCGGTCCACCTGCCGATCAGTCTCGACAAAAACCGCCGGCTCATTCATGTCGTTCCAAAATCCTTTGACGCCCGCTTCGACAAGCCCTTTGTAGAGATCGCCCCACCAGCGCCGCGTCTCCTCCCGCGTGAAGTCAGGGAAGACGCAGAGGCCCGGCCAGACAGCCCCCGTGTAGAGCGATCCATCCGGCATCCGCACGAAGTGATTCCCTTTCACACCCTCATCGTAGACCCAATAGCCGGGTTCCTTCTTGATCCCCGGATTCACGATCGCGACGACCTTCATACCGATTGCAGCTAAATCAGAGATCATCCGGGAAAAAGTCGGAAACTTCTGCCGATCGACGGTGAAGCTCCGAAAGCCATCCATGTAGTCAATGTCCAGATAGATCGCATCGCACGGGATCTGGCGCCGCCGAAACTCCCTGGCGATCTCTCGCACACGACTCTCTGGCTCATAACTCCACCGGGATTGCTGATAGCCAAGCGCCCATTTCGGAGGAAGCGGCATGCGCTCCACAAGGTCGGTCAGGCGGCTGAGGACCTTCTTGGGATCGGGCCCATAGAAGAAGTAGTAGTTCAACTCCCCATCTTCGGCGCCGAAGCTGTACTCGTCGCGGCGCGTCGCGCCCAGATCGAAACTCGAACGATAGGTGTTATCGAAAAAGATCCCATAGCTCCGACCTTGGCGAAGAGCGAGCAGGAAGGGGATGGATTGGTAAAGGGGATCCGTCCCCCGCTGATAGCCGTAGGCATCGGTGTTCCAGTTGACGTACGCTCGGCCCCGATGCTCGAGCGGTCCCGCTCTTTCTCCCAGGCCATAGTAGTATTCATCCGGCGGCATGGTCTTCCAGACGCGCACTTCCCTCCCACTCCAACTCATCCCCTTTCCGGGAGCATCCTCATTGATGACCTCTCCTCGACTGTCGCGAATCACCACGCGACATGGCCGCTTACCGATCTCCACGACGAGTTCGGACGTTATCAGGCGAATGCTCGATCGACTCTCGCTGACTTCCACAGGGACAGCCGGCCAGTCGGTCTTAACGACAGCCCAACTCTCATCCGGACCGAAAGAACGTCCTGGCTGCATCCGCACTCGGATGAGGTCAGCCGCCAGAACTGTCACCCGCAGGAGAGCGTTCTGACAATCGAGCATGACGCCCCGGGCCTCGCGCACGACTGATCGAGCTGACCCGATCCTCTGCCACTGCCCCGCCGTTGGAGAGACGGAGATGAGCAGCGCACATACGCTCAGAATCGCTGCGTACCGCGGAGTCTTCCTCTGACCAAGCGTAAAGAGACGACATCCACGCATAATCCCAAACCTCACCAAGCGAAGACTACCGCACTGAGTCCCCAGCCACGTCAGGCCCCCCCTCCGCCCCTCCGGAGCGGAGAACCGCATTCTACCGCTCTTTCCTCACGATCACAACAGACCCTCCAACGGGCGCATGTGATGACGAGCGCCAATCCCCACTCGATTTTTTCCGCGCGTTCGCGTTATGATGCTTCCTTCGCTCGGGGAAGACGCAATGAAGACAGTGCAATGGATGGGAGGGCAGCGAACCCTCCTAGCCCGACGCGCAGATAAAATAGTGCGCGTAGCGGCCACCTTGTTCCTGATAAGTTGCGCACTGGCGCTCGGCGTCGTGATCGCACGACGATGGGCTGATCACCCAGTGGGCATGTATATCGTGCTCGGGATGGCGCTACTGTCAGTCGCCCTGCTTGTGGCCTCTCTGGGCGTACTTCTACCGCTTCCCTGGCTCGTGCATCAGCTCAAGCAGATAGACGAACTGATCGCCGAGCAGCGCCGCCGCGAAGCGTCTCAGGGTTCGTAACCGAGGAGTTCCGCCGAAAGTACATCTCCCTGCTTCGCCAAGCGGTGAAGAACAAGCCCCATGTCTCGCGATGAACGATAGAGCAGGGAGAGAACATCCGCCAAGATCTTCCCATTCCCCTGCTCCGGTCCCCCGCGCGGATCCACTTCCAGCATAAGCAGGTGACGAGAGGCTGCTGCCTCCTCACTCACGTCCTCGGCGCGAAGGACCAGTTCCTCAGGTACGTCCACCAATCGCAGGAGCGCTTTAATCGTCGGCTTATTCGCTTCATTCAAGAGGCGCACGCGCAGTTGATCCCGAGCGAGCACTTCAGCTTCAGTGAGCGCCGTCAAGAGTGCGATTCGCACCTTCGGTTGCATATCTCTGATGTCCTCTGTTCCATGCACTTCCCGCGAGAAAAAATCTACGCCATGAATCCTTTACTGTCCAACCGGAGCGATCTCCAAGATCGCTCCGATCCCAGCAGCGAAGCCATGCTTCAATGAGACGGTCACCCACTGTGAGCATGAGACCATCCGCGATAAGCCGTTCTACGGCTCTCGGACAAATGTCCTTTGACGCCTGTCCGCGTTGCTTTCCGCTTCCTTCACCGACGCGGGCCGATGTCCGTAGGCGTCACTCCCTGCCGAACGGGCAGTATCTAACCCAACATCCGGCACAGCCACAGCAAAGGCCCGAAGATCCCTACAAGCATTGTGGGCAGGGGCTTCCTTCCCTTGCGGGCGCGCACCGGGCCACTTCCGCGCAAGTAAAAAATCCTCCGGACTGCAACGAGGAATATGATGTGGCTACCTCTTTTCTGCTATTGAACATACAAATCCCCGTGGTGCGCGACCAATTTGAGTTCGCCTCCGGCGGCTCGACCCTCGTTATATATGGCGTTTTGCTCGATCCACGAGATAAGTCCACAGTGGATGAGTTCTCTGTAACGGTAGGACTGGGCCGGAGGAAGATTCACAAAGGCATTGACATTCAGCAATCGGTGGTGGTCAAACCGGGCCGGTATCTTCTTCATCTCGTGGTGATGGAGAAGGAAACCGAGAGGCTCGGTGGCATTCGCCAGGAATTGAAAGTCGGGACTTGATGGGACGCAGATTTACGGGCACTGTGAGGCGCGGCGATGGGGCATCACGCGCGAGCCCGCATCAGCGGGCTCTTTTTCTCGATCTCATGAGCAAATATTCCCTCAGTGCCACAGCCTGGTTGCGTTCCGTATCGCGGGCGGAGAACAACAGCGTGAGCGTGCCCTTCGCAGCGAGTTCGAGCAATCGCTGCACATTTTGCTGATTCCCATCGAGCTCAGCAAAGTAGCGCCGCTTGAATTCCTCCCACCGAGATGGATCGTGAGCAAACCACTTCCTCAACGCGGTGCTGGGGGCCACTTCCGGCAACCACAAATCAGCTCGCACGTGTTCCTTTGTCATTCCACGCGGCCACACCCGATCTACAAGTACGCGGAAGCCATCCTCCGCATCGGGCGGCTCATAGACTCGTTTTGTGCGGATGTCGAGCACCATGAAAGGGTCCCACTAAGAGCGGCGAATGAACCAGGGTCCGCGGAACAACCAGTCCCATTCACTTGTTCGGCCGCTGCAGGCGAGCTGCAACCGGCGCAGCCCATCCCCCGCCCCGTTTAGGCCAACTGCGGGCGGTCGGGCGAACAGCCTGCAGCCAGCGACGCGGTAGCGCCCCATCCGACTCTGTACCGCTTGCCAGATGCGCCTCATTGTTCTGCGAACCACTTTGCATTAATTACGTGTAGCACGGCTCCCGAGAATCACTAACCGCGCGGCGAGAGCCAGCATGAACCCTCCGATGAACGGGCCGATGTCCATCAGTCCACGCTCTCCCGGTGGCCAGGGAAAAGTCGCGGCGTTGAGGACAATCAGTGCGATGCCGAATACCGCCGAGACGATTGCCCACCCAAGCCCAAACCCGCTACGTCGCCGCATCGCTGCGCCCCAGAGGATCAGGGCGGTCCCCAACAACATATCCCAAGCTACATCGAGCCCGAGGTCAATCATGCGCAGCCCCCTGTACAGCGCCTTAGCTGTCTGCTCGTCAAGCCGATCTCGCTGATCCCTGCGTTGATTGCGAGCTGAACGACGATCATTCCAAGGACGGTGGTGAGCGCCGTGACCGTAAACACGACGGCAAGGCGGTTGGCAGTGCTCTCGCGCTCTGCTGCTACGAAACTATAGAGGCCGTAGGCGTAGATGATGCCCAGGATGGGCCACGCGCTGACAACGACCAATGTGGTCGACCGCGTAAGCGGCGCCTCGGGACGGGGCAGCGCAACGGCGAGGAAGTAGCAGGCCAAAGCCATCACCCCTGCGATTCCACTGCCTACCCAGAGGCTGCGATTTGTCATCACTCACCCCCCACTACGTCCGCAGAACGCCTGATGAGAGAGGCCGCTTGGTGGCGGTCTAAAACACCAGTGCACCTTCATCCTGAAGCGCTGCAGCCCTGGCACGACACCAACATGCAAAATAGCTCTGGCGACTGTCAAGTCAGCAAGCGCTGGGACTCCTACAATCCGAGGATTGCGGCAACCGAAAGGTTCAGTCTGTCAACGACC